>Ga0315287_10006141_pt1 | contig 11915 bp, 12 predicted proteins | sample YL17G11_0_MG_FD_205037 | JGI IMG/M metagenome (GOLD analysis project Ga0315287, IMG submission 205037) | Sediment microbial communities from Yellowstone Lake, YNP, Wyoming, USA - YL17G11_0 | ecosystem: Environmental > Aquatic > Freshwater > Lake > Sediment | place: USA: Wyoming | collected...
GGGCACCCGCCGACGATCGCTGGCGGCTGCACTGCCCGCAACCATGGCCTGCGCCACCATCGCCGCACTGGCAGCCGGCGTGCTCTCGCCCAGGCTGCCGGGGGCCGACGAGCCCGCATTGCTCGACACCCGCAACCGTCAGGGTGACGTCACCCAGGTGCTCAGCCCGTTGGTCGACATCCGATCCCGGCTGGTCAACCGTGGCAACGTCGAGCTGTTCACAGTGGTCGCCGACCGACCTGCCTACTGGCGGGTGATCGGCCTGAGCGAGTTCGACGGCACCACCTGGACACCTCCCGAGCAGCCGTTGCGGCCGGCGGTCGGCACGCTCGCCGCCCCGGCCGCCGGGGCGCCTGCGTTGCTCCAGACGATCAGGATCAGCCGACTCGGTGGCAACTTGATCCCGGCCGCCTACGCCCCGGCACAGGTCGGTACGAGCGGGCTGTTCTGGGCCGACGACACGGAGACCTTGATCCTCCCCGGTGAGGGTTTGCGGCCCGGCGACACGATCAGCGTGCTGTCCGCGGTGGTCGAGCCACCTCCCGATGTCCTCCGGCAAGCGACTGTGGATGCCGCACCCGATCCGAGATACTACGCGCTCACCCCGGCGATGCCGGATGAAGCAATCGAGGAGGCCCGCGCAGCAACCGCCGGCGCCACCTCGCCCTACGACCAGGCGCTCATGCTGCAGAACTGGTTCCGCACCGAGTTCCAGTACGACCTGACGGTGCAGAGCGGCCACGGCAGCGATGCGATCCAGAACTTCCTCCGCATCCGACGCGGCTACTGCGAGCAGTTCGCCGGCACGTTCGCCGCGATGGCGCGCTCGCTCGGCCTCCCAGCGCGCGTGGCGGTTGGATTCACACCCGGCGACCTCGAAGCAGACGGCCGCTACCACGTCTTCGGACGTCACGCCCATGCCTGGCCCGAGGTGTGGTTCGACGGCATCGGTTGGGTGATGTTCGAGCCAACGCCGGGCCGTGGAGCACCCGGCGCCGAGGGGCACACCGGGGTCGTCCCCGCACAGGAGACGGGCACGGGCGCACCAGGGGCCGGTGGACAGACACAGGTACCGGGTGGCCCGACGTCCGCTCCCACGCAATCGACGTCGCCCGGGCAGGGCACCTCACCGAACCCGGCTCCGGCCACATCCCTGCCCCGCAGCTCGACGCGACGAGGCGATGCCGGTGATGGGGTCGCCCCGCTGGCAGCGATCGTGCTCGGTGCTGCGGCGCTGCTGCTTGCGTGGGCCCTGCTGATGCCGATTGCCCTCCGCCGATGGGCAGGCGGACGCCCGGTGACCGCGCAGGAGCGCGTGATTGCCACCTGGAAGCGGACCTGTGGAGCGCTCCGCCTTGCCGGTGCTCCCCCACTGGCAGGTGCGACCCCGATGGAGTATTCCATCGCCGCCGAGCAGGCGACCGGCGTCGACCATCGCATGACCGGCGAGATCGCCCGAGCGGTGACACGCGCGGTGTACTCACCCGACGGAGTCGATGATCTCGCCGCCGGCCAGTGCGAGGTCTTGCACGACCAGATCGAGGAACTGTGCCGCGATCGTCTGCCGTTGAGCACGAGGATGATGGCTCGGCTCGATCCCCGGCTGGCGCGCCTGCGGGCCATCGGCTGACCGGCCCATCGACTGACTGGCCCATCGGCTGACTGGCCCATCGACGGACTGGCCCATCGACTGGCTGGCAGGGTGTCGCTGTCTCAGCTGCGGTCGTTGGAACCGCGCGCGCCGGGGCTGCCGCCGAGTCGGCTACGCATGCTCTCGCTGAGGTGGTTCAGCCCGGCTTCCCCGGCAGCGCGGATGTGCCGCTCGGCGATGAGGGCGGCAACCACAGCGCCGACAAATGCGACGAACGCGAGATAGGGACTGGCCGCGAGCAGCGCAATGCAGATCACGAGGCCGGCGACCGCTCCGATGCAACTGAACCACAGCGTGCGCCGGGAGTGCGAGCGGCCGATGTGGAGGTCGCGGCCAAAACTCGGGTCGCGCTGGAGCTGCTCTTCGATCTGACGCAGGATTCGCTGTTCGTCTTCTGAGAGCGGCATAGGTTGCTCCTCACCGAGTGCCTTGCGGCATCATCCCACGATTACGGGCCGCTGACAACGCAGGCCGCATGGATCACGTCGCCAACGGTGGCCGGGGGTCGTCATTCGGGCCCCACTGCTGCGCTCCGCGCCGCACCAGCCTGAGCCCGCGAGCGTCCATCGCGCTGGCAGGACCGATGGCGGCCGAGCCGAAGCGACTGCGAATGGCGTCGACCGTCTCCTCGGCGGCCTGCCACTCGAGTCGATCAGCACCTCCGTCGTCGAGCAAGGTCTCGAGCGAGAGTTGTTCTGCAGCGACGCCGAAGTTGCTGGCGCTGACACCCAGCAATCGCACGCCCGGCGCGGGGTCGATCGAGGCCAGCAGCCCCTCGACGGCTTGCACGATTGCGAACGCCGTGCCGACGGGCGCCGACAGCGTGTGCGCCCGGGTGATCGTCTCGAAACCGGCGAACCGTACCTTGAGGGTGAACGTACGCGCCGCCCTGCCGTGGGCCCGCAGCCTCGAGGCAACGCCGTCGGCGAGTCGCACCAACTCGCGGTGCAGCTCGTCATGGGTATGCCGATCGGTGTCGAACGTCTCCTCGTGGCCGATCGACTTGAGCTCCCGCTCGACCTCCACGGGGCGGTCGTCGATGGCCCACGACAGCTGATGGAGATGCCGGCCGTGTGCCTTCCCGATGCTGGCCACCAGCGACGCCTCGTCGAGCTCGGCAAGATCCGCAACGGTGCGCACACCCAACCGGCTGAGGCGTTCGAGAGTGGCCGGCCCCACGCCCCAAAGTGCCTGTACCGGTAGCGGATGCAGGAACTCGAGTTCGCAGCCGCGCTCGACCACCTTCACCCCGATGCCGGGCACGACCCCATCGGGCGTCGCCCTCGGTTTGGCCGCCACGGACGCCAGTTTGGCGAGGAACTTGTTGGGCGCCACGCCCACTGAACAACGGAGCTCGAGTTGCTGCCACACCTGTTCGCGGAGGTGGTGTGCGATCACGGGAGCAGGACCGAGCAATCGGACTGCACCCGTGACATCGAGGAACGCCTCGTCGAGCGAGAGCGGTTCGACGAGTGGGGTGACCGTATGGAAGATCTGGTGCACTTCGGCGCTGACGGCCGCATACAAGTCGTGGTCGCCGGGCAGGAACACGGCGTGCGGGCACATCCGCCGAGCGGTGGATGACGGCATCGCGGAATGCACGCCGTAGCGCCGAGCCTCATAGGACGCGGCCGCGATGACGCCACGCGAACCGGTGCCTCCGACGACGACGGGTTGCCCGGTGAGATCCGGTCGGCGACGCAACTCGACGCTCACATAGAAGGCGTCCATGTCGACGTGGAGGATGGCGCGATCCGGCGCACCCGGTGAGACGCTCATGTGAGGCGCTCGACGACGGCGTTGACGCGGTCGGTGCCGAGGAGACGAAAGCGGAACACGGAGGTGTCGGACGTCCGATCCAGTAGCCACTCGCCCACCGGCACCGACACCCAGAGTGGACTTCCCTGCAGCAGAGAAGGGGCTTCCGATCCACTGGCGTACCGCACCTCTTCGACGATGCCGTCGGGATCGCCGATACGGACCTCGCCCGTGACCTCAGCGGCCTCCCAGGCCTCCACGCGCAGGAGCCAGCCCATGTCGGGGGCCTCGACCTCGACCGAGTACCGACGGCCCGCCCACGTGCCGACGACGAGGCCGGTCTCTTCGCACACTTCGCGTGCAAGGCCCTCGAGCATCTGTTCACCGTCGTCGATGACTCCCCCGGGCGGAGTCCATTCGTAGCTGCGATCACGGCGCCGGTTGCCGACCAGGACGAGGCCGTCGTCGTGCCTGATGAGGGCACCTCCGACGAGCCAACGACGCATGACCATCAGTTTCGCACAGGAACACGCGTTCGTGACACCTGGTCCGAGCGAGGCGTCAGCCGCCCCTGGCACGCCGTTGGCGGCGTCCCCGGAAATCAGCCACCCACAGCTTCAGCACCAGGCCGAGCGCCTCGCGAACGATGCCCCCTGACATCTTCGACGTGCCTGCGGTTCGGTCGCGAAAGGCGATGGGGAACTCAACCACCTTGCCCCAGTGACTGACCAGGCGGTAGGTCATCTCCACCTGGAAGCCGTATCCCTCGGCCTGCACCGTCTCGAACTCCATGCGCTCGAGCGCAGCCGACGAGTACGCCCGAAATCCTGCTGTGGCGTCGTTGACGGCCAGCCCGAGCACGCCCGCCGCATACCGGTTGCCCCATCTCGACAACCACCTCCGACGACCTGGCCAGTTCTCGGTGATCCCGCCCGGCACGTAGCGGCTTCCGATGGCCAGGTCGGCACCGTGCTCGACGTTGCTGATGAGTGCTGGCAGCGCGGCAGGATCGTGCGAGAAGTCGGCATCCATCTGCACGCAGATCTCGGCACCGTCATCGATCGCCCGCCTCAATCCGGCGCGGTAGGCATGTCCGAGACCGCTCTTGCGCGGGCGGCGAAGCACCGTGACGTGCCCGATCTCGGCACCGACTGCCTCAGCCAACTCGGCGGTGCCATCCGGACTGTTGTCGTCGACGACGAGGATCTCCGCGTCCGGCACGGCGGCCAGCGTGGCGCGGCAGAGGCGACCGATGTTCTCGGCCTCGTTGTAGGTCGGGATGACTACCGTGACACGCACGATCGGGCAGCCTACGCGCGTCACCGCCGGTCAGAGCGGTCGGCTCCGGCTGCGCGTCCATCGCCACCGGCGCTGATCCCGGCCCTACGATGTCGGGCGTGTCCGACGACGAACGCCCCCTGTCTGCCCTGCCTTCCTCCGGGGCTCGTGTTCTCGCCTTCGTATCGATCCTCCTGGCCGGGTTCGCCGGTGGGCTCATCGGCTACACCCTGGTGACCCTCCAGTGCGACGGGCAGTGCGCGGTGCAGCGCGGCCTCGGCGCCCTCGTCGGCGCCGTGATCGCCGCGGGTGGCATGGGGGTGGTCGCCGTTCTGGTGCTGCGCGCGGTCGGCGAGTGGCGCCAGGTCGAGCAACGCGAACGTTCCGAACGAGCGGCTCGATGAAGCTGGATCTCGCCGCACTCTGCGATCTCGCGGAACACCTTGCGCGCGACGCCGGCCGGATGGTCCGCGATGGCAGGCGCCGCGGCGTCACCGAGACGAGCACCAAGTCGAGCGAAACAGACATGGTGACCGAGTTCGACCGGGCGTCCGAGCGCCTCATCGTGCAGGGCTTGACCAACGCTCGCCCGCAGGACTCGATCGTCGGTGAGGAGGGCACCGACACGGAGGGCAACTCGGGAGTGCGATGGCTCATCGACCCGATCGACGGCACCACCAACTTCCTGTACGGCCTGCCCGGCTATGCCGTGTCGATCGCCGCCCGTACAGATGCGGGAACCCAGGTCGGCGTCGTCTACGTACCCGCCACCGACGAGATGTTCAGTGCAGTCAGCGGCGGCGGCGCATTGCTCGATGGCCGCCGCATCGCCTGCAGCACCGCCGAGACCTTGCGCCACGCGCTCGTGGCCACCGGATTCAGCTACCTACCTGATCGACGACGAACCCAGGCCCGCCGACTGGCAACCATCCTGCCCGAGGTTCGCGACGTGCGCAGATTCGGCGCCGCCGCCGTCGACCTCTGCTATGCAGCGGCGGGTCGGGTCGACGCGTACTACGAGCAGTGGTTGGGCCCCTGGGATCTCGCCGCCGGTGAGCTGATCGCTCGTGAGGCAGGCTGCCGCACCGGGTCGTTCGACGGTGGCCGGGTGCGACCCTCGGAGGTGCTCGCCGCCGGACCCCTCCTGTTCGACCAGATGGTGACGCTGCTCGCTGCCAGCGACCCGGGCACCGCAGTTGACGCTGCACCTGGCATCATGTAGCTGTGGGTACCCGCATCCTCTCCGTCGAAGACGACGAGCGAATCAGAACTGCCGTGAAACTCGCCCTCGAGGACGAGGGCTGGACGGTCGACGAGGCTGGCAGCGGCGAGGAAGCGATCGCTCTGTTCCATCGCAGCGTCCCGGATGTGGTGCTGATCGACATCATGTTGCCCGGAATCGACGGCTTCGAACTGTGCCGCACGCTGCGTCGCAGCAGTGACGTACCGATCGTCATGGTCACCGCGCGCAACGACACTCACGACGTGGTGGCGGGTCTCGAGGCGGGCGCCGACGATTACCTCACCAAGCCCTTTGCCCCGAAAGAGCTGTCGGCGCGAATCCGTGCACTCCTGCGCCGCATCCGCCCGATCAGTCCGGCGCATGCCCGTCTGGTGTTCGGCGATCTCGAGATCGTGCCCGACGAAGGCAAGGTGCTGCGGCAGGGCACCGAGCTGCACCTCACCAAGACCGAGTTCAGGCTGCTCTGCGAGCTGGCCCAGAACCCTGGTCGGGTCTTCAGCCGCGAGAGCCTGCTCGACAAGGTGTGGGGGTACGACTACTTCGGCGACGGCCGTCTGGTCGATGTGCATGTACGCCGCCTGCGCACCAAGGTCGAGGCCGATCCGGCGAATCCCCGACACGTGGTGACGGTGCGCGGGCTCGGATATCGCCTCCAGTCGTGACCACAGACGCACCGGTACGAACCGGTGAGGACGCGACTGCGGCCATGGCCGAACCTGACCGAGTGAGACGGTTCGGACTCGCGCTCGCCGGCTTACGGCCCAAGCGTCTCGACCTGCGCACTCGTATCTTGTTGATGTTCGCGCTCGGCGCGCTGTTCCTGTCGCTCTTCCTCGCCGCTGCCGCATACAGCTTCACCCGCAGCAGCGTGGTCAACCAGCGTGACCAAGCGGGGGTGCAGCAGGCGTACCGCGATGCCCAGGTGGCGCAGATCGAGTTGGGTTCGTCGAACGCCTCGGCGCAGGCGGCCATCGCCCGACTCCAGTCCTTGGGGGTCTCGCAGGCTGCCATTCAGTACCGGGGTGCCTGGGCCGCTGTCAGCGCAGCACGCTTCGGGCCCGACGCCATTCCGCCACCGCTGCTGCGACGGGTGATCCAGGAGGGCGTGCCATCGCGGATGATCACATCGATCGACAACGATCCGGTCCTGGTGATCGGCATTCCCCTCACGTCGGGGGATGCGTGGTACTTCGAGTTCGTCGCTCTCGACGACGCCGCCGCCACGCTGCGCAGCGTGCTCCTCAGCCTGCTCTTCGCGGGCGTCATCACCACGATGGCCGGAGCGCTGACGGGCGCCATCGTCGCCCGCCGAGCGGTGCGGCCGCTCGGCGACGCGGCTCAGGCTGCGAAAGCCATCGCCGGGGGTCGCCTCGATACCCGGCTCGAGCCCTCCGACGATCATGATCTGCGAATCCTCGCCAATGCCTTCAACGACATGGCTGCCGCGTTGCAGACTCGCGTCGAGCGCGATGCGCGGTTCGCGAGCGACGTCAGCCACGAGCTGCGCTCCCCGTTGATGACGCTCGCGGCGAGTGTCGAGGTGATGCAGGCCCGACGCGACGAGATGCCCGAACGCGCACAGGCGGCGCTCGATCTGCTCGTCGGCGACGTCACTCGGTTCCAGGGACTCGTCGAGGATCTGCTCGAGATCTCGCGGTTCGATGCCGGGGCCATCCGGCTCCACCTGGAGGAGCTGCTGGTGGCCGAGTTCGTGCGCCAGGCGGTGGCAGTCAGCAGCCTGCCGTCGACGTCGGTCAGCGTCAGCGAGCGCGCCGAAGGCATGATCATTCGGGGTGACCGGCGACGCTTGGCCCGAGTCGTGGCCAACCTCATCGACAACGCCCGGTTGCACGGAGGGGGCGAGCCATCCGTGTCGGTCACCGAGGCCGACGGCGACGGCGAGCCACTCGGTCATGTGTGGATCATCGTCGAGGATCACGGAGCAGGCGTTCCCAGCGAGGAGCGAGAGCTCATCTTCGAGCGCTTCGCGCGCGGCGCGGTGGCCGGCAGGCGCAGCTCGAGCGACGGCGCCGGCTTGGGGCTGGCACTCGTCGACGAGCACGTACGCATGCACGGCGGCCGTGTTTGGGTGGAAGATCGACTCGATGGCGAGCCCGGTGCACGCTTCGTGCTCGAGCTTCCGGCCGAGGAGGTGAAGACGTGAGACGTTGGCGTCTCGGCGTGATCTGCGCGCTCGTGCTGGTCGCGACGAGTTGCTCGATCGGCAACGACGATGCGCCGCGCGACATCCCCCCGGCCGGCAGACGCGATCTGGGGAGCAACACTGAACAGCCCGCTGGGGCAGCAACGGGTACCGCTCGCATCTATCTGCTGTCGCCCGAGGTTGCCGGTCAGGCACGCACTCTGCAACCGGTTGCGCGCGATGTGGCGGAGTCGCCAGCCGGTGTGCTGCGCGCGCTGCTGGAGGGCCCGAACTCCTCCGAACTCGACAACCAGTTGCGCACCGCCCTGCCCACCGACACAAGACTCCTCGGTACCGAGATGCTGGGCGACGTGCTGCTCGTCGACGTGTCGAACGAGTTGCGGCAGCTGTCGGGCGAGGTGCTCATCGACGCCGTCGGTCAGATCGTGTTGACGGCCACGGAGCTGCGCGGCATCAACGGCGTGCGCATTTCGATCGAGGGCAGCGCACAGCAATGGCCGGCAGGAAGCGGCGAACTGCAGAGCGAAGCGTTGACCCGCTTCGACTACCCCGGTCTCGTGCTGTCGACGCAGCCCGAGTACCCCGCGATCCCCTCGCCTTCCCGGCCCTGACCGGCCCGCGGCCAGAGCGGCTCAGCCGAAGAACACCTCGGCGACCTGGTGGTAGAGGTGCAGATCCACGGGGCGGGTTCGCCCGGCCGTCTCCGCGAGGGGCACCATCACGATCTCGCTCCCGCGCAGGGCCGTCATCTGGCCCCAGGCCTGCAGATGCACGGCGTCGATGGCCGCGACGCCATAACGGGTGGACAACACACGATCGAACGCCGTGGGGGTGCCGCCCCGCTGGATGTGACCGAGCAGCACCATGCGCGACTCGAAACCGGTGCGCACCTCGATGGCATGGGCGATGGTTTCGGCCACGCCACCCAGCCGAACGTGACCGAACTGGTCGTAGATCTTGTCGCGCTGGGGCATCGTGCCCTCCTGCGGCTCGGCGCCCTCGGCCACCACCACGATCGAGGCGTAACGGCCTCGCTCGTGACGGCGCCGCAGCAGCTCGCACACAGCGTCGATGTCGAAGGGCTGCTCGGGGATGAGGATGGCGGTGGCACCCCCGGCGATGCCTGCATGTGTGGCGATCCAGCCGCTGTAGCGACCCATCACCTCCACCACGATCACCCGGTCGTGACTCTCCGCAGTGGTGTGCAGCCGATCGATGGCGTCGGTGGCGATCTGCACCGCCGTGTTGAAACCGAAGGTGAGATCGGTGCCCACCACATCGTTGTCGATGGTCTTGGGCACACCCACGACCGGAAGGCCGAGGTCTTGGAACAACTGGCTCGCGACCGTGAGCGAACCGTTGCCGCCGATCACCACCAGCGCGTCCAGCGCCATCTCGGCAAAGATCTCCGCCACCCGTTCGGGACCGCTCGGCCAGTCGTAGGGGCTGCCGCGGCGCGTACCGAGCAGCGTGCCACCCCGGGGCAGCATGCCGCGCAATGAGCTGACATCGAGCGGCATCGTGCGTTGCTCGCGAACACCGTCCCACGAGTCGAGGAAGCCGACCAGCTCGTCGCCGTACTGCACCTCGCCCTTGCGTACCACAGCGCGAATGACCGCGTTGAGGCCCGGACAATCGCCCCCACCTGTCAGAATGCCTACTCGCACAGGTGCCTAGGGTAGAGGCAACGGAGCGGTGGAGGAGCACATCGATGGCATGGGATGCAAGCAGGCGGGTGCCCTGGCGCCGCCTGCTCGGCGAATGGCTCGTCGTCACGGTCGTCATTGCCGCGCTGTTCGCCCTGGTCTTCCACGTCGACAAAGCCGAGAGCTACGTCGGGCTGCTGATCGGAGGCGTCATGTACGTGGCGATCGCTGCACTGCTGGCGAAGTTCGGCTATCAGCGAGCCACATTGAAAGACCTGCGCGCCGCACCGAGCGCGGCAACCGCCGAGCGAACGGGCACCCCCACCGCACGCCCCAAGCCGGCACCCACCCGACGAACCAGCACCGGCCCGTCGCAGCGGCCCAACCGCAGCAACAAAGCCCGGGGGCGCTGAGTACCTTGTCCTCCATGAGTGCAACACCCCGCTGTGTCGTGGCCATCGACGCCGGTACCACCGGTGTGCGCAGCCGGGCGATCTTCGCCGGGGATGGACAAACGGTCTCGTCGTACCGCGAGTTCACGCAGCACTTCCCGCAGCCTGGCTGGATCGAACACGACGCGAGCGAGATCTGGCAGGCCGTGCTGGCCACGCTGTCCGATGTGCTCGAACGAGTCGATGTGGCCTCCGTGGCGGCGATCGGCATCACCAACCAACGCGAGACCGTGCTGGCCTGGAACCGGCGTACGGGCACGCCCTACGGCACCGCCATCGTCTGGCAGGACCGCCGCACCGCCGCCCGCTGCGACGAGCTCGCCGCGGCAGGCGTATTGCCCATGGTGCGGCGCACCACTGGCCTCGTACTCGATCCCTACTTCTCCGGCTCGAAGATGGAGTGGCTCCTCGCCCACCGCGACATCCCCGTCGATGACGACTTGGCATTCGGCACCATCGATTCCTGGATTCTGTGGAACCTCACCGGCGGACAGGTGCATGCGACCGATCCGTCCAACGCGTCGCGGACGATGCTGTTCGACATCCGCACCATGGCGTGGTCGAGCGAACTGTGCGGGTTGTTCGGAATCCCGGTCGCGTCGCTTCCGAGGGTCCTCCCTTCGAGCGGCCGCTTCGGCATCACCAGTGGTCGCTGCGGGGCGCCCGAGGGCATCCCGATCTCTGGCATCGCGGGCGACCAGCAGGCGGCGTTGTTCGGACAGGCATGCTTCCGCCCCGGCATGGCGAAGAACACCTACGGCACCGGCAGCTTCGTTCTCCTCAATGTCGGGTCCACCTGCCCCGAACCTGCCGACGGCATGCTCACCACCGTGGGTTGGAGCCTCGCCGACGGCACGGTCGCCTACGCGCTCGAGGGCGCGATCTTCGTCACCGGTGCCGCAATTCAGTGGCTCCGCGACGGCCTGCAGATCATCACCGATGCCGCCGAGGTGGGACCGCTGGCGGCGAGCGTCCCCGACAACGGCGGTGTGTACCTGGTGCCGGCATTCGCCGGCCTGGGCAGCCCCTGGTGGGATCCCTATGCACGGGGCACGATCGTCGGCATCACGCGCGGCACCACTCGGGCGCACATCGCCCGCGCCGTCGTGGAGGCCATGGCCTACCAGGTGCGCGACGCGATCACCGCCATGGCAGCGGCCTCCGGCACGACCATCCGCGATCTACGCGTCGACGGCGGGGCGTCGGTCATGGACTTCCTGCTGCAGCTGCAGGCCGACCAGCTCGGGGTCTCCGTGCGTCGACCCACCGACCGGGAGACAACTGCGCTGGGGGCTGCCTATCTCGCGGGCCTGGCGGAGGGCGTCTGGCCGTCACTCGACGCGATCGCCGAGCAGTGGCAGCTCGACGCGGAGTTCACGCCGAACAGCGCCGACGCCGATACCGGCGACACGATGCACACGACCTGGCTACGAGCCGTCGACCGATCACGAGGATGGGCCACCCACACATGACCTTGACCCAGCATCCCCCCGGACCCCCCGAGGCCGTGCTCGATCTGCTCGGCACCCACGCGCACGTGGTGGTGCCGCTGGGCAACGGAGAGCCCATCGCCACGCTCGACGCGATCGAGCAGGCGGTGGCCGGTGGCCGTACCGGCTCGGTCACCGTGTACCAGATGCACGCCATCCACGATCGACCGTATCTGCACGGTGCGTACGGCGACCGGATGCGACACATCTCGTACTTCCTGTCGCACGTCACT
>Ga0315287_10006144_pt1 | contig 11910 bp, 8 predicted proteins | sample YL17G11_0_MG_FD_205037 | JGI IMG/M metagenome (GOLD analysis project Ga0315287, IMG submission 205037) | Sediment microbial communities from Yellowstone Lake, YNP, Wyoming, USA - YL17G11_0 | ecosystem: Environmental > Aquatic > Freshwater > Lake > Sediment | place: USA: Wyoming | collected...
TCGCGCACGCAGAAGGAATTCATCGACGCCCGTGCCGCCGAGCGCGGGCTGCGCAACGTCGAAGTAGTCACCTGCGACGCCAACGTGCTCGACTTTCCGGCCGGGCGGCGCTTCGACCGCGTGGTCTCGGTCGAGATGTTCGAGCACATGCGCAATTACGAGACGCTGCTGCGGCGCATCGCCGGCTGGATGCGGCCGCAAGCGACGCTGTTCGTGCACATCTTCACGCACAAGGAGTTCGCCTACCCGTTCGAGGTCACGGGTTCCGGTGACGGGCCGGGTGACTGGATGTCGAGGTACTTCTTCACCGGCGGCATCATGCCGAGCGACGACCTGCTGCTGTACTTCCAGTCCGACCTCCAGCTGCGCGAGCACTGGCACGTCCCAGGCGTGCACTACCAGAAGACGGCCGAAGCCTGGCTCGCCAACATGGACCGGGCCCGCGCCACCATACTGCCGTTGTTCGAATCCACCTACGGCAAGGCCGACGCCCGTAAGTGGTGGGTGTACTGGCGTGTCTTTTTCATGTCCTGCGCGGAACTCTGGGGTTACCGTGACGGCGAAGAGTGGCTCGTCTCGCATTACCTGTTCCAGCGTCACTGACCGATTGAAGCTGCGCCGCGGGCGTGTCAGTCTCGCGCCGTGAATGACCGCTTCCACAACGTAGTGTCCAGACCCAGCGCTTGGCGCCAATCGTTCGTCGCGACCGTGTTGACCGGTTTCGCCATTGCAGGCACGTCGTTCGCGCAGTCCGCCGCCCCGGTCTCCGGGACACCGGTAGCGACGCTTCCCGACAGTGGCGCAGGTAACCCGGCGACAGCCAGCGCGCCCGCCAGTGCGACCGACGCCTACACGAGCTTCCGCACCGAGTTCGACGCCGGTCGCTACGCGGAGGCGGTGCCGCATGCCGAGCGCGGACTCAAACTCGCGGAGGCGCAGGCGGCCACCCCGACCGCCGAGGAAGTACAGGTTGCGCTGATGAACCTCGGGATGGCCCAGAACCTGTCGGATGACTACGTCGGGGCCGAGACCACGTACCTGCGGGTCATCCGGCTCATCGAGAGCTCGGGCCGTCCGCTGCACGAGCGGCTCGCGCGAGCCTATGCGGGCCTCGCTTCCGCCTATCACGATGGCAACCGGCACGATCTCGCGGTGAAGAGTTTCGATCAGGCCATCGCGCTGAAGCGGCGCCACGAGGGCGTGCTCACCGTGCAGCAGGTGCCGCTGATTGAGAAATATATCGACTCGCTGACCGAGCTGGGCCGCTACCAGGACGCGCTGCAGGCGCAGAGGTACCTGCTGCGGATCGCGACACGCGAATACGGCGCGACCAGCGTGAAGCTCGCACCGACGCTGGAGGACATCGGACGCTGGTACGCGAGCATCGGCGCGTACGACCAGTCGCGGCGCACGCTGAAGCAGGCGATCGAGATCGTCGAAGACGCCGAGGGGCCGAACTCAACATGGCTCGTCGGACCGCTGCTCGCGCTTGGCACGTGCAACCGCCTGCAGCTGCTCGATCCGGCGGCGCAACCGCTCGCGAATCCGGACGAAGAACGCGCGAGCATGTTCCAGAATTCAACCGCGATGATGCCCGCAGCATATACGCCGGGCATGATGGCGACCGAAGGCGAGCGGGCGCTGCTGCGCGCCGCCGAAATCACCGACCAGGCAGCTCAGCCTGCGCCGGCGCAGGTCCTGAACGTCCGGACCCAGCTCGGCGACTGGTACCAGTTGCGCGACCAGCCGGACCGGGCGCGCCCGCAGTACCAGCAGGCATGGCGTGCCGCCGCGCAACTGACCGGGAAGCTCAACGGCAAGAGCTACACCGAAGCGCTCTTCGGCAAGCCCGTCCTGCTGCACCTGATCCGGCCCGACCGGTGGAACCGCTACGCGGAGCGCCCGCCCACCGAGGTCGAGGTTCGCAACGTGCTGGTCGAGTTCACCGTCGATGCGCAGGGGCGAACGAATGCAATCAAGGTGCTCGACGATTCGGGCGACGCGAAACGCGGCGAAAAAACCGCGTGGTCGGTCCAGAGCACGGCGCGCTACCGGCCACGGTTCGAAGACGGCGCGCCCGTGGCGACGCCCAGCGTGCAGTTGAGCCAGCCATGGATCCTGCTGTTGCCGCCTCCGCCCGCGGCAACTGCACCCACACCAGGGGACACGCCTGCCGCGAAACCCGCGGATCCGGCGACGCCGCCACCCAGCGAACAGCCTCAGGGAAGCTCTGCATAGGTGCGCACGGCCACCTTTCATCCGGTGGCCGTCACTGAGCGTGCAAGGGCTATGGCGCAGTCGCTGACGCGTCCGACCCGGTACCGTTCCCCGAGCTTGGAAAGGCAGACACGCGCTCTGGGAACGGTACCGGGTCGGACGCTTGCGACGTGCCAGCCTGCGACACTGCGAGAGCGCTCGCAACGCGTCAGTTGCGCGGCGGAGGCAGCGGCAGTTCCACTTCGCGCGGGACGACCGGCTGTGTCGATGGCAGCAGTCCGCGTGCGATCGCCTGCTCGCGGAATTCGGCGGCCAGCTTCGCACCCGCGTCGCGCATCGCGAGCCGCGTCGCCATGGCCAGCGCCTCGTCGCCCTTGCCCGGGAACAGGCTTGCGGGTTGTGAACCATAGCCCGTGAACGTCCAGCTGTCGGCCAGCTCGCCCTTCGGCGAGTAGAGCCGGATCGTGTAACGCAGGCTCGCCGCGTATGTCTGCGTGCCGGAGTCGCCCGGCGTCACGAACGCATAGTCCTCGAGCACCGGCTGCAGCACGCCGCGGATTTGCGGATCGGTCGCAGCCCCGTCCTGCGGTGAAGCGACCGGAACCACGCGCTCGAACATCGCGTTCAGCACCCGCATGAATCCTGCCGACTGCGCCTTGCCGAGGCCGATGCTGTATTCACCGCCGCCCCCTGCGCGCTTCTCCTCGTACACCTTGGTGGTGAACTCGAGCGGCATGTGCACGCCGATCACGACCGGGATTTTCTCGATCAGCGGCTGCGGGATGTCGGACTGTGTTTCGAACTTCGTCGGTGCGCATGCGGCGACCAACGCCAGCGCCAGCGCCGTGACCGGGCGCAGCAGTGGACGCAGCGCGCGCGTGCCCGTGCGTGCCAGGGAAAGGCTATGCATACGCGCCAAGATACACCTCACCGCCGGTAGCTGGCAGGCTCGTTCAGGCCGACGAACGTGCCGCCGTTGCGCGCGCAGAGCGCGCGCATCAGGGTGGCGAACCGCACGCTGGTGTACTGCGGCGCGTCCGGGCGCACCGGGAAGGCGAGCGCATGGATGCGAACCCGTCGCTGCCCGGTGCTCTCCTCGCGATTGAGGAGATCGACCGTCCGCACCACTGAGTCCACCGAGGAGCCGGTGAATTCGTCGCCGAGCACGTACAGGCTGATGCGCCGGCCGGAGCTGTAATACGTCTGGATCGCCTCGACGATGCCCTCCACCGGGCTCGAATTGCTGAACGGAAACCAGTCGCGCAGCCGGTCGAGCACGAGCTTGCGCTGCGAGGGGGTGTCCGGGAGCCAGCGCCCGCGATACGAAGGGTACATGTAGGTGCCCTCGTCGCTCATGACCTGCCAGCCCTTCACCTGCGGATAGGCGTCGAGCACCTCCTGCATCTTGCGCAGCATCAGCGGCCACGCGTAGTTGGCCATCGAACCCGACGTGTCGATGATGAAGATGATGTATTCGCTGTCGACGGGCAGGCCGGCGACCGCGTCTTCCGGCGCGCGTCGGTATTGGGCGCCGAGCACCTTCTTCATCTCTTCGGTGAGCTGCTGCTGCGCGGACACCAGCTGGCCCTGCAGCTTGTTCGCCACCTCGGCGTCCTGGTCACTCGCCTTGTATTTGCCCTTCACGTCGCTCAAGTCCCCGCGCAGCTGCGCGAGCTTCTGCTTCACCTCGGACAGCTGCCGCTCGCGCTCGGTGAGGTCGCGATTGAGGATCTCGGTCTGGCCGCGGATGTCGTAGCGTTCCTCCTGCAGCTTGAGCAGCCGGCCCTCGAGGTCGAGCCGCGATTTCTCCAGCGCGGCGGGCTCGCCGAACTTGCTCAGCATGAAGAGCAGGATGATGGCGCCGAAGGCGCAGCAGATCGTGTCCAGGAAGGACATGCTGAACACTTCGAAGTCGCGCGAACGGCGGCTTCTCATGGCCAGTCCTTGGCCGGCATCAGGAACGAGCCGTTGGTGCGGCGCGCCAGCGCCCAGAAAGCGCCGGGTGCGGCCGGATCGCCTTCCATCGGCATCAGGATCACGTTGGCCGGGATCCGGTTGGGGTACTTGCCGAGCGCGCGCTCGAACAGCTTGAGCCGCCCGTCGCCATCGATCGTCTTGCGCAGCGTCGGGGGCGTTGCGCCCTGCGTCGGCAGGCCGTCGGTGATGATGAAGACATTGTCGGGCGCGGGACTCAGCGTGTTCATCTGCGCGAACGCATTCTCGAGGCTCGTGCCATCAGCGGGCACCGTGCGCCGCAGGTTCGCGACCGCATCGGTCAACGCCTTCGCGTCACTGCCGTCAAGCCAGTGCCCCGCGCTGTTCGGCACCACGGTCCATGCCTTGACGTTGAACGCGATGATCTGGAATTTCGACCTGGCCGGAATCTGCGTGGTGAGCCAGTCGACGGTCGCCACGGTGCGTCGCCACTTTTCGGACAGCAGGCGGCGCGTTTCCGACATGTTGCGCAGCCGGATCACGTTGACGACCGTTTCGTCCAGCATGCTCGCCGAGACGTCGACCAGGATGACGATGCGCTCGCCGCCGAGCTTGAGGCCGCTCAGGTACTGACGGTCGCCGGTGCCGACGAAGCCCTTCACCCGGTTGCCCGGTTTGCCAGGCTCCGGCGTGCCCGCGACGAGTCGCTTCTTTTCCTCGTCGATCTGTTTCAGGTCGGCCTTGAGCTTCTCGATCGCTTCGCGGCGCGAGATCGTGGTCTTGTCTGCGTCGGCGAGCTGCTCCCGGGTCTTCTCTGTTTCCTGCAGCACGCGGTCGGACAGGCCCTCGGCACGCTCGGCCTCGGTCGTGGTCGTCTTCATGCTGTTGCGCAGCACGACGAGATTGGCATAACCCTGCAGCACTTCCTCCTCGAGCTTGTTCACCTCGGCGCGCAGCTCCGCGTCGTGGGCCTGGAAGGTCTTGTTGCCCTGTGCATTCAGTATCATGTACAGCAGCACGATCGCGCCGAACGCGCAGCAGATCGTGTCCAGGAAGGACATGCTGAAGATGTCGAACTTTTTTCTACGACGCGCCATGGTCCGGCAGCACGCGAATCAGTTCGAGCGCCACGCCTGGCGCGCCTAGCCGCAGCACGTCACCGACTTTCAGCACGACGCGACCGCCCACGCGCTCGTCGTTGACGAACGTGCCGTACGTGCTGTGATCGGAGACGACGGACTGGCCGTCGCGGCGTTCCAGGGTGCAATGGGAACGGGAGACGCCGGCGATGCCCGCCGGCAACGTCAACGCGCGGGCACCCGCACCGACGGACCATCCCAGCGTCAGTGGCGTCGATGAGATCGGCCAGGCGCGACCGTTGAACAGCACGTGCGTCGGGATGGCCTCGACGGGCACATCCGCCGCTGACTGCCGGATCGGATCGTCAGCGACCGTGGCGGCAGCCAGCGGGAGGCGGTGTACGACTGCAATCGCATCGGCGGAACGGACGATGGCAGTCGCGGACTTCAGCGTACCCGTGGCAGCGGCGCCCGGCGCGAGCTCGACCATCACGCAATCGCGCAGGCTTGTGAGCCGCGCCACGAGGCCGGGAATGGCGGCGATGCGCGGCGAGAAGCACAGGTGCATCAGCGCGCCGGGCGGACGCGCGGACTGCACCAGGCGCAGGACCTCGGTCGTCAGCGCCTCGACGGCGTCGACGACCTGCGCGCGCGTAAGCCGGATGCAGTGCGCCGTCCCGCCGAACTCGATTTCGGCTGCCGTCTCGTCAGCCGTGGCGAGCACCCCCAACCAGGCCGGCAACAGGTCGTGCAGGCGCTGCTCGGTCGCCGCCTGGTGCAGCGGATCGAAGCGGGTTTCACCGACGAAGGTCGTCGCAATCGTCGCGGCGACCGCTTGCCTGAATGCGAGCTGCCCCGCACCAGGCAACAATTCGTAGCGCGTGCGACGCAGCGTCCCGTCCGTGCGCGACGTCTCGAGCAACGTCACGGCAGCCTGGTGCAGCTGCAGGTCGAGATGCAGCATGCAGGGCGAAGGCGCGACCGTCGACGCCGCAGCCAGTCCGGCATCCACCAGGCCGCGCACGACGACGCCGCATTCGTTGGCAATGCCGACCAGCAGGCCGAGCTGCTCGCGCGTGTAACCGGACGGCACGGCGAGCAGCAACTCCTGGTCGCCTGCACGCACCCCTGGCTCCAGTACCAATGCAAGATGTGCATGGGCGAGGTCCGCCGCCGTGGCGAAGCCACGGGTCGACCAGGGCAGCGGGTCGAGACTGAGCGAATGCCAATATCGATTCTGCGCATGCAGCGGGGCGACGCGGTGGCGTCGTGCGGCTTCGGCGCCGACGTGCACGCGGCCTTCGTGCAGCAACGCGAACCCGGGACTCTCCTCGCCCACGACCACGGGTACGCCGTCCGCGCCCGTTCGCGCGAGCAGCAGTCCGGTGTCGTTGATTTCGACGGCGAGCATTCTTGAGCGTCCGTAGTTCAGCGGACCATCATCTGCCGCACGACGTTCTCGTCGAGAAACACCTCGGCGTCGAGCACCGCACGCTCCTGGCGCAGCTGGATCTGGTGCAGCATGAACATCACCAGAATGCTCAAGCCCAACGCGACGAGCGTCGAGTTGAAAGCGAGGCCGAGGCCGGCAACCACGCCCGACACGTCTCCCTCGACCGCCTTGTGCGCCTGCTGCAACGCCTCACCGATGCCGCGCACGGTGCCGATGAAGCCGATTGCAGGAATCGCCCACGCGACGTAACGCACCATCGCGAGTTCCGCGTCGAGGCGGCCGAACTCGAGTTCGCACGTATCGTGAATCGCCGACGACACGTCCTGGATGTTGCGCGTGGCGCCGAACCGGTGCAGGCCGCTCATCAGCGCCCGTGGCAGCAGTTCATGGCGCATGTCGTCGGGCAGCGCCTCGACCTGCCGGGCGTAATCGCGTGCATCTTCCGGCAGGATCTTCATCCCTTCCGGCAGGCGCAGCAGGTCCGCACCCAGCAGCTTCTGGCCGCGCCGCAGCGAGAAGCCCTTGTACCCCATGATTGCGACGGACCAGAGCGCGAGCATGAAGCAGACCTCCTGCTCGTAGTCCTTGATGATGATGTAGAAGTTGCGCGGCGGCGCGTACTTGGGATCCTTCGCCATCGCGGCCGCGTCTGCGGCGGCGACCGCAGCGGCCTGCGGACGCACGACGGTGGCGTAGAAGCCCTGCACGATGATCACGATGACGATCAGCGAAAAGACCTCGAACATGAACTCACTGGTCTTGAACTTTTTCATGGTGCACTGGGGCCTGCGGTTCAGATGTCGACGGGAAAAGCGACGTCGAAGTCGGGGCGGACTTTTTCGGTGGGCTCGAAACGCTGCGGCGAACCTTTCGCGGCGACCGGCTTGGCGGCAGGCGCTTCCTGGCCCGTCTTGCCCGCGGCAGCTGCGTCGTCACTACCGGCCTCTGCGCCCGCAGCACGTGCCGTTGCCGCAGGATCCGTCGGTCCGGGTCTCGGCACGGGCACGTTCTGCTGCGCAAAGGCGAGGCCTGCCGCCAGGACCGCCAAGCCGATCAGCGGTGCCAATGACACGGGGGTCGAGCGTCGCTCTCTCTTATTCGGCATAGCGTGCGATCCTGAAGCCGACGTCGTCGCGCCGGCCGTTGCCTGAGTCACGGTAGGCCGCTCGCAGCTCCGTCACGGTGGCGTGACGCCAGCTCGCGCCGCGGATGACGTGCATGTCGCCCGGCGTGGCGACCAGCGGATCGACGGCCACCGCGGTGCTCGCAGGTTGCACCGTGTACAGGTCCGCCGTCCATTCGGCGACGTTGCCACCGAGGTCGTAGAACCCAAGCGGGTTCGCTGCGAACGACCCAGTGGGTGCCGTGGCGGGGTAGCCGTCGTCGAGTTCTGTGATGATCGTCTGCAACAACGGCTGCGCGCGGCGGTCGCCGTAGTTGCCGGCGCCCGCAGGCACCGGCAGCGCGTCGCCCCACGGATATTTGCGCAGCGAGCCGTCGCGATTCGCGCGCGCCGCCCATTCCCATTCGGCCTCGGAAGGCAACCGGTAACCCGTCGTGGCGGGCTGCACCAGCGCCAGCCGGCCGCCCTGCGACTGGTACGCCGGCGGCAGGCCGTCCTGCTGGCTCAGCCAGTTGCAGTACTCAGCCGCGTCCTGCCACGTCACGTTGACCACCGGCTGCCGTTCGAGCTCGAGCGTGTTCTGCCCGACGAACCCCGACCGGTGCTGGCTGCGGAACTGCTTGAATTCACCGTTGCTGACTTCACGGGTCCCAAGGAAGAAACGGCGCTGCAGTTGCACCGCGCGCTGCGATTCGTTGGCGCGGCGACCGGACTCGCGGCGCGGACTGCCCAGCGTGAAGCTCGCCGGCCCCAGCAGTCGCAGCTCGGCGCCGGACCTCGCGCGGATGGTCGGCGTAACGGCTTTCGGCGGCGCGGCTACCACGGCTGCACCACTCGTTGCCCCGGGCGCAGCGGCACCGCCCGCTGCAGCGGCAACCGCAGCCGGGGTCGAGTCGGACGCACCCTGCCCGGCTTCGAGGCGCACGTTGAGCACCTGCGGCAAGCCAGGGCGCGGCGTGACGGCCGTGCGAAAACTGCGGAATCCCGCGAGTCGCACCTCGATGTCGGTGCGGGCAGCCGGCAAATTGATGACTTGTCCCGCCTTGCCGACCACGCGGCCGTTGGCGAGCACCTCGGCGGACGCCGGCTCCGCCATCACCGTGAGCTCACCAAGGATCGGTGCCAGCGACAATTGCACTTCGCGCCGCGCGCCCGCGCCCACGGTCAGTTGCGTGGTGCCGGATTCGTAACCCTCACGCGACGCGACCACCGCGAGCGCGACGTCGGGCCGCACGTCGATCGTGACCGGCGAACGACCACGGAATGCACCGCCGACGCTGACGCTGGCACCCGCCGGATCCGTGCGCACCACCAACGTGCCGTCGGGCAGGCCGAGTCGCACCGGGCCCAGCGTTTGCGGCTGGCTCGCCACCACCTGTACGTCCGTCACCCAGTCCTTGAATCCTGCCTGGCGCAGCTCGATGCGATGCGTGCCCGCGTCGAGTTCGAGCTGCGCAGGCGTTGCGCCGCGCGCGGTGCCGTCCACCCGCACCGTGGCGCCCGCCGGTTCGGTGAGCACCGTGACCGGGGCCCACGCGGCGACGAGTTTCGCCGTCAGCGACTGCCGTTGCTCCAGCCCCTTGATGTCCACGGTCGCCTTGAACGGCAGGTAACGGGGGGCCGTGACGAGTATCTCGTGGCGGCCGGCCGGCAACCGGACCGCGCCGGGCGCCGAGCCGACTTCCTTGCCTGCGATGCTGATGCGGGCGGCAACCGGTGACTGCACCTGCAGGATGCCAGGCAATTTTTCCAGCTTGTACTGGACGGACTGGTTCGGCGCGTCCGTCACTTTGAACGGCGCGCGGACCGGCGCGTAACCCTGATGCTGGATCTCGACGGTGTAGTCACCGGGACGCGCGAAGTGATTGCCGCCCACGGGCAGCACGAGTCCGCCGTGCATCCGGACTGCACTGCCGGCCGGATCGACGGTGATCTGCACGGCATGACCGGTCGCGAAGAACCACGTCGCCCAACCGAGCACGGCCACGAGGACGCCGCCGAGCAAGCGTGGCGCGATCCGTCGGTCGGACGCGGCCTGCGTCGCGGGACGACGGAACGCGACGGCGTCGATGCGTTCCTCGCCGTCGTCGCTGCCGCCACTGACGACCTCGACGAGCGGTGCTGCGGGTGGAACGGTCAGGTTGCCGCCGCTGCCATCCTCGACTTCGAGAAGGCGTTGACCATCGCGCGCGCCGACGCGCAGCCTGCCGCGCGCCACGTCGATGACGTCGCCGGCACGCAGCCAGGTCGGACGCGACACCGGCGCGCCATTGCAGAGCGGCAGTTCGCACCCTTCCGCCGGCTGCAGGAACAACTGGCCGTCGTGCAGGGCGATCCAGGCGAGCGTACCCGCACCTGCGCCCGGCAGCACGATCGTGTGCCCGGGGCCGCCGACGCTCACCGGAAAATCCGCAGCCGACAGCGCGCGCTCGCCGAGAGGATCGCGCAGGATCAGTTCGCTGGAACTCAAATGGGTTCCTCGCAACGGACGACGAGCGTGGACGGCTGCATACCGGGCAGCAGGTTCAGTTCCTTGCGCACGTCGCGATAGCCCTGCCGTGTGCCCACGACGGTATAGCGACCAGGCATCAGTTCGAGATCCCGTTGCTCAAAGAGCCCAAGCTTACCAATCCGGTAGATCTGCACGTCCGTCGCGTTGTCGGACGCCAGCGCCACCTTGATCGGCGTCTCGGCCTGCCGCAACTGCTCGGCCAGGCGTGCCTGCTGCGTCTGCAGACGCGTGCCCGGCGCCGCCACATGGGCCGCGCGCTCGAGCACGTTGCGCGCGATGTCCCGTCCCGCAGGACTGTAGAGTCGTTCGGGCTTGTCGATGAACGACTGCAGCTCGGCGTCGATCTGGGCTCGCGGCTCCGCACGCTCGACCCCTTCCTGCGCAGGCCGCAGCGCGGGTTCGGCCTTGAGCGCCTCGCCATACAGCGCGAGCGCCGCCGACCACTGCTCCGCACGCTCGGCTGCGGCAGCGCGCTCGACCAGGGAGGTGAGTGATTTGGTCTCGGTCGCGCGACGGATCTGCTGCAGGCCGTCGGCGACTTCCGGCGTGCCCGGTCGGATGCGTCCTGCCTGTTCGAACGAGCTCTGCGCCACGGCGTAGTCGTGACGCGCCAGCGCGGCCATGGCCGTGGCCATCGCCGCGGCGTACGCGTCGCTGGTCTCGCGCGCGCCGAGTCGAGCGATGCCTGCGCGCGCGATAGTCGTTGCCGGGTCGAGTTGCAGCGCGCGCTGATAGGCTGCAATGGCGCCCCTCGCATCGCCGGCCTGTTCGGCACGCGCGCCGGCCGCCGTTTCGCGCAGCACTGCGTCGAGCACCTGCGAGCGGGCGATCCCGCTGCGAGCCGCGGCGGAGTCGGGCGCGACCTTCAGCGCGGCAGCGTATTTCTCCTGCGCCTCGGCAGCGCGCCCCGCATCGAACGCAGCTTGCGCATCGGCCAGCCGTGCACGAACCACCTCGGGCAGTCGCTGCTCGAGCGCGTCGAGTCCACGCGCCATCGCATCGAAATGCGCGAGCGCAGCTGCGAACTCTCGCGCGGTCATCGCCGCGTCGCCGGCCGCCAGGTCGTTGCGAGCCTGCGCGTACGGCGGGCCACCCCAGGTCGCTGCATCGCGTTGTGCAAGTTGCTCCAGGCGCGCCGGCAACGGCCCGCGACGTTCCTCCGCCTTGCGCTTCAGCTCTGCGAGCCGCTCGAAATCCTCGACTGGCTTCGCTGCCGGCGCTGCGGCCACAGGCGCAGCCGGTACAGCAGGCGCGGGCGTGTTCGAGCCAACTAGGCCCGGCAAGACGAAGAAGGTGAACCCGGCCGCCGCAAGCGCCAATGCCATTGCGCCCACCAGGAGACCGCGGCGGAATCCTTCGCTGCGCAGCGCCTTCGCCGACGGGGCATCGCCCGTGGTGCGCCGCCATTGCGGCTGCACGGGCAGGGCGTCGGCAGGCGGCCGTGGCTGCCACGCAGCAGTGCCCGGTGCGACGGGTGCCGCCGGTTCGACCGGCGCCGTCTGCAGGATCTGTTGCAGCTGCTCGTGGATGACTCGCGCCGAGGCCGGCCGAGCAGCGGGATTCTTGGCGAGACACTGCGCAACCAGCGCGC
>Ga0315287_10006146_pt1 | contig 11910 bp, 11 predicted proteins | sample YL17G11_0_MG_FD_205037 | JGI IMG/M metagenome (GOLD analysis project Ga0315287, IMG submission 205037) | Sediment microbial communities from Yellowstone Lake, YNP, Wyoming, USA - YL17G11_0 | ecosystem: Environmental > Aquatic > Freshwater > Lake > Sediment | place: USA: Wyoming | collected...
GACGCTTCGTCTGTCCTCAATGAGGCTTCCGAATCAGGGCGACGCTTCGTCTGTCCTCAATGAGGCTTCCGAATCAGGGCGACGCTTCGTCTGTCCTCAATGAGGCTTCCGAATCAGGGCGGGGCCTTGGTCGCTGTCAGGACGCCGCTCCCGGCCGATCGCGCCAGCATCCGGAGGCGATCACGTCGACAATCCGGGCGGCCGCCCGGCCATCCCCATAGGGATTCGCTTTTTGCGCGGCCCGGGTCAGGGCTCTGGCGTCGATGAGAAGACGGGAAGCGGCTTCGACGATCAGCCTTCGATCCGGAGGAACGAGTTTCGCCAGACCGGCTTTCAGGCCCTCCGGCCGTTCGGTTTTCTCCCGGAGGACGAGAACGAATTTCCCCATGGACGGAGCTTCCTCCTGCACGCCCCCCGAATCGCTCAAAACGAGGACGGAATCCATCATAATCCGAAGGAACGTCAGATAATCCAAGGGCGGGAGAAGACGGATCCGGGGCAGACCGCGGAGAATTTCGACGGACTCCCGGACACGAGGATTGGGATGGACGGGAAAAATGATTTCGATATCCTCGAATCGGGCGGCCAGATCGCGGAGAGCCAGACAAACGGCTTGAAGAGGCCGGCCGAAACTTTCCCGGCGGTGTACCGTGACCAGCACGATCCGCCGGCCTTCGGAGGACACGGGGTTGGGGGTCTTCGAGGCGAGCGGGCGGATCAGGTGAAGCGCATCGATGACCGTATTCCCCGTGATGAAGATGCGGTCGGCCGGAACGCCTTCGCGGCGGAGATTCGCCGCCGCTCGAGCCGTTGGGGCGAAATGAAGCGCCGCGACGGTTCCGATCGTCTTTCGGTTCAGTTCCTCGGGAAAGGGGTTGCGGACGTCTCCGGTCCGCAATCCGGCCTCCACATGACCGACCGGAATCCCCCGATAAAACGAAGCCAGGGCGACGGCCATCGCGGTCGTCGTGTCGCCTTGGACAAGAACAAGGTCCGGCCGGACCTCGTCCAGGATTCCGGGGACCTTCTGCAAAACGCCGGCCGTGATTTTGGCGAGCGTTTGTCCGGATCGCATCAACTTGAGGTCGATATCGGGCCGCAGGCCGAAGACGGCCAGCATTTGATCCAAAAGGCCGCGGTGTTGTCCCGTGGCCAAGAGAGTCGTATGGAACCGTTTCCGGTTTTTCTGCAGGTCCCGGATCACCGGAGCCATTTTAATCACTTCGGGTCGAGTCCCAAAAGCCAGAAGGACGCGAATCATATCGCCATTCTAGGGGCCGCGGAGAAGGCTGTCAAGGGACGAGCCTTCGGCTCGCCACTCGCCCGTGGCTTGAATCCACGAGCGAGTACGGCGGAAGTTTACCCCCGGGCAAGCCCGGGGCCTCGGCCGCCGTCAATGAAAATCCGGGCGTTTTTCCCGGAGGGGAATTCCTCCCGCGCTTGACAGGCCGCGCCCTCAAGACCTAAACTTACCCACTCTTGAATCGTCCTCTCTTGTTGAACCTCGATCAAAGGAGATAACATGATCGAAATCCGTTTCCACGGCCGGGGCGGCCAAGGGACCGTCGTCGCCTCGAAAATTCTAGCCGATGCCCTCGCCAAGGAGGGGAACTACGTCCAGGCCTACCCCGAATTCGGGGTGGAGCGGCGCGGATCGCCGGTGGTCTCGTTCATCCGGATCGACGACAAACCGATTTACGATAAAAGCCGGATCTACGCTCCCGATCACGTTGTCGTCGTCGATCCGACGCTCGTCGAAGCCATCGACGTGACCGAAGGCCTCAAGGACGGCGGCCGCATCCTCATCAACAGCGACAAACAACCCGAACACTTCAAATTTCCGGCCCGCTTCCGGGTCGCCGCGATCAACGCCACGGAGATCGCCGTTCGGAACAAACTCGGGTCCCTGGCCGCGCCGATCGTCAACACGGCGATCGTCGGCGCGGTCATCCGAGTGCTCGGCCTGACCAAACTCGAATCACTTCTCAAGGCGATCGCCGAAGCCATCTCCATCAAACCCGAAGCCAATCAGAAGGCGGCGGCCGAAGCCTACGACGCGGCCAGCCGGATCACCTAAGGACCAACGCCATGCCTGCCAAAAGAGACGCCCAAAAAATCGTCTTCGAGTCCGAAAAAGACATGCCGACGATGCCGATGTCCCTTGGTTCGATGCTCTGGAACAAAACCGGCTCCTGGCGGAACATCCGCCCCGAAATCAAGATCGAGGACTGCATTCAGTGCGGAATCTGCTGGAAATTCTGCCCGGACATGTCCATCCTGATCGAGAACGAGTTCCCGGTCGTCGATTACGATTTCTGCAAGGGCTGCGGGATCTGCGCCGAGGAATGCCCGACGAAATGCATCGTCATGGTGGAGGAACGGAAATGAAGAAAGTCATCATGGGCAACCATGCCTTGTCCTTCGGGGCGATGCTTTCCCGCTCCCAGGTGATCGCCGCCTATCCGATCACGCCCCAAACGCAGGTCGTTGAACTTCTCTCCGAGATGTGCGCCGACGGGACGCTCCAGGCGAAATTCATCAAGGTCGAGTCCGAACACTCAGCCATGGCCGCCTGCATCGGCGCCTCGATCGCCGGAGCCCGGACGTTCACCGCGACTTCCGCACAAGGGCTGGCCTTGATGCATGAAATGCTTCACTGGGCCTCCGGCGGCCGCTTGCCCATCGTGATGGGCAATATCAATCGGGCGATGGCCCCGGGCTGGTCGATTTGGGCGGACCAGAACGACAGCCTGAGCGAACGTGACACCGGATGGATGCAGTTTTATTGTTCCTCCAACCAGGAGGTCTTGGATATGACCATTCAGGCGTTCAAAGTCTCCGAGACGCTAGGAATCCCGAGCATGGTCATCCTGGACGCCTTCGCCCTCTCCCATACGTATGAAGTCGTCGATCTCCCCGACCAGGATCGGGTCGATTCGTTCCTCCCCCCCTACAAGCCCTACGCCCGGCTGACGCCGGACGCGCCCTGCGCCTTCGACGGGCTGACCGGCCCCGAGCATTATTTCGAGCTTCGCTACAAGCTCCAGAAGGACATGGAAAAAGTCCCCGCCCTCTTCGAGGAAACGGGCCGGGAATTCGAGAAGATCTTCGGCCGCCGGCTGACCGCGGTCGAGGAATATCTCTGCGACGACGCCGAGGTCATCCTTGTGACGTCCGGGACGGCGGGATACACCGCCCGGGTCGCCGTCGACGCGATGCGGAAGGAAGGGATCAAGGTCGGCAATCTCCGGGTCAAGATGTTCCGGCCATTCCCCTTTACCGACGTCCGCCGCATCCTGGCCAAGGCGGCCAAGGTGGCCGTTGTGGACCGGAACATCTCCTACGGCTATCACGGAATCTTCGCCCAGGAAGTGAAGGCGGCCTTGAACGGGTCGGAAGCCAAAGCCCCCGTCTTCGGGTTCATCGCCGGGTTGGGCGGCCGCGACATCACCCCCGGATCGTTCCGTGAGGTCGTCGACATCGCCCGCCGGCAGGACACACCCGCCGAGGAGATCAACTGGATCGGAGTCAAGAAATGAGTAAAGAAAAAAAGATGAGGCTGACCCTCCCCGAGGAGGAACTCGTCGGACCGGGGAATCTCGCCTGTCAGGGATGCGGGGCGAACCTCGCCCTCCGATATTTCCTGAAGGCGCTCGGAAAGCGGACGGTGCTCTGCATTCCGGCCTGTTGCTGGGCCGTCATCGATGGGGCCTTCCCCCATTCCTGCATGGGCGTTCCGATCTACCACTGCGCCTTCGAGACGGCGGCCTCCACGGCCACCGGAGTCAAGGCCGGCCTGGAAATGGTCGGGGATCATGAAACCCAGGTCGTCGCCTGGGCCGGCGACGGCGGAACGTTCGACATCGGCCTCCAGGCCTTGAGCGGGGCGGCCGAGCGAAACGACGACATCATCTACGTCTGCTACGACAACGAAGCCTACATGAACACCGGGATCCAGCGGTCGTCCGCCACTCCATCGGGGGCTTGGACGACGACGACCCCGGTCAAGTTCCCCAAGGATCAGCCGAAGAAGGACATCGACGCGATCATCGCCGCCCATCGGATTCCCTACCAGGCCACGGCTTCGATCGCTTTTCCCGAGGATCTGTATAAAAAGGCCCTCAAAGCGAAGAGCCTCCGGGGGACGCGCTTTTTACACATTTTCGCCCCCTGTCCGACCGGGTGGAAAAGCCGCCCCGAGGACGCGGTCAAACTCGCCCGGATGGCCGTCCAGAATTGCACCTTCCCTTTGTACGAAATCGAACACGGCGAGAAATACACCCTCAGCGTCAAAGTCCAGAACAAGAAGCCCATCGACGACTACATCAAGCTCCAGGGCCGTTATCGCCACTTGAAGCCCGAGGCCGTGCAGGCCATCCAGGAGGAAGTCGACCGGAACTGGGTCCGTCTTTTGAAAAAAGTGAACGCGGTCTGAGCCCGTTCCGACCCCGTTCTCCCCGGCCCCGCGCCTTCGGACACGGCGTCGTTTTTTTGAGGGGGATATTCATTCCGGCCCGCCTCTTGATTTTCTGGCCGAGGGGAGTCTAATATATAATGGTTATTGAATATAAAGGATCAGATATGAAGAGCCTCCGCCGATCTGTCCTTCTCGCCAGCCTCGGATTCCTGATCGCTTTCGGCCCGCCGCTCGTTCTCTCCGCCCCGGCCGTCGGACAACCGGCGCCGGCCTACACCCTGAAACTCCTGGACGGCACGGAACTGAAATCCTCCGACCTCAAAGGCAAGGTCGTCGTGTTCAACTTTTGGGCGACCTGGTGTCCGCCGTGCCGGGAGGAGATTCCGGATTTTGTCGCTTTCTACGCCGAAGCCAAAGCCAAGGGCCTGGAGATCATCGGCCTGTCCGTCGACCAAATCACGGCCCCCCAAATGAGGGCGTTCGTCAAAAAAAATAAAATGACCTATCCGATCGCCTTCGCCAATGCCCGGCTGATCCGGGATTTCAATCCCGGCCCCTACATCCCGACAACGTTCATCATCGATAAGGCCGGAATGATCCGCCATAAGCAGGCCGGCGGAATAGATCGGGCAACGCTGCAGACCTGGTTCGATCGCCTCTCCCAGGAATGATCAGGTCGGTTTTTAGGGCCGACTGTTTTGGGATCTCCGGATGATTTGCATTTTCGTTCTTCAGGGCATTACAATCCGAATATGATCAATTCGAGATCCCTCTGGATATCCCTTCTTTTCCCGGCGTTCCTCCTGGCGGCCGCCCTCCCTTCTCCCGCCCAATACGTTCCCGGGCAGTACACGGCCGAAGCGCCTTTCCGCTCCTGGAACTCGTTTCCTTACATCGGAGCGGCCGCCCTGGGCCGCGGCCAGACCATCTTCGCCTGGGGAACGGACGCGACCGTTTCCGCGGCCAATCCGTCCCTTCTTCTCACGCTGCCGAAATGGACCTTATCCCTGGGCGGTTCGTACCTCTACGCCACAACCGCAAAGTACGGTCCGGTCGGCAGCGGCGTCCTCGGGACCAGCGGTCCGATCGGTCGGGGATTTCTGGGCCTCGATCATGCGGCCGTCTCTCTTCGGGCCGGGCGTTTCGCCTTCTCGGCAGCGATCTTCCTTTCCGAGTCCTATGCCCGGCCGATCGCCGAAGCGTCCGAATATTCCGGCTCGACGCTTCTTTACCTGGTTCGATATGAACAAGGCGGCCGTCTGTGGACGTCCCATTTCGGAACCGCCGTCCGTTTGTCCGAACGGTTCGGGGTGGGTCTCGGCCTGAACGTCGAAACCGGTCAAATCAACGAGGATTTTTTAGAGGACATTCCGATAGCGGGATACACGATCATCGGATCGAAGTCCCTGGATTTGAGCGGCCTCTCTCTCAACGGTGGAGTGTTCTGGGAACCATCGGCCTCGATGCGGGTCGCGCTCACCTTCCAAACCCCGTCCAAGCTCACGGCCTCGACGCGGACGCTCGACCGGTATCAAGCCGCCGGCCGCACGGACATTTCGATTCGGGGCGAGGCTGAAGACGTCTTCCATCGTCCGCTGGTTCTGGGCGCCGGTCTGAGTTGGCGGATTGCCGAACGGCTGCGGACCGCCCTCGACGTATCCTATATCCGCTGGTCGGACTATCGGGCGACCTGGATCGGCGAAAATCAAGTCCGTGATTTCCGGGACGTCTTACGGGTCGGGGCGGGCGCCGAATACGTTTCCGATTTTCGTCTCTTCGGGACCCGGGCGTCGGCCCCGCTCCGGATCGGGATCGGATACGACCCTCAGCCGCCGAAGGATCCCCGCTCGGCCTATCTCGTTTTCACCTTCGGAACAGGCTTGGCGGCGGGCGGATTCCGGATCGATCTCGGGACTTCCTTAGGGTTCGAATCCGGATCGGGCGACACCTTGAATGCCCGGCGCATTTCCCTGGCCTGCGGATACGTTTTCTGAGGATGGCCATGAAAAAAATCATTCCTGTTCTGCTCTCCCTGGCGCTCGGCGGATCGACCCTCTCCGCCCAATCGCCCCAAGACTCGATCCTCGTCAGCCTTCCCCGAACGGCGGACGTCCTTCAGGCTCTTCCCGCTCTGGCCTTGGACCTCGTGGCGGAATGGGAAGGGCGCATCTACATCTCCGCCTCGGCGGCGGATCTGGCGAGGATCGAGCGCCTGCGACTCCCGCTCCGGTACGATGCCGGAGCCCTCGCCCCCGGTTTGGCCGGGCCGGCCGTAGGAGGGGGAAGTCCGATCGGGGCCTACCATACTCATCTGGAACTCGAAACCGATCTGTTCGCCCTCGAGAAAGCCTATCCCCAATTGGCGAAAGTCTTCACCCTCGGGACCAGTCTCGAAAACCGGCCGATCTACGCTCTTCGTTTGAGCGACAATCCTCAGACGGACGAGGGCGAACCCGGCGTCTTGTTCCTCGGATGTCACCACGCCCGGGAATGGATTTCGGTCGAAGTTCCCTTCCTCCTCGGAAAACACCTCCTGGAGAACTACGCGACCGATCCGGAGATCAAGCGCCTGGTCGACGCGAGCGACATCTGGATCGTCCCCATGGTCAACCCGGACGGACACAATTATACGGTCCAGGTTTACCGGTATTGGCGGAAAAACCGGAGGGACAATGGCGGCGGGGAATACGGCGTGGACCTCAATCGGAATTACGGGTATGCCTGGGGATATGACAATTCCGGGTCGAGCCCCAATCCCGCTTCGGCCGTTTATCGGGGATCATCCGCTTTTTCCGAACCGGAAACGCGGGCCGTCCGCAACCTCGTCCTCGGACGGGATTTCGGGGCGATGATCACCTATCACAGCTTTTCCCAAGTGATTCTTTATCCTTGGGGGTTCACGAAGCTTCCGACCGCTCAGGACGCCCTCCTCCGCGACCTCGGCGACCGCCTCTCGGCCCGGATCGCGGCCGTGAACGGCCGGGTTTATCAATCCGGCCCAGCGGGAATTTCGTTGTATCTGACGAATGGGACAACGGATGATTGGACCTTCGCCCTGACTGGCATGCCCTCATATACGATCGAGCTTCCGCCCATCGACCAAGCCGGGGGAGGATTCTTCAACGCGGAAGAAGACATTGCCTCCATCTTCCGGGAAAACCTCGCCGCGATGATTCATCTGATCGGCTGGACGATCGAGCACCCCCGGCCGATTCCCGAATCTCCCTTCGACCTTCGGTCTTTATTGCGCGCCCCGAGAATCGTCCCGCGCGATCCCGCGGGACAACGAACGGAGCGGGATCGATCGCGATGAAGGAGGTCCTGATCCAAGAGGCCGGATCTTCCCTTCGGGAAGGATTGCCGTATTGGATCTTCTGGCTCCTGCTCAGTCTGATCCTTCTTCTGCTCATCGCTATCTTCCTTCGGGACAAAGACCTCCGCCGGCGTCTCAGCCTCGCCCTGGCCGGAGCCAAACGGCGGATGCTGCGAACCCAGTTCCGCCTCCGGTTGAATCGGGAAAAGCGGCGAAAAGCCGAAATATTCCGCCAGCTCGGCCGGACGGTTTGGGCGGCCCGGGTTCATCCGGACCGGTTCGGCCTCTCTTTCGACCGTCTGGAACGATTGGAAGCCGAGACAGCCGGGCATCACTCCGATCTCAAGGACTTCACCGATGAAATCGCAGCTCTCCGGGCCCGGCAGGAGGAGACCCGGCAGAATCGACGGAATCTTCTCCAACCCCCGGCGGTCCGGGCCGCGAAGGCGGAGGATCGGGGTTTCAAACGCCGGATCCGGGACCTGGAACGGAAAAGCAAAACCGAGCGCGGCCATTTGAAGCGATTAGGCCGGGAAAAAGCGGATCAATACGAACGTCTCGGCGCTTTGACCGATGAATTCCGGATCGAACACCCCGACCTCCTCGGTTTCTATGTTCAGGTCGACAAAGTCAATCGGGCCATTCTGGCCGCCATGGATAAGATCGAAAAACTCGGCTGAGAAAGGTACAATGATCGGGTCATGTCCAGACCGGCCCTCTTCGCCCATATTTGTTGCGCCCCCGACGCCGCGTATGTCGTCGCCCTGCTCCAGACGGAGTATGAGGTCCGGGGCTTTTTCTACAATCCCAACATCGAACCCGTCGACGAATACGACCGTCGGCTCGTCGAAACCAGGAAGGTCGGCCGTCTCCTCGACTTCGACCTCGAGGAAGGCCCGGCCGAGAGCCTCCGTTGGGAGGCGATGACCCGGCGATTCGCGGCCGAACCCGAGAAAGGCCGCCGATGCGCAATCTGTTACGCTATGCGCTTAGACCTCACGGCCCGGCGGGCTCGGGAATCGGGATTCCCGTCCTTCACGACGATCATGAGCGTCAGCCCGTGGAAGGACGCCGGGCTGATGAACCGGATCGGCCTCCGGCTGGGCCGGAAATACGGGTTGGAGTTCCTGGCGGCCGATTTTAAAAAGAAGGATGGTTTCCGCAAAAGCGTCGAAATCAGCCGGCGGTTGGGCTTATACCGCCAGAATTATTGTGGTTGCCGATACAGCCGGCGTCCCGCGGCCCGGGCGGTGGACGGACCGAAGGTCATCCCTCGTGGTTAAGAAACTCTCGTCATCAGGTCGTTCGGCTTTGCGGATCGAGGTCTTCGGAGTCGTCCAAGGCGTCGGATTCCGTCCCTATGTGTTTCGGCTCGCCCGACGATTCGGTTTGAAGGGATGGGTGAAGAACGACGCCCGCGGCGTCGAAATCCATCTCGAAGGTCCGCCGGATAAGCTCGCCCGGTTCGTCAACGCTCTTCCGGCCGAACTCCCGCCCCTGGCCCGGATCGAGCGGTTTTCCCACCGTCGCCTCGCCGTTTTCGGATTCAAGGATTTCCGGGTCCGCGCGTCCGGACGCGCCGGCGGATTCGTCTTTATCTCCCCCGATATCTCGGTCTGCCCGGCTTGCCAAGCCGACATCCGGGACCGGAAAAACCGCCGGTTCGAGTATCCGTTCGCAAACTGCACCGATTGTGGCCCGCGTTACACGATCGTCCGCGCCTTGCCTTACGATCGCCTTCAGACCACCATGGCCGGCTTTCCCCTCTGTCCGGACTGCGCTCGCGAATACGCGGACCCCGGCAACCGGCGCTACCATGCCCAACCCATCGCCTGCCCGGTCTGCGGACCGGCCGTAGAGTTGAAGGATGCCAGGACCGGGCGACGTCTTGACGGCGGGTTGGAAAAAGCCGGAGAGTTGATCCGTCGGGGAAAAATCCTGGCGATCAAAGGCTTGGGCGGATTCCACCTCGTTTGCGACCCGAATCGCCCCGCGGCCGTCGCCCGGCTCCGCCGGATTAAGAAAAGGACGGTGAAACCGCTCGCCCTGATGGCCCGGGATCTGACCGCCGCCCGCCGATTTGCGCAGATTTCATCCGCCGAAGCGGCGATCCTCGAGTCGGATCGACGCCCGATCGTGCTTCTCCCGAAGAAAGCCGACCTCCCCGGCATCGCCCCGAACCTTCGCGAAGTCGGGGTCATGCTGCCCTACACGCCGTTACATGTCCTCCTCCTCGACCGGCTCGGCGCGATCGTCGCCACTAGTTCCAACCCCAAAGACGCTCCGATCATCAAGGACGAAGCCGAGGGCTTCGCCGGTCTGTGCGACTATGTCCTGTCCAATAATAGGTCCATCGAGATGCGGGCGGATGATTCGGTCGTAAAAATCGTCCGCGGTGAGCCGGTCTTTGTCCGCCGGGCTCGGGGGTACGTCCCCTATCCCCAAAGAGTTCCGAAGGCCTTTGCCGGGGGCCCGCCGATTCTCGCCCTGGGGGCGGAGCTCAAAAATACGGTCTCGATCTTCAAGGACGATTATGTCGTCACGAGCCAATTCCTGGGCGATCTGGACGATTACCGGAACCGCCTGTATTTCGAAGAGACGGTCGAGCATTTGACTCGACTGTTTGCGGTCAAACCGGTCTGCGTCGTCACCGACCTTCATCCCGGTTTTCATACCACCCGAATTGCCGAAAAAACGGGCTTGCCTCATCTCCGCGTCCAGCATCACCACGCCCACCTCCTGGCCGTTCTGCTGGACCGGGGCGTGGAGCCGGGCATCGACGTCCTCGGGATCATCTGGGACGGGTACGGCTATGGGACGGACGGAGAAGCCTGGGGGGGCGAATTCCTGGTCGGGGGATACGATCGGGTCGACCGGTTCGCTCACTTCGAACCACGACGTCTTCCGGGGGGAGATCTCGCGGCTAAGGAACCTTGGCGGATGGCTTTATCCTATCTTTGGTCTCCGGAGAAGAATCAACTCCCCGATCCCCCGGCCTTGCGCGGGATCGACCGAAACCGCCGGGAGGCCGTCTGGGAGATGATCAACCGCGGCATCCGCTCGCCTCTGTCGTCCGGGTGCGGCCGGTTGTTCGACGCCGTCGCCGCTTTGACCGGACTCGCTCCCGTCGAGAACGAGTACGAAGCCGAAGCCGCCATGAGGCTCGAAGCCGCCGCCGCGGCCGGACGCCATCAGGCTTACCCGATTGGCCTCGGCCCCGGCGATCCGATGATCATTTCCTTCGCCCCGATGATTCGAGCGCTGCTCGCTGATTTGGATCATGGCCTTTCGCCCCAAATCGTCTCGGCCCGTTTTCATGAAACTCTAGCCGATGCGGCCGTCAAAGTCGCCCGCATCGTCCGGCAAAAAAGAGGGATCGGAACCGTGGTCCTCGGCGGCGGAGTGTTTCTGAATCGACGGCTCCTCGAGCGGACGGAAACCAAGCTCATCCGAGCGGGGTTCAGCGTCCTGAGGCCGCGGCAATACTCTCCGAACGACGAGTCGATTTCCGTCGGTCAGATTGCCTTTGCCTTAGCCCGGCGAAAAAACGGATCGTTCCCAGGAGGGCAGGCTGTCCTCAATCCCTGAGGTTGAAACCCGACACGGCGGAGGAGGATTCCTCGGTGCTTCGGGGCGGTTCGGCCGGCGAGGCTTTTTTTTCTCCGACGTGGATCTTCAGGCCTCCGCTCATAGAGAGGATGAAATTTACGACGACGGAGAGGAGGGAAAGGGCCGCGCCCAAAATAACGAATCCGAACGCGCCTCCCAGGAGGCCGAGAAAAACCGAACCCAGGAGCTTGCCCTGTTGTTCAAACAGGGATGTCGGTAAAAATTTCAAGCCTTCGGAGAACGCTCCGGTCGCTCCGGCGAAGGCGCCCAGAAGAATGCCCAGGAAGGCGCCCAATAATCCGCCGGACACAAGTGAGGACACCGGATGAATTCCCCGCACGATCAGAACGCCGCTCTTCATCTCGTCTTCCAGCCGAATCGACCCGATCGAGGAAAGCGTTTCGGGTTCCGGCCGGCAGCGCGGACATGTATCGAACGGTTTCTGAAGAGGTCCTCCGCAGGTCGGGCAGACGGCCGGATTCTCAGCTCTCGTTCCGCCGCACCGGACGCAGGATTCGGCCTCGAGTTTATTCTCGAAACCGCAAAAGACACAGATCGCGGTGTCGTCTTT
>Ga0315287_10006150_pt1 | contig 11907 bp, 9 predicted proteins | sample YL17G11_0_MG_FD_205037 | JGI IMG/M metagenome (GOLD analysis project Ga0315287, IMG submission 205037) | Sediment microbial communities from Yellowstone Lake, YNP, Wyoming, USA - YL17G11_0 | ecosystem: Environmental > Aquatic > Freshwater > Lake > Sediment | place: USA: Wyoming | collected...
AGAGAGAGAGAGAGAGAGAGAGAAGAGAGACGCGCGCACAAGAGAGAGAGCGCTCTATAAAAAAAAATCTGTCTGGCGCTTTTGCAGCGAAGCGGGCTGTTGCAAAAACGCCCACCGCGCGCGCTCGGTTCCCCACCCCACCACCAACTTCTGCCCTCTTTCCGTTTTCTCCGAAAAGGCTCCGGAAAGGAGAAAGTTAGAGAGGTAAAGAGGATTTTCGTTGTTTTATGGCCTCAAAATGGCCGGTTTTTTTCTTTTATATGAATCCTTTTCAAAAAAAAAAAAATCGCACCCCCACCGCCGCCTGAAACACGTAGTAAAAGGAAAAAAAGGGGGCAGCCCAGAGAGGCGCCCCCGGCGCCGTAATCAAATCACATCTACCCATCAAAATCATGGCTGCCTTTAAAGAGAGAGAGAGAGAGAGAGGGAGACAGAGAGAAAGAGATCACGGGCGACAGACAGAGAGTTTGGAGTTAAAAAACATAAAAAAGATCACCCTTGCCCTTTGAAACAGAATCAGACTCTTTCCCTGTGCAAATCTAGATACAGCGATCGACAATACTCTTAAAAAAAAAGACCGCTACTGTTGCTTTTGTCTCTCCCTGCCTCTCCTCCTCCTCCTCCGAAGAAGATAAAGACCCAGACGCCGCGAGGAAAGAAAAGAAGCGATGGTTTGCTTGGTTCCCTCCCCCCCCCTTCCGGCCGCGTCAAAAGCGCCGCGCTCTCTCTTCTCTCACGGCATCTTCCCAGGGTCCACGCGCACCAGCACCGTCTCCCAGTTCTGCCTCTTCCCGCTCGACGTCACGTGCACGGCCGCCGAGGCCTGCTGCGCCCCCAGCCACAGCGAGCCGTCCGGCGCCGCCGTCGCGCCCGTGTAGTCCCCGTTGCGCATCGCCTTGGGGCTGAAGCCGTGCAGCGGCTCCTGCGAGGGGCGCGGGACGACGACGGCGCCCGGGCCGTCGGGGCGGATGGCGACGAAGGCCGCGGAGTAGTTGTAGTGCGGCCCCAGGATGGAGAAGGCCATCGCGGCGACCCCTGCTCCTCCTCCGGCGGTGGCGGCTTTTTTGTCCCCGCCGGCGGCCTTTTTATCTCCGGCGCCGCTCCCGCCGCCGAAGCTCCTCGGCGAGGCGGCGATCGCCCCGTTGACGCAGTGGTGTCCCGGGACGGCCACGTAGCCGTTTTGCGCCACGACGGGCTCGAAGGACCCCGAGGAGGACCAGCGGGGCTCGACCCTGAAGTACGCGATCCCGGAGACCGTTTTGGAGCTCGAACTCGCCGCGGCGGCGGCGGCGTTTTTCTCCTTTCGCCTCTTGTTCTGCCGATGCCCGCCGGTTTCGTCTTCCGCCTCCTTTTCCTCCTTCCCCTTGTCGTCGCCGTTCGCCACCTCCACCGCTGTCTGCATGTTCGTCCACAGCGAGCCGCCCGAGAGCGTCACCTGCTGCAGCCTCTCGTCCTTCTCGTCGAGCCTCTGCACGCCGAGGTCGAGGCCGCCGCCGCCGGCGCCGCCCGCGCCGCCGCCGTCGCCGTCCGCCGCGGCCGCCGACGCCGCCGCCGCCGCGCCCGAGGCGGCGGCGTTCCCCGCAGCAGCGGCCGCCGCCGCCGCCGCCACCGCCGCCTCCTGCCGCAGCCCCCCCGAGAAGACCTTGGCGGGCTTCCTCAGCGGCAGCGCGGGGAGCACCACGGCGGGGGACAGCGCGGGAGCCTCCCCGCCCGGCAGCCCCCTCCCGAGCAGCGACGTGTTGGTGATCGCCCAGGCGACGACCGAGGGCAGGCCCGTCCGGAAGAAGTAGCTCGACGCGAGCACGTACTGCGTGCCGCCCCGGCGGTCGTCGAAGGGCTCGCCCGCGGAGGGCGTGGCGGGCTGCAGCGTGAACCCCAGCCTCAGCGCGCCGGGGGAGGCGTCGGCGGCGTCGGCGGCGTCGCCCCACGAGGTGAACACCGCGACGCGCGGGTACGCGGGCCCCCTCGCGTCGAGGAGGTCCGCCTTCCGCACCCCGTAGAGCGCCGCCCCCTGCAGCCTGCCCGTGGCGAACGTGTAGTGGTTGACGCCGAACCACAGCGCGTGGCGGTCGACGCCGTAGGAGGGGTAGTCCCCGAGGCAGCCCGAGACGGCGGGGGAGGGCGAGGCGGCGGCGGGAGCGCCGGCGGGGGCGACGACGCCGCCGCCGGGCAGCGCGCAGTTCTTCAGCCCCAGCCCCGGCGCCCTCCCGCTCGTGTCGACGTAGTACACGCCGTTGAACCCCTCCCTCGGGTCCGAGGACTTCGACACGACAAACACCTGGTAGGCGAAGGAGCTCCCGGCCGCCCTCGAGTACCACTGCACGGTCAGGAAGAACCGCCGCGAGCCGGCGTGGTCGAAGACGCAGCCGGGGTCGGTCATCGAGCTGTTCCGCGGCACCTTGAACAGCGAGTAGAGCGAGAACGGCCCCGCGAGCAGGTCCCCGGACGCGGCGTCGAAGACGGCCCAGGCCGAGTTGACCGCCTGCAGCACGAACTGCCCGCGGTCCCCCCCCGAGCAGAGCGCGAGGTCGGGCGGCTCGGTCAGCTTGCCGTTGACGGCGGCGTTGTCCGACGCGTTGAGGCCGAAGACGGCGGCGAGGAGGCCCGGCGTCCTCGGGGGGGGGGAGGCTGGCTTCCGCTCGGGCCCGGGGGGGGGGGAGGGGGAGGGGGCCGCGGCAGAGGCCGCGGCCGCGGCCGAGGCGGCGGCGTCGGCGTCGGCGTCGGAGCTCCCCCTCGGCCGGGCCCGGTCCTTGGCGCCTCCCGCCACCCTCTTGGAGACGTCGGAGGCGGCGCCGGAGGCCCTCCTGGGCTCCCAGGGGCCCCGGGGCCCGGAGACGACGGAGAGGCCGGAGACGGGCTTGTTGCCGCCGTTCGCGCTCCCGCCGCCGCCGCCGCTTCCGCCGCTGCTCGCGCCGTTTTCGCTTCCCCTCCCGGAGGCGAAGCTGACGAACGACGCCGCGAGGCGCTCCTCGGCGGCGAACGCCTTCTTCCCGGCCTCCTTCTCCAGCTCTTTTTCCTTTTCTTCTTCTTCTTCTCCTTCCGCTTCCTCGCTGTCGCCTCCGCCTCCGCCGCGGCGCCTCTCGCGGCGCTCGCGCTCGCGGCGCGCCTTCCTCGCCGCTGGAGAAGAAGAGCCAGCTCCTTCTTCCTCCTCGCTTTCCCTCGTCTCTCCCTCGGCAGCCCTTTCCTTCGCCTCCGCTTCCTCTTCCCGGCGCTCACGCTCCTCCTCGTCGATGGGAGGGCCGACGGGGGCAGCGGTGGGGTCAAACTCCATCACCTAATTTGTTTTGTTTTGTTCCCCCCCCCCGGTTTTCCTCTCGTGCGGGGTGAGTTTTTGTTCCTCTTCCTTTTCCCTATCTTCTCGTTCCACCTTCTCTTTCTCCTCCAAAACTTCCTTTCTCACCTCTTCCGTGTCGATGTCGATGGGCACCGAGGGGTCCTTCCACCTCTTGGCGAGCCCGGGCGGCAGAGGATCCCCGAGCCCGACGAAGGCGGCGCGGGCCTTTGAGGCGGCGCCCTTGCCTCCCCCGCCCCCGCTCCCGCCGAGGGCGACGCCGGGCGTCCCCTGCTGGTTCCCATTGGGGGGCCTTGGCGCCCTCACGAAGCTGAACTGCGGGCCCAGAGGGGACGCAGAGGACGCTGTCGTCTTCTCCTGCTGCGCCGCGGCCCACTTCTCGAGCGAGTCCGGGGCAGGCACGGGCAGCTGCTGCGCCGAGGCCGGTGAGGAGGAGACGGCGATCGCAATTGAGGCCAAGGCGACGACGCTTGCCGATGTGAAAATGGCTCGAAGCCGATGCCTTCGACGCCGCCGAAGCCTCCCCCCTCGCTGGATCGGAGGCATCTCCATCGTTCGAGCTACGGAGAAGCAAGATGATTGCTCCTCCTTCCCGAGGACAGCCGATCGCGCTTCCGTGCGGAGCCGGTGCTGCGCGGGTTGGAGGAGCAGGAGGAAGCCGACTGCTTCGATTGAAATAAAAAAGAGAGAGAGCGGGAAAAATCTTTTTATTTTTTTCGCCCGAGAGCGCCGGCTCTGAGCGCCTAGTAAAAAAAGAAAAAAAGGCAGCGTTCATTCAGCTCTCTCGCGCGCCTCTCTCTATCGAAAAATGACGTTCCCGCACCTTCCCGCGCCTCTGAGCAGGACTCAAGTTTTTGCCGAGCTCTCCCACGCGGGGTGGAGCTTCACAGAGACGTCCAGGGGGGCGGAGAAGAACGGACACGACGATGCAGGCGGCACCGGCGAAAAGCAATTGCGGCCGCCGCCTTCGTCGGCCTTGTCCTCCTCCTCTTTTTCGGTCCGCGCCCCCCCGCGCGGGCCCCGCGCTTCCGCTCCCTCGGCCTTCCCCTTTGGCAGGGACGACGGCCGCAGGCTCGCCGCGCCCTGGCTCCCTTCCTCCTACGCTCGCCCCGCGGGGCCCGAGGCGGCCTGCGAGGCCCTCTCGTCCGCCGCCGGCGCCGTCGCTGCGGCGCGGCTCTCGGCGGTCGCGCTCGGGGGCGACGCGCGCTGGTGCCGCGCCGCGGCGGAGGACCTGGGCAGGATCGCGGCGCTCGTGCGGGCCGCGGCCTCCTCCGAGGCGTCGGGCGCGTGGGTCAAGTGCTTCGAGAGGCACGGGGGCGAGGAAGCGGTCGCCGGAGGCGGAGGAGGCAGCGGCAAAAACAAGAAGAAGAAGAAGAAGTCCGCTGCGGCGGCCGCCGCGGCGGCGCGCTCCGCCTCCCGCGCCCTGACCGACGTCTCCACCGCAATGGCGGCCGCGGCAAAGGCCGTGAGGAGGGCCTGCGCGGCTCCCCGGGCGACGGCGAGGAAGAGCGCCGGCGCCGGCGGCGCCGGCGCCGGAGGCGGCGAGGAAGGAGAGGGGGGCGGGGGCGATGCGGGCCGAGGCCCGCTCCCGCCCCCCCGCTTCCGCCTCCCCGCGGCCGCCGTCCTCGACTGCGTCGTCGCCCTCGACGCCGCCTTCTTCAGCCTGTGGGAGCACTTCGTCTGCTGCCCCTGGGACTGCCCCGCGACGGTGCCGGCGCCGCACGCCTACTTCCCGTTCGTGGCGTCCAAGAGCTCCTCCGCCGCGGCCTCCTGGCGGGCGCTGGCCGCGGGGCCCGGGAGGGCCGCGGCTCCGGCCTGGGCGAGGGCGTGGGGGCTGGACTTGGGAGGGGGCAAGGGGGGCGGGGGGGCGGGAGGGGGCAGCACGGGGGAGGCGGCGGCGGCGGCGGCGGCGGCGGCGGCAGAGGCGCTCGCCGCCGCCGTCGAGGCGACGCTCGCCGCCGCCTCGACCCCGCCCTCCTCGGCCCCGACCGCGACCTCGAGCTCGACGCACCCGCTGCTGAGGCTGATCCACGCCCGGGCCGCCGAGGGGGCGAGCCTGCTGTGGGCCTCTGGGCTCGTCGGAGCAGCCGGGGGAGGGGGAGCAGGGGGGGCGAGGGGCGGCGCGGAGGGGGGAGCGGCGGCCGCCGCCGCTGCCGCCTCGCGGGAGGGGGAGCAGAGGAAGGGCAGGAGGGGTCGGAAGGGGAAGCGGAGGGCCCCCCCCTCGCCGCAATCGTCTTGCACTTCCTCGGACTCAGACGCCGTCTCCTCCTCCTCTTCTTCCGACTCCGACACCGCCTCGGGCTCCTCCGGCTCCGACGGCGGAGGCAAGAGCAGCAGCAGCAGCGGCGACGGGAGCGACGACGCTGCCGACGCCGACGGCGAAAACGCCGCGGCCGCCGCCGCCGCCGCCCCCACCTCCTTCTCCGCCGCCCGCTCCCTCCCCCTCGACGCCAACGCCACGCAGCCCTGGCCGGCCACCGCCTCCCTGACCGCCTGGAGGAGCTCGGCGAGGGAGTGCCACTCCTACGCGTACGCGGTGCCGACTCGAAGCGCGATCCGCAAAATGCTCTCCTTTGCTCATCGCTCCGGCGCTTCTTCTGCCGCTCCTTCGTGGGTCGAGGTCGGCGCCGGGGTCGGCTTCTGGGCCGCGGCGATGCGGGAGGAGCTCTCCGGGACCCCCTCTGCCTCCCGGGTCCTCGCGGTTGACGTCGCGGCGCAGAGGAGGAAGCACGGAGAAATCGGAGGAGGAGGGGGCGGCGGCGGGGGCAGCAGGGGGAGGGGAGGGAGCGGAGCGTCCAACCAGTGGCACGGCCGAGTGCCGGCCGTGACCGACGTCGAGCCCGGGGGCCCCGAAGTTCTCATCTCCTCCGCCGCCGCTTCTCCTCCCTCTCTGCTGCTGTGCTACCCCCCTCCGGACGGGGCCATGGCCTGCACTGCCCTGGCCGCGGCGACTCCCGCTGGAGGAGGAGGAGGAGGAGGCGAAGGAGGCGAAGGAGGACAAGGCGAGATGGAAGACGAAGGGGAAGGAGAGGAAAAGAAGGCCCGCTCTCCCCCTTCCGCCGTCGTCGCCGTCGTCGGCGAGGTGGCTGGGGACACCGGGGGCCGCTCCTTCTGGCGTGAGCTGAGTTCCTCTTCGGCGCTCGGCAGCAGCAGCAGCAGCAGCATCGGCAGGAGCAGCGGATGGAGGTGCGTGCTGCGGGAGCGGCTCCCCGACTGGAGCGACACCGCCGCCGAGCTGCTCATCTTCCGCTTCTTCTCCGCCTCGAAACGCGGGAGCGAGCGCGACAACGAGATGGAGAGAGGCAACTCTCTCCCCCTCGTCGCGTGCTCGTGCTGCGGTTCCTCGCCGGCGACGAGGAGGTGCAGGCATTGCAGGTCGCACGCGCTCTGCGACGGGTGCAGCGGCGACGGCGACGGCGCCGCTGGCGACAGAGGAGGGAGAGGAGAAGCGAGCCGGCAGACGCACGCGGCGGAGCACGCGCTGCGGCTGCTCCCGGCCCCGGAGGCGCTCGAAGGGGGCTCCTCTTTTTCTTCTTCTTCTTCTTCTCTGTGGGAGGCGCTGCCTGCTTTCCTGTGGAAGAGGAGTGCCGAAAATGAGGGCGGTGGCAAGGGGTCAAAGAAGGAGAAGGAGAAGCCCGAGAAGAAGAGGAAGAAATAAAGGAAGAAGCGTCATCGAAAATGTTAAAAAGAGACGAAAACGGAAAAACTATCTCCTCGTTTCTCTCCCTTCTCTCTCTCTCTCTCTCCCCCCCCCTCTCTCCTTTAATCCACATACGGCCCGCCGACCTTGCCGCACTGCAGCCTCCCGACGGGCTCCCTCAGGCACTCGTCGATGGCGCCGACGGCGTTGACAATAGACACGGCCTCCCCGTTCTTCGTCCAGTAGGATTTCGTGCCGTATTTCCCGGCGAGCCGGCTCCAGAAGGTGCGGGGCACGCGGAGGTCGATGCCGGCGCCGACGTTGAAGTTGAGGATGTTGCCCGTGTTCGGGTCGGCCTGTTTTTTGTTTTTCGTTTTTTTGGAGCGAGAGAGAAAGAGAGAGAAAAGTGGGAGATGAGAGAGAGGGGGAGGGAAAGAAAGTGAACAGACAAAAAGAAAGACAGGAAAAAGGAGAAAAAAGACCGAGCACTCACCACGAAGACCACGGTGTCGTCGTCGACGCCCCAATAGTCTTTGATCGCCAAGCCCGGAGTCTCGGGGTAGTTCTGGGCCAGGACCCGCAGTTTCACCCCCGTGTCCTTCTCCAAAGCCTCGGCCTGCGACCGCAGGCGTGCCCGCTCCCCTTCCGTCAGGAAGCCGGCGACGTCGAGGACCGGGGTGAACTCTTTGGGGAGGAGCTCGGGCTTGTTTACCCCTTCGAGGCGGGCGTGGGCCGGGGAAGGGAGGGAGGACAGAGGGGCGAGGGCGAGGGTCGCGGCGAGGGCGACGGCCGCGAGGCGGGAGGCGAGCGGAGGGGGAGGGGGAGGGGCGGCAGTCTTGGTCGCCGTCGCCGGCCTGTTCGAGGCGGAAGTCGACGTCGTCGTCGCTCGCTTGGGCGATGCCGGTGCTGCTGCTCTCTGCTGCGTGCCCCATTTCGATGCCGCGCTGCTGCAGCGCCGGTGAGAGATTGGTGTCGTCGCTCGCATGGTGGATTGGTATTCGAGCTCGGGCGCTTGTGACGAGCGAGACAAAAAGTCGAGTGCAATCTGCAGTCCTTTCTTTTTCGACCTCGAGTTTTTTTTTCTTGACTGTGCCGTTTTTTCGCTCACTCTCACTCCCCTCGAACGAAAAAACAAAGCAATCAAAACCTAAGGCAAAGACGGAGGGCTCAGATCTTCAGCCTCCAGTAGCTCCCTTGTCGCTTCTTTCTGTCCTCTGCGTGTCATCCTTCATTTCTGCTCGAGATTTTCAAGGACACGAGAGAGAGAAACAGATATCTAGCGGTACGTTTGAGCGCGTCGTTTTTATTCTTCTTCCAAGTCGTCCGTCATCGACCGAAGAGCGGGACCTCTTTTCCCAATCGCTCTCTCTTTTGCTCTCGCTTCCTCTCTAGCCGCTCTCTTCCCATTTCGCTCGTTGCTGTGTGACCGTCTTGAATTGTACTCTGTATCCACGCAGTTGGGGCGACGAGAAGCGTTCGGAAGACATCGGAGACCGCGTTCGAAAGATGCGAGCTTTTTCCGCATCGCATCGGAGGCCATAAGAAAAATCCGCCGTCGCTGACCCCGACTGAAAATCAAAGAACAAAACTCGCAGAGAGAGAGAGACGCCTCCCTGCCTGCTTATCTGGAAACGGGAACGAACGAAAATCTCTCTTAATTGGCTAGCGAATTCGAAAGATGGCAATAAAGCTCCGGAAGGTGGCCGCAAACGGCAACGGAGCAACAGCAGCAGCAGCGGCGCTCGCGGAAGACGCCGCCGCGTCTCCGCCGCCCTCGACCTCGACCTCCGCTGCTTCTGCTGCTTCTGCTTCCACTTCTGCTTCTGTTCCCCCGGTCGTCATCGATTACGTGGGCGACGCCGCCAGGGCAGCGCAGGCGAGAACCAGGTGAGTGCTCTGGCTTTCTCCTTTCTTCCTTTCTTCCTTCCTTTCTTTCTTTCTTTCTTTCTTTCTTTCTTTCTTTCTTTCTTTCTTCTTGCCCTCTCCACTCTCTGCTTCTCACGTGCCCTTTCCCCTTCCCTTTCGAAAAACAAACAAAAAAAACACCGCTCAAACCTTCAAGGCCCCTGGCCGACCTCGTCTTCATCTTCCACCTCCTCGCCTTCCTCTGGTTCTCGCGCGTCTGGGCCTGGCACCTGGGCGAGCAGGCCGCGACGCTGCCCGGGTCGAAGGGCTTCGGCTGGTTCTTCCGCTACCTGACATTCTGCTCCTTCACGGTGCAGACGGCGACCCTCGCGCTGTGCTGCGCCGCGCACCTATCGATGAGAGCGCGGGTGGCCAGGGCGGTCGCTGCTGCCGCGGAGAAGGGGAGAGGGGAGGGGGAGAAGGAGAAGAGAGTCCTCGGAGAGAGCAACGGCAGCGGCAGCGGCAGCGGTAACGGCAACGGCACTCTTCTCCCTCCTCCCGCCCCTCCTCCTCCCACTTCCACCCCCTCCCCGCTCTGGCTCTCCCGCGCCGCAGACGACGCCGCCTGCGCCATCTTTGGCCTCGCCAACGTCGTCACGCTGATGTACTACGCGATCGAGCGCTCCTCGGCGGGCAACCTCGTCGAGGGCGGCAGGCACGCGCGGCCCAACTGGCTGGGAGCGGCGGTGCACTCGCTCAACGCCTGCGTCGCCTGGACTGACCTGCTGCTCGCGCACCCGCGGTCGTTCTCTCCCAGGGCCGCGAGGGCCTCGGCGGCGCTGGCGCTGGGATACTGCCACTGGCTGCTGCTGGTCCGAGGCGTGACGGGGCGGTTCCCCTATCCCATTTTGAATAAGATGCCGATGCCGGGGGGCTTTGTTTTCCTGATCGGATCCGGAATAATCCTGTTCTGGGTGCTGTTTCAGGCCGGGAAGAGGATCTCGTCGCCGCTGCTGAGGTACAAAACGAGGTTCGGGTGGCCGGCGGAGTGAGAAGACAAGGGAGGGAGAAAGAAGAGGAAGAGGTTGTAAAAAAAAAAAGATTTTTTTTTGTTGCCCGAAGCTCCCAATGCGGCACTTTTCGAGAGCTCCGTCTCCCTCTTCGACGACGACGTCAATTCAGCATGCGCCCCGTACCTCTCTCCCTCCCAGCTTTCTCGCCTCTCGTGCCCCTTCAGGGGCGCGGCACGCGTGCCAGAGCAGGACGTGCGGTCGTGACCAAGCGCAGGGCCTTTGGCGAGAAGGAAAGCGAGAGGTAAGGATGACGCATGGCTGCTTCTTTTCGGGTGTTGCTGTCCCTGTCTCTTCTCGTTCCCCGTCTAGCCGCAAGGCTAGACGCGACGAGATTTTTCAGCTTTCCTTTCTCACATCGCCACTCCTTCTCTCTTTCTTCTCCTCCTCTGTTACAAACACAAAAAAACGGAAAGAAACAGCTCTCCCCCTTCGACTACCTCCTCCGAAATTGAGCAGCAGCAGCAGCAGCAGGAGACCAAGAAGAAAATCGTCGAGCGGCTCTCGAGCGCCGTCTTTTCGGGTTTGCGCTCCTTCCCCCTTCCTGATCTCGACGAGGACTCCAGGGCGATGATCTCGGAGCTGATCTCGCCGCCGCCGCCGTCCCTCTCTGACGACGACGAAGAAGAAGAAGAAGAGAGCGAAAGCGAGCTCGAGGACAGCGACGACGACTTTACCCGGAGGGGAGCGACGGCAGCAGCAGCTGCGGCGACGGCGGCGGCCGACGTTGATGACGACACCCTCAGCCTCGACGGCAAGAGCAGCAGCAGCAGCAGCAGAAAGAAGAAGAAGCCCTCCCCCTACCCTCCGGCCCTCGGCGCCCGCGGCGGCGGCTGGGTCCTGGCGCAATTCGCGGCCCTCTTCCTCGTCGTCTTCCCCCCGACGGCGATCACTCTGGCGATCCAGGTCCTCGGCATCTTTGCCCTGCTCGCGGGCATCGCGCTCGCGGCCGCCGGCGTGGGAAGTATCGGCGTCCGCTCGCTGAGCCCCTTCCCCGTGCCACGGAGGTCGAACCAGCTCTCCGAGAGGGGGGCCTACGCGCTCGTTCGGCACCCTATGTACGGCGGGCTCATTTTGTTCTCCGCGGGCGCCGCGGCGGCGTCGGCGAGCCCCGGGCGCGCCGCGGCGGCGCTCGCCCTTTTTCTTATACTCGAAAACAAGATTCTCCTTGAAGAGAAGGGAATGAGGAGGAAGCACGGGGCGAGCTACGAGGCCTACGCTGCAAGGACGAGGAAGGCCATTCCTTTCCTGTGGTGAGGGGAGAGAAAAGAGAGATTGCGATGAATGGGAGAGAAGAGATGAAATTTTGAGAAAGAACAAAAAAAGAGAGGGAGAGAGTCGTGTTTTTTTCGTTTCTTTTTCTTTTGCGTGTGTAACTTTACCAAGCTCCCCTCTCCTTCTTCCTCATCTCTCTCCTTTTCAAGCCGAGGGCGGCGCTGCGGTGCCTCCTCCAGCGCGGTCCCTCGCTTTCCTCCCTCGCGGGCGCCTCGGCCTCGACTTTTTCTCCCCCCCTTCGCCGGCTCCGCCTCCTCCTCCGTCGCCAGCCGCCGCGGCGAGCGCCGCCGCCTCCTGCTCCTGCTTCAGCTGCGCCTTGGGAGGGGAGATGGCCAGGTCCAGCAGGCCGTCGGGGGGACAGATCGTCATCTTGCGGGCCATGCGGTCGACGTGAGGGACGAAGGCCTGGGTGAAGGGGAGGAGGACGGTGCGGCGGGCGGGCGGGACGGAGGGAGCCGCCTTTCGCTGCCGCCGCCTTGGGCTCGTCGAAATCGCCGCCGCGGCCGCCGCCGCCGCTTCTTCGTCTTCGACCTCGACCTCAACCTCGTCTCCTTCCTCGTCGTCGGAGAGCTCCAGCCGCAGCAGGTCCGTGCCCCCACCCTCGCACACGTCCACGACGACGCCAATAATCTTCTCCGCTGCCTCGTCTCCCAGCCTTGCCTCCATCCCGATCAGCTCCTGCGCGTAAAAGTCGTCGCCGGCCTCGGGCAGCGCGGGCCGCTCGGCGGCGCTCACCCAGAGCGAGTTGTTGGCCAGGCTTGCGGCGGCCTCCGGGGAGTCTATCC
>Ga0315287_10006151_pt1 | contig 11907 bp, 11 predicted proteins | sample YL17G11_0_MG_FD_205037 | JGI IMG/M metagenome (GOLD analysis project Ga0315287, IMG submission 205037) | Sediment microbial communities from Yellowstone Lake, YNP, Wyoming, USA - YL17G11_0 | ecosystem: Environmental > Aquatic > Freshwater > Lake > Sediment | place: USA: Wyoming | collected...
CTGGATCATTGCGGAGGGCTTGTGTTTGCCCGGGATGGCTGTCTCTATTATGTGGCGTCGCGTTGGTATGATGCCAAATTTCAACCAAAGGTGAAATACGAGCGCGAAGGGGTTGTGTGGCGGCTGAATCCGGAGACTCTTGAAAAGGAGGAAGTGGCGATACTCAAAAGACCGGATGATTTCGCCCAGTATGTGTCCCGCGGGGCTATGGATCGAAACGGGGATCTTTTCTTCGGACATGTTGGGCCAGAGCCTGTGGGGATTTTCAGGATCGAGATGCCGGAAGAGATAAAAAAGAAAAATATCAATCCCGGGATAAGAATGTGGGGATGAATAAGAGGAGAAATAGATGGGTGAAAATATAGAAAAAATGGAACGAATCAAGAAGGATCTCATCAGGGATACATATATCCAGGAGGGGACCATGGTTGCGTTCCCCTTGTGTTTTCCCGGCGCGAGCGTTCCGATCCCTGCGGATGAAAGTTATATTACAGCGCTGGACGTGGGACCGGAAAATTTTGTGTATGGGGGAACAAGCGGGAGGAAAACGCATCTTTTCGTGGGGATGCTCCACGGCGCACTGGGCGCGGTTTTTGATATGGGGGTTGTGGAAGGAGCGGATCATTGCGCCGCGGTTTGCTGCGGGGAGGAAAAATTCGCTGCATGTGTGAACGGCCCTGAAGAAGGACGCCTGATTGCGCGGAAACTCCAGGACGAACCGGATCAATTGATCCAGGAGTGGGGATTTACACGCGAGCCCTTCGAAGACTGGGGCTGCCCTGCAAAAGGGGAAAAAATCCTTCATGCAGTTCGCACCCCCTTTCGAAAAAAGATGATCGGTCTGACCGAGCATCACCTTTTTTCCGTGGATCTGAATACAGGCAAGCTTGAGATTATCAGGGAAATCCATGGCCAGGGCCGCCTTGTTGTGAGTTCCGGAGGAACCGTCCTGGGAAAAGACGAGGATCAAACCCTGTGGATCTATAATCCGGACAAAAATGTATTCACATCCCATGCGATAACTCTTCCGCGGGGGAAATGGAAGGAATCCCCGAACCGATGGGCAAGAGATCCTGGAACATCTATCCTTTATACAACAGATGACACAGGGCAACTCTTCTCATTTCAAGATGAGGCTGGATTTCAGGGACCCCTGGCAAAAACGCCCTTCCTGCCTGTGGGGCCTATGGCTGTGACGTTCGATGGAAGGCTGTTTGGATTTTCCGGAGAAGGCATCGCCCATTTTTTCATCTATGACCCGGAAACGGGAGTCATGGAAAAGCACGGCATGGCGGTTTCCTTTCTGGAACGGAGACGGTACGGTTACCAATGGGGTGATGCAGTGACAGGCAAAGACGGACAGATCTTTTTCGGAGAGGATGATTTTATGGGGCATCTGTGGATCTACTTCCCCGCGATCAAATGCCCAATCCCCTTTTATAATCCTCGTAATCAATCGACTATGATCAAGGAAGGGTAAACTATGAAACCAAGAGAAGCGTTCATTCACGCCCTGGAGCGCGGGAAGCCCAGGCCCGGCGCCCGCGTGCCGCATTTTGAACTGGTGTTTTTTCTTACCATGGAGGCGTTTGTAAAAATCCATCCCTCCCAGCGCGCTTATCATCAGTGGGATCAGATGGAGGAAAAGGAACGCCGTCTTCACAGAAAAGAGATGGCGAATATCTATATCAAAACAGCGGAGAGATATGAACACAGCGCGATCTTTATTCATCCGAATCCCGCCACTCTTGAGGAAACGATGCACATGATTGACCTGATCCGTGAGAAAACAGGGGATAAATATTTCCTCATGATTCACGGCGATGCCACGTTCGGCATCCCGGATGGAAAACACATGGCGGAATTCTGCTACAGACTGGCGGATGAGCCGAAGAAGATGAAAAAGGAGGCTGAGGCTGAAGTCAAAGAGGCGCTCAAAAATGCGGAAGTCTTGAACAAAAATGGAGGATTGGATGGTTTAGCATTGTGCTCTGATTACTGCTTCAATGACGGACTCTTTCTCAGCCCTGCCCAGTTCTCGGAATTCGTAACGCCGTATCTTGCCAAACTGACAAAGGGATACCGGGACATGGGATTTTACACCATCAAACACACGGACGGCAACATCATGCCGATCATTGACCAATTGGCAGAAACGAATCCCCATGCGCTCCATTCACTCGATCCCCAGGCGGGGGTTGACATCGCCCTGGTGAAAAAGAAATACGGAAAAAAAGTATGCCTGATCGGAAATGTGAACTGCGGGCTGCTCCAGACCGGGACAGATGAAGAGGTAATAGAGTCTGCCAGCTATGCTTTAAAGCACGGGATGCCGGGCGGGGGATATATCTTTTCCACGAGCAACTGTATTTATACAGGCATGCCGCTCAAGCGCTACGATCTCATGCTCGATGTGTGGCGGAAGGAAGGGAATTATCTCCCAAAAAAACCTTAATTCCTCACAAGGTCTCTTATCCCGATAGAGTCAGATTCTCAATGCTTCATGCCTGTAAGTGTGATGCCTTCGATAAAGTACCTTTGGGCAAAGAAAAAGGCGATAATGACAGGCACGGTCATGAGAGAAGACGCAGCCATCAGGAGCCCCCACTCGGTATTATATTGAAACTTGAGGGACTGGAGTCCGAGGGCCAGGGTTTTCATCTCTTCGCTGGAGAGATAGATCAGGGGGCCCATGAAGTCGTTCCACGCCCCGAGGCAGGCAAAGATGATCACGGTCAGGAGCGCAGGCTTGGACAGGGGCATGGCGATCGTGGCAAAACAACGGAGTTCGGATGCCCCGTCTATGCGCGCTGCATCAAACAGGTCCTGGGGCAGGGTGAGGAAAAACTGGCGGAGGAGAAAAATAAAAAAGGCATTGCCGAAAAATGCGGGGATAATGAGGGGATACAAAGTATTCACCATCCCGAGATTTTTGAAAAGCACGAACACCGGAATCATCATCACCTGGCCGGGGATCATGAGGGTTCCCACCACAATATAAAAGAGGAGATCCCGATCCGGCCAGTTGAGCCGGGACAGGCTGTATGCCACGAGCGAGGAGGATAAAAGCACGCCGATAGTTGAGAATATCGCCACAATGAAGGTGTTTTTGGCGTAAATTAGAAAGGGAACCCGGATGAGCGCCCGGGTGTAATTCTCCAGGGTGACGGGATGCGGGAGCCATCGGGGCGGCAGAGCCACAATCTGTGATTCGGGTTTAAAGGATGTGAGGATGATCCATAAAAATGGAATGATAAACAGGGCGCCCAGGATGAAGAGAATCCCGTAAAGAATCATTCTCCGGAATTTTGGTTTGGAACGCTTCATATTAGCTCGTCTGTCCTGAGAAAATCATCGCTCAACCTTCATCGCACCATTTATCCGCCGTAATAAACCCAGCGGGAGGAAAACTTGAACTGGAGATAGCTGACAATCGCAATTATGATCACCAGAAACCATGCCATGGCGCTGGCATACCCCATGTTGAAATACGTAAATCCCTGGCGGTAAAGATAGAACACGTAAAAGAGCGTGGCATCCTGGGGCGCTCCGCTCCCGTCGGTCATTACATACGCCTGGGTGAAAATCTGAAAAGAGCCGATGAACCCCATGATAATAAGAAAGAAAAGGGTGGGGGAAAGCATCGGGATTGTGATGTGGATAAACCTCTGCCATGCGTTTGCGCCGTCTATCTGGGCCGCTTCCTGGAGGTGGCGCGGGATGCCCTGCAGACCTGCCAGGCAGATGATCATGCCGCCTCCCACAGTCCAGATGCCCATAAGCACAATCGCCGGCTTTGCCAGGTGCTCATCCAGCATCCAATTCAGCCCCCGGATCCCCACTTTGCCCAGCATGTGATTGATCAGGCCATATTCGCCGTTATAGAGCCAGAGCCAGAGAACAGACGCAGCCACAAGCGGGATCACGCTTGGGATGAAAAACAGGGTGCGGAAAATCGAACGTCCGCGAAATTCCCAATTGAGGAGAAGGGCAAGGCCCAGGGCGGTCAAAAGACCGAACGGCACGCTCATCAGGGTATAAATAACGGTATTCTGGAGGGATTTATAAAACAGGGGATCTTCTGTGATGAGCCGCCTGAAATTTTCAAATCCCACCCAGCGCGCAGGCGTCAGGATGTCGTAATTGCAAAAGGAAAAAAGAATGGAAACGAAAATAGGACCTACGGTGAAGAGCGCGAGGCCAACCAGCACAGGAAGGGAGAAAAGATACCCGTTCACCATATCCCTGCGGAGGAGCCGGCTTTGACGCACGATCCGAAAGGATCGGATAAGCCGAAGAACGAGGAACAGGGCAAGGGGGAGGATCAGCCAGGGCAAAGTCCTTGACCAGGAGATCAGGGGATAATGATATTTTTTCTGGATGCGGTTATATTCCGCCTGGCATTCCTTTTCCGCCTGAGCCAGAGCCTGGTAAGGGGTTAGTTTCTTGTGGATGGTGAAATCGCACGCGCGGGAGAGCTGGTCGAACATCAGGTCGCCGATGGGAGACACGGGTCGGAACAGGGAGTAATTCATCTCGTCGATAAACACGCGCCAGCATTTGTCATTCATGAAATAATCGTCATGCGCAGCCTCGATGAGCGCGGGGATTTGTTCGCTTGTTTTGCCATAATACACCTGGCTTTCCTTTGAAACGAGGAATTTGCCAAATTCAAGTCCGCCCTTGAAATTCTTCGATCCCACGGGGAATACGAGGGCGAATCCGCCGCTCCACGTGGCGTGCACTCCATCTTCGGGCCAGGGCATTGGAGCAACCATGAAATCCAGCTCCGGCTTGTATCGCCGGATCATGCTCAAGAGGTATCCCTCCTGGCAGTCCATGGCGCATTTTTCCGAGAGGAAGGGATAAAAAGCCTCTGCGCCGAATCCTGTGGCGAAACGGTCCATCTCCTCGATCCCATAAAAATCGCAGATATCCTTCATCCACTGGAGTGCGGCCACGATTTTGGGATCTGTAAACGTGATTTTTTTTCCTTCATCCCGGACAAAAGACCCGCCTTTCTGCCACCCGTAAAGGTAGAGCCAGGAGTTGCCATGAATGGGCGAAAATCCCATGCGGCGCAGATATTTCTTCTCATCCCACACTGTGAGTTTTTCTGCGTATTGTCGAAGCTCTGTCCAGTTTTTCGGCGGCCGGTCAGGATCGAGTCCCGCCTCGCGGAAGAGTTTGCGGTTATAGAAAAGGACGCGAACATCCGTATTGAACGCAAGGGCATACACCCCATTTTTGTACACGCATTCCTGAAAGCAGGGTGGGAAGAAATCCTCGGGTTTCAGATCCATCCGGGGATACAAGTTCTTGATATCCCGGAATGCGCCGCGTTCCGCAAATGCGGCGATGCGGAAACGGTCGAACAGGGCGATATCCGGCGCAACTCCGCCTGCTGTGGCGGTCAGGATCTTCTGTTCCATGGCCATCACGTCAAGGAGTTCAACGCGCCATGTGCCTTTATTCTGTTCATTAAACCGGACGACCAGGTCATCGACCGCTTTCTTGGGCGGACCTGTCCCAAAGGTGTTCCAGAATGTGATCAGCTGTTCCCCGGCATTCCCGGGAAGAGAAACAAGCAGGAGAAGGACGACAAGAAAGACAGGAAAAGTTCTCATATCTCATTATAAAGGAGATTTTTCATATATGTCTCATAATGAATTACATAGGATCATACTATTCAATCTCCCCGGTCATTCGTCAAGATTATTTCTGAGAGGCATTCGCCCACGGGGCGCATGTCCTGATTCTATCATAATAGACAAACAATCAACCCTCCTTCGTTACGCCTGACGGCGCAACTACCGCCTTTGCCAAGGCTCCAGACATTTGGGGTCGGACTCTTTCTTTTTAGACTTTATTATTTATGGAAAAGGCATTGTTGGTACTTAAGATTTTTGATAGAAAATCGGAAAATGTAATGATTCGAGACAGGATTATGAACGAGGACGACATTTTTTTTCATAGGTTCGAAAGATTTTTTACCAGAAATCTTCTTAATTTTAAGGATATATTGCTATAGGATAGAGTTATATTTTCAATTCCTTTATAAGATTTATATAGATTACGCGTAAAATGCACATGAGAATCCATTATTTGTTGAGCGATAATTTTCTCGTTACTATCTTTTAATTCTATCTTCATATTTATATATACTTCCGAATATGAAGAAGGGGCTGCAAAAAGCCAGATAATCAAGCCGGGTAAAGACAATCCGTATAGTGTTGGTTTGTTATATAACGCAGCTTCTTTTACCTTGATATTGAGAATACTATAATTCTCTTGATCAAATAATTTCTGAGGACTTTCAGATAATTCGTTAAATATGACCTGCCTGCAAATCCCCGATTCCTCCAGATCTTTTTTTATCGTTTCTCCAAGATCGGATATAAAGCTATATGAATAATCTGTGTTATGTTCCCCAATAAAATAATCTGGTGTTTTGCGTTCCTTTCCATAGGGAACCAGAGGAATGAGAATTAATATTCCAGTGCCAATTTTTTCAAGTCCATGGTAAGGGCGATATTCTCCGGGATAGTTGAGAACAATTGTATCAACAACAGGAGTGGAAACCGACTTTCCGGAAGAAATATAAGAATTGGAAAGATTATAAGGGGTATCGTTGTATTGTGCACATCCGATCAATATTAATACGGGAACAATATAAACAGGAAAGACAAATCTACAAATCGTTTTTATATTGATTTTTCTCACTATTGACTCTCCGTAAATATGTTTTTGTGTTTCGTAAAACAATTGATCCAAAATAACATTAAAATAATCTTAATCTGTTTTGGGTACAGAATATCTCCTCATAAATTCAACTGCTTGTGCATATTTTTTATCTTTGGCATGCCACAAAGGTTTAAAGATAAACCAGAATGGTATGTAATGCCATACGGTCACATCGCGTTGATCCGGAATGATCAGCGTTCTCGTATCATCACTATAATCATTAAAAACAGGTCCTGAAATGAAAAGTGTAAATGGTGTGAAGAGATTAAGCCATAAGTAATGCCTGCGGATTGGACCCAACTCTGAGTATTCCAATTTCCTGAGTCGCCAGCAATAATAATAACTGGTATACTCATAATTGCTGGACTGATATCTATATTCAAAATAATTTGCAAGATAAAAATCAATAAAATAATCATCCTCTACTATAATATCTGATATTTCAATATTACCAGTATCGCGCCTGGTATATTTAACCGCAGACACCTCATAATTTCTAATTATATCTTTTGCCATTGTAACCGTCATATCCGGAGGCGGGCAAACCAATCCCATGGAGCAGCTTGAAAATATCAAGAGTGAAAATAATATAAAAACAATATTAAGTGTATAAAATATATTTTGCATGGGATCTATATTTATTCTCCCTGATTTAATGAAATAATATGAACTTATGCTGTTTTATCCCATCTTATTTGTCAATCTATTCAGGCGCAGGAGGAAATCTACCCTTTGCGTCAAGTCCTGATCAATCCCAGCTGATGATGTGGGCAAGATCCGGCGTGCCGGAGAGGATGCGCTGGTAAGCTTCGGCAGATCTAGCCAGGGGAGAGGTGTTTGAAATGAGAGACTTCACCTCCAGCCTGCCACTTGCGATCAGGCGCATCGCCTCTTTCAGATTCCTCCCTTCAGTCCAGCGTATATACTGGTAAGGATAATCCACACCGCTCTTTTCGTAACTCATATCGTAGCGTCCCGGACCTGCGGCGCGGGAGATCGTAATTTCCGCCTCCTTCTGGAAAAAATCCTCCCTGGGAAGATGAAGATCCAAAACTCCCACCACCACAATCCGTCCGCCCGGACGGATGATGCGGAGGGCCTGGGCCATGGGTTCGGCTGAGGCCGTGCTGACACATAAAAGGACTGCATCCGCGCCCCGGGATTCAGAGGCTTCCCTGACTGCGCCTTCCAGGTTCTCGGGCGGAACACACACAAGATCTCTTTTACTCAGATAATCGAGACGGCCGGGCATGGGATCGCTCACGATCACGCGGCATCCTGCCAGAAAAGCCAGCTGGGCGCAGAGATTCCCCAGAAGTCCGGCTCCTGCAACGACGCAGATCTCGCCCAGGCCTGTTCTTCCCATCCTGAATCCATGGAGTGCAATGGCGCCAAGCCCGATGAATGCGGCGCATTCCATGTCCATGCCCTCGGGAACTTGAAGCACAAGATTTCCCGGCACCACCACATATTCGCTGTGCGAGACCCACGGTCCGCCGTAATAAGCCGCGCGATCCCCCTTCTCAATGCCGATCCCGGTCCCCTGCACCTCTTCCACGATCCCGGCGCCGCAATATCCCAGAGCAGGGCGTTGTGCGGGATCATCGGGCACATGACCGATGGATTCCCTGATTTGTTTCCCCTCAGTCCCGCTGCTGATCAGGCTGTGCGTCATCCGACACAACGCGCTGTTCTCAAAGAGTTTCGGGAGAGGGGCATCGACTATAGAGACTCCTCCTTTTCCATCAGGCACCACTTTTTTCATTTTTTTCCTTCCTCTTTTGTTAAGGGGGTCAAACTCTATTTCGGGTTTAGCTTTTCGGAGGTGTTTGACCCCGGTTTGGCAATCATTGTAACCATTCGTGCAGATGCGCCTTCACAAAATCATCATCAGTGAGGAAGGGATAATCCCTGAGAATGCGATCTATCTCCTCAGCCTGGCCGGGCGAAAGAACCGCGCGGTCATCCAGGCACCTGATATTCCCGAGAAGTCCCTGCCGCCTGAGAATTTCATGGATGCCCGGGATGCAACCTGCAAAACCATGCGCTACATCAAAAATCGCGGCATTGGCATCCGTGAGAGCGGCGTGTCTTTCGAGAAGATCCAGAGGAACGGGGGCGCCACTTTCCATGATTCGATGAATCTGCTCCATGAGTTCCACAGCCTTTTTTGTCCACACACTCCACTGGCCCAGGAGTCCGCCTTTGATGCGAAGGATTTTCCGACCCTCGCTGGTATGAACAGGGAAGGGTGTGATCAGATCCACGATAATATTATCATCATTTCCTGTATAGAGAGTGACGTCGCGATCCCTTCCAGCCATTGCCACGGCGCGAACCACGTCCAGGGTCTGGTATCTATTGAACGGAGCGATCTTGATGCCGATCACGTTCGGAATTTCGACGAATTGGCTCCAGAAGGAGTAAGGCAAAATGCGTCCGCCCACAGCAGGCTGGAGATAGAAGCCGAAAAGTGGGATTATGCTGCTGACAGTGCGGCAATGGCGGATCAGTTGGTCATCCGGGGCTGTTTTTAGCGCAGAGAGGGATAAAAGGGCTGAATCGTATCCCAGGGACAAGGCATATTCCGCTTCGCGGCCGGCTTGATCCGTGTCGCCGCAGACTCCGGCGATCTTCACAATCGGTCTTTGATATTTGCGTTCTTCGTCCCGGATCGCCTCGCAGGCAAATTTCAAGAGAGGTTCATAAAGGTTTATCCCCGGCTCCCGGATTTCAAACTGGGTGGTGTGTACGCCCACGGCAATGCCCCCTGCCCCGGCTGCGCAGTAATAGCGGATAATTGCTTTCTGATGTTTTTCATCAATGTCTCTTGGTTCCTTCAGGGCAAGAGGGAGCGGGGGGATCACAATTCCCCTTTTAACGAGATCAAGGATTTTTTTCTCCGGCATTGGCAATGGCATTTTTTATTCCTCTTTGAGGGCTTTGAAATTATTTCTTATCCAAAAACCGTCCATCCGTGACCTGGAAATGCGTGGGTTTCTTGAGCGTGGGGCCTTTCTGCTTAAGCCATTCTGCAACCCATTTCACCATCCGGGGCACGGAAATCCGGGGACTGCCAAAGAGACCCATGGAACGTGAGGCATTGCTGAGATAGGCTTTGCCCGCATCGTTTCCCTGGAATGCGGCCTTCTTTCCAAAGAGTTGGGCAAACTTCTGCGCCAGATCTTTGACGGAGAGGATATCCTCACCAGTTATATTCAAAATGGCCGGCGGGATGGCTGCATGCTCCAGACCGAGGATGGCGCGGTTCACGGCATCGCCCTGCCAGATGACGTTGGCATAAGTCACGGATAAATCCACAGCCTCCCCGTTATAAATCCGTTCCGCAATATCAAGAAGAACGCCATAGCGTAAATCAATCGCATAATTCAGGCGGAAGAGGAGTACAGGAGTTTTTTTGTGCCTTGAAAAATATTCAAACACCCGTTCCCTTCCCAGACAGCTGTTTGCATATTCCCCGACAGGATCAGGAGGATCCATTTCCCTGGAGCCTCCGCTTGAATCTGAAACCAGGGGATACACGCAACCGGTGGAAAAAGCGACGATGCGGGATCCGGCATATTTGCGGCAGACATTATAAGGCACAATGGTATTGATCATCCAGGTGAGTTCTTCGGAACCGGTCTCCCCGAACTTTCTGCCTGCCATGAAAATGACATTATCAGCATGGGGAAGACGGGACACCTCGTCTGGATCGAGGAGGTCGCAGGAGATGGTTTCAATCTCGAGCTGTTCAAGTTTTTCATTATTGATTTTATCAACTGCAATAATGCGTTTATCAACTCCTGCCATCTGGGAGGCGCGTTTTGCTGCGTGCGCCAGGGACACGCCCATCTTTCCGCCTGCGCCCAGGATCAGGAGATTGCCTTGCATTCTCTTCATAAGCGCCACGGTCTCAGGATATGGTTCTGACAGAACCTCCTCCAGTTCATCCTCAGATTTGATGACATCAGGTAAGTTCAATTTCAATTCATCCCCTTCTCTCAAACTTTTTTATTTATTGAATCTAACACATAAATGAGATGAATCAACCTCTCAAGAATAAATTATGAAAAAGATAAGCGATTTATACTTGCCTATTGTCTTTGTCCTGAGTAAGCATGTGGTATAATAATTGCTTCTTAATATATAAAAAGGATGAGAAAAAGGGGGTAATTCCCATGAATTATATCAAAATAGCATTGCTGATGGCAACGCTTATCGCAATATTGGTGTTTGTAGGTCATCTGTTTGACCAGAAATATGGAGGCAACTTTTTTTCAATCCTGTTCTTATTCATTGGATTGGGCATCAATTTCATCTCCTACTGGTATTCAGACAAGATTGTCCTTGGCATTTATCGGGCGCAACCGGTTCGAGAGTCGGAAATGCCCGAACTTTATGATATGATCAGGCGGCTGAGCGAACATGCCGGGATCCCCATGCCGAAGATCTATATCACCCCCATGAACCTGCCCAATGCATTTGCCACGGGGCGGAATCCATCACACGCTGCTGTGTGCGTAACCTCAGGTCTGCTGGATATGCTTTCCCAGAGGGAAATAGAGGGCGTTTTGGCTCATGAATTGAGTCATGTGAAGCATAATGACACACTCATCATGTCTATTTGCGCAGCAATTGCAGGTATGATCAGCTTATTGGGAAGATTGGCATTCTACAGCTCGCTGTTTGGGGACAGGAGGCGGAATTCGAATGCCCTGGGACAGATTTTCCTGATTATCATCGCCCCTTTTCTGGCTCTGATGATCCAGCTGGCCATTTCCCGATCCAGGGAATATAAAGCGGATGAGGGCGGAGGAAGATTATCAGGGGATCCTGACGCCCTGGCTGACGCCCTGTTACGCCTCGAGGATGCAGCCAAACATGCAAGGATGCAGCCCATACCTGCGACGTCGCATCTCTTCATTGTGAATCCCGCTGTGGGAGGCGGAAGCCTTTTGAACATATTCAGCACCCACCCCCCCACAACCAAACGGGTTGCCCGGCTTCGAGAAATGGCTCATCGCCTGGATAATTCGAATTAATCCCATTCAACAGGAAAAAAGGGTTATGAACAAAAGACAACTGAAAAAAAAGATGAAGGAAATGGAACTATTAATACAAGAGAAAGAAGGTCTGGAGCAAAAGGAAAGCCAGGAAGAT
>Ga0315287_10006152_pt1 | contig 11906 bp, 10 predicted proteins | sample YL17G11_0_MG_FD_205037 | JGI IMG/M metagenome (GOLD analysis project Ga0315287, IMG submission 205037) | Sediment microbial communities from Yellowstone Lake, YNP, Wyoming, USA - YL17G11_0 | ecosystem: Environmental > Aquatic > Freshwater > Lake > Sediment | place: USA: Wyoming | collected...
CGACGATGGCGCCGACTTCGTGCGCCTTCCGGACGATGGCGGGGGCGGGAGTCACGGTTCCTACCGCGTTGGACGCCAGGGTGAACGCAACCACCCGCGTGCGCTCCGTGATGACTTCGTCGAGATCACCTAGGTCCAAAGTGCATTCGTCGGTGCGGATGTCGACCTGCTTGACGACGGCGCCCGTGTCCTCGGCTATCGCCCTCCACGGAGCGATGTTCGCGTCGTGGTCCAGCGTCGTCGTGACGATCTCGTCTCCGGGGTTCAGGTCGCGACCGATCGCCCTCGATATCGCGAACAGGTGTGTCGTGGCGTTCTGACCGAAGACCACCTCGTCGTCCGCGCAGCCGAGGAAGTCGGCGGCGGCGGCGTGGGCTTGCAGGATGATGGCGTCGCTCTCGATGCTGGTGGCGAACATGCCGCCTTCGTTCGCGTTGTGGTTGACGAAGTAGTCGGCCATAGCATCTATCACGGCCTGCGGGACCTGCGTTCCTCCTGGCGAGTCCGCGAACACGCAAGACTCGCCGTTCTGAACGCGCGTCAGCGCGGGGAAGCGGTCCCGCACGGTCCCGAGGTCGCCTAGCATCGGCTCATAGCACCATCGATTCGCCCGCTCCGGCCTCGACCGCTCTCTTCAGCACGAGTGAAGCGGCTGCCACGTCCTGCACGCCGACACCGGTGAGGTCGCAGACGGTGAGCTGAGACTCGCCCGTCCTTCCCAGGGCTTCGCCAGACGTGATCTCTCCCAGTTCGACGACCCTTCCTGTGTCCAGAAGCGACCGTGAGTGCTGGAGTTCTCCGCGTTCCGCGCATTGGCGGCGGCTGTCCACCACCAGAACGTCGCAGCGCTCGAGGATCCGCGGGTCCAGTTCCTGCTTCCCGGGACCGTCGGAACCCACAGCCGTGATGTGCATCCCCGGGGAAAGCCACTCGTCCTGCACCAGCGGCTCCCGGGAGGCGGTGCAAGTGATCACGACGTCGGCCCCGAGAACAGCCTCCTCGACCGAGCGTGCCATGTGAAACGTGGCGCCTTCGGGCAGACCGGGTCGCACCCGCAGGTCTTCCACGCAGGTGAGGGTTCGCGAGGCGTCGCGGCCCCAGACGCGCACCTCGCCGAAGGTTCGAACCTTCGACAGAGCGTCGAGCTGGAAGCGGGCCTGTAGGCCGGTGCCGATGACGGCAACTGTCGCGGTGTCCTCGCGGGCCAAGTGCCTTGCCGCCACCCCACCCGCGGCGCCGGTTCGCTGGTCGGTGATGAAGCCGTGGTCGAGCAGGAATGCGGCAGGTGTTCCTGTCCGTGCGTCGAAGACGAGGACCAGGCCGTCGTTGGGAGCCAAGCCGAGCGCTTCGTTGCCTGGGAAGCCCGATGCGAACTTGACCGCATAGTGATCGCCGCCGTGGATATAGCCGCCCTTCACGTGGATCTCGCCGCCGTGTTCGGGTATGTCGAGGTGGATGACGGCAGGCAGCTCCGTGCGGCCGGAGGAGTAGGCCGCGAATGCGTCCGAAACGGCGTCGATGCAGGAGGCCATGTCGAGGGAAGCACGCACCTCAGCTTCGCGGAGTATCAGAACCTCTCCCATCGACCTGAAGACTACCTACCCGAAAGGCCTTGGCGCATCCTGACCTCAGGTCACTAGATCGGTTGCACACTATGACGGCCGGCCGATACGCTCCGACCGGCCGCTGGCCCAGATCACCCCGGATCACCCCGGGTCACTAGTAGGAGGCGTAACTATGCGCATCGACCCGTTCCTGATGGAGCGCTACCAGTCGCTGTACGAGAACGTCGTGAGCTACAACCTCTCAGAGAGCGGAGTGTCGCCCATGCGGGTCGAAGAGCTCGTCGAGGGCGAGGCTGGTCGCGACGCGCTGATGAACGCGAAGCTCGGGTACCCCTGGGGGAACGGTTCTCCCCAACTGCGCGCCAACATCGCGAAGTTCTACCCGGGCGCCAAGGCCGAGAACATCACCGTGATGAACGGCGGTTCCGAGGCCAACTACACGACCTTCATCGGGTTGCTCAAGAAGGGCGACCGTGCCGCGATCCAGGTTCCGAACTACATGCAGACCTGGGGACTCGGACGGTTCTTCGGCTCGGGTTCCGACACGTTCCGCCTGGTCCACGACGGCAAGCGTTGGGCGTTGGATATCGACTCGCTCAAGAAGGCCGTCACCCGCAAGACGAAGATCGTGCTTGTGACCAACCCGAACAACCCGACGGGTGCGGTGCTGACCCAAGAGGAGATGGACGCTGTGATCGAGGCCGCCAGCCGTGTGAACGCATGGTTGGTGGTCGACGAGATCTACCGCGGCGCCGAACTCGGTTCCAAGAAGACGTCGCCGACGTTCTGGGGTCGCTACGAGAAGCTGCTGATCACGTCGGGCCTGTCGAAGGCCTTCGGTATGCCCGGTGCCCGCATCGGGTGGGTCGCCGGACCGCCCAAGAAGGTCGACAAGTTGTGGGCCTACCGCGACTACACGACGCTGACGCCGTCTGCGATGGGCGACTTCTTCGCCACGATCGCGATGGAACCGAAACGCCGTGAGCAGACCCTCGCCCGAACGAAGGGCATCGTGCGGAAGCAATGGCCGATCCTCGAGCAGTGGCTGAAGGCCCACGAAGACATCCTTACCTGGACCCCGCCGGACGCCGGGGCCATCGCCTACGTCGGCTACAGACTGCCGATCAAGCCGTCGAAGCTGTTCGAGCGGTTGCGCGAGGAGAAGTCGGTCCTGATCAACGGAGCCGACCACTACGGCATGAGCGACAAGGCCAAGTACTTCCGCGTCGGTTTCGGTTACGACCCGGAAACGCTGGCCGAGGGCCTCTCGTTCGTCGGCGAGTTCCTTCGGAGCGTCCAGAAGGCGAAGTAGGGCCCGCCACGAAAGCTCCACACACGTTGGCTCCCCTGGCGGGTAGATTCGAGAGCGAAGGATCTACCGAGGAAGGAGCACGTCGATGAAGCTCAAGAACGTCGTGAAGGTGGTGGCTATCGCCCTGGTCGTGGCCGCCGTGTGGCAGGAGCTCAAGAAGCCGCGCGGGCAGAGGGATTGGTACGGCCACCTGGCCGGTATCGTCCCCTACGAGTTCCGCCCGCCGACGCCGTCCCGCGTCAAGGACGCCATGTGGAACCCGCAGGACGACCGCATCCTCACCGACACGGTCTTCGGTGTCGGCTGGTCGGTCAATCTGGCTCAGGTGAAGGACAAGCTCGCCAAGCGGACGAACGGAGCCGTCGCCTAGACCCGTCAAGAACCGCCGTCGCCTGGTGGCTGGACCGCCGGACGCGCCGGAACGTGTAGCTCGATCTAGCGTGCCCCGGTATCCAGGGCCTGACGCTCGTAGCTCGCTACGATCAGGGACAGTTCGGCCGCCACGTCTTCCGCAAGAGGCACGGGTTGATGTTCGGCGAGTATCCGTCTTGCCTCGGCCTCTGCGGCCACAGCGGGCGTCGGCTCGCCGGCGGCGCGCCACTGCTCCCACGAGCCCGCGTCCATGAACTTCGAACTCCACAGATCGCGCATGTGCTCGCGGGTGTGATGCGACGTGAGGAAGTGGCTCGCGGGACCGACCTTCTCGATGACGTCGATGCCGATGTGCTCGTCGTCGAAGGTGTAGCCGTCCATCCAGGTTGCGACGATGTCGAAGATCTCGCAGTCGAGCAGCAGTTGCACCGGAGAGAAGACGTTGCTGCCGTAGAGTCCGCCCGCTCCACTGAAGAGGTCAGCCGGCACTAGGGCGCTCTTGACTGCGGTGAGGGTTGCTTGGAGGCCCGCCTGCCAGTTCGACTCCTTCGCTCCCGTTCCGAGCATCCCGGATGTGCAGGGGAGTCCGAGGTGGCGGAAGACCTGGACGCAGGCCATGGCGGCCATCGTGTCGTCCGGCCCGAAGGCCAGATTGAGAGCTCCGGAACGCAGGTTCATGGTGGACGGGTAGGCGGTGCACAGGGCCCTGGCGCCCGGTGACATCGTCTGCAGGATGACCAGGCCGGAGAGAACCTCCGCGATGGAGAGGACGACGTCGCCGGCGACCGTGGCCGGCGTTGTCGCGCAGGCCAACGCCATGGAGGTGATGGATATCGGTAGGCCGGCCTCCGCGTAGATCTCGAAGCAGTCGAGCGGGCCCTCGTCCCAGAAGAGCGGGCTGATGATGCATTGGTTGCTCGAGAAGAGGGGTCGCTCCCTCAGCGCCTCCGCGCTGCCAGCGACGGCGCGGCACATCTCCACCACTCCTCGGGCGTTGAAGGGGTCGGTGCCCGACCCACTCTGGACGTGCTTGGTCGTGTTGTTGAACTGCACCTCGACCTCGTGGAGCGAACGGACCTCTGCAGGGGTGTCGCCGGCTCCGACCGACCGCCAGGTGAATCCGATCTCGGGCAACGCGTCGCTCAGCCGGGTGAGGTTCCCGAGGTCAGCCTTGGTCGAAGACCTGCGCTGCCCTGTGTCGATGTCGAGGATCTCCGGCGCGCAGCCGTCAGTGGTCAGGTAGGCGTGCTTGCCGTCCAGGTCCAGGTCCCGCGCTGGGTCGCGCGCCCCGAGGGTGAGATGTCGCGGTGCCAGAGCGATCTTCTCCTCGACGAACTCGTGAGAGAACCTGATGCGGTTCGTTTCGAAGTCCACTTCTTGGCCGTTGTCGGCCATGAGCTTCAGCAGCCGCTCGCTCGAGGTCGCGATCCCGACACGCCGCAGCACCTCGAGGGCGCTCTCATAGACCTTGGTCACCTCGGATGCGTCGAGAACCTCGAGCTGGTAGCGCAGTTTCAGGGCGCGGATGGGCGAAGCGTCGGGCATGGCGACCTCTTCTCGGTAGGGCCGGATCCGTCTGTCTGGATTCTATGGCCGCGCTCGGTCAGTCGTCTGCGGTGACTCCGGTAACGTCCTCGGGTCGGCTCTGCACGTACTCCCATCCGAACCTGCCCTTGATGCAGAGGTGGCCGGTGGTGATGTCGTGGTCGAGCGGCGAAGTCACCTTGACGATCGAATTGTCCTGCACGTGCAGCTCCAGGTTGCAGCCGACCCCGCAGTAGGCGCACACCGTCTGCGTGACCGTCTGCTTGGACTCGTCCCAGGTTCCAGCTTCCCGCATGTCGAACTCGCTCTTGAACATGAGCGCGCCGGTCGGGCACACGCCGATGCAGTTGCCGCAGTAGACGCATGCCGACTCGGGTAGCTCGATCGCGTACTCGGTCGAGATGCGCGCGTCGAAGCCGCGACCCGCAACCCCGATGGCGAACGTGTTCTGTGCGTCCTCGCCGCACGCCTCGACGCACTTGTAGCAGAGGATGCACCGCGAGTAGTCGCGGACGTAGAGGTCGTTGTCCACCTTGACCGGCTGCGCGACGGTCTGTGCGACCGAGCCGTCCGGTTCGTGGTGGTGTCCGGGTGCCGCTGCGTCGCGCGCGCCCGCTTCGGCGGGTGGCGACGGCTCGCCGAAACGCTCCGGCTCGACCTCGTAGACCTGCATCCAGCGCTTCGTGTCGTCGTTGACGAGCGACATATCCACCGACGACATCAGGAGTTCCAGAACCAGCTTGCGTGAATGCTTCACGCGATCGGACTCGGTCTTCACGACCATGCCTTCTTCCACCGGGCGTGAGCACGAAGGAACGAGGGTTCGCGAACCCTCCACCTCAACCACACAAACGCGGCAGGCGTTCACGGGGGTCAGGTTCTCGAGGTAGCACAGGGTCGGGGTCTCAACACCTTGGGTACGAAGGATCTGCAGGATGGTGGACCCTTCGGGCACGCGAACGGCCTTGCCGTCGACCTCCATGTCGACCAAGCGACGGGGTGGCGCCAGAGGGATGAGGTTGCTCGCGCTCACGTCCGCGCTCCGTTGAACATCCCGAGGCGGCTGATGGCGGATGCGATGGCGCTGGAAGCTGTTTGGCCAAGGCCGCAGATGGAAGCATCCTTCATCACCAGTCCGAGGTCGGCGAGCAGTGCGAGTTCGTCGCCGCTATCGTCGGCGTCTATCAAGCGGTGCAGGGCTTCTTCCTGTCTCACCGTTCCGACGCGGCACGGCACGCACTGACCGCACGACTCGTCTCGGAAGAACGCTGCGATACGGATGAGGATGGCCTTGATGTCTATGCTGTCGTCGAAGACCATGACCACCCCTGAACCGAGTCCCAACCCAGAAGCGCGGGCGCCCTCGAATGTCAGGGGCATGTCGAGTTCGTCCGGCCTCAGGAATACGCCCGACGCGCCCCCCAGCAGGATGGTCTGAAGCGAGCGTCCCTGGCGAAGGCCTCCCGCCATCTCCAGGAGGTTCCCGAGCGTGGCGCCGAAGGGCACCTCATAGACGCCGGGGCGTTCCACGCATCCCGACAGGCAGAACATCTTGGGCCCGGTCGAAGTTTCCGTCCCGACGTCGGCCATCTGCGGCCCGCCCTCCTTCATGATCGAGAGCACGTTCACCAGGGTTTCGACGTTGTTCACCGCGGTCGGTTTGCCGAAGAGTCCGACGCTCACCGGGAACGGAGGCTTGTTGCGAGGTTCACCGCGCTTGCCCTCGATGGATTCCATCAGCGCGGTCTCCTCACCGCAGATGTATGCGCCGGCCCCCCGACGAAGCTCGATGTCGAACGAGTAGCCGCGCTCCATGATGTCGTCGCCGAGGAATCCGCGGCGTCGCGCTTGCTCGATGGCGTTCTGCAGCCGGCGCGTCGCCTCCGGGTACTCGCCGCGTATGTAGATGTACCCCTCATGTGCTCCGCAGGCGAACCCGGCGATGGTCAGGGACTCGATCACCGAGAACGGGTCGCCTTCCAGGATGATGCGGTCCTTGAAGGTGCCCGGCTCCGACTCGTCGGCGTTGCAGATGACGTAGTGGGGGAGTGCGGGCGCCTGGGAAACCGCCTTCCACTTGATCCCGGTGGGGAACGCGGCGCCGCCCCGACCCATCAACTCGGAGTCGGTTACGTCTCGGATGACCTCGGACGCTCCGATGAGCAGCGCACGGCGAAGAGCTTGATATCCGCCCTTCGCCCGGTAGTCGTCGATGGACCTGGGATCCACGGTCCCCACTCGCGCGAGCAGTCGAAGGTCCGCGTTCCCCGTCTGCGGGACCGGTCCCAGGACGCGTTGCGCGGGGGAGTTTCCCTCCAGGACCGCGCCGAGCAGGTCCGCATCTACGGGAGCCAGGCTGTCGTCGATCGCCCCCTCTCCGGCTCTCTGGACCAGTGCGGCGGGTGCCTTCTCGCACAGACCGAGACATGGACTTCGGAGCCACATCGCGCCATCGCCGGCGGTGCCGGCGGGGCCGAAGCGCTCCTCGAGCCCGGCGCACACATCGTCGGCGCCGCTCGTCTTGCACGCGATGTCGTCGCACACGTGGACCACCGTTGCCGGGCGCTCTTCCGTGGAGAACAGCGCGTAGAAGCTGGCCACCGCGTACGTCTCGGCAGGGGGCACCATCAGGCGTTCGGAAACGTAGTTCAGTGCGCCTGGGCTTATCCATCCGATGCGATCCTGAACCGCGTGAAGTGCGGGCAGTAACATGTGCCGCTTCTCGCGAAGGTCGTGGCCGCCGTGGGCCACCCGGGACGTGATCGCGTCGCGTTCGCCCCCGCGCCATCCCGACTCCGGCGCACCGAGCACCGCGTCCACGGCGGCGCGCTCGTCGAGCGATGCTGCGGCCTCGGTTACGTGCAGGTCCAACTAGACGCTCACCTCTGCGATCTTCTCTATGCGAACGGCCGCCGCCTTGAACTCCGCGGTTCCCGCCCGGGGATCCGTTGCGTCGATGGTTATGACGTTCACATCCACCTCGTCGGGGAAGTGGAACGTCATGAACGCGAGGCCGGGACGAAGTCCCTCGTCGATGCGCACGGGCGCCTCGAGCGAACCTCTGCGACTGGTCACCTTAACGATCTCGCCTTCCTCCACGTCGTACCGCCGGATGTCCTCCGGCGAGAGGTCCAGCGTCTCTCCGGTGCGCAGAGGGGAAGCGTACCCGCCCGATTGCACGCCGGTGTTGTACTCGGAGAGCCTGCGGCCGGTCGTCAAGCGAACCGGGAAGTCGTCGGTCAGTTCGTCCACCGGCAACTCGTGCAGCACAACGCTGAAGGGCGCCGGAACCCCCCGCTTCTCGGGGTCAGCTTCCCAGAGTCGTCCGTGCAGGAATGAGGCGCCTGGATCGTTCTCGTCCTTGCAGGGCCACCGCAGGCCGCCCTCGGTTTCCAGTCGCGCGTAGGTCATGCCGGTGTGGTCCGGTGATAGGGAGCGGACCTCGTTCCATGCGTTCTCGGCTATCTCAAGTGACTCCGACCCGTAGTTCCAGTCGCGGCCCAAGCGACGGGCCAGCTCCTGGATGATGCCCATATCGTCGCGGGCGTTCCCCGGTGGGTCGAGCGCCTGGCGGACGCGTTGCACGCGTCGCTCGGAGTTCGTCACCGTTCCCTCGGCCTCGCACCACGAGGCGGAGGCCGGGAAGACGACATCCGCGTACTCGGCCGTCTTGGTCATGAAGATGTCCTGGACCACCATGAACTCCAATCCCTCCAGGAGCCGGCGCGTGTGCTGGATGTCGGCCTCAGATTGCGCAGGGTTCTCACCGATCACGTAGATCGTGTCGAGCTCGCCGCGCTCCATGGCCTCGAACATCTGGGTGAGGTGCATGCCGTACTTGGGGGTGATCTTGCAGTCCCAGGTGGCCTCGAAGCGCGCCCGCGCAGCGTCGTCCTTCTCGATGTCCTGGAAGCCGGTGAGTTTGTTGGGGATGGCTCCCATGTCTCCGCCGCCCTGCACGTTGTTCTGGCCGCGGAGCGGGTTCACGCCTGCGCCGTAGCGACCCACGTTGCCGGTCAGCAGCGCCAGGTTGATCAGCGAGAGGACGTTGTCCACCGCGTTGTGGTGTTCGGTGATACCGAGCGTCCAACAGATCTGCGCGCGGTCGGCGCCGCCGAGTTGGTGTGCGAGGTCGCGGATGACGTCCGCGGGGACCCCGGTCTCGCGTTCGCCGCGCTCGAGCGTCCACGGTTCCACGCTCTCGGCGTAGGCATCGAAGCCGCTGGTGCCGATCTCGATGAAGGTCTTGTTGTGCAGGTCCGCGGCGATAATCTCTCTCGCGATCGTGTTGGAAAGAGCGATGTCGGTGCCGACGTCGATGCCGAGCCACACGTCGGCCCATTCGGAAGTGGAGGTCCTGCGCGGATCGACCGCGTACAGCTTCGCGCCGTTGTGGATGCTCTTGAGGACGTGGTGGAAGAAGATCGGATGCGTCTCGCGCGCGTTCGAACCCCATATGACTATGAGATCCGTGTCCGCGACCTCCTCGTATGAACTTGTACCGCCACCTTGCCCGAACACTGTCGCCAGACCGACGACGCTGGGAGCGTGTCAGGTGCGGTTGCAGCTATCGATGTTGTTCGTGCCCATGACCTGACGGGTGAACTTCTGTGCGAGGAAGTTCATCTCGTTCGAGGCCTTGGAGCAACTGAACACACCGAACGACTGCGGACCCCGGTCTCGCGCCCTCGCGAAGCCCTCGGCTGCCCTCGTGAGGGCTTCCTCCCAGCTCGCGACGCGGAGCGATCCGTTCTCACGGACCATGGGTTCCGTCAGCCGCACGTAGCGCTGCTTCATCCGTCTTCCTTCCCTATGTTTCCTGTCCTGACTCACGAGTCAGTATAGAGGACGGCGCGTGTCCGATTTAGGCACATCCGAGGGGCGTCTTCCTTCGAGATGTGTGTAGCCAGAGGAAGCTTGCCGACTTGCGCTCCCTCTGTAGCCAGCTCATGCTTCCGTGATGAGCGTTCCCAAGGTGATCCTTCTCACGGGGATCCCCGGCGCGGGCAAGACGACGGTTTCGAATGCGCTCGCATCGCGCTTCGAGCGCGGGGTTGCGATCGAAGCCGATTGGCTTCAAGAGATCATCGTGTCGGGTGGACTATGGCCAGATGAGGAACCGCATGATGAGGCGGAGCGGCAACTGACCTTCAAGGCGCAGAACGCGGCGATGCTCGCAGACAGGTTCACCGGCAACGGCTTCCTTCCTGTGATCGATGACGTGATCCCAGGAACCCACCGCCTCGGCATCTACTTGGAGGCTCTTTCGTCGCGCCCCGTAGCCCTCGTTGTCTTAGCCCCTCCTCTCGAAGTGGCGTTGGCCCGTGACGCGAGTCGTGGCTACAAGGAGGTCGGCGAAACGTGGGCGCATCTGGACGCCGAGATCCGCGAGAAGCTCGATGGCGTGGGCCTATGGCTAGACACGGGAGACCTGAGTGTCGAGGAGACCGTGGATGCCATCCTTGCGAGGCTCGACGAGGCCATCCTGGATCGCTAGCTTCGTTCAGGCCGCCACAATTGCCGTCTCGGGGGCCTCCCGACCAGCGGTTTTGTCACTCTTGACTCGTGTCGGACCCCGGGTGTAACTTCTCCTTCCTGGGTCGAACATATGTTCGATTATCTCCGTGGGACGGAAGGAAGTGACGGAGATGTCTAAGCGATACGAAGACGACGTGCTGGTGGAAGAGGACGCAGGGATGCCGTTCTCGTTCACCTGGAGGGGGAACAGATATGTAGTGGCCGACGTGATCGGCAAGTGGCGCATCGAGGGGCGCTGGTGGGCCGACGGCCGCGACCGGGAGTACTGGCGTATAGAAGCCAAGGGTGGCGCGGTCTGGGATCTGTATCACGACCGCCTGGCCAGCCGCTGGCATCTCGAACGTCTCTGGGATTGAAGCCCCGTGCGTGCCACTCCGTGAAGCCCTAGGTCGACGGCGTTCGTACCGTGGCCCCCTCCTTCGTTCATCTCGATGCTCGTTCGTACTTCTCCATAAGGGAGGGTGCGTTTTCGCCCGAGCATCTGGCCCGGCGCGCATCTGAACTCGATATGCCCGCGATCGCCATGACCGACCGCGACGGCCTCTACGGCGCGGCGCGCTTCGCCGTAGCCTGCGAACGCGAAGGCGTGCGCCCGATCTTCGGTGCATCGCTGACGCTGGCCGGTGGCGCTCATGTGGTGCTGCTGGCCCGCGGTACGACGGGCTACACCAACCTGTGCCGACTCATCACCGACGCGCACATGATGGGGGAACGGGGGGAGCCCTCGCTCGCGCTCGCGCAGGTGTGCGCGCACGCGGGCGGGTTGACCGCGCTGCTGGGTCGGAACTCGCTTTCGGGCGCGCTTGCGTTGCGCGGCCAGATGGACGCCGCGTGTCGCGCTCTCGCGCCCTTCCGCGAAGCGTTTGGCGAGAACTGCTTCATCGCGGTCGAGAACCGTATGGAGGTCAGATCCCTTGCCGAGGTACGCACCATGCTTCGGCTCGCAGAGAGCACCGGCACACCCGCGGTGGCCACCAACGCCGTGCGCTACCTGGTTCCCGAGGACGCCTTCCTGGCGGACGCGCTGGAATGCATGCGGCGCATCGTTCCGATCGCCTCGAACAACGTTACGCGAACCAACTCCGAGGGCTACCTCAAGTCCGCGCGCGAGATGCGCGAGCTGTTCGCGGAACGCCCCGACCTGTGCGATGCGACGCTCGACATCGCCGAGAGCTGCACCTTCGACATCGGGTTGAAGCAGGTGCACTTCCCGGAGTTCCCGACGCCTGCGGGTAGCTCGGCGTTGTCGCTTCTTTCGGAGCGCTGCCACCGGGGGATAGTCGCGCGCGGCATGGAACCGACCCAGCAGGTGCGCGACCGTCTCGAACACGAACTGGCGATGATCGCCCGGATGGGCTACCCGGCCTATTTCCTGACCGTCGCGGACATCGTCGACGACATCCGTGCGATGGGTATCCGCTGCGCGTGCCGAGGGAGCGCCGCGGGCTCCCTCGTCACCTACCTAACGGGCATCTCGGACGTCGATGCCGTGCGCCACGACCTTTCGTTCGAACGGTTCCTGAACCCGCTGCGCGACGAACTCCCCGACATAGATATCGACGTCGAGTCGGCCA
>Ga0315287_10006153_pt1 | contig 11903 bp, 10 predicted proteins | sample YL17G11_0_MG_FD_205037 | JGI IMG/M metagenome (GOLD analysis project Ga0315287, IMG submission 205037) | Sediment microbial communities from Yellowstone Lake, YNP, Wyoming, USA - YL17G11_0 | ecosystem: Environmental > Aquatic > Freshwater > Lake > Sediment | place: USA: Wyoming | collected...
GGAGGGCACGGCGGCCCCGTCGCCCGAGCCCCTCGACGAGTTGCGGTTCCGGCCATGGGAGTTCGGCGACGGCGAAGCAACCACGGCCATGGTCCGACTCGACGCGCCCGTCGCCCCGATCGTCCTCGCGGCCGACGACTCCCTGCCCGTGGCCGAGCGCGAACCCGACGGCGCGGTGGTGGTGCGGCTCGAGGTCCGCGACCGACTGGGCCTCTGGCGGTGGCTGCTCGACCTGCTCGACCATGCCGAGCTGCTCTCACCGCCCGAGCTGCGCAACGCCTACGTCGCGTTGCTGGCGGACCTGGCCGGGGAGGCGGCATGAGCCGGCCGACCACATCGGACCGGGTGGAGCTGATCCTGTCGGTGGTGCCGTGGCTCGCCGACCGCGACGGGGCGCGGCTCTCGGAGATCGCCGCGCACTTCGGCGCCGACCCGGTGGCCCTGTTCAGGGACCTCCGCTCGCTCTCCGCCGGCCCCGAGCCGGAAGTCGGGTTCTACATCCAGATCTCCATCGAGGTCGACGACGGTCACGATGACGACGATGGTCACGACGACCTCGATGACCCCGATGACCCCGAGGCAGGGTGGAACGACCCGTGGGATGTGGACCCGTCGAGCGACCCGGTCCTCACGGCGCAGGTGCACGACTACTACTTCAGGGCACCGCCGCAGCTCGACCAGGCCGAGGTCCTCAGCCTGCTCGTGGCCGGAGCCGCGTACCGCGACATTCCCGGCTTCGAAGCCCTCCGGCCCGCCCTCGACAAGCTCGCCGCCGCCCTCGGCCCCGGCGCCGCCCGGGCGGTGCAGGTCGACCTGGGCCGGTCGCGGGCCGAGACACTGGCCTTGGCCCGTGAGGCCGTCGGCAGCCGCACTCCACTGGCGCTCACGTACTACAGCTCCGGGCGCGACGAGGTCTCGGGGCGAACGGTGGAGCCGTGGGCGCTGCGCAGCCGCGGGGGCCGTTGGTACCTCAGTGGGCACTGCCGTGACACCGACGACCTGCGCCACTTCCGGGTCGACCGCATCCTCGAGGCCGGCCCCGCCGGCGACCCGGGGTCGTTCACCGTGCCGGAGGTCGTCGAGGAGCCCCTGACCGGCCTGGCGGAGGGCGGCCAACTGGTCGAGCTCGACATGCCCGCCGAGGACGCCTGGATGCTCGGGTCCGACCCGTTGGAGTCCCGCGTCGAGCGCGACGACCGGGTGGTGGCGGTGATGCGGTCCCACGGCGAGGCGTGGCTGGACCGCCTGCTGCTCACCCTGGGCCCCGGTGCGGCGGCGGTCGACCTCGGCACCGGTGCGTCACTCGCCCCCCGGCGGGCCGCGGCCGCCCGGCGGGTCCTCGCGCGCTACGGGGCGGTCGGAGACCCCGCAGGGCAGGGGATACGCTCGAACTGATGGACCCGAGCGACAGTCCCGCGACCTCCCCCTCGGGGGCGGCCCCCCTCCCCGAGCCCCAGGGCCGGGTGGGAGCCGACGACGTCGCCTTCGGGGCCGGGCCCGAGGGCGCCGCCCCGGCCGATGTGGCGCCGATCGTGTCCCGGCACCCCAAGGGCCAGGTGTCGCCCACCCGCAACGCGCTGGAGTGGGTGCTGGTGATCGTCGGCGCGGTGCTCGTCGCCCTGCTCGTGCGCAACTTCGTGGTGCAGTCCTTCCGCATCCCGAGCCCCTCCATGCACCCCACCCTCCTCGAGGGCGACCGCGTGCTGGTCAATCGGCTCAGCTACAAGCTGCACGACGTCAACCGGGGTGACGTGGTCGTCTTCTCCCGCCCGGCCTCGGCCCCGGCGGCCCCCGACGAGCCCAAGGACCTGATCAAGCGGGTGGTCGCCCTCCCGGGAGAGACCATCGTGGCCCGTGACGGCATCGTCTACGTCGACGACAAGCCGCTGGACGAGCCGTACCTGCCCAAGGGGACCTCCACGGGCAACCTCGACAAGCCGGTGAAGGTGCCCGCAGGGCAGGTTTTCGTCATGGGCGACAACCGTGGCAACTCATCGGACAGCCGTTTCATCGGCACCATCCCGATCGACACGATCGTGGGCCGGGCCTTCGCCATCATCTGGCCCTTCTCCCGCATCAGCGGCCTCTGACCCGCAGCCGCGGGAGCATCGCGCCTGCAGTGGGCCACCCTCAGCGGTCGCCCCGACACGTTGGGTCCGCCCCCGGCGACCCCGGTTGAGGCAGGCTGAGGGGGATGCGGTCAGTCCGAGCCCGCCGCCATGGCGTCGACCAGAGCCTCAACGTCGGTGCCGGCGATGCCGTCGACGCCGTGGCTGAGCCCCCGCGACGCGGTGCGCGGGTGGTTCGACCCCTCGGCGACCACGAGCCGCCCGAACCGGTGCAGCAGGGCGACCAGGCCGGCCGACACCTGCGCCTCGGCCACGAGCACGCCGTCCACCGCATCGGAGCGCAGGCGGGCCGCGTGACGCTCCGCCCCACCGTTGGCCGCCGCCGGCGAGCAGCGGTGCAACAGCCGGGCCGCCAGGGTCTCCGCCCGCAGCTCGACCAGGGCGTCGAGGCTGGGGCTGCAGATCCACAGCCGCTCGATCTCGCCGAGGCGACGGGCCTCCGTGGCCACGGCCCGACCCACCACCGCATCGGGCACCAGCACCGCCAACTGTGTCCCTGTGCCGGCGACCACCCCGTACAGCTCGTCGAGGCCGACCCCTGCGACCGCCGAGCGACGCCGGAGCCGCCTCGGACCGGGCCCCAGCACGAGGCCGCCGTCACCCGCCCGCACGCTCGTGAGCACGCCGGTCGCTCCCAGCCGGAGCGCCAGCCGGTGGGCCTCCAGGCTGTCGGGCTCGACGTGACGAGAGGCCCCCCGCTCGGCGAACAGCACCGGCGGGTCGACCAGTGGCGGCACCGCGGGGCGGGCCGGGGGCTCGGCGGGAGGGCAGGGCGGGGCCATGGCCGCGACATTCTGCCAGACAGAAATGTCAACCCTGGCGGGGGGGCGGCCGAAAGAAGTGAGGAGACCACAACGGGAGGCCTCAGATGGCACTCATTCGAGCAACTTGCAGCGACTGCGGCGACGTCGAGCTCCGTTCCCGAGACCTTCGGGTGCGGATGTGCCGCGACACCGACTCCGCGACCTACCTCTTCCGCTGCCCCGTCTGCCGCATGATCGAGGTGCGGCTGGCCGAGGCCCATGTCGTCGACGTGCTCCTCGCCGCCGGTGTCCACTGCACCGAGTGGTCACTGCCGGCCGAGTTGTCCGAGGCCCACAACGGAGACTCCATCGACCACGACGACGTGCTCGACTTCCACGACCTGCTGGCCACTCCCGACTGGTTCGCCACCCTGGCGGCCATGACCGATCGCTGAGGACGAGCGGCACGTACCCCACCGCCCGCCGTCCGCACCCTTCTCCCCCCAACCCACCGGTGCCCCGGCTTCCCGCCGGGGCACCGGCGCGTTCACGCCCCGGCGGGGGCACGGTTACCATGACGCCATGTCCTCGGCCGCCATGTTCGGCTTCATCGTGGAGAACATCGGCGGCGGCGAGATCGTCGTCATCGCATTCCTCGCGCTCGTCGTGCTGGGCCCGGAGCGCATCCCCGAGATGGCCCGCAGCGCAGGGAAGATGATCAACAACCTGAAGAAGCTCACGACCGACCTCACCGGCGACATGCAGGACGTCATGAACGACCCGGCCATGCAGCCCATTCGGGAGCTCGGGGAGTTCGCCACCCGGCCCCGCCAGAAGCTGGCCGAGTACGCGCTGGAGGCGGAAGCCGAGGAGCGGGTCCGCCAGGCCCAGGAGGCGACGGCCGTGGACGCGCCCGCCGTGGACGCGCCCGCCGTGGACGCGCCCGCCGTGGACGCGCCCGGTGCTGCCGCCACTCCACCGCTCACATTGGCCGACGGCAGCATCGCCCCGCAGGGCCCGAGCGCCGCCACCGGCGCGCCCGCCGAGCCCGCGGTCGAGGTCGAGCCCGCGGTCGAGGTCGAGCCCGCAACCGGCGCGCCCGGCGGGCCCGACGCGGGCCACACCGGGTCCCCGTGACCGAGAGCGGCCGGTTCATGAAGGGGGCGGAGCGCGACCCGGGCCAGATGGCCCTGGGCGACCACCTGCGCGAGCTGCGCAAGCGCCTGTTCATCTGCCTGATCGCGGTCGCGGTGGCCCTGATCCCGGCGTGGTTCCTCTACCCGTGGCTCACCAGCATGCTCAACCAGCCGTACTGCGACGCCCAGCGCAGCATCGACCCCGCCACTCCGTGCAAGTTCCTCGAGACCAACACGCTCGATCCCTTCACGTTCCGGATGCGGGTGGCCGGCTGGGGGGCCCTCATCATCGCCATGCCGATCATCCTCTGGCAGATCTGGCGCTTCATCGCCCCCGGCCTCTACAAGAACGAGCGCCGCTACGCCTATGCCTTCGTCGGGTCGGGCCTGGCCCTGTTCGCCCTCGGCGCCGCCCTGTCGTACATCACCCTGACCTACGCGGTGCAGTTCCTCGTGGGCGTGGCCGGCCCCGACGTGGAGGTGCGCGCCGGCGTCGGCAACTTCACCAAGCTCGCGTTGTTGATGATGGTGGCCTTCGGGGTGGGCCTGCAGTTCCCGCTGATCATGGTGGCGTTGCAGATGGTCGGCATCCTGACCCCCCAGAAGCTGGCGTCGTGGCGGCGCCCGGCGATCCTGCTGATCGTGGTCATCGCCGCGGGCATCACCCCCTCGGGCGACCCCTTCAGCCTGTTCGCCCTGGCCATCCCGATGTACCTGCTCTTCGAGGTCAGCATCGTCATCGGCCGGCTGATCCAGCGACGCCGCCGCAAGCGTGAGCTGGCCGCGACGAAGGCCGCCGCGGTGGGCTCCGCAGCTCCGACCGAGGCCGGCTCAGCCGGCTCGGCCATCGACGGTGGCGGCGACGGTGGCGGCGACGGTGGTGGCGACGACACTCCGCCTCCGGCGTCTCCCGACACCGGGGACCCGAGCTGAGCGAGCCGTTCGCCCACGACTTCCCCCTCGACCGCTTCCAGGTCGAGGCCCATGACGCGCTCGCCGAGGGCAACAACGTGCTCGTCGCGGCCCCCACCGGTGCGGGCAAGACGGTGGTGGGGGAGATGGCCGTCGCCGCGGCCCTGCGCCGCGGGGGCCGAGCCTTCTACACCGCGCCGATCAAGGCGCTCTCCAACCAGAAGTTCCACGACCTGCGCGCCGAGCTGGGCGACGCCCGGGTGGGCCTGCTGACCGGTGACCACTCCATCAACGGCGACGCGCCGGTGGTGGTGATGACCACCGAGGTGCTGCGCAACATGATCTACGCGGGCTCCTCCGCACTCGACCGGCTGCAGTGGGTGGTGCTCGACGAGGTGCACTTCCTCCAGGACACCTACCGGGGCCCGGTGTGGGAGGAGGTGCTGATCCACGCGCCGGCCCACGTGCGGTTCGTGTGCCTGTCGGCCACCGTGTCCAACGCGGCGGAACTGGGGGAGTGGATCGAGGCGCTGCGGGGACCGACCACCACGGTCGTCGAGCACCACCGCCCGGTCGAGCTCGACCCGCTGTTCCTCGTCGGCGACCGCCATTCCGAGCATGACCACCTGCTGCCCCTGCTCGTCGACGGGCGCCCCAACCCCGAGGGCCAGCGCTTCGACAGCGACGAGGTGCGGGGACCGTCGCGCGGCCCGGGCCGGGGCCGGCCCCGGCGGCGGTTCCACACGCCCCGGCGGGTGGAGGTGGTGGAGAGGCTGCGTGACGAGGGCCTGCTGCCCGCCATCGTGTTCATCTTCAGCCGCAACGGATGTGACGATGCCGCCGCCATGTGCATGGACTCCGGTCTCCGCCTCACCGAGGTGGCCGAGGCCCAGCGGATCCGTGGGATCGCGGAGCGCCACGCCGCGGCCCTCGAGGACGCTGACCTCGACGTGCTGGGCTACGACCGGTGGGTCGAGACCCTGGCCATGGGGATCGCCGCCCACCATGCGGGGATGATCCCGGCGTTCCGCGAGGCGGTGGAGGAGTGCTTCGTCAACGGCCTCGTGAAGGTGGTCTTCGCCACCGAGACGCTGGCGCTGGGCATCAACATGCCCGCACGCTCGGTGGTGATCGAGCGGTTGACGAAGTTCACCGGCGACGGCCACGAGATCCTCACGCCGTCGCAGTTCACCCAGCTCACCGGCCGGGCGGGCCGGCGGGGCATCGATGACCGGGGGGCAGCGATCGTGCTGTGGACGCCGTTCACGCCGTTCGCCCGCATCGCCGAGCTGGCCGCCAGCCGGGAGTTCTCCCTGCAGTCCGTGTTCCGGCCCAGCTACAACATGGCCGCCAACCTCGTCGACCGCTACGACCGCGACGAGGCCCACCGGGTGCTGGCCCGGTCGTTCGCCCAGTTCCAGGCCGACCGCTCGGTGTCGCGGCTGCGCCAACGGCGCGACGACCGTGCCGCCGCCCTCGACGAGGCCCGGCGGGCCACCGACGCGGGGCCGGGCGTTAGGGGCGAGGAGGTGCTCGACTACCTCGAGCTGGTGCGCCGCGAGCGCGACCTCCGCCGCCATCGCCCGGGGGGGCGCGCCGCGGTGGAGCGGTCGCTGGCGGCGCTGCGCCCCGGCGACGTGGTGCAGTTGGCCACGGCCAAGGGCCCCCGCCTGCTGGCGGTGGTCTCGGTCGCCCAGCGCAAGGGAGCGGTGAAGGTGGAGGCGATCAGCGCCCGGGGCACACCGGTGCGCTTCGACGCCGACAGTGCCGGCGGGCCGGTCGAGGCCGTCGGTGCCATCGAGCTTCCCGTGCCCTTCGTGCCCAAGGACCCGTCGTTCCGCCGGGAGGCGGGCGCCCGCCTGCGCCGGGTCAACCAACGCCGGCTGCGCTCGACGGGCCAACAGGCCGCCGGCGCGGAGGAGGCGGCCTGGCAGGACGCGCGCCGGGCGGTGCGCTCCCACCCGGTCCACGGCCTCGCCGGACGCGACGAGTTGGTGCGGGACGCGGAGCGGGCGCGCCGGCTCGACAAGGAGGTGACGGGGCTCGACCGCCAGATCGCCCAGCGGGGCACCGACCTGGTGCAGCGTTTCGACACGGTGCTCGGCGTGCTCGAGGACCACGCCCACCTCGACGGTTGGGCACTGACCCCCGCCGGGCGGAGGCTGCGGCGGATCTACCACGAGTCCGACCTGCTCGTGTCGCTCATGCTCGCCGAGGGCCTGCTCGACCACCTCGACCCGCCGTCGGTGGCCGCGCTGGTGAGCTGCGTCACCCACGAGCACCGCAGCGCGGAGGCGCCCCCGCCCCCGAGACTGCCGTCGGCGCAGCTCCAGGCGCGCTTCGAGCGCTTCGAGGAGATCACCCGCGCCCTGCAGCGCCACGAGCGCGGCGTCGGGCTGCCCCCCACCCGGGAGCTGTCCGCCGGCTTCTCGCTGGCGGCCTCAGGGTGGGCGTCCGGGCTGCCGTTCGACGAGGCGCTGGGCGAGGAGATGAGCGGTGGCGACTTCGTGCGCAACACCCGCCAGCTCATCGACCTGCTGCGCCAGCTCGGCGACCTCGGCCCGGCCGCCGGTTCCGGGGGAGGCACCGCAGGCAGCTCGACCGGCGCGGAGGTCGCCCGGGCCTGCCGGCAGGCCGCCGACCTGCTGCGCCGCGACGTGGTCGATGCCGGAGGGGCCCCACAGTGACGATCCGGCGGGGCCGGGACTGGGGTGCGCCGGGGCCGCTCGCCCCCGGCGCGCCGGTGGTCGACACCGACGCCGCCCTGGTGCGGGCAGTGCTCCCCGCGGTCGAGGCCGGCCACCCCATGGAGGTGGGCCTGGTCGGCGGCGACCTGCACCGCACCCTGGGCTCACCCCGCCACACCGTGGCGGAGCTGCGCGCGGGGGAGGGGATGCGCCTGCCGGTCGACCTCGCCGAGGTGGTGCTGCACCGCCCCGACGGGACCGAGGACCGGACCTGGTTCTGTGCCCATCTGGTCGCCATGGAGGCACGGGGCCCGCTGTTCGCCGGGCGGACCGTGGTGCTGATGAACGCGGCCTTCCGGGGCGGGGACAACCTCGGGCCCCGGGCACATCCGGGCGACGGCCTCCTCGACGTGACCGACGGCCGGCTCGGCTGGTGGGAACGGCGCCTGGCCCGGGCCCGGCTGGCCACCGGGAGCCACCTGCCCCATCCCGGCCTGCAGGTGGCCCGGCGGGCGTCCGTGGAGCTCACGTTCGCGGCGCCGGCCCGGGTGACCTTCGACGGCAACGAGGCTGGGAGTGCGGTCGCATTGGAGGTTGCCTGCCGCCGCGACGCCGTGACCGTGGTCGTCTAGGGCCCCCGACGCGCCGCCCGACGGCACTGGGCAATAGTGACTGCCGTCACAAGATTTTTCACCGTCGGGACCGGATCCCCATTACTGTCAGTGGCCATGGACGCATGGCTGTTGCGCGAATCACCGGGGGCGTACGAATGGGGGTCGGTTCCCGACCCCGAACCGGGTCGGGGAGAGGTGAGGGTCAAGGTCATGGCCACCGCCCTCAACCACATGGACCTCTGGCTCACCACCGGCATGCCCAAGCCGCCCGCCTTCCCGCACGTGCCGGGCAACGACGTCGCCGGCGTGGTCGAGTCGGTGGGCGACGAGGTCGATGACTGGTCCATCGGCGACGAGGTGGTCATCAACACCGCGGTGGTCCCGGGCGAAGCCCTCAAGCGGGGGATCGACTCGGTGCTGCACCCCCACATGAAGCTGCTCGGTGAGCAGATCTGGGGCGGCCACGGCGAGTTCTGCGTGGTGCCCGCCTACCAACTCGCCCGCAAGCCGGCCAACCGCTCCTGGGCGGAGGCGGCCTCCTACCCGGTGTGCCTCACCACGGCGTGGCGCCTGCTGCGCCGGGCCCACATCGAGCGGGGCGACGTCGTGCTCATCACCGGCATCGGTGGCGGCGTGGCCACCGCGGCGATGATGCTCGCCCTGCACATCGGGGCCACGGTGTACGTCACGTCGCGCGACGAGGCCAAGCGCCAGAGGGCCCTCGAGCTGGGGGCCACCGGCGCCTTCGACTCCGCCGAGCCGTACCCGGTCACCGCCGACATCGTGGTCGACAGCATCGGCCCCGCCACCTGGGAGAAGTCGATGCGCACCCTGCGCCACGGCGGCCGGATGTGCGTGTGCGGCGGCACCACGGGCCCCAAGGTCGAGCTCAACCTTCCCCGCCTGTTCTTCAAGCAGCTCGACATCATCGGTGCCAGCTGCGGCAGCCAGGAGGAGTTCGACCACGTCACCGAGCTCATGGCCGACGGCCTGCCGGTGGTCATCGACGAGATCCTGCCCCTGTCGGAGTACCCCCGCGCCCTCCAGCGCCTGCGCACCGGCGAACAGTTGGGCAAGATCGTCCTCGAGCACTACTGAGCACCCCGGCGACCGAGCGCTCGGTAGCCTGACCCGGTGGCCCCCCCGGAGACGTTCACCGACCCCGCCGCCGAGGTGGCCGCGCTCAAGGCGGCCGCCATCGCCGAGGTCGACCGCCGCGCCGAGGCGCTGGTGCAGGTGTCGCATGACATCTGGGAGCACCCCGAGCTCGGCTTCGAGGAGCACCACGCCCACGACCTGCTGTGTGACGTGCTCGAGGCGGAGGGGCTCGCCCCCACCCGCCACGCCTACGGCCTCGACACCGCCTTCGAGGCGTCCGCCGGCGGGGAGGGGCCCGTCGTGGGGATCATGTGCGAGTACGACGCCCTGCCCGAGATCGGCCACGCCTGCGGCCACAACGTGATCGCCGCAGCGGGCCTGGGCGCCGGCCTGGCGGCGGCGGCCGTGGCCCGGGAGGCCGGTGGCCGCGTCCGCATCCTCGGCACGCCGGCCGAGGAAGGGGGCGGGGGCAAGGTGTTCATGCTGCGCCGCGGCGCCCTTGACGGCCTGAGCGCGGCGATGATGGTCCACCCCGCCGACCACGACCTGCCCTCGATGCACTGCATCGCCATCCAGCAGCTCGAGGTGGAGTACTCGGGCCGGGCGGCGCACGCCGCGGCCGCCCCGCAGCGGGGCCGCAACGCCCTCGACGCCGCCGTGCTCGGCTACGTCAACGTGGCGGCCCTCCGCCAGCACATCCGCCCCGACGAGCGCATCCACGGCATCTTCACCCGGGCGGGCGACAAGCCCAACATCGTGCCCCACGACGCCGCGGCCCTCTGGTACGTGCGCTCCGCCGACCTGCATTCCCTCGAGGAGCTCAAGGGCCGGGTGCTGCAGGCCCTCGAGGCCGGCGCGCTGGCCTCGGGGTGCACGATGGCCCACGACTGGCGCGACCCCGCGTACGCCGACCTGGTGGCCGATGAGTGGCTGCTCGCGCGCTACGCGGCCAACGCCGCCGCCCTCGGCCGGCCGCTGAGTGAGGCGTCCACGGTGGTCGGCTCGACCGACATGGGCAACGTGAGCCACGTGGTGGCCTCGATCCACCCGATGATCGCCGTGGCCCCGCCGGGGGTCGGCATCCACACCCCCGCCTTCGCCGAGCACGCCCGCGGGCCCGCCGGCGACGCCGCCGTGCTCGACGGGGCCAAGGCCCTCGCCTGCACCGCCATCGACGTCTGGGCGGCCGCACCGGCCCGGTCAACCAGCCCCGGCGCCGCGGCCCTCTAGTGTGGGGCCGTGACCGGCCCGCCCACTCCCGCCTCCGCCCCCTACACCTCGGAGCAGTTCACCGACGACGAGCAGGTCGTGCTTCGCCGGTACTTCACCAACCTCGACGGCCCGGTCTTCGCGCTGGTCAACCTGCCCGAGGTGGTCAAGGGAGCCCTCTTCGCCCGCTACTCGCGGTCGTCCAAGTCGCTGCGGCGCCTGTTCCTCGACGAGTTCGTGGGTGAGCTCGACACCGCCGGCGACGAGTCGGTCGACGCGACGGTCGGCCTCGAACGGGCCGAGGCCCTCTACGACCGGGTGTTCTTCGAGTACGGCGACGACAGCGTGGCCCAGCTCGGAGGGGTGCACCTGGCCTGCGAGCAGGCCTCCAACCTGCTCACCAAGATCCTCGAGTGGGGCCGGCTCATGTCCTACCTCGAGCAGTCCACCCGCTACATCCCCTACGACGAGCGCCTGGGCGGCCGCTACCGCTACCACCGCGACCCCGACATCCTCTCGTCCAACCTCGGCGCCCGCTACGTGGCGGAGATGGACCAGGTGTTCACCATCTACAGCGAGCTGGCCGAGGCCATGGGCGAGCACTTCCGGGCCCGGCACCCCAAGAGCGAGACCGACAGCGACTTCGTGTACCGCCAGGCGATCCGGGCCAAGGCGTTCGACGCCGTGCGCGGCATCCTGCCCGCGGCCGCCCTGTCCAACGTGGGCATCTACGGCTCGGGCCAGGCCTACGAGGCGCTCCTGCTGCGCATGCGCAGCCACCCCCTGCCCGAGGCCCGCCGCTACTCGGACCTGATGCTGGTGGAGCTGCGCAAGGTGATCCCCAGCTTCCTCAAGCGGGTGGACCTGCCCGATCGGGGCGTGGCCGTGTCGGAGTACCTGGAGGCCAACCGGCGCTCGATGGAGTCGGTGGCCTACACGATGCTCGTCGACGACGAGCCCGCCCCTCCGGAGGCCTCTGGTGTCGAGCTCGTCGACTTCGACCCCGACGGCGAGGTGAAGGTCGTCGCCGCCATGCTGTACCCCTACACCGACATGGCCGAGTCCGCCGTCATGGCCCGGGTGCGCGCAATGTCGGTCGACGACCGCCTGTCGGTCATGCGGGCCTACGTGGGCGAGCGGGGCAACCGGCGCCAGCGGCCCGGCCGGGCCCTGGAGCGCACCGACTACCGCTTCGACGTCCTGTCCGACTACGGGGCCTTCCGCGACCTGCAACGCCACCGCCTGGCCACCGTGGAGTGGCAGGACCTCGGGCCGCGCCACGGCTTCGTGCGCCCGGCGTCGCTCGACGAGGCCGGGCACGCCGACCGCTTCGACGAGGCCATGATGGTCTCGGAGGGCCTGTGGGAGGCGCTGG
>Ga0315287_10006155_pt1 | contig 11902 bp, 8 predicted proteins | sample YL17G11_0_MG_FD_205037 | JGI IMG/M metagenome (GOLD analysis project Ga0315287, IMG submission 205037) | Sediment microbial communities from Yellowstone Lake, YNP, Wyoming, USA - YL17G11_0 | ecosystem: Environmental > Aquatic > Freshwater > Lake > Sediment | place: USA: Wyoming | collected...
GCCAACAAGGAAACCCTGGTCATGGCCGGTCCCCTGGTCATGGCGGAAGCCCGCCGACAGGGGGTCCCGATTCTGCCGGTGGACAGTGAACACAGCGCGATTTTTCAGGTGCTCCAGGGGCAGCGGGATTCCGTTAAGCGGATCATTTTGACGGCTTCCGGAGGTCCCTTTTGGGACCGTCCGGCGGAGCAAATGGATCGGATCACCCGGGAAGAGGCCTTGCGGCACCCGAATTGGAAGATGGGGCCTAAAATTTCAATCGATTCAGCCACCCTGATGAACAAGGGACTGGAAGTCATGGAGGCCCAATGGTTATTCGGGATTCCTTTGGAACAGGTGGCCATTACCATCCATCCCCAGAGCATCATTCACTCGCTGGTAGAGTATCGGGATGGGTCGATTCTGGCCCAGATGGGACTTCCGGACATGCGGGTGCCGATCGCCTACGCCTTGGCCTATCCCGATCGATTGCCGCTAAATCAGGCCTCCCTCGATTTGACGCAACTGGACGGATTGACTTTTTTGGACCCGGACCCGGATAAATTTCCCTGCCTGGGCCTGGCCCTCAGGGCGGCCAGGACCGGAAACAGCCTCCCGATTGTCTTGAATGCCGCCAACGAGGTGGCGGTGGAGGCCTTCCTGCGGGGAGAGCTGAATTATTCGGGGATCCCGGAAGTTATTCGCCGAATGTTGGATCGGCATGCTATAATTACTCCTGAAGGGCTGGAGGAAATTTTAGCCGTCGACCTTCGGACCCGAGAGGAGACGGCCGCATACATTTCAAGCTTAAACGTTAAAAATTTTTAGAAATAGAGAGCGGGGTTTATGGAATCCTTTTTGATGTTGTTCAGTGGGCCGGCATCCGTCCTGGCCAACGCCGCAGCGGTGCCGGGATGGGGACAGGCCTTCCTGTTGAAAATCATCCCTTTTATCATCGTCCTAGGTCTCCTCATTTTTTGTCATGAACTGGGCCACTTCCTGGCCGCCAAAGGATTTGGAGTCAAGGTGATTCGTTTTTCTTTCGGCCTGGGTCCGCGGTTGGTGGGGTTTAAATGGGGCGAAACCGATTATTGTATTTCCGCCTTCCCCCTGGGCGGGTTCGTCAAGATGGTCGGAGAAGGGACCGATGAGGAAGTTTCAGCGGAAGAACAGGAGCGCTCTTTTGCCCAAAAACCGATCTGGCAGAGAATCGTCATTGTTTTCTGCGGTCCCCTGTTTAATTTCCTGTTCGCTTTTTTGGTATTCTTTCTGGTTTTTCTGGCCATGGGTCAGATGTCGTTGACCAATGAAATCGGTGAAGTTAAAAAAGGGTATCCCGCCGAGCAGGCCGGATTGCGACCCGGGGACAAGATCGTTCAAATCGCCGGAAAGCCGATCAGCGGTTGGAAAGAATTGCCGGAAACGATTCGGAAACACCCTCAGCAATCACTCCCGGTGGTTTATGAACGGGGGAATCAGCGGTTTGAAATCATGGTAACCCCCATTAAAAGCCCGGTAAAAAATATTTTTGGTGAGGAGGTCCAGGAAGCCGTCATCGGCATAACCCCGGCCGGGAAAATGATTAACCAGGATTTGAGCCTTTTCGAAGCCCTCCGGGATGGAGGGATCCAAACCTGGAATATCTCCAAGATGACCGTTGTCAGCCTGGTAATGCTTATTCAGAGGCGATTGCCTTTGGAAACCCTGGGCGGGCCCATTTTCATTGCCCAGTTAGCCGGCCAACAGGCTCAGGAAGGTTGGGTCAATCTGATTTTTTTTACGGCCTTATTGAGCATCAATTTGGGGATTCTGAACCTACTACCTATTCCCGTATTGGATGGCGGGCACATTTTCTTCTTTCTGGTGGAATCCATCTTTCGCCGGCCTTTGAGCCTGAAGTCCAGGGAGGTCGCCCAGCAGGTGGGGATGTTCGTTTTGCTCCTGCTCATGGTCTTCGTGTTTTATAATGACCTGATCCGTCTGTTTAATAAATGAGAGTGCTGGCCCTCGACACCGCCACCGAAATCGGGGCGATCGCCTTGGTGGAAGAGGATAGGCTCATGGCCCAGACCCAGTTTCGGGTCGAAAAGACCCATTCTCAAAACCTTTGGAGAACCATTCGTTTTCTCTTGTCGGAAACCGGCTGGGGTTTGGAGCAGATAGACCTCTGGGCCGTTTCCATCGGGCCGGGAAGTTTCACCGGGGTTCGGATCGGGCTGGCGACCGTCAAGGGATTGGCCTGGGTAACCCAAAAACCGGTGATCGGGGTCTCGACTTTAGAGATCCTGGCTTGGTCCGTGGCCCCGACACCTTATTTGATCTGCCCGATCCTGGACGCCCGCAGACAGGAGGTTTATTTTGCCTTTTATCGCTATACTCCGTTGGGATCGGTCCTGATGGTCCGGGAACCGGGGCATTTAAGGCCCCTGGCCTTGATGCAGGAAATCCAGGAACCGGCGGTTTTCTTAGGCAACGGGGTTCGACGCTATCAGGAAATATTTAGAGACCATTCAGGGCCTCGGGCCCTGGTTCCGGAGGTCTGGAGTCACCCCCTGTCCGGCTTTACCCTGGCGGCGATCGCGCAAAAGCGGTTCCTTCAGGGGGAAGGCCGAAGCGCTAAGGAAGTCAGCCCCTTATACCTTCGTCCCGCCGATGCGGAATTCAAGCCAAGGGAATCGTCCGGTAAACAGCCATGCGCCTGAAAGTCGGCCATAAGCTGATTCTGATTTATTTAGTCTCCCTGTGTCTGGCCCTTTCGGCGGTCCTGTTTACCGCGCAATCCATTATTTCCCAGCAGGTTCAACGGCGGCACCAAAAAAAATTAGACGGCCTGGCCCAAAGCGTTTTTTTTCGGCTGGAAAAAGAAAAGGACCAGATTCGGCTTCTGATCCGGGCCATCGCCCATCTGGGCCAAATGGGTTTTTTGGTGGATCAGGCTGAAGTCAAGGGGATCAAGCGGTTGGTCTACCCGGTTTTTAAGGATTCCGCTTTGGATATACTGTACATCGTGAGCCATCAGCGGGGCGTATTGGTGCAGTTCCAGTCCGATCGCTTCACCCGTTTGGGCCGGCAGGAAATACCCCTGGTCCGCAAAGCGATCTTAGGGGATTACCGGGTTCGGCTGAGCCGGTGGGAACGGGGGATTTTTCTGACCGGAAGCGCCCCCATATCTATTGAAGAAACCGGTCTCGGTCAGGTCTACGCCGGGATCTTGTTAAACAGCGACTTTGTCAGGGAGTTGGCCAAAGATACCGATGCCTTCATGGCCATCATCAAGGAGGGCAACGTGATCGCCAGCACCTTTTCCCAAAAAGGCGCGGAATCGGAAGAACTGGAATTTTCAGAGGAGTTGCTTCAGGATATCAAAGCTCTCAAGGGGCAAACGCTGCCGGTGGACGTGGAAGATAATCTATATACTATGAAATCCATTCCCCTGCGGGACGAGGGCGGAAACCTTTTGGGGCTCCTGGCGATCGGTCTATCTCGCAGCGAATTCAACCAGACCGCCGGTTCCCTGACGCGCAATATACTGCTGATCGGGGCCGGGGCGGCCGGGTTCGGGGTCCTTCTGACCTTTCTCCTGACCCATGGCCTAAGGAACCAGATTAGTCATTTAGCCCAGGGGACGGAACGGATCAGTACCGGGACCTTAACCGGAGAAATACCGGTAATCAGCCGGGACGAATTGGGAAATCTGGCCCAGTCCTTTAACCAGATGGTTGAAACCCTGAAGGAACGGGACCGGGTTCTGGATGAAGAAAAAGAGAAGATTTTGGGCAACGTGGATTTTTTGTCCATGATGGTCCACGATGTAAAGGCCCCGATTGCCGGCATTCGGTTAATGACGGATATCCTTTTGGAAGAAGAGCTGACCGGGGAGATCAAGCCTCGGCTTTTGGGGATGCGGGAAAGCATTGAAGAACTGCTGGCCCATTTGCAAAATGTTTTGTCCATTTCCCAAATTGAAAAAGGGCCCTTTACCCTGATCAAGGAGGAAATCCAGTTAAACCTTACCGCCGCTTTCGTCCGTTCCCAATGTGAGATCATGGCCGAAAGCAAGGGGATTCAGTGGGTAGAGGAATATGATTTCTCCCTCCCGGATATCCCGGCGGATGAATTCTATCTGGAACGGCTTCTCTACAATCTCCTGATCAACGCCTTGCATTGGGCCCCGCGGGGCGGCTGGGTCCGCATCAAGACCGGGCGGCTGGAAGCGAACCGGAGGGATGGGGTTTTTTTAGAGGTCAGCGATAACGGCCCCGGGGTTTCCTCGGAGCAGAAGCCGCAGCTTTTCCAAAAATACAACTTCCAGCGCGGCAAAGGCGACAGCGCTTCGGCTCATTCCGGACTGGGATTGTATATCGCTCAATTGATCGCCAAGGCCCACGGCGGGCTGATCGAGGAGCAGGGCCGGGCGGGAGAGGGCGCCCGATTTATTTTTTCCTTACCCCTCCAGCCCCGGGTTAAATAAACGATGGCCAGCATTCTTTTAGTGGATGATGATCTGAATACCTGTCAGGCCCTGCAGTTGATGTTGAGCAAGGAAGGCCATGACCTTCTGGAAACCCACACCGGCAAGGAGGCCTTGGAAAAGGTTCGGGGCGAAGCGGTGGATTTAGCTATCATCGATTGGAAGATGCCCGGAATGAACGGGCTGGAATTTTTTCAGGCCCTGAAAGCCATCCGCCCGGAAGTCGTCGGGCTGATGATCTCCGCCCATGCCACGGTGGACCTGGCGGTCAGTGCCATTAAGGGCGGGGTTTTTGATTTTATCACCAAGCCGTTTCGGATGGGGGACATCAAAAAGGCGATTGCTCGGGCACTGGAGGCCCAGGCCCTGGTGGTGGAAAACCGGCGATTGCGTCAGGCCTTGAAAGAAAAGGCCTCTTTCTCCAGCATCATCGGCAAGAGCCCGGCTTTTGTGCGGGTCATGGATCTGGTGGCCAAGATCGCCCCGACCCGAAGTACCGTACTGCTTACCGGAGAGAGCGGGACCGGAAAAGAGATTATCGCTGAAGCCCTTCATTTTACCAGTACCCGGGAAGACCAGCCCTTGGTCAAAGTCAATTGCGGGGCACTCAATGAGAGTCTGTTGGAGTCCGAATTGTTCGGCCACGAAAAGGGGGCCTTCACCGGGGCCTTTCAACAACGCCTGGGCCGCTTTGAGTCGGCGGATAGAGGGACCATTTTTTTGGATGAGATCGGGGAAATGAGCCCGGGTATGCAGGTGAAAATGCTGCGGGTGCTCCAGGACGGGTCCCTGGAAAGGGTGGGCAGCAGCCGATCGATTCGGGTTGATGTGCGGATCCTGGCCGCCACCAACCGGAATCTGGAAGAGGAGGTTAACGCCGGGAGATTTCGGGAGGATCTTTTCTATCGTTTGAATGTGATTTCCATCGAAATCCCTCCGCTCCGGGAGCGCCGAGAGGATGTCCCGCTTTTAGCAAATTATTTTTTGGCTAAGTACGGAGAGCTGAACAATAAAAAGATCCAAGGGTTTTCTCTGGACGTGCATCGGGTGTTGACCGGCTATCACTGGCCGGGCAACGTACGGGAATTGGAGAATGTCATCGAACGGGCGGTATCGCTCTGCCAGACCACGACCATTGAGCCCTCCGATCTTCCTCCCCGGATTATCTCCAGCCTGCCCGAGGCCGTGGAACAGATCACCATCCCCATCGGGTTTTCGTTAGAAGAGGTAGAACAGTTGGTTATCGAAAAGACCCTGATAAAATCCAAAGGGGACAAGAAGTTGACCGCTCGAATGCTGGGGATCAGTTTGTCCAGCCTGTACAATAAGATCAGTCGAAATGCCCCGGCGTAACCCGCAAAAACACCGCCGGGATTTCCCCCGGCGATGGAATCCAGCGGAACCCGGCCGCCCAACGGGCGGCTTCCGTCTTCGTTCCCGGGATCTTTGGAACCGCTGTTGGCCCGGCCTGGTGGGGGTGGTTCTTAGCGGGGCAGTACTCCTCCAGTCCCCGAGGAGTACGGAAGCCCAGGGTCCTTCCCCCAAGGCCCCCGGCTTCCGAGAAGTCCCGCCCATTGAAACCAAGGTCAAACAGGTTCCGGGAGATGGAACTTATTCCGTGCCTTTTTGGAAACAGCACTGGGAGCGGGGTCGAAAATTCGTAATTCAGAAAGAATACGGCCCGGCGGTTGCCGCCTATAAACAGGCCTTAGCGCTTAAACCGAATTTGGACGAGGCCCGGTTGGAGTTGGTTCGGCTGCTCGAGACCCTCCAGCGCTACGAAGAAGCGTCCAGGGAACTGGAGCTCTTCGTCGAACATCAACCCCATCACCTCAAAGTGCAGCAGGAGCTGGGAGACCTTTTTCTGCTGCGCAAGGAATATCGCCGGGCGGCGGAATGGTATCAGCGGGTTCTGCTGAAGGACCCGGAAAACCTGACCGTCCGGTTAGCTTTGGCCGGCGCCTTTTCCCAAATCGGAGAAATGGAGAAGGCCTTATTGGAGTGGCGCCAGGTCCTGATCCGGGATCCTCAGCACCTGGAGGCCCGGATGAACCTGGCCGATGGGTTGCGGGTTACCCGCCGGCTGGATGAGGCGATTTCGATTTTGGAGGGCTTGGTCAAGTCGGTCCCCAAACAGCCGGGTTTAAAAAAGAAACTGGCCCAGGCCCTGGTGGCGGCCCAGCGAAATAAAGAAGCCTTCCCTTATCTGCAGGAAATCAACCGCTCGGACCCGAACGATCTGGAAGTCCAATTGCTATTGGCCCGGGTTTTAGCGGCCGGCAAAAATTATGAGCAATCGTTACCCTACCTGGAAACGGTTTTAAAGAAAAAGCCGGAAAACACGGTGGCCCTGATGGAAAAGGCCCGTATTTTATTAAATCAGGGCCAGATCAATCAGGCCCTGAATACCTTTCAACAAATCAGAAAATTTTCACCCGATGATGTCGAAACCCGGCGAGAGATTGCCGAAGCCTTTTTGGCGGCCGGCAATTATCCCGAGGCCTTGGCGGAGTTTCAGGTTTTAGGCCGCCAGTTACCCGAAAACTATGAAATTCAGGAAATATTGGGCACCCTCTATTTGCAGACCAAGAGCTACCCACAGGCCGTTGCGGCCTATGAGGCCTGCTTGGCCCTTGAGCCGGATTACGTTTATGCCCAACTGGGACTGGCCCGGGCCTACCATCTCTCCGGTCAAAAAGAAAAGGCCGTTCCTTACTATCAACGCTTGTTGAAAATTCGGGAAAACCAGGAAATCAAAATGGAACTGGCCTCCTTGTTGATCGAAATGCAGTATTTTCAAGAGGCCTTTGAAATATATGAAGGGCTCCTCCGGGAAAATCCCGGCCTCTGGGAGGTCCGTTATCGATGGGCAACGGCCCTTTATCGTTTAAGGGAGTTTCGACAGGCGAACAGTCAGTTGGAAAAATTGATCCAGGATCAACCGAATCATTCCGGCGTCTGGACCTTGATGGGAAATAACGCCCTCGAATGGGGAGATTATCGGAAAGCCCAGCAGGCTTTCCAGAAGGTATTGTTGCTGGGTGAAGATGTGGGCAATATTTTGATCCGTCTCGGCGAAATCTTTCGGTTGCAGGGACGGCCTTTTAGGGGGACCAATTATTTGGATTGGGCCCTGACTCTGAAACCGGAGGATCAGGAAATCCTAATTCAAAAGGCCCTGGCCTTCATCGAAGGCGGGAACTATGCTCAGGCCCAAAACCTGATCCGGCCCTTGTTGTTCAAGAATCCGCGCTCGTTGACCCTGAACCGGGTACAGGGCCGATGGCTGATGGCCCTGGAGCGTAAAGAGGAGTTTGAGCATCTTAGCCGACATTTGGAGCAATCCTTTCCGGCGGAGCAGGCGCTTATTTTTCAAGACCGGGCCGATTACTATGGGAGAAAAAACCAGGTGGATCTGGCCTGGACCGCGCTGCGGGCGGCCCGGTTAAAAAAACCCGAAGACCTGCAGATTCTTCGTAAACTGGGTCGAGTCTTGATCGAAAATCACCAGTGGGCGGAAGCGGAAGGCTTTTATCAAGGTTTGATCACCGAAAAAGTCCTGTTGGATGAAGCGCACCTTCGACTGGCCCGGATTAAAAGGCACCAGGGAAAACCGGTTCAGGCCATTGAGCATTTATGGAAGGCCCTGGCCCAGGATCCCGACTCGATCGAAGCCCGTTTTTGGTTGTGGCGCCTGCAGGTTCGGAAAGAAGGGGGGGAGGGTGTTTCCAAGATCGAAGAAAACCTTTGGGAATTTGCCCGATCCCGGGAAAGGGGATTGCTGGAACTGGCCCAGCAGTTGGCAGCGGAGAAGCAATGGGAGCCGGCCTTAGCCATCCTGGGGGAGATCATCGAAAAAGGGGAGGATGATGAGGTCATTCTCGCGGCCCTAACCATGTCCGATTACCGGCTTTTCAGAGAAGAATACGAACAGGCCCGGAACTTTCTGGATACGCTTCAAAAAAGGTTTCCCCGGAATCAAAAAATTACCCGTAAGTTGATCCAGGCCCACAGCTTAAATCAATCGTTCGGCGAGGCCATTAAGGCGATTGACGGTTTGCTGAAAATAGAAGATCCCCAGGACCCGGTGTTAAATATAAAAAAGGCGCGACTATTGGAAAAATGGAATAAACACAGCGCTTCCCAACGGACCTACGCCTTTTTACTTACCCCCCCGGTGGATCAGATCCTGAGGGAAAAAATCCACCGGGAGCAATGGCCCGAAGTGTTTTCCGAGACCGATTCCTTAAAGGGCTTAAGGGAAGAACCTCCTTCCCGAACCCTCTATCGGTTCTACGAGCAATGGGTAAAAGGCCTGGAGACGGCGAGCCTGGATTCCGGCCTCCAAACTCGGATCCGTGATTTTGTTGATGGTCTCCAAGCCAGGGCCTTGATCCAAAAAAAGGTTTTTTTGGAAATGGAAGGGAAAGACCGATTGCATCGCGGCCAATATCTGCCAGCCAGAGAACTCCTGGAAACCCTCAAATTAATCGACCCGGAAAACGAAGAGGTGAACAGCGATCTGGAACGGAGTTACCGCCTTCAACCCTGACCGCTTTTCTTAGGGCTTGACAATCGGACAGGTCTTGCTCTAAATTCTTTTAGGTAAACCCCCGGCAGAACTGGGGGTTTACCTAAAAGAATTTAGCAATCCGAAGCGGTGTTATGATTAATCTGGATTATCAGGCCTTGTTCACTACGGAAGTGATGCAACAACTGCTGCCCCTCCAGCGGGCGGATCAATTTTTTGAAGCCTTGTACGGGGGGCTGGAAGAAGGGGCTTACGATATTCGCCTGGTCTTTAAGCGCCATGATCCCGGCCGCAATTCCCTGGAGTTCGAATTGGAACTCCTGGAACGCCCTGGCAAGTGTCTGGCCTGCAATTTGACTTATGGACTTCCCCAGGTATTTTCCCGCCATCCGGTACTCAATTTAAAAGGAGTGGCCCTGGAAATAGAAAAAGTTCTCCAGGGAAAGGCTCGCTGCCGGAGCTGGTCGCTGGGCCGGACTAATCCGCGGAGCCAAACGCTGCACGTCATCCCGTTTATTCTCACCATGGAATAACCAATTTTTTTCCTGTCGGCCAATTTTTGTTAGGCAGCGGGTCCCCCGGGACCGGGCTGTTCCTTTCCTCATTGTAACCTATTGAAATCAAATGAATAAAAAATATTCCCCGGGGATGGGCACTGGCATTAATTTTGCATTGAGTGTCAGAGAACGCTTCAGGTTTCCTCACGGGCAGGCAAAATTATTTAGACCCTTGAGTTTATTTTTTTAAATTCATGCCGATATAGGGGGATAGGAACACTAATGATGGTACAGGAGATTACCTTGGGATCTAGGGTCAGGCCGGGTGCGGAAAAAATAAGTATCGTCAAGAGAAGGTTGCAGAACAGTGACCCCGATATCGCCTGGGGTAAGGGACTTCATGTCAAACTGGAAGGTCGGGCAGGAGTTAAGGATATGGCACTCAATCTGGATTTGGCACCTGGGGATTCCAAATTCATTCCGCTGGAAGATTTGGATCAGGAACCGTTAAAAGTGCTTCGGGGCATCTGCGTGGAGCGACCGGTCATCGAAAACGGGCGGATCGTCTTTAATTTCCGATTGAAGACCGACGATACGTTGAAGATGCTGACCGTGACCCAGGTAGGGCAGATGCTGCAAATTAGTAAAAGTTTTTTAATTCAATTGGTGAAAACCAAAAAATTAAAGAGTTACAAATTCGGCCGCCTGCGGCGTTTTCTGCTATCCGATGTGATCGACTATTTGAGTTTCAGCGAAGATCAGGTCGCTGTGCCCAAAAATAATAAGCCAAACGGCAAAGGGTATATTTCCAGGCTTGATTTTTAAAACCCGGCCAAGAGGAGGAATAGCATGTATTACGAATATTGGGGTCTCAATAAACCGCCTTTTGATAACGTCCCGGATCCGTCCATGTATGTGGATTGCCACCCGTCCATGGAAAGCGCGCTGGCCGAGTCCCTGTTCGCCATTGAGGAGGGGAATGACTGCCTGGCGGTGATCATCGGCGACGTGGGATTGGGCAAGACTCTTTCGCTGCGCATGATTATCGACAATCTGGATCAGGAGAAATACAAGATTGCCCTGGTCACCAACCCCAGCATCTCTTTCACCCAATTGATGCAGGAGATGATCGGCCAGTTGAGCGGAAGTCAATGTCTGGAAAAAAGGAAGGCCGTGCTCCTGGAGCGGTTCAACAAGATCCTATTTGAAACCATGGATGAAGGTAAAAAGGTGGTCTTGCTCATCGATGAGGCCAATGCCATGCCCTCCGTCAGCCTGGAAAATCTGCGTCTCCTGACCAATATGCAGGACGATACGCGGAACCTGTTCACCATGGTCCTGGCCGGTCAGATGGAACTGGCCCGCCGCTTGGAGCATCCCAAAAGACAGAATCTTTTCCAGCGGATTGGCACGTACAGCCGCATTGACAAGATCCAGTCCGAGGAGTTGGTCAAGGCCTACGTGGAGAAGCGGATTGCCCTGGCCGGAGGAGACCGGCCGGTTTTTGCGGAAGACGCCGTCCCCTTTATCTGGGAACATTCCGCCCAAGGCGTTCCCCGACTGATCAATAAAATGTGTAAGCTGAGTTTAAAGGCGGGAGAGACCAACGGATTTGATCGCATCTCCGGGGAGCTGATTCATGAGATCGGCCAGCGGTTTACCAGTATGAACGCCCCGGCAGCCCCGAAAAGAAAATCCAGAAAAAAAGCGGAGGAGAAAAAAACCGGGCTGAAGGCAGCGGATGCCCCCCGATCAGCCGAGCCGGAACCGGTGAGCGAGGAGCCGGAAATGGGGAACGCGGTGGCACCCTTGATGGTCGAAACCTGTGAGCCGGAAGTGAAGACCGCTCCGCCCCCGGTACTGGTGGCGGAACCTGCGGAAACGGCGGTTGCCGGACCGGAGGCAGAACCCGGGCCAAGACTGGAAGCGGAAACCGTACTCCCGCTGGACTCCGGTCCGGAAGAATTGGAAATCGGGGAGGTCAAAATCAGCCTGAGCATCCATCCCGATTTAATCGCCGAAGCCAAGACGGGAACGGAGGAATTCCGGGTGAAACTGGCGGGGGTACTGGCCGCCCAGGCGCTCAAAAAATATCCGGAATTGACCGCCTCTCCGGCCGTGGACCCGGTGAATATCTGGAGCGAGATCCGGGGCCATGTGCTGAAGAAGTTTGATCATCCCCGCCAGCAGATCGCGGCTTAGAAAAGGGTTCTCCGTTTGACCGGAAATCCATGGACCAAATCAATCTGGCTCAAAAATGGTTTAAAAAGGGCTGCCAATGCGATCGGGATCCGGAAAAAGCCCGCCAGGCGGTGGCCGCTTTTGAAAAGTGCTTGCGGTTAGACCGCACCTTTGCCCCGGCCTATGTGAACCTGGGATTCATTCACCTCGAAAAAGGGGATTTTGATCCCGCCCGGGATTGCT
>Ga0315287_10006156_pt1 | contig 11900 bp, 8 predicted proteins | sample YL17G11_0_MG_FD_205037 | JGI IMG/M metagenome (GOLD analysis project Ga0315287, IMG submission 205037) | Sediment microbial communities from Yellowstone Lake, YNP, Wyoming, USA - YL17G11_0 | ecosystem: Environmental > Aquatic > Freshwater > Lake > Sediment | place: USA: Wyoming | collected...
GCCATCCAAGCGATTAGCAAAGATACCTGCGGATTACAGAGATCATGTACAACCCGGCTGAAGGAGGTGTGTTTGACAATGAAGAGTATGAGTACATCGAGATGAAGAACATTGGAGCCGCACCCCTTCAGTTAGAAGGCGTGAAACTCACCAATGGAGTTACTTTCCGCTTCCCACGCATCACTCTGAATGCCGGCGGTTATATGGTAGTGGTGAAGAACCCGGCGGCGTTTGCCTCTCGATACACTGTACCCGCGGGCGTACCTGTTCTGGGTCCATACGATGGGCAGCTATCCAACAGCGGAGAAACCCTCAAGCTGGAAGACTCTACGAACAGCACGGTTGTGGAGTTCAAGTACAGTGACGGCTGGTACGATGTCACCGATGGGGCCGGCTTCTCACTTACGGTCAAGGACCCCACAGGTGTGGGTGCCGAGCCTGATGCGTTGGATAGTAAGGGCCTATGGCGAGCCAGTGCAAACACAGGCGGCTCACCCGGGTATTGACGCCTGCTAGAAATCTCGCGTCAGGATCTCGGACGCGCGCCGGCAGAGTTCACGGCCGTAATCGGTCCAAAGACCCTCGCCCCAGTACCTGAAACAGCTCGTCTGCGCCGTCATGAGGAGGAATAGGGCTCGGCGATAGCGAGGATCCGTGCTGGCGATGTGCCTGGAAAGGACCTTTTCGGCGAACAGGGCACTGGCTTGCTGCATGGGCCCCAACACGTGTTCATAGCCCCGCACCCAGGAGATGTTGGATGTCCAACTGCCGCCATCCATGTGGAACCGATGGTCTGCCTTCTCCAGGTCCGCAATGAGCCGTTCCATCGCCTCCGGACCGGCCCCATCTTCGAACCGGCTCCAGATCCGGTTCTGCATAACCGGCTGAACGACGGGGAAGTCCGCCTCCTTAATACCAAGGCTGTCCAGATACTCCAAGTACTCTGTCACGTTCACAGGGGGCGTCTGTGTGCCGGAGGCCTCCACAGACACGTCCCTGTACTTGGGAGGGAATTCATTCATCATGACGCCGCCATTCTCACCGTCGGCGATCTGTGTCACGATGGGTGGGATTGATATGCCTGCCAATGTCCTTCGACCCAGGGTCTTGGCCTCAAAGTACGGCTGCATCTGACCCACCAGCTTGGTGTCGCTGCCTTGGGTCTTGATGAGGGCCGTGATGCTAAGTGTCTGGCCGAGGGAGTTCCTGGCGACCAACCGGTGCGGGATATGGGGATCGGACACCGCCCTGCCGTCGTCGAGGCGTTCGACCGTATGCTCCTGCACCAGGACCCAGCGATACCCACAGTCCTTGAGGGTCTTGACGAACTCATAGAAGACGTCCGGATGGTTGGGCAAGGCCATCTCGGGCGGGGAAAATCCCCTCACGCGGCTCAGGGCATCCAATCCAAACAACGCCGCGAAGAAGTGCTGCCAGGCACGCACGTGCAACCGGAAATCCTGCACGGGCGTGGACGGGGCAACGGCGTGCCCCCAGGCCGTGCCGATCCATTCGACGCAAGACCGATAGGCCTTGTCACACGTGATGGTCCGAAGGGTGTCTATGACGTCCGTCAGCCCCATCTGACATAGACCGTGCAGCAGACAGCCCGAGTAGTCCAACATCACCCGCGGCTGCTTGCCGGACTGGACCAGTTCCGGAACGATCTCACCCATCCTCTTGTAGCACTGGTGAAAGACTCGTGCGTTGTGGTTGTCTCCTATGCTGGGATTGGCCAGCATGTGTGCCAGGTTACTGATCACAACCGCAGTACGCAGGTCATCACCGCCTGCTGGTATCAAGGGCTGATGCATGTGGAGGGCAATGGAAAACGCACTCTGAATACGGTCGAACTGGACGCCGCTGGCGGGACGATAGAACGGCCCCGTCCGATCCATGGCCTGAGCCACCCGTTCCTCAAACCCGCAGATAGTCGGCAGTCCATCCACGTATTCAGGAATCCACTGTGCGTTCATACCCTACCACTATACGGTAGATGGGCGTACGGCGATATCAAAAAGTCACCAGGTTCGTGGGAAAGGCAATGGGAAACCGAACCTGTTTGAGCTACCCATCTTAGCATTGACATGGGGGCCGGCCACGGTGTAGGCTAGCATCCATGCAGGACGACCGTGAGCATCTGGAGCAGCTTAAAAAGAGGGCCGAGCAAGCCTATGACCGGATGTATGAAGTGTTGGGGGCGACTGCCGCAGGGGCCTGTTTCAGTGAGGTCAAGGAATTGCTGTTCGGCGCGATCTCGATGGCAAGGCGACTGGGCCTGGATGACGAGGCCACCCAGTTGGAGAAACGCATGGAGCACATTCGACAGGTCTATGAGCACCAGATGAGGGACTACTAGAGGCGCATGCCCAGATCATACGACAACCAGCACCTGAAGACCGGCGAACCGGCGGGCGAGCCCAACGAAGGTCGAGGTCTTTGAGATATGGGACTAAACGCCTCAGTGATGTGTGCCTGCTATTCAAAGGGCCTTATCCCCCGGCCGGCGTTTGCCCATCACCTCATCGTGGATGAAGACGGCTATCTGAACCTCGACCTGCCCTTTGATGGAAACGAGGCCCTCTACGAGCAGTTCGATGTCTGGGTCCAATCCGCATGCAGTCACCCTGGCATTCAGTACGCCTTCGTATCCGTAGGCACGTGGGCGGCGTATCGCTCGTTCATGCAGGCCCTGGCAGACCTCGGCTGGCAGCGATTCCCTGTTCTGAGGCAGCAACTGCCTCAGGCCAACGGCGGACTGACCCCAGCAGAGGCGGCCAGGGCGATGGTGCAGGAGCTTGACCTCTTCTGCAGACAGCCACCCTTTGGGATCAAGTATGTGCTTGTGGACAGCGGATCAGGCCAGGTCCTGCAGGAATCCATTGCCGCCCATGAAGGCAAGTTCATCTACAGCGGCCCTGATGCGCTGGAGATCGGTCTGGATGAGGCAGGAATCTTTATCCTCCACCAAGATCTCCTGGGACATCGGCACGAAGTGTTCAGGAGCACGGCCTTCGAGCAGATCGTGCTGGAGCCGAATCGGACCGAGCGTCACGAGCCAGGTCGCGTCCGATACAAGGACTTGGCCTCAGGGACCCTGTTTGAGTGTCTCACGGCCATACCCGGCAGGACGATCCCCTGGCCGGACGGCAAGACCCAGAACGACAAGGGCCAGGTCCGGTTTGAGTACCCCACGAAGATGGTCACCGAGCATCGCGACCGCAGTCCCCAAGACTACGTGGGGATCATCGAGCCTTTACGGACGATCTGCAAGGCCTCTATCGAGACCGGCAATCCGATCCGGTGGTGCTAAGGACCCGTCAGGGTTTGGTTCTTTTTGTTTTATCCCACATCTCCTTCCACTTGAGATCGGTCTGGCGGAACCGCGTCCGGCCGATGTGCAGTTTGCCGGCCGCTACGGGAAGCAGGAGATACTTGCTGTTGTCTTTCGCAGCCGAGGCCTCCAGGGAGGCCAGGTCCGCATGCGCCGTGTCTGCCTCGACCGTGGCGGCAAGGGCCGTCCAGTCCAGTGTCTCGGTCCAGGTCATCGAGGCACGGCCCTTCTCTGCCAATGTCTGCGTCAGATCGCGAAGGCACAGGAACCTCTCCTCTGCGGCTGCTTCCAGCCCGTTCGGGTCTACCCGCTGTTTGGCCTCCTCCAGGATCTTCCACGCCTCCTGGGCAGCCCTGTCGGCCTCCGCCTTTCTGACCGCCACACGGGCCAGGTCATACCAAGGGGCAGGATCGACCTTGAAGTAGTAGCGATTGTAGCGGGTCAAGACCTCCTCTGCTGAGCCTACATCAAACTCCTCAGCCAGGAACCTGACGAAGGTACGGACCGCATCGAAGTGCTCCCGGCCCAGAAACGACCAAGGGGTTCCGTCCAGGTCCCACAGGATCTTCATGTTCCATGTGGTGGACCAGTCCGAGTGTCCATCCTTGCAGAATCGCCGCACCACCGCTGTCATGATCATGGCCCTGCCCGGCCTTTCGGAGTTCGGCATCATGTCCACGATATCGAGGGCCTCCGCCGTATCGCCACGCGCAGCCAGTGCACAGGCCCATGGGCACTGGACGAGACCTCGCTCACGGTCGCTGGACGCCTTATCCACGAGCTTTCCACAGCCGGCCAGGTCACCCTTGGCGATGTAGGCCTCTGCAAGGGCCGGCAAGACGACCGCATCCGGGTGATAGGTAATCTCGTCGAATATCTTCAGTGCGCCCTGGATGTCCCCTGCCCTCGCCAGGCCCTCGGCCAGCGCACCAAAGGCCAGGTCCGAACAGTTGCGGTCGTTCGGGTCGATGCTTGCCATGTACTGGGCTGATTCACGCGCGAGATCGAGATCCCCCTGTCGGGCGAACTTGCGGACCACTTCCACCAACCAAGAGGCCTGTCCCTTCTGATCGATTCTCTTGGCGGTCTCCAATGCCTTGTCCGGCCGGTCCATGTCCAGCCAGGCCTCGCCATAGGCGATGCGTGTGCTCTGGGGATAGTTGGCAGGGACTGCCCGGCACACCTCCTCCTCCATTCCCATGATCCGGATGACCGCCCCTTCAGTACCGGCAATCAGTTCGCCGATCCTCTGCCGGACCGCAGAGGCGTCCGAGGCATCCGGCTTGGCTGCCAGATAGGCCCGATACCAGATGGCCGCGCGGAGCGTCTGTCCCCCAGCCTTGTCGCAGGCCCATCCGAGGTTGAACAGGGCCGAGGGCCACACGGGCGAACGCCGGTTTGCGGCCTTGAATCGCTCGATGGCGTCCTGCCACCTGCCCTCTTGGGCTGCCTGGAGTCCGCCCTTGAGCTCCTGCCTGGCCTGGGTATCCGGACCGGGCAGCCACGGCATAGAGGCTCCCTTCTCCTCGTTGGGATCAGAGGCCCCAAATCCGCAGGACAAGGCCGGGATCAGCCAGCCCATAAGGGTGAACCCGATCGCAGTGCGTGCCCCTTTCTCACAGAACCTATTCATTCGTCTACACCCTTTGGGACAAGGGCCGCAGACTGCGCCTCGATCCTGCGGCGGCGTTCCTGGATCATGTCCTCGTACAGTCCTCCGATGGCCTTCTGAGCAGCAAGCCCGCCGTTGGGCCTGTCCAGGTTGTCTGTGATGATTCGGATCTGCTCCCGTTCCACGGTCCAGCGGCTGACCTGATAGGAGTAGTCCACAAGGAAGCTGGCCAGCGCCGTAGCGGGAGGGCCGTCTTTGGAGATCTTGTCTGGTCTCAGGTCCTTCAGGATTCCGTGCAGGTCGAGTAGGCAGTTGCGGGCCAACTCCAGATTGGCGGCCACGTCCTTGGGGTCCTTGAGCCAGTCCTTCGCGGGCTGCTCATAGCTGAGGTAGCGAAGGCCCTGCTCAGCAAGTGCCTTGGCCTTGGGGACCTTGTCCCACTCCTCGGCCCACTTGGCGATGCTCGCACCAAGCATGCCCTGAAAACAGGCCATCAGGGCCTCACGCTCCGCGCCCTCGGCCTGCTCGAGGTGTCCCTTCAAGGCCTCGGGGCTCTGCAGGAAGTCGTCCTTCATCCGCTTCAGGACCGCATTCATGTCCTCGATCTGACGGTCGATCTGGGCATCGGTCAGCTTGGCCAACTGCTGGCGTCTCTCCTGGTCGCTCTTGTAGCCCGACGGCGAGGGGACATCCACGAGCCTGAGGGAGGGGACGGTCCCGGACCCCGCGGTTGCATCCGGCAACTCCACTGGCCTGTCGGCCTGCAGGTCTCTCAGGTCAACAACCGAGGTATCTCCATGCACCAGGTCGCGAAGGGCCTCCTGCACGGATTGGAGGTGAGGGGGACGCTGGGACTCGTACTCCCTTGCCAACCGCTCGAATGGGATCTGCTTGGTGGCTCGGTCCAGGCGGTACTGGGCGGCCTCTTTATTAGGATCGATCTCCATCGCCTTCTGATAGCATTTCGCCGCGTCCTCAAACCTGCCCTGTTGCTCCAGGATCTCGCCCAGGTTGTCATGAACCCAGACCCGCTTGCCGTCCAGCTCAATGGATTTACGGTAGGCCGCCTCTGCGCTGCCCAGGTTGCCTTGACGCCAGTAAGCGTGGGCCAAAATACCGTGTGCCTCTGCGCTGTTGGCGGAATCCGTCATTATGACCCACTCAGCCTGCATGATGGCCATGTCGTACCGGCCCATGCGACAGTAAAGCCAGGCCAGTGCCTCATAGGCGGTGTGATGGGGATCCAGTTGGATTCCACGAATGTAGGCCTGCTCCGCCTCGGTAAACCGGTCCAGACGGAACAAGACATATCCCAGCTTCCACCAACCCTCGGGATCTTTGGGGTTGTAGGTCGTGGCCAGCCGAAAGGCGCGCTCCGCATCCTGCCACTGACTCTTCTTAAGGTAATCCATGCCCTGGTTGTATGCCCTGCTGCCCTGGATCTCCGGATGCATGGCCTCCCACGCCGCTTGTCTCTGTCGTTCCTGTTCGGCCGCCTCCTGCGTGAGCTGCTCCAGCCAGGCAGACACGTCTTTCAGGGTGGGATCATACTGGATCGCCGCCCTGTAGTGTGTTATGGCGTCACGCCGCCAGTCCACAGCCAGGTGTTTGACCCCCCTGGCGTCCAGATCCGAGTAGAGAAGGTGTATGGCCCGCGCACAGATCCAGTGGGTCTGGGCGTTTTCCCACTTGTGTGTCAGGGACTGGTAGGCCGCCTTCTGGGCCTCGTCCCACCTGCCGGCATTGAAGTGGGCCATTGCGAGGTCGTAGCACTTACGGGCCTCCGCCTCCCTGTCATATTGGGGTTGGCGGTCCTGCCCCTGGCCGGGACCGGCCCCACTGAACAGACCGTGTGTGAAGTCGTGGCTGAGCGGCTGGTCCGCGCCGCAGAGGGTACACCAAGCCCAACCCAGAGGACCACCCTGCACATCCGGCACATCATAGGCCGCAGCGACATGGGCCAGGCACAGGAACCAAAGGGCCACTGCCATGACCGAACCGCAGAATGGACTAAGCCGCCTCATAGATTGCTCCGGACGCTTCCAACAACTAACAACCCCTCTCCCCTGCCTCCCACTCCTTCAGCCTGCCCTGGATGAACTCAATGATCTGCTGATGCTCCTCTGTGCCCCGGCCTTGGACCTTTAAGGGTCTGCCAAATGCAAAGAAGGCCCTGCGATTGACGTTGATCCGGCCGAAGTCCTTGAGGGGCCAGCCGTTTTGCCAGGCGTCGGTCCGCAGGGCCAAGGGCACGAGCGGGACCTTGGCTCGCTGGGCCAGCTTGACTCCGATGCTGTTGAACTGGCTGGGATCGAAACCGGGCGTCCGGCTCGTCTGCGGGAAGATGATGATCGAGATGCCCCGCTGCAACCGCTCCGCACCGCCATCCAGCACGGCCTTGAGGTCTTCACGGGGATTGACGCGGGAGACGGCTACTGGATCGCGGGACCGCATGACGTGGCAAAAGATCGGATATTCCAGCAGGCTCTGCTTGACCACGAAGGTGACGTCCCGGATCGGCTGTACGATAATGGGCAGGACCACCGTCTCCAGCATGCTCATGTGGTTGCCTACGATCACACAGGGACCGTCGAGTCCCTCCAAGTGTTGGATCCCCTCGACCATGACCTGGACCCCCACATCCTCCATGGTCCTGAGGATACCCAGGCTGCTGTGACACCAGGAGGAATTGTCATATCGGCCCTGCTTGGACTTCACACTAGCCCGATATATGATCCACATGAACCTGGGATAGAACACCAGTGACGGAAAGAACCTGGCCCAAAGGGTAAGTGGCTTGGGCTGTGTGCGATAAACACCATCTTTATATGACAACTGTTCCATTGGCTCTGTCTTTACTGGGTCAGAGAGGGCACCTTTCCCTCGCGTGGAATCCCTGCCTGGGGCAGTACCATCAAGGCAGCGGCCATGTCCCGGACCAATGGATGGAGGTCGTATTTCGACGTCCAGTCCAGGACCCGACCAAATCCTCCGTCGTTCCGATCCAACAGACAAAGGGCCATGAGCCGGACAGGCCAATGCGCGTCCGTCAGGTTCTGGGCCACCGCCTTGGTCAGGTCGATGTCCAACGGCAACTGGACCATCTCGGCCATGGCGTGGACCTTCACCATCCACTGATCCGGCCCGGGATAGAGAAGCAATCCGGAATCCTGGGTCAGAGACGTCTTCAACAGCGCCGGCATCCATTCGGAGAACTTGAACTTGTACAATACACCCTCTCTGGCCATGGTCTGCTGTTCTTTCAACAGGCCTACGAAGAGCTCGGCCGTCTTGATCCTCTGGGAGGTATCGGTCACGGACATGGTGCTGAACTGGCTTCGAAGGTCCTTGGCCGTCAGCTCGACACGGGGCCTCGCGATCGTCAACGTGGCCGGCGCCACACCCGCCAACCGGTTTGTCACATGGCCGTCGGCGTCGACCTGGGGATCCCAATACACGGTGAATTCTACCTTGAGATTAGCCTGAGGATAGCTCAGCAAGATGTCTCGAAGCGGCCCTGTCGCCAGTCGCAAAGCAGCCGTTGCGCTTCGTCCGGGCCCGATTCGACAGTCGGAAAACACACATCTGGAGATCAGACCCGGCAGGTCTCGCGTCAGGTCACCCGTCACCTTGGCATCTACCCGGACGGTTCCCTTGATCCATCCCTGGTCGCTCATCACCAGCACGTCCGATCCTTGGTTGGTGACGACTACCTTCCCTGAGATGTCACTGCCGTACGAGAATGTGTTGGCAGGTACGGTCACCTGAAACGCCACCCATTGGGCGGGGCTGACGAATCGCGGCACAAGGGCCTGACCGAATCCGGTTGTCAGGGCCTTTAGGACCGCCTCGGTATCGGACGCAGGTCGATATTTCAGGCCCTGTTGGGCCAGCAGTTCCTTGGCCTGCTCCGCAGCCAGGGAACCGGGATCTTTGGCGATCGCCGACTTCAGGGCCTCGGTGGCCTTGGTCTTATCGCCCTCGGCCAAGAGCACCTGGGCGAGGGCGAGCCCTGCCGTCTGATTGCCCCCCCACCGCTCGATGAGGGGCTTGGCCCATTGAGGTTGATCGTTCATGACCATCGCATAGGCCAACAGAGATCCCGCTGCCACGGAATTGGGCTCCGCTGCATAGGCCTTGTTGGCCCAGTCCAAGGCCTGTTCTTTGTCCACACGGGCAAAACAATAAAACCACGCCAACTGCCGAGGACCGACCTGGGAAGTCGCGCCTGCTGCCGCCCCGGTCGCTCGTTGAGCGGCCAACTGCAGGGCTGCCTGCTCCGCAGCCGACAAGATCCGATTGGCCAGGTCCATATCCCCGGCCTTGGCGGCAGCCTTGCCGGCCATACCCTCGAGAAAGATGTCAACCCGTCCACTGTCACGAACGTCCGTGGCAATCTGGATCACCTTTTGGCGGTCCTCGGTGTGGTACAGGCTGATGGCCCACGGAAGGTATATGTCGGGCGGAGGCGTTTGATTGGGATGTATATACTTGTATAGGTTAGCACAGTATTCATAGCTGCCCGCCGCCACGTCGTACAACTCCAACTGCTCGGCGTATTGGGCAAAGGCCGTGGCAGCCTCCATATCGAAAGGGGTCTCCTGCAACGCCAGGCGGAGATGCTCCAGATACAGGGCCGGACCGATCTGGTCCGGTGCGAGCTCGGCCAGCTTGGCAAACGCGAGTTTGTTGTACCTATTGACCTGGTAGGCCTTGGCAAAGAGCGATCGGGCCACTTGGCCATCGGATCGTTCCAAGGCCAGCAGACCTTGCAGGGTCATAAGTTCAGAATCCAGGATGACGTTCCTGCCGCCGATCCTATCCAACAAGGTCCCCAGGAATTGCTCCTTCTGCTGAGGGCGGCCCTGGTGATCGAGTGCGTAGCGGACTGCGCCCCTGACGGCCTCGAGGTCGGCAGACGGCTGCACGCATGCAATCAACCATTCAACCACCTGCGATGAGTAGTCCCGCCGGCCGTGTTGACAGGCCAACTCCAACAGCAAGGGATAGATGTCGCTGGCCGCATCCAATTGCCCGGCGGCCCTAAGAAGCACGATGGCCTGCTCGGCCTTGTCTACGGTCAGCGGCTCTGCATACCGCAACTCGTAGGCCATCTCATAGAACCGACGAGCTACAGAGGCGGAGACCAAGGTCTCCGCATTCGCGGCAACACCAGACTGGCCAGGGGATCTTGTTTGCGATAGCGCACAGAATGGGCCCGGCCAGACCCACCCCCACAATAGCGCTGCAGCCAGCGCGATTGTCCGGAACCACCTATCCTTGCGCATGCATCACTCCTTAAACCTGGCCGGTTTCCTATGTATATAGTATTTCGGGTAGCAATTGTATGGACTTTAACGATACTAAGCCTCGTCCTTCCTGGAACCGAAGATCAGCGAGAGGGCCTGAATTCGCACGAGCCTTGCCACCATCAGGTAACTCAAGGCTGCCACGGGTACTACCGCCATGACCCGCATGGCATTGAACTTACGATCCTCAGGCAGCCCCTTCATCAGGGCCAAGATGGCCAGCCCTACCATTACCATCACCGCGGTAGCACCCAATGTCTTCACGATCGTAGACGCCACTCCTTCCCACAGAGATGCCCCAATCCGCTTGTGGAGTGCTACAGCCAACACGACCACCTGAAGATATGCGCACAAGGCCGTGGCCGCGGCCAGGCCGGCTACGCCCAGGAACCAGATCAAGGTCAGGTTCAGGACGACATTGGCGCCAACCGCCATCACGGCACTGCAAACTGGGGTCTTGGAATCCTGCATGGAATAGAAGGCTCGGGCCAGGATCTGTTGCATAAAATAACCGCACAGCCCCAAGGCATAGAACACCAGGGTGAAGGCGACCACCGGGGTATCATCACGGGTGAACTTGCCTTGTTCAAAGAGCGCAGCGACCACGGCCTTGCTGATCAGAAAGAACCCTGCTGTGGCCGGGATCGCCACGAACACCGAGGACTGAAGCCCCCGGGCCACGGTCCGGCTCAGGGCCTTGAGGTCGCCTCTTGCAGCATCAGAACTGAGCACCGGATAGATCGCCGTGGCCAGGGAGATGCCCAAGACACCCAAGGGGAACTGATAGAGCCGCTGGGAGTAATAAAGACCCGACACTGCCCCTTCCCCCAGCGGATAGTGTATCCGATGACCCAACAGGATAAAGACCTCGCCCTTGATGGCAGAGCTGCTAAAGATCCAGGCAATCACGTTATTCGCCAAGGTATTAATCTGCGTGACGGTCATGCCAAGCACCATAGGCATAATCAAGATAAAGATCCGTCGGAACGGCTCCATGTCGACCGCCCACGCAGGCCGAAGCGTCACACCCTGGGCCCACAACGCAGGCAACTGGATGGCCAATTGCAGGGCCCCTGCGACCAATACACCAATTGCCACGAAGAAGACCTGGCGAACCGGCGGCAATCCCAGGACCAGGACGCTAACTACCAAGGACCCGATGATGACCAAGTTCAACACCACCGGCGAGATGGCCGGTGCGGCGAAATGCCGGTGGGCATTCAGTATCCCGCCTATTGCCGCCGTGGTGCAGACCAGAATCATATAGGGAAGCATGATCGCCGTGAGCACCAACATCAATCGCGTGTCCGCAGCACTGGCCCAACACGTATAGTAGAGCCATATCGCCAATTCCCCCACCAAGACCACCGCTGACAAGATCGTCACCAGCACGGTGGTCACGGTGTCGGCCAGTCGGGCCGCCCGTTTGGGGTCTGTGCCAAGCTCCTCCAGATACACGGGGATAAAGGACGACGACAAGGCCCCTTCGCCAAAGATCCGCCGGGCCAGATTGGGGATCATAAAGGCGATAACCCACAAATCGGCCAGGTCCGTCCTGCCCCAGAAATAGGCATAGGCCATGTCCCGAACCATGCCTAGGACACGGCTGACGGTCGTCAGGACGGCAATCTGTCGAAATCCCTTG
>Ga0315287_10006158_pt1 | contig 11899 bp, 13 predicted proteins | sample YL17G11_0_MG_FD_205037 | JGI IMG/M metagenome (GOLD analysis project Ga0315287, IMG submission 205037) | Sediment microbial communities from Yellowstone Lake, YNP, Wyoming, USA - YL17G11_0 | ecosystem: Environmental > Aquatic > Freshwater > Lake > Sediment | place: USA: Wyoming | collected...
AGTCAAGCAGTCGGACATACTTAAGGCGGAGGGTAAGAAGTCCGCGGACATATTGGAGGCGGAGGGGAGGGCGCAGGCCATAGAGACCGTCGCGGATGCTGAGAAAAACAAGACGGTGCTCTTGAGTGAGGGGGAGGCCAAGGCCATAAACAATGTGTTCGGAGCCATACATGAGGGAAGGCCCACAAAGGACATACTGATGATAAAGTACCTTGAGGCGCTCGGGAAGATGGCCGATGGGAAGGCCACGAAGATATTCATGCCTATGGAGATGAGTGGCGTCCTCGGGAGCGTGGCGGCCATGGGGGAGGTGTTTAGGGGTGAGGGCTCGCCTGCGCAGCTTCCTGTGAGGGCTTCCACCCTGGAGGCGGAGGAGGATGTGAAATCCGCCGCTGAGAGGAAGAGGAGGGAGAAGACGGTAGGGGAGGATTTGGTTGGAGGGGATAAGGGGGGTAGTTAGGCACTACATCGACGCCTTGAAGAACAGGCTCAGTATCTCCTTCGCCTCGTCCTGCTTCAGGTTCTGTCGCTCGAGTATGCCCTTCACCTTGAGATACTCATCCTTAGTCTTCACGACCGCCGACTCCGAAGTCTGCATCATATACGACCGCACATAGAGTAACACATCCTCCATCATACCGGAGTTGAGATGACCGAAGATGTTGTCGCAGTCTTGGGCGCTCACCACGTTCTCATCCCTCAGCTCCTCAATCATCTTCGTGGCCGATTTGTATGATGAGATTATCTCTGACAGGTCCGCCTTATAGGAACTTGTATGTGGCATCGGGACTGATTGAACGCAAGAGAATAAATACGGGCGTTCGTGCTCACCAGGGGCGGGGGAGTAAACCCCAACCCCCGCTGACAGAGCAAAAAAATAACGTCACTTGGGCAGGAGTGTGATTGCGCTGACAGGGCATGACGCCACGCAGGCGCCGCACTCTATGCAAGCGTCCTTGTGCTTGACAACAGACTTCTTACCTTTCTTACCATCCTGCATTTCATACACGTTCGGACTAGCAGGGCACACGCTCACACAAGCCCCACAACCTATACACTTATCCTGATTCACTTCCGTCGGCATAAAAACACCTCATACGCCTCTTTAGGGCGTGACTCAAGTAATAATGTAATATCAGTTAAAAAAACACTACCATTTCACGCGGTCCGCGGACTTCCTGGCGGACAATACCTCCACGTGCGAAGGTTTATTCTCCCCCCAAAGAGAGGAGATTCTTAACGCCTTTGCCATCGACTCCTGGTCCTCCTCTATTTTATAGTGTTTATGGCCGATATAGGCTGACTTCACCTTCTCCAAGAGCCTTGTGACCTCGATTCTGGTGTCCACGCAGCCGTCCCTCTCTAGGAGAACACCCTGTACAGGCAGGCCGTATGATGCCATCTTCGCCGTGCCTTCCTTGACCTCCATCGGACAACCTACCCCCAACACGGCCTTCGGGCGGTACTTCTTCACCATCCGCTTCACAAGCGAGCTGCCAGGGGATATGAATACCTGGTAGCCGAGCGACTCGGCTTCCTCCTTTATCCCCCCTATCCCGCATTTGCCACAGTTCAGGCACCTTATGCCTTCAGGCGTCAGGGGTGCGGGACATGAGGGGCTCCGTAGACACTGAGGTATGAACATCGCCCGCTGGTCGTAGGGTGTCCTCTCGAAGCGGTCTCTGTAGAGTATGTTGCGTATCTCGATGACCATCCTGCTGACTATGTCCTCCTCGACGCCGAAAACCCAGAGTAGATACCGTATCGGGGCTTCAAGGAGGGTGAGTATGAACAATGTAACGCTCGGGATGATTATCTGGCGGGTGCGGAAGAATAACAGGGTTAAAGCTATCCCCATGACGGTTAAAGTGGCTAAAGCCACACCGACCACCATCAATATGGCACCGAGCACAAGCGCTGTGCCGCTGACTAAACCCAAAAACTCCAAAATCCCCCTCTACGCTAAGATACACGAGGGAGAGACTTAAATATCAACTAGTAGTCGACGCCGTACCGCGCCCGTATGCCCCGGGTGAAGGGATGTTTAACCCGCTTCATCAAAGTAACGTAGTCTGCTGCATCGATAAGCTCCTTAGGGGCGTTCCTGCCAGTGAAGACTAACTCCACATACTGTTTCTTCGATGATATAAGCTTCAGCACCCGCTGGAGGGGGATTATCCTCTTGTTCAGCGCGTTATTGGCCTCGTCTAGTATGACCATGTCGTATTTGCCGGACTGCACCGACTTCTCGGCCAGGTCAAGGGCTTCGGAAGCCTTCTCCCTCTCCTCCTTTCTCGTCAGGAAGCAGTCCTTGCAGTTGTCGCACTCCATACCCCCTTTCCGCATCTCCTCGCTATAGGGGCAGGACTTGCCGAATTGCCTGACCTTGAATTCGCCGCCAAACGCATTGATGTGAACGACCTCACCCGAGTGTCCGCCGCCCTTCAGGAACTGTATCATCAACACCGACATACCATGGCCGGCGGCGCGGATTCCGAGGCCTACCGCGGAGGTGGTCTTGCCTTTACCCTCGCCGGTGTACACGTGGACTAAACCGAGTCTTTTAGGTTTGGACATTCACAACCTCAGGAGCCTATACTACAGGCCGACCAGCCGCAGTTGTGGCAGGTCATGCATCCCTCCTCGACAACCACCTTTCCTGCGCACTCCGGGCACTTCTCAGCCTCAGGTACCGGCGGTACCTTCTTGACAGATTCTATGTTAAGCACCTGGTTGCTCCTTGAGCCGTCCCGGTATATCGTGACTCCCTTGCAGCCGAGGTGGTATGCGAGGAGGTACGTCTTCTCCACGTCGGCGGTCGTGGCCTCGTTGGGGAAGTTGACAGTCTTCGACACCGCGTTGTCCGTGTGCCTTTGGAACGCCGCCTGCATGCGTATGTGCCATTCGGGGGAGATGTCGTGCGCGGTGACGAACACGCGCCTCACATCCTCCGGTATCTCCTCTATGTCGTGTATGGAGCCGCACTTCGCTATCTTCCTCATCAGGTCCTCGTTGTAGAACCCCCTATCCTTAGCTATCCTCTCAAATATCTGGTTGACCTCTATCATCTCCGTGTTGTCGAGTATGTTCCTTATGAAGGATATCGCGAAGAGGGGCTCTATGCCGCCCGACGCGTTCGCTATTATACTTATGGTGCCGGTCGGGGCTATGGTGGTTGTCGTCGCGTTCCTGATGGCAGCGTAACCGCGCTCATGATAGTAGCTCTTCCGGTAGTTTGGGAACGAGCCGCGCTTTGCAGCAAGTGCAACGGACGCCTTCTTCGACTCCTCGTTGATGAAACCCATGACCTCACCCGCCGTCTCTATGGCATTCTCGCTGTTGTACGGTATCCCCAGCTCCAGTAGCAGGTCTGCGAACCCCATAACCCCTAGGCCTATCTTCCTGTTAGCCCGCACCATGCTCGTTATCCGCTCGAGCGGGAACTTGCTCATGTCTATGACGTTGTCCAGGAAGTGGACGGCCGTATGGATGGTCCTCCTCATCTTCCGATAGTCTATCCTTCCGTGGTCGACCATCCTGGCTAGGTTTATGGAGCCTAGGTTGCAGGCCTCGTACGGCAGGAGCGGCTGTTCGCCGCATGGGTTCGTGGACTCTATCTCACCGACTGCCGGCGTCGGATTGTCCTTGTTTATCCTGTCCAGGAATATTATACCCGGCTCGCCGTTCTTCCATGCCATCGTGACTATCAGGTCGAAAACAGTCTTCGCTTTTATCCTTCGCATGACCTGCTTCGTCTTGGGGTTAAGTAGGTCGAATTCAACACCCGATTCGACGGCCTTCATGAAATTCTCAGTGAGGCCTATGGATATGTTGAAGTTGTTGAGGACGTCCTCCTTCTCCTTCGCCACTATGAACTCTAGGACGTCCGGGTGGTCGACCCGGAGTATCGCCATGTTGGCACCCCGTCTTGTGCCACCCTGCTTGATGACCTCCGTCGCGGCATTGAACACGTTCATGAACGACAGCGGGCCTGATGCCACACCGGAGGTTGAGGCCACGATGTCCCCCTTCGGCCTCAGCCTCGAGAAGCTGAAGCCTGTCCCCCCGCCGCTCTTGTGTATAAGTGCCGTGTTCTTTATGGCTTCGAATATGCTTTCCATGCTGTCCTCCACCGGGAGGACAAAGCACGCGGACAGCTGCTGAAGCTCCCGTCCGGCATTCATCAGCGTCGGGCTGTTCGGGAGGAACTCAACCGCGGCCATGGCCTGGTAGAACTCGCGGGCAATCTTCTTAACGTCCGCATCCTTTTCATAGAGTAGGTCCGCCTGCGCTATGTTGTTTGAGACGCGCATGAACATCTGCTTCGGGGTCTCGACAACCTTCCCGCTGCCATCCTTCATCAGATAGCGCTTCTCAAGGACCTTCACAGCGTTAAGTGACAGCTTGATGTCGTCCTCGACGCCCATCATCGACTTTACCTCGCGTATCCTCTTGCGCTCCTGCCGATAGAGTATGTAGGCCTTGGCGACGGCGGAGTCGGCGTTTTCCATGAGGATTTGTTCGACGACGTCCTGGACCTCCTCGACAGACGGGGTCTCGTCCTTCCTCTTCTCGAGCGCTTTGACGACCTTTTCCGCCAGCTTCCCAGCGACTTCCCCACCCTTGCCTTCGACCGCGTTTATGGCCTTCTCTATGGCGTCTGTTATCCTCTCCTTGTTGAACTTCACCACCCGGCCGTCCCTCTTCCTGATTTTAGAAACCATACCAACCACTATGATGTCGCGCGTGGAGTATTTTGGTCTTTTTTGAATATAAGGCCTCCGCCACTCAGACGGATTCTACCTTCCGCACAGACGAAATCTCCTTTTTCAGCGCCGACTCTATGGTGTGTTCGAGCGTCATCTGGCTCATGGGGCAACCGTGGCATGCCCCCTTCAGCCTGACCTTCACCACACCGTCCTTGACTTCAACCAACTCGACATCCCCGCCGTCCATCTTGAGGAGCGGTCGGACCTTCCCAAGCACCCGTTCAATGGCATCTTTCATTTTGTTATCCTAATATGGCCGACATTACGAGCGGCAGCGTGACGCTCACGTCGCCGTAGACTGTCGCCGTCCTGCCTTTCTCCCGGATTTTCCCCCAGCTTTTCGCCTCCCGGGCGTGTGCTCCGGAGAGGCTTCCATCATACTCTTGCGCCGTGGTGAGATACACGGCATAGTCGAGGCCTCCGCGCAGGAGGTTCACGCCTATAGTGTGGTGCTTCGATATCCCCCCTCCGAGTATTATGCCCCCGGTCTTCTTAGCGTCGTAGACGATGTCAGCTAGCCTTTGGAGGTCCAGTGTTGGGTCTATGGTGAATTCCCTTTTCTTTTGCCGGAAGAACAGGAGGTGCATGCCTATCGCCGCGTCTATTATTCCCGGGCAGAACACGGGAACTTTTCTGTCGTGGCAGGCCCTGAGGAACGAGCCTTCCGGCAGCGCGCTGCCGGCGGCGTCCGCGAACTCGCTTGGGGAGTGTGCGGCCCCTTTACAATCCATCCTCCTGAATAGGGCAGTCACCTTCCTCTCCAGCATGACGTACCTTTGCGTCGGGACGAGTATGTTTCCTATCCTGTTCACCCCCCTCCTGTGGAGGATTACATCATCTTCGCCGAAGCTTCCGAGCAGGTATGGCTTGTACGACCTTATGATGTCGTGGTCAAGGCTGCCGCCAGTCGTTATCACGGCGTCGACGTAACCCTCCTCCACGAGCTGCGTCAGGAGGCCTCTCAGGCCGGACGCCATCATGTTTGCTGTGAATGAGAGGAACACGGTGGCGTCCTGGGACTTCATCTCGCTGATGACATGAGCCGCGCCGGCGATGTGGGTGGCCTGGAAGCCAGATGCCCCCATCTTCGCCGAAAGCGAGGCTGCCGATTCGCCTCGTTCGACCCTGTAGTCCCTCACATATTCCATGCAAGGAGATACAATTGATTCGGCGAATATAAGGCTTCCGGGGTGGTGGGCCTAAAGTATGTAGTGCCTAACCACCGATTCTGATGCGCTCGCACAACCCCTTCAGAACCGATATTGCAGATAGCGCTGCAAGCTGCGACGTGGCCGGGTTCGTCGGCGAAGGCAGGTTTTGAGCCTTAACATTAATCTCGCCGAAGGCGCCCCTGGCGTGGATCTCGTGGGTGTTCGCCCGGGCCTTGGGGTCTGCGACCACCCTCACATTCACAGGCTTCCCAGAGGCCAGCGACACCGTCGCGGCGACGTTCACGTTCTTGGGGAAATGCCTGACCACATCCTCGGACGAGCCCTCGAAGACGACAGTCGGGTGGGTTATCAGGTCGACGTCCAATCCGCGGCCCAGAAGGTATTTCACCCCCTTGAGCCCTGCCGGCGGCTTAGTCGTCGTCAGGGTCACCTCGTCCATGCGGGTTAGGGCCGCCGCTGATATTCCGTCTATTCCGGCCAGCGCCCCGGCTGGAATGTGGATGACGGATGATGTCCTCTCAGCCTCAGCTACCAGCCTGTCCTTGAACTTCTGGTCTAGTAGGGCGCCTACGCTCATGACCAGCATGCTCTTCCCAGCCTTGAGGGAGTCCAGCGCGTACTCCCGCACCGCATCCTGGCTTGCAGCTTCGATGACGAAGTCGGCCTTGCCTATGAGATACGCGGCGGAAGCGGAGACTTCAGGCTTCTGTTTCATGGAGTCGGCGAGCGCCCGCGCCCTCCCCTCGTCAGCGTCGTACACATGAGTCAGCCTGCCTTTGATGACGCCCGAGTCGAAGGCCCTGGCTAGCTCAGTGCCGATGGCCCCGCAGCCTATCAACCCGAACTCGTGTTTCTCCATCATGTTGGGTATTATCTTCGTTTGTTAAATAAGGGTTCGGCTGTCAAGGCGAGCGCGGCCATGACGGTTTCCCCCGCCTCTGTCCAGGTTGTTGACGATGCCAGCCTCCTCATAATCCTTGCCCCCTTGCCGTGGAAGCTCTTCTGCGCATCGTTGCAGAGCGCTATGATTTCCTCCCCGCTGAAGCCTTCCGGGGAATACACGGGAATTTCCGCATTCCCTAGGGTGTAGTCCGCCCATACTCTTGGGCTTATCCTGCCTTCGCGCACCGCCGTCTCCATCAGCCTCGTTCCGGGGTATGGCACGGGCGGGCTGTATTGGACGTCGTCGGGCTCTATCTCCTCCATGAACTCCCTACTCGCCTCCATTGTGGTTCCCGTGTCCCCTGGGAGGCCGAGCATCATGTAGGCCCTGGTCTTTATGCCCGCGTCCCTGCACGACTTGAACGCCGCCTTTATCGTCCCGTCGGCAACACCCTTCCCTGCGTAGTGCCTAACTTTCTCGTCGCCGGACTCGACACCGAAGCTCATGTGCATGCAGCCGCACTCGGAGAACCTGCCGATCAGCTCCTCATCCACCATGTCAGCCCTCGTAGTGCAGGCCCATGGGACCCCGTACCCTGACATGAGAGCGGCCACGCCCAACGCAAAATCCTTGTCCAACGTGAACGTATCGTCAACGAAGTCAAGCGACTTCGGCTTCCCCCGGACGATCTCCTCCAATTCCAACCGCAACCCGCCGAGACTCCTCCGCCTGTAACCTGTGCCCGCCATGCAGCAGTAAATGCAACTGAAAGGGCATCCCCTGGACGCGGCCACAGGGACGAATGCATACCTACCCCCGTCGAACAGGTGGCGCGCGGGGCGCGGGAGAGAGTCGATATCCTCAATAGGCGGGCACTTGACGACTCCCCCACCCCCCCCAACGAGACAATAATCCCTGAAACAACGCTCCGCCTCGCCCTTGAAGTAGACGTCGCCCCCGATTAGCCTGGCCGCCTCAGGGTCGGCTGTCACATGGGCTCCGCCAAGAGCGACAGTAATAGCGGAAGAGACCCCCCTCCCCCTCAAGGCCGACACGAAAGCCCTGCAATACCTTGAGGAAGGTGTTGTGACAGACAAACCTACAATGTCAGGCGACTTAGAGACCACCCTATCGGCCAAATCCCCTGGTGAATGGGATTCGACGTTGCAGTCGACGACATCAACCTCCAAACCCGCCTCCAAGAGCGCGGAAGCCAGATAAGCCGTTCCCAGAGGAATCGTCGTATAATACCTTCCACCTCTGCCTGGGACATCACCGAACGGCGGCGCCACCAGCATCACCCTCCGGCGGATACTGGAAGCCACCCCCCTCACCCGTAGCTTTTGTCCGCGGAATCCCCGATAACATTGGCGGCGTCCTTCCCCATCCCGCTGTAGACGCTGCCGTAGCGCTCCTGAAGCTGATGCTCGATGGACTTCGACTCCCTGAGGCTCTTCCTTATATGCTCGGCCTCGATGTACTTCGCCCCCTCGACCACTGCCAGGTCCCCGGCTAGCCTCACCGCGCCCCCCAAGTCCCTGAGCCTGAGACTCAAGGAGTTCTTCGCGCCGTCTATGGATTCAGCCCTCCTCCTCGCCTCCTCAACGACTATCCTCACGACCTCCGCTGTCGCGTGGGGTATCCTCCCGTCAACCACTATCTCCTGCGCTATGAACTGGAGTATCCTGTCGCGGTTGCCCGGCGTGTCCTCCATGGAGGCCTCAAGCAGTATCTCATAGCCGTTGCCGACTATCCTTGAGCGCAGAGGCGGGAGAATCTTAGGGACGTCGATTATGTTGCAGGCGCCGACGAAGAGGAAGTCGCACGGGACCCCCTCCACCTTAACTGAAGCCCCGGCCGACTGCGGGTTCCGCCCCGTAATCGGGAACTTCTTCTCCTGCATCGCAGTCAAAATGTAATTCTGGAGGTTGTCCAAATGCGGGAGCTCGTCGATGAAGAGGACGCCCTCATGGGCTTCGTGTATGGCGCCGGCTATCACCCTCAGGTAGGCGGGCGTGCCTATCTCCGGGTGCATGCCGTAGGGGTCGTGCCTGACGTCGCCGAGGAGTTCGACCTCGCTCGCGCCGCTCATGTGGACGAAATTCTTCCGGTCCAACGGGACGATGACATGGCGGAGCTCCTTCTCCCCCGCCTTCCTAGCCTCATCTAAGGCCTTCTGGTCCATCACCCTGACCTTACCGTCGGCTAGCCGCTGATAGAGTATTATCTCCTCTCCGCCGCCGGGGCTTATCCTGGTAGTCTGCACCTCGATGTCCGGCTTCGCGGCTCCGAGCTCGAAGACGTCCGTTAGCATGTTGTTGAGCGGGTTCTGTTTGCGGCTCTTCAAGAGCTTCCCCGCCTTCCCGGCGCCGCACTCCGGGCATGTCATGTACTCGGAGCCGCTCAGGGCGCCGCAGCTTGGGCAGCGGAATCCAAGGCGTTCAGCGACGAACGACGGCACCTCCATGGGCGAAACAATCCTGCCTAACACCTGCTTCTCGGTAGCTGTCCGAGCCTCAAGCTCTACCCGCCCCTTCACCTCCACAATAGGCTTGTTCGGGTTATTCGGGTTGTGGAGGACGCTGACCTGGTGCTCAGGCTTCGGCAGGTTGTGGGCCATAGCCTGCGCGAGCATGCTCTTACCGACTCCGGGCGGCCCCACCAAGAGGAGGTTCCTCCTCTGCCTGACCGCTACCTTGACCTTCTCTATCGCCTTCTCCTGGCCTATTATCCTCTCTATCGGGTCCTCCGGTATCGGAACGTCGGCCGTAGACTGTATCCTGTCCAGTAGCATGTCCACTAATAAGAGTGTGCGCGCTCGTTAAAATATGGGCTGCGCGCCCGGCGGCGCGCATTCCCCCAACCTTAGACCCTGGGTATGTCCTGGCCTTCAGTCAGCACGGTTATCCCGTACGTGCTCTTTATGTCGGATGCTGTGTTGACTCCGATAAGCGCCTTCACCTGCGCCCTGCTCGCCGCGTCCACAAGCCTCTGGGTGATTATCCCGTCAAGGACTATGTACGCCGGCTGGACGGTCCCTAGAGTGTTTATCAGGTCCTTTATCTCCACCTCGGCTATCACCTTCCTCTCGCGGTCGTAGAGTTTGGCGTTGAGCCTGCCCTTCACGGACGCGAGCTCGGGCATGAGATCCTGTGGGTTCACTTCCGGCTCCTGAGGCTCCACAGCCTCCTTGAACTCGCCCTTCCACTCGTCCTTGAACTCACCCTTCCTACCCTGGCCGTTGCGCGCCTGGTCGGTGGGTATCTTCTTCCTCAGGGCCATGATAATCTCCTTCTTCCCGAGGTCCTCGACCTCCTTCCCTGGCGGCGCCCTGGCTACGAAGTCTATGTCCGAGGTCTGCGTCAGCTCCTTCAGTATTATGTCCCCGCCGCGGTCCCCGTCCAGGAACGCTATCGCGGTCTTGCTCCGTGAAAGCTCGGCGACGGTCTTCGGTATGTTCGTGCCGCCCACTGCGACGGCGTTCTTTATGCCGCAGCGCAGGAGCGCCAAGACGTCAGCACGGCCTTCCACGAGTATTATGGAGTCCGACTCCTCTACTGCAGGCCCAGCTGGGAGCCCCTTGTATATGGTAATCTCGGACAACTGCACGGACTTGCGAACCTCCTCCACAAGCTCCATGCTCTCCGGTATCTCCTCGTGCATGAGCTTCTTCAGAATCTCCTTCGCCCTTTCCGCCATCAACTTACGCTTGCTGTTTCTGGCGTCGACGACGTTTGTGACCCTGATGTGCGCGTTGCACGGCCCGACCCTGTCCACAGTCTCTATGGTCGCGGCAATTATCGACGTCTCCACCATGTCCAAGCTCGAAGGCACTATAACCGTCCCCGTCGACTTACCGGCCTTGGTCTTGATGTCGACCTCTATCCTGCCTATCCTACCCGTCTTCTGCAGGTCCCTGAGTTCGAGCTCCTCGCCCAAGAGGCCCTCCGACTGGCCGAACAAGGCCCCTACGACGTCTGGTTTCTCAACTACTCCATCTATCGTTATCTCTGCATATACGTTGTACTTGATTGTGTCTGCTGGCGCTTTAGCCATAAATCATCCCTCCCTTTTTCACCTACTTTACGCTCAAGCCAAGAACACACCGGCCTCTGCGGCGGCAACACAACCTCATGCCGCATGCCCCTATTCAACAGCGAATCTGATGAAAGTGAAATTCCTGACTTGGGAATTTGACGCTTAATTGTACGCAGTCGCGGCTTATATACGCCGTCCATCCTGCCCTCCGCCCCCGATGCGCCTTAAAGCCGCACATACCTCCTCCAAACTGACGTTCCTGACCAGCAGGGTCTTCCTCCTGGACGAGAGGCCAGAGACGATGTCGCACGGCCCAAAGACCTTTCCCACCAACTTGATGACTGCCTTGTTGGCCTTGCCCTTGTCGGGGGGCTCCTTCGTCCTCACGCGGACGATGCCGTCCGAATACGATACGGAATCCTCACACGCCTTCGGTGCGACGTGCACGTCCACGAGGACCCCATCCCCTCTCTTCTTGGCGGGGGCTTCTTCCATCACTGGAGTGAGTTCGCCTTTATCACGTCATCGAGTATCCTCAGGAAGGTGTTCTGCTGCTCGTCAGTAAGGTTGACGCGGCCGCCCTCCTCTATCCTGAGGTCGTTGTTGTCGGCTACTATAACGAGCGCCCTGGAAACCGGGACGCCGAATATCTTCTGCAGCTCCGGGTTATCGTTCAGGTCGCTGATTATGTTGTCCAAGACATCCATGTATATGCCTATCCTATCCGGGTTCACACCGGCGGCAGGTTCTCTGTCACCCATCATTTCACCTCAAATCGATAATGATTGACAATATATTCCCCCCAGCCCTATAAAAACCGGATTAGCGGCGGCCCACTTAAGGCGACTATGCCGCCTAATCTACTCAATCGCTAGGTGACGATGTCAGGTAGCCTATCCAGCCTTATCGCGTCCTTTATCTCCCTGGCCATCCTCTTGCCCATGTACATGGGCTCGTCGTACATCAGGTACATGTACGGGCTCTGGCCTATGAGGGCGTTGCAGCCCGCGACTATCCTGCTTGAAATCTCGAATGCG
>Ga0315287_10006159_pt1 | contig 11896 bp, 11 predicted proteins | sample YL17G11_0_MG_FD_205037 | JGI IMG/M metagenome (GOLD analysis project Ga0315287, IMG submission 205037) | Sediment microbial communities from Yellowstone Lake, YNP, Wyoming, USA - YL17G11_0 | ecosystem: Environmental > Aquatic > Freshwater > Lake > Sediment | place: USA: Wyoming | collected...
CGGTCAACCAAAGCCTAGCAGGTTTGGTGTGGGTGCGGCGTGCCCTCTTGCTTCAGCCCCCCGAGACTACCGGGGCGGCTCCCATTTCGCCGAACACGTGGCCCCTTTCTGGAGTATCACAGACAAGCTGAATGCGTTCTCGCCGGCGGGGCGCGACTGCGCACATCACCTCGGCGAGTTCATAGACGGTTTCTTCTCTGACCCGAGGACGCAGAAGATTGAAAAGCGTTTCCCCACACGGATAGAAGCCATGCTGGAGGAGTGGCTGTCTCGCAAGGCGGCCTTCTCGCCACGTAACGAGGCGGCCAACGCAGTTGATGCAGACCGATACGTCGATGAAGTGGGGGCCGTGGAGCTTTGCCTCTCCCGCCGAGAGTGGGTCCAGAGCATGCTGAGGAAGAAGCAGGCACCCGACATTGCCCGCCTGCCCAGTCTCCACACAGTCTTGTACTCTCAGTATTACCGGCTGTTTGACGGTGGTTGGAGCCCTCGAGCTGCCGAAGTGACTGACGTCCTGATTGCGGCCGCGGCTCCGTACATGGATGCAGTGGTCACTGAACGGTTCCAGGCCGGGATATTCAGGAAGATCCGAGGTAGGGTGCGGGGCATGGACGCCACTCAGATCTACAGCCTCGCGGACCTACGCTGACCGCGTGGCTAACCAGCGGCTTCAGCGGACGCAGTAGGCGCGACTCACCGTCCGCAACACAGCCCCGGCGCCGCTCAATCGCTATTCGTTGGGTGGAACTGTGTGGGGGCATTGACGAGAGGGGCGAAACTCCGATGGGCGAATCCGAAGGGTCGACCCGGAAGCGGGCAGCAGGCTTCCTGTCGCTGCCGACGACAAGCATCGGCAAGTGGTCAGCCGGTCTGCTGCTCTTGTCGCTTGTGATGGTCTTGCTCAACACCATCGTGGTAATGCCGGTCACCGAGCAGCGGGCGGGCCTCGAGCTGGCTCAGACCCTCTACAACGCCGTGACCGGGATGTGCGTTGTAGCCTCCGGTGTCAGCGGGCTGTTCGCACTGGTAATGAAGCGCGAGCGCTCCTGGGTCGTGGTCGTGGCGGTCCTCGTCTTCGCGTCGGTGATAGCTCTCATGCTCCAGGATCTCGCCACGCCTCGGTGACAAGGGTCGCGCCGTCCACCCAACCCACGTTTCCAGCGGGCGGCGCCCAGGGCTAGGCTTGGAAGCGGCAACGACGGCCTAGGGCGCCGCCGCTGAAACGTAAGAACGTTGGCCCGACCCGCCGAGGCTTGCTTCCGTCAGCTACATCCTGGGCTCCCTCACCGGATTCCTCGTCGGGGCCGCGATGTTCCGTAGCGGAGTCTTCAGCAAAACCACTGCGTATCTACGCATAGGCTCGGCGGTGTTCGATTTCGGCATCTTCATCCCGAGGATCGGCCTGTACATCTCAATCCTGTCGGTCCTGTTGCTCATGGCATTCCATATCCTGGTCGGTCGAAGGCTCCTTCGGCTTGCCATTGGAGACCTCGCAGCAAAGTCGTCCAAGTGACCTCTGAAGCGGCCTAAGAACTCGATGGAGCCGACCCGGCCAGCCGCGGTGACTCGGGTCTATGATAGGTTCTAAGAGCTGGCCGGGTGGCTCATCTCGAGGCCGTTAATCAGACGGAGATGGTCGGGCCCCTGAAGGCGCTGACTATCATCTCGGGCTGGGACAGGCTGAAAGGAAGGTACCGCGTGAAACTCCCCAACGGGGCTTCCCGTTCCGGTGTCAGCTACGAGCGCTTCGCGGCCCGGTTCGCTGACTCCATGGGCCGCGCCCTGAGAAGTGAGCCCAGCGTGAGATCGAGGAGGAAACGGGGCCGCCTCGCTAGCAGCCCGTACTCCCGGCAGCAAGCTAGCTTGGTGCGAGCCGCCGCCGCGGCGGACGCCTAGAGCGACATCCCTTCGGCCTCGCGCGTCACGCGTATCTCGTACGTCCCCGTTGGGTCGCAGCCGGGGTCGTAGCCGGGTGAGTCCGGCGGAACCGGGGCGACCGTGACCAGGACGTGGACCGTGCCGCTGTATGTGGCCGTCCACTCAACGCTGGAGGCCAGTGAGGCCGTCCCCTCGTTGGACCCACCGGCGTTCTCGTTGTCGTTCGCGGCCAGGATGTTGTAGTCCTCATCAACAAGGACAAGGTAGGTGTCGCACCCCGGGCCGAGATTCAGGGTCTCGACAGCATAGGTGAACCCGTTCTCGACCTTGAAGGTGAACCAGTCTGCGTCACCATCCACCAACGACGCTCGCTTGGCCTCCTCCCCCGGGACCAAGGCCACCTCGAGGAGGCGGTCGTAGTCGTCCGGTTCGGGGCCGGTGGTCGTGATGCAGAAGCCGTAGCCGCCCTGGATCGGTGCGCGGGACCCTTCATCGGAATCCAGGTTGGGCCTGACTTCCACGTAGTAGGTCCCGCTGGCTTCGGCCTGCCACTCCAGGCGCGATCCGTACCAAACGCCCAGGGCATCGTCGTTGCGCTCCAGCATCGAGCGTCCGGCCGGCCCATAGAGAAGGATCTCCGTGTCGACCTGGGGGGCGAGATCGTTGGTCTGGATCCAGTATGTCGTTCCTACCGTAGCCTCGAACTTGTACCAGTCGGCGACCTCGATGGTAAGCCATCCATGAATCCGCTGCCTGTCGGGCACGATGGCTATGGCGGTGTTCCAGTCGTTCGCCGGCTCCGGATCGGTGGTCTGGTTGATCTCCATCGAATAGGGGCCGCACCGACCCGTCTCGCTGAAGACCTGTATGAGGTAGTATCCGGTGTTGCTCCCGGCTACCGGGGGTTGGAAGACTACGCAGCTGTCTCCCCCGCTCCAGGGACCCAGGTCCACTGTCAGCAACTCCAGCTCAGGACCGTTCTCAGAGCCGGGTTCAGGAACATAGCCGTTCATGTCCCTCGGGTTCCAGACCGTTAGCGCCGTATCCGTGTAGCCTCCATTGCCGTCCTCGGCGGGGATAGGAAGGCCTGTGACCTTGATCTCCACTAGGTCTGCGCGCAGGCAGTGAAGGAAGTAGCAGTCCACGTCGGTGGGTGACAGCAGCTCACCCGTGACGGTCTGGGTTTCCGCGGATATGGCGGGGAGCTCCTTTTCCGGGCGTTCCTCCACGGTCAGGCTGTAGTTGCCCGAAGGGTTGGCACCACCCGGTAGCGCCGACTGAACCCGCAAATAGACGACGCCCGGCTCCTTGCCCTGCGAAACGATGATCCCGGATTCCGGATACCCAACCACACAGTCATTGTCCTGGTTCAACACGGTGAGGGCTTCCGGCTCTCCCTCAAGCACCGTAAGGACCGTGTCACAGTCGGGAGCGAGATCGTGGGTACTCACCACGTAGATGGCGTTGGCCTGGGGCACAAAGCGATAGTAGTCAACATCCCTGGACCCGTTCAGGGCGGCCTTTACCGTGGCGCCCACCGCGATCTCAGTCGCCAAATGCGGCATGTCGTCTTCTTCGAGCAGGTTGATGATGACCTGGCCGTCCGGGTGGTAGTCCACCCGGGCGCCAAAAGCCTCGGAAATGAAGCGCAGTGGCACCAGGGTGCGTCCGTTCACCACTACCGGCGGCGCCGCCAGGCGCATAGTCGCCCCGTCTACTTCGGCCTCGCTGCGCCCGACCCACAGGCGGATCGCCCTCGCCCCCAGGACGATGGTTATCTGCTGGGGACCGCTGTCATACCTTACCTCCGCGCCAAGGCTGGCGGTGATGAAGCGAATGGGGACCATGGTGCTTCCATCCACGAACTGCGGCGGCGCATCCAGGTTCACCTCTTCGAGATTCACCTTGGCCGTGGGCTCGTCGACCTGAAGCACGATGTTGAGGCTGACGACTCCCGTCCTGGCCTCCACGGGCGCCGGGGTCGTGCTGTAGGTCTTATTGTCATAGCGGGCCCGGACCGTGTACCAATAGTCGTCCTGACTCGTCACATCGAAGTCGTAGTACTCAAAGGTGTCGGGATACGTCTCGGCGATGATCTCGGGCTCCCCCCCAAGCAGGGCGGAGCCTCCGCCTTCGCCGGGGCCCCAGCGGTAGACCTCGTAGGATAAAACGTCAGATAGCGGCTCTAGAGGAGCGTCCCAGGTTACTCTGACAACAGCGTTCCCTGGCTCCACCGAGAGGTTCTGAGGCAAGAGGTACGGACCACCCAGGATGCTTTCCGCCTTGACGGCAGACGGCGCGGGGAGGAAGAACGTCCCCAGAACGAGAACGGCCGAAGCAATAACAGCATTAGCGGTCCGGCTCGCGCCAGAAGCCCGCCGCGAGCTCAGGAGGCTTTCCTCGCCCGGCACGATAGCTCCACGCCCTCTCTGACCTGGGTGTTTCTTCTATCACGATCCCGTCTTCCCCTCCGCTCTCCCCCCGCGCACGCGCGACCGCCGCCTCGAGCGGACGCAGTAGGGTTCTCTCCGGAGAACACGCGCAGGTTAGCCACGGACTCGACTCTACCCGACGGCCCGATGGCCCCCCTCCACCAGACGCTGCCGAGCGCATGTGCGTAGGCCTTCGCGGTTCTAGTTGTCCACGGTACCCCGTCCGTTGCATCGAGGGCACGTCATGTCCTTCTGGATACCGCGGCGGGCCAACTCACTGTTGATCTGGCTTGGCGTCTTCTGGCCGATTCCATCCTCCCTGTCGAACGCCCGGTCGTACTCGGGGTTTAGGATCTTGCCGCTGCCGACGCATTTCGGACAACTCCCCATGTCAACCCCTCCTTCGCTGATATTCTAGCGGGCCAGACATGGCCGGCTGTGTCGAATGGTGTCATTGCCAGCGACCTAGGGCGAGTCGTGGCTGTCCGCACGGGCCGAGAGAGTCGCTATGCGGCTCGTTGCCTGGATCCGAGTTCCTGCCGGCGTGTGCTCGTGCCAAAGGGCTGAGGTACGCGTTGGTCTCCCTTGGCAGGCGTTCCCACTCTGATGCCGAACGCGTGTCTGTGTCGCCGGGCCCAACCAGCGGCCTCAGCGGACGCAGTCAGCCCGGTGCACCGCGCGAAAGACAACCCCGGCGCTGCTGAGCCGCCAGCCGTTCCGACTGAACCCGTCCACCGATTCCGATCCAAATCGTCCACCGATTCCGGTGGAACCCCTCCACCAGGGCGAAGCGCCCGGACAGCCGGCCCATAGGGGTCACCCCTTGCCGCGGGAACATCCCGGGAAGTGAGTCTCGGGGAAGGGGAACCGCCTTTGACCAATCGGAGGTTGTCCATGAGAAAGCTCACGGAGATGCTCAGGCTTCACTTCGAGGCCGGGCGGTGCGCCGTGAAAGGCGGCGCGTCCTTGCAGGTGCAAGTCCTGCCGAGGCGGTTAGAGGTACAGCCTCGTAGCTACGGGTGGACGGCCTCCGGGTAACCGGGGGTCGTCGAGCCACTCGGACAACAGCCCTCCTAGGGAGGGCCAGCAAATCCGCGGGGCGCAACACGCGTGAACCCTGAGCAGGCCCCGAAATGCAGTCGCGAGTGCCGACCCGACGTTAACGCGGGGAAGGCCGCCGTATCCGGAGCGGGGACAACCGCCAAGGCTCGCGTCGCAACACGGGAGGCCCACCGAGGTGAGGGAGTCGCTGACCCTCAACCGCCTCGTAGAGGGCGGGTCGAGGTGGGCGTCGGAGGGGCCCATATTACCAAGGAAGCCGGGTAACGCCGGTAGAGGGAAGGGGCCCTGGTTCTGGGTGCTTCGGACGGAGCCGAGGAGAGGAGATTGGCCTCGTGCGGTTGGATGACTGCCGGCGGATGTCGCGCCTGCATGCCTTGACGTGAAACCAGTCCGAGAGCCGGATGCGGGAAAACCGCACGTCCGGTTCGATGAGCGGGTCCGAGAAACCGAGTCATGGACGGGCCATTGAGGCCCTCCCAGAGGAAACGGGGAGCCAACGGATAGGCCCGGCCTACCGCCACGGCGCTCGGGTTCGACTCTACCGGACGAGGAGAAGCTGGGACGCCCTCGCGGACTTGCGCGCGGAAGAGGTCCGGCTCCTCCAGGCTGAGGGCCGGTATCCCCTCCGCGCCCCGGGGCCGGAGGAAGGCTGGCCCCACGGCCAGGCCGGGGGCGGCGGCCGCACCCACGAACACGCTCTTACCGTACATGACCGCTGCGTCCTCTCAAGCGAATGCCTCTGGGATGTGTTCGGGGCCGGCGCCGAACGTCCTTGGGCCGGACTCCTGCTCGAGGGGTAAGGATCTGGCCCGGCGGGCGAAGAGGATTTCCCGCGACCAGTGGCCAACTATGGGCGCGGAACCATATCATTCCACCACTCTCCATGGACCCACCGGAACGGGGGGCCTAGGCTATGCATGACCCTACCTTGATCGCCAGGCACTGGAAGAGAATACTGAGCCTCTTTGCCGCCTCGGGAATGTTGTTTTGCTTGTCGTGGTCCTTTCCATCACCCGGATCTGGTGCCACCGCAATGGCGGCCACCGGCGGCCAGATTTCCTTTGCTGACGTTGTCGGTCATCCTGATGAGGCCAACATCCTGGCCCTGGTCGCGCTAGGTATAGTGGGTGGCTACGGGGACCGGACCTTTAGGCCCGACAACCCCGTTACTAGGGAGCAATTCGCTAAGATGATCGTCCTGGCTTTGGGAACAGGCCCCGACATCAGCGGTGCCGAGGAACTGAGTTTTGCCGACACGGACCAAATCAGCGAGTGGGCAAGACCCTACGTGATGGCGGGCGTGGGGAGCGGTCTCATCAGGGGCGTTGGCGCCAACGCGTTCGCCCCTAAGATTGAGGTGACCCGAGAACAGGCGCTCACCATGATTGCTCGAGCCCTCGTCGGCGAAGAGGCCTTGGCATCGATGCAGGGGGGCTATGCCGGCACAGGGTTCGACGATGACCTGTCGATACAATCGTGGGCCAGGCCGGCCGTCAACTACTGCCTTCAGCAAGGCATTGTCAGCACGAGCGACTACGGTAGCCTCGCCCCTGGCTTGGCCTGCACGCGCGCGATGAGTTGCCGGTACATCGCGCGCGCCTTGACTGTGCAGGATGGCTTTCCGCTCTGCGTCTCTCAGGAACTGCCCGGCGCGGGTTGGTATCAGACCGCAAGGGAGAACGTTCCCCTGCGTACTGAGGAGGCGGCCGGCGCGGCACCAGTAATGGTCTTGAAGGAAATTGGGACTGCCATCTATGTGAAGAGCACTTTCTACAACGACGAGGGCAACCCTTGGGGGATCACATCGGAGAAGGGCTATGTGGTCTACATGGGTAACCTGGCACCGCTTCCCGCAGCCCCTTACACCTTCCCCCTAGACGTCAGGGATGACACCGTCGGTCAGGCCGGCGGGGCGGAGGCCCACAATCTATCCTATGTCCATGTCTGGACCTATGGTCTGGAGTACACAAGAAGTAGGGGGTTACCCCCTGGCCATGTCGGGACACGGTACCGGGCAGTCGACATGCACTTCGATGCCTGGATAGGCGTACCGGTAAGGGCGGTTGCTGCGGGCACGGTGGTGGCCGTGGACAGGGAGGGATATGGACAGGTGCTGATGAGACACACGGTTGTGCCTCTCATACTCTACGATGGCAGCCATATCTACACCGAATGGTTCACCCAGTACACGCACATGAAGGGAATTCCCGAGGAAATCGGAGTGGGCAAGCCAGTTGAGCAGGGGGCGACTGTCGGCCTGTTATGGAACCAGGGATGCGTTCCTTACCACCTCCACTTCTCAATCACGACCAAGCTTAAGGTCACTAAGGACAAGAACGAAGACCTAGTCTACGGCACGAGCGACCGGGAGGAATTCGAAGACTACACAATATCACCCATGTGGCTGCCCGGCTCCTTTCGCAACATCACGCCCCAGGGTTCAGAAGCAGGCCGTATCGCGTGCGAGACTTCGGAAGCCCCGGAAATCTCGTCCTCAGATGAGGCCGACATCCCGCCCGGTCCCCCAGCAGAACCCGAACCCGTGGTCGCTTCCCCCACAGGGGCCATTGGGTCAGAGGTCGCCGCCGATAGCTGGACCAGCGGTTGGACCACCGCCGAGTTCTACACCATCGGCCAGGAGACTTACCTCTTCCTTCTCAAAGAGTCGGGCGGAGCTGTGCACATCCAGCAGATGAACACCGATGGGACAGTGGGCGAACGGGTCCAGACTAGCGATTGGACCGACGGCTGGACGGTTGCGCGGCCGTTCAAGGTGGGGTCGAACCCGTTCCTCTTCCTTCTCAAGACAGCCGATGGGACCGTTCATATTCAGGAGTTGGATTCGGACGGCACTGTCGGCTCCCGGGCTGCCACCTACGACTGGTCAAGCGACTGGACCACCGCGGAGTTCTACACGGTCGGTGGCAAGACGTACCTCTTCCTCCTGAAGGCGGCCGACGGATCAGTGCACATACACCGCATGGATTCCGACGGAACGGTCGGAACACGGATCCAAACGAGCAACTGGTCAAGTGGCTGGACAGTGGTACGACCCTTCACCGTCGGCACAACCCCGTTCCTGTTTCTCCTCAAGACCTCGGACGGTACCGTCCACATCCACGAGTTGGCCTCGGACGGCACGGTCGACTCCCAGACAGCCACCTACGACTGGTCAAGCGGTTGGACCAACGCGGAGTTCTACACCATCGGCGGGAAGACATACCTCCTTCTTCTCAAGCGAGGCGACGGGACCCTCAAGATCTCTGAGATGAAATCTGACGGCACTGTCGAGACTCAAGTAGACGAACAGGATTGGACCAACGGCTGGACATCGGTCAAGCCGTTTCGGGTGGACGATGCCCAGTACCTGTTCCTCCTCAAGAGTGGAGATGGAACCGTCAAGATCTTCACGTTTGAGTAGTCCGCAGGGCAACGCCCGGCCGGTCATGCTGGTCGGGGGAATCGACTTTTCCCCGAAGATGCTTGAGCAGGCCAGGAAGAGAGTGCCCGCGGCCCGCTAGGTTCAGGTCGACCTCCTGCACGTGCTTCCGAAGGACTCGCCCCTGTTCAGCCGCATCTTTTCGGCCTACGTCCTGCACGAGTTCAGCCTCTCCGTAAAGGTCGCACTCCTTGTCCGCCTGGCCCAGCGCCTCTCATCCGATGGGATTCTGGTTGTCGGCGACATCGCCTTCCCCGACCCCGAGCAGCGTGACCAGGCCCACCGGCGGTGGAAAGAAGCGTGGGATGAAGACTAACGCTACTGGGCCGCCGACGAAGCGCTCGTCGCGCTGGCAGGAGCCGGGTTGACCGGAGAGTACACGCAGGTTTCGGCGTGTGCTGGCGTTCTGGTGATTTGCCCTGCCGCGCCCGAAGCCTAGGGGCACGGGCGCGAGCGGGGCTAACCAGCGGCTCCAGCGGACGGATTGGGAACCGGGCGATGCTTGGCGAAGTACTCCATCGCCGCCGGTGAGCCGCAAGTCGTTAGGGTGCGCCGTGAAAGGCGGCGCGTTCTTGCAGGTGAAAGTCCTGCCGAGGCAGTTGGCGGTACAGCCTCGTAGCTACGGGTGGACGGTCTCGGGTAACCGGGGTCGTCGAGCCACCCGGACACCAGCCTTCGTAAGGAAGGCCAGCAAATCCGCGGGCCGCAACACGCGTGAACCCTGAGCAGGCCCCGAAATGCAGTCGCGAGTGCCGACCCGACTCTAACGCGGGGAAGGCCGCCGTATCCGGAGCGGGACAACCGCCAAGGCTCCGGATGACTCGCCGGGGTAGTGGGGACGGCACGTAGAGACAGAACGCGTCGCAACACGGGAGGCCCACCGAGGTGAGCGAGTCGCTGACCCTCAACCGCTCCGCAGGGGGCGGGCCGAGGTGGGCGTCGGAGGGGCCCACAGTACCAAGGAAGCCGGGTAACGCCGGTGGAGGGAAGGGGCCCTGGTTCTGGGTGCTTCGGACGGAGCCGAGGAGAGGAGATTGGCCATGGGCCTGTCAACTCCAGATGAGATCCGGAGGCTTCAGAGGAAGCTCTACGTCAAGGCCAAGGGTGAGCCGGATTACCGGTTCTACCTCCTTTACGACAAGGTGTGGCGAGCGGACATCCTGGAACACGCCTACCGACTCTGCCGGGCCAACGGTGGAGCGGCGGGTGTGGACCGGGAGACGTTCGAGAGCATCGAAGCGAGGGAGGACGGGCTGGAAGGCTGGCTCGGCATCCTGGCGACATGATGATTCCGAATCCCGATGGGGGCGAGCGGCCGCTGGGGATTCCGACGATAAGGGACCGAGTGGCGCAGCAAGCCGCCAGGCTCGTGGTGGAGCCGATCTTCGAGGCGGATTTCGAGCCGAACGCGTATGGGTACCGGCCCAAGCGAGGGGCGCTGGCCCGTCGAGTCAGCCACCGGAAGATGCTGCATCTCATCAAGATGTGGCTGAAGGCGCCGGTGGAAGAGACGGACGCGGAAGGTCGGAAGACCCTCACGGGAGGCAGTGGCTCAAAAGCGGGGACCCCGCAAGGCGGGGTGCTCTCACCGCTCCTGGCGAACATCTACATCCACCGTCTTCTCAAGGCGTGGAAGAAGTTCGACCTCGAGGCCAAGCTGCGGGCAAGGATCATCGATGGATCACGGAGAAGCTGGGTCTCGGCCTGAACGAGGCCAAGACCCGGGTATGCGACGCGGAGCGAGAGTCGTTCGACTTCCGGGGCTACACGTGGGCAAGACGTATGTGGTGGTGGCGGTGAACCGCAAGCTGCGGGGATGGAGCCGGTATTTCAGCATCGGTACGCTGGAACCGGCCTATCGGACGGTGGACCGCTACACCGAGGCTCTGTTCAGGCAGTTCTTGGTGCGTCGACACAAGGTCCCCGAGCGGGGGAACCGGCCGTTCAGCAACCGATACCTCTACGAGGAGCTTGGCCTCGTCCGGTTGGATGATCGCCGACGGATGTCGCGCCTGCATGCCTTGACGTGAAACCAGTCCGAGAACCGGATGCGGGAAAACCGCACGTCCGGTTCGATGAGCGGGTCCGAGAAACCGGGTCAGGGATGGGCTATTGAGGCACTCCCAGAGGAAACGGGGAGCCAACGGATAGGCCCGGCCTACCACCACGGCGCTCGGGCTCGACTCTACCAGAGAGAATGGTCAGAAGAAGCGAGGCCCAAAGCTCATGGCGATCATCTTCCATATCACATCCGAGAGCGAATGGGAGGAAGCGGTACAGCGTGGACGGTACGAGGCGCGCTCCCTATCTACCGCGGGCTTCATCCACTGTTCTGACCGCCATCAGGTGATCCGGGTTGCCAACAGCATCTTCCGAGGCACAGGTGGGCTCGTGTTGTTGCACGTTGATGCCGAGAGACTGTCCTCGACAGTTGTCTACGAGAACCTTGAGGGCGGGGCCGAGGTGTTCCCGCATGTCTACGGACCGATAGACTTGGGCGCAGTGCGGAACATCACACCTTTCGGGCCAGCAGAGGATGGAAGCTTTGATCATCTCTTCTGCGAGTTGGAGCCCAGCTGAGCGCCCATGGCCAGGGGTGACCGGTCGGCAGGGCGGCGGCGCTCCCGCGCCGAAGCCCGCCGGGCAAGGTCTTCCAGGAACGCTGGGCCAACACGGAGCTACAGCGGACCCCATACTCGGCCGGCCCGGGCGGCGGAGGCCGCTGAGCTCCAAGGCGTTGGACGGCTCGCCGAGCTTGAAAGACCAGGGAGACGATGGCCGGCTGCCTAATCGGAGGTAGGACGATGACCAGGAAAGTCACCGCGGCAATTGATGTCACTGTCGTCGATGTAGAGAATGGGACTGCAGTTCCCGGCCAAACCGTCGTTGTTGTGGATGACCGGATCGATAAGATCGGCGGGCAGGCAGAACTCGGCATCCAGGAACGAGCCCAGACAATCAATGGCCACGGGCTCTACCTGATGCCCGGGCTCGTCGATGCGCATGTCCACTATCTCGACGCGCCAGTATTCGGGCGCTTGATGATTGCCAATGGTGTCTTGCTCGTTCGAGACATGGGCATGCC
>Ga0315287_10006161_pt1 | contig 11894 bp, 9 predicted proteins | sample YL17G11_0_MG_FD_205037 | JGI IMG/M metagenome (GOLD analysis project Ga0315287, IMG submission 205037) | Sediment microbial communities from Yellowstone Lake, YNP, Wyoming, USA - YL17G11_0 | ecosystem: Environmental > Aquatic > Freshwater > Lake > Sediment | place: USA: Wyoming | collected...
ACCACGATCGGCATGGAGACCAGGGCGACCAGGCTCGTGATCGCCGTCAACGTCACCGAAAGTGCGGCAGAACCGCGAGCGAGATGGGTGATCAGCGCCGAACTTGCGCCGCCGGGGCAAGCTCCGAGGATCACCAGGCCGACAGCCATGGGCGGCGACAGTCGAAAGACGACGGCCATCGTCCAGGCCAGCAGCGGCAGAAACAGCAACTGGCCGATCAGCCCGGCGATCACCGCACGCGGTTGTTCGAACAACCGCGTGAAGTCGGCTGGCACGAGGGTGACGCCGACCGCGAACATGATGAAGCCGAGCGCGACAGGCAACAGCGTGCCGATGATGTTCGGGGTCACAGCAACATGCCTGCGGCGAGCAATGATCCGAATGCTGCCTGGGACAGCGCCGTCTGGCCCAGCACGGGATTGAGAGCGGCGCCGCTTGCACGCCCCATTCGCCACACGAGACTGAGCAGCAACGGGGCGGACAACCAGGCCAGCAACGCCGCTGGATGCGATGGGTTGCGCAACGCCAGCCACGTCGGCAGGGCAAGCGGCATCAGCATCAGCACCGCATACAAGCCACGCGATTGCGCGGGGCCGATCACGGCGGCGAGCGTGCGCCGGCCGGCCGCTGTGTCGGCAGCAAGGTCGCGGTAGTTGTTCAGCAACAGCACGGCCGACGCCATCGATCCGATGGCCAGTCCGGTCGGCACGATCAGCGGCGACCACTGGCCAGCCTGCAGGTAATGACTGCCGCCCACGGCCACCAGGCCGAAAAACAGCAGCACGAACAGTTCGCCGTACTGACCGTGCGACACGGGCCGGGACCCGCCCGAGTAGGACCAGCCGGCGACGATCGAGAACACCCCTAGACCGAGGATTACCGCGCCGCCCAGCCACACCAGCACCAGGCCAATCAGCATCGCGAGGCCGAAGACGACGCTCGCGGCGCGGCGCACCTCGCTCGGCGTGGCCCAACCGGCAGCCGTGATTCGCAGCGGGCCAACGCGGTCGGCACGATCGTTGCCCTTCTCGTAATCGGTGACGTCGTTGAGCAGGTTGGTGCCGACCTGGATCAGCACCGCGCAGGCCAGTGTCAGCATGAACACGGGCCAGTTCGCAGTTGCATCCTCGGCCCAGGCCAGGCTCGCGCCGACGACAACCGGTGTGACGGCCATCGTCAGGGTGCGTGGCCGTGAGGCAACCAGCCAGCGACGCCAGCCACTGGGACGAATCGCTAGATCAGGTGTACTCGACGTCGGAAAACCCATGTGCGAACCAGCAGCAGGATCAGTAGGCGTCCGCCAGCGCATCGTTGATCAGCGTGCGCAGTTGCTGTTCACCGAAGCTCGGCATAGGCCGTCCGTTGACGAAGTATTCCGGTGTCGCCGTCACCTTCAGCACCATCGCGTCATTGCGGTCCTGCTCGATTCGCTGCGTCACTTCCGGCGCGTTGACGTCGGCCAGCAACTGGTCGATGTTCATGCCCACGCCAGCAATCGAACGAACGATCAGGTCGGGCTGTGCAACGTGGTTCGGCGCCCACTGGTGCTGTGAGGCCAGCAGCGCTTCCAGCGTCTGCCAATACTTGTCCTGCTTGCGACTCGCCTCCAGGACACGAACCGCATACTCCGACCCGTCGTGAAACGCGACGTGACGGACGGACAGGCGAATCTTGCCGGGGTTATCCGCCATGTATTGCTTTGCAATCGGGAAGAACTCGGCACAGGTCTCGCAGGCAGGGTCGAGGAATTCGACGATGTGGACCTTGGCAGTGGCCTCGCCAAGCGTCGGCGCCTGGGTGCTGGCCAGGGCCGACCCCCGATGCGTATCGACCTGCCCGGATGACTGCTTTTCCCCACCTTTGTGCAGCAGCGCCCAACCGCCAAGCGCCAGCAGCAGGACTGCGATCGAACCGATGACGACGTTTCTGGTGCCGCGACTCGCCGCGGACGATGTTTGCTGCGCCGGCTGCCCGGGTCGCTCGGACTTCTGGTTTCTCTTGGTCTTGCGGCTCATGGCGAACTCCTGATATCGCAGCAGCCACCGGCTGGCCAGCGGCAGTCGCGGGATTCTATAGCAGTCCGCTCACCCGTGAATTTAGTGGTTAACGCAGGATTGCCGCGCGTTATGCCGGGGGAAGACCCAGGCTGTGCCCGCGGTCCACGTCCTGGCGGCGGTGCTAAGCTCACGCCCATGAAAAAATTTGACCCGATTCGCTCGTTCGCAGACCTGCGGCACGAGTTCGGCGAGCACGGCGGCGTGAACATGTCCGTCGAGGCGAGCACGACGTTCACGGTGATCGATGCCGAGACGATGCCGGAGATCTTCCAGGGTCACCTGGGTCCGGACGTCGGCGGTTGCTACCTCTACGGTCGCCACTTCAATCCGACGGTGTACGTGCTCGGGCGACAGATTGCGGCCTACGAAGGCGCGGAGGCGGGCTACTGCGCGGCAAGCGGCATGGCGGCCATCGCTGCCGTCGTCATGCAGCTCTGCGACACGGGGGACCACGTAGTTGCAAGCCGCACGGTATACGGCGGAACCTTCGCACTGTTGCACGACTACCTGCCGGCCAAGGCCGGGATCGCGACGACGTTCGTGGACGTCTCCGACCTCGACGCCGTCGAGCGCGCATTCACGCCGCGAACGCGGGTCCTCTACTGCGAGACGATGTCGAACCCGACACTGCGGGTCGCGGATATTCCGGCGCTGGCCAAGATCGCCCACCGGCACGGCGCCATGCTGGTCGTCGACAACACCTTCACGCCCCTGATCGTCGCACCGATCCAGCACGGCGCCGACGTCGTGGTGCACAGCCTCACGAAATTCATGAACGGCGCGAGCGATCACATTGCCGGCGCCGTGTGTGGAACGACGGCGTTCATAATGAAGCTCATGGACCTGCACACGGGCTCGTTGATGTTGCTCGGTCCGACGATGGATCCGCAGGTGGCATTCGACATCAGCCTGCGCCTGCCGCATCTTGGCCTGCGCATGGCTGAACACAGCCGCCGCGCAAACGCGATCGCCAGTCGCCTCGAGCAGTGCGGACTGCCGGTTACGTATCCCGGCCTGCCGACGCACCGGGATCACGCGCTCCTGCGGCGGTTGGCGAACCCGGACTTCGGGTTCGGCGGATTGCTCACGCTGGACCTGGGCACCCGCGAGCGTGCGTTCGACTTCATGGGCCGACTGCAGAACAAACACCAGTTCGGCCTCATGGCAGTCAGCCTCGGCTACAGCGAGACGCTGATGTCCTGCTCGGCCGCATCCACCAGCAGCGAGATGCCCGCGGAAGAACTGGAGAAGGCGGGTGTCCGGCCCGGCCTGGTGCGGCTGTCGATCGGCTACACCGGAACACTCGACCAACGGTGGGGACAATTGCAGTCGGTGCTCGTCGACATGGGCCTGATCTCCGCTGGAGCATGAACAAGGCTCGCAGCAACTGTGCGGCAATCCTCCTGGCACTCACGTGTTCCTGCAACCTTGTCGGCCTCCAAGGTTGCGCCACGGAGCCGGTCACGCGACCGGTGCCCGTAGTGCGTACCGAGCCGACGGTCGTGCCAGGCATGCCCGCCGAAGTGCGCTCCTGGGGTGACGATCCTGCCGGTGCATTCCGCGACTGGCTGGAATTGCCTGAGGACGAACTCGCCGTCCGTTGCGCTGGCGTGATGGACCAGCCGCACAATTACCTCGTCATCTCGAGTGGTGGTGTGGACGGCGCGTTCGGTGCCGGCCTGCTCGTCGGCTGGACGGCAGCCGGCACACGCCCCGCGTTCCAATTGGTCACTGGCGTCAGCGCCGGCGCGATGATTGCCCCGTTTGCGTTTCTTGGGCCTGCGTACGATGGCGTCCTGCAAGAGATCTATTCGGCCTACTCTTCGAAGGACCTGGTCGAGCGTCGAGGGATGTTCGAAGTCCTGGAGGGAGGTGCGGTCATGGACACCGCGCCGCTGCGACGGTTGATCGGCCGTTATCTGGGTGACGAACAGGTAGCGCAGATCGCCTCCGAGAGCCGCAAGGGCCGGAAACTCCTGATCGGCACGACCAGCCTGAACACGGGACGATCCGTGGTCTGGGACCTGACGCAGATCGCAGCCAGCGGGGCGCCGAACGCGCGGCAACTGATTGGCGATCTTATCCTGGCATCAGCCTCGATTCCCGGAGTGTTCCCGCCGGTGCGCATCAGCGTCGAGGCTGCAGGAGCTCGGTACGACGAGATTCATGTCGACGGCGGCGTCACGGCGCAGCTGTTTCTGGGACCGGCGGGGCTCGACTGGAAGCGTGTCGCCGAACGGCTGCGGGTGCAGGGCCAGCCACAGGTTTACCTGATCCGGAATGCACGCTCATACCCGCAATGGACAGCGGTGCGAACACGGCTGGCGCCACTGCTCGAGCGCCCGTTCTCATCGCTGAGCCGTGATCCCAATGGGCTGCCCGAGTGGGACGCCGTTGAGCCTGGTGTGTCGTCGATCCTTGCGCGCTCGATTGAATCGATGCTGCGGACACGCGGCTTCAACGACGCGGTGCGCCTCTACCTGAGCAGCCAGAGCGACCAGCTCGGCTTCAACCTCGCGCACATCCCAGGCGACTTCACCGTCGGGTCGAAGGAGTTCTACGACCGTAACTACATGCAGGGGCTGTTCGACCGCGGCTTCGTCATGGCGAAGGGCGGTTACCCCTGGTTGCACAGTGACGCGGCGGGCCACGAGTAGGCGCGATGCCCGGTGATTTGCGTCACCGGGCATCTCGCCACTGCTGTCGCCTACGGGTTCGGTCCGTTGTGGCAGTCGTAGCAACCGACCTGCGTACCCTTGGCCACGGTGCGCGTGCCGTACTCGGTGCTCCAGGTACGGATTGCCGCAGTACGTGAGAGTGCGGTGCCGCGGAAATTGGGTCCGTGGCATGCGGCGCAAGCCTGCACGTTCGCCTTTGCCAGGCTCTCGTGACCCGTGGTCCAGCGCGCGTCACCTACGTTGTGCATGCCGTGCGGGCCGTTCAGCGTGAGGGCGAGCGAACCGGCTGCATGGCAGGTCGAGCACTCGGCCACGGTGCCGGTATGCCCCTGCAGCTCCCTGGCCGCGACGTTGTCGTTGTGGCCATCGACCGGGTTTGCCCAGATCGCGTGCGTGCTGTTGTGGCAGGCTTCGCAAGCGACGCCGCTGTGACCCTTGCTGAAGCGGAACAGCTTGCCGCTGTTCTCGGCGAACCGCGTGTTGCTGGCGAGACGCGGCGAGGCGCCCGCATCGTTCGGGTCGAACGCGACGATCGTCCGCAGGCCGTCCAGCGCCATGAGCGACGGATCGAGCTTCGAGAAGGTTACGGCGTCACCGGTGTGGCACGACTGGCAGCGTGGCAGGTCCGCCCACGGACGGCGCGGCTTGAGGTCATTCGTGCCGTCGATGCTGCCGCCCTTCAGGAGAGCAGTCATGCCACCGACGGCCTTCATGTCACCGTGGCAGTTCTGGCAGTTCACGGTCTCCGTCATGGCGCCGCGCAGGCACTTGGTATTCCTGCCCGGATGACAGGTGTAGCAGGCTTGTGTCTGCGAATCGGGTGTGCCGCCCAGTCGGACCCAGGTGTCCGTGTACCCCTGCATCTTTTCGCTGTGATACGCGTGCATCGCCGACGACATGGTCTTGTGCAGTTGCTGCGCGGTGCTGGGGCCGGTTCCAGCGAGGTCCAGCGCAGGGGAGTAGTGGCAGCCTGCGCAGAGCACAGGCTTCGCCGCCATGAGGGTGGTCTTGTTCATGTTGTCGTGCAGCAGCAGGACGTTCTCGCGCGAGCGAATCTCCTTGGTCGATGCCTGCGACCAGTTGATCCCGCCTCGCTTCGTCGCAGCACCGCCGCTGTCGTGACAGTCGGAGCACGTCGTTTCCTCGGACACGGGCAGGACGACGTCGAGGTAGGCAACGTCCTTGCCGGTGGCTTTCTCGGTCGCAACGAGGCGCACCAACGGATAACGGTTCGGCGTTCCTGCATCGTCAACGGGAATGATCGGAATGCCTTCCGCCTTGAACAGTCCGCCGGGCGTGTTCCACGCAAGGGACTTGTTCGCGACCGTGGCCGTATCTGCAGGCATGTACAGTCCTTTGAGGCCCTGACCCGGCAGCAGCGTCGCACCGTAGAGCGCTTTCGCGTGCGTCCAGAAATTCGTCTTGGGACCCAAGGTCGAGTTGAGACTCGTGCTGTTGATCGATCCTCCTGCGTCACTGACCGCTTCGTAGCGCAGGCTCACGACCGAGTCGTTCACGACAGCCGGCTTGCCGGTCGAGCCGCGGCGCACGACCTGTGCGTTGACCACGTTGTAGGGTGGCAGGATCGAGAACACCGAGAAGTCGGCGTCCACGCAGTGCATGCCGAGGTCGTTCGTCGCCAGGACTTTGTAGACCCACGCGGTACTGACGGTCGAGGTGCCAACGGTGATCGGAACGCTGACCGTGATCTTGCTGTCTTTTACCGACACCACGGTGCTGCCCGCCTTGATGCCCTTGACCGTCACGACATTACTGCTGACCGAGACCGTGGCGATGCCGGTGCTCGCAGAGGTCGCTGACACCGTACCGGAATAGCTGCTGGCGGTGACCTTGCCGCTGGAACCGACGGCAAGCGACAACGAGGAGGGGGACACGGTCATGGAGTTCACGACCGTGACCGGCAGGCTGATGTTCGACGTCCGGGCGTCACGGACATAGACGGTTGCGGTTCCCACGCTCACGCCGGAGACCGTCAGCGTGGCACCGGTCGTCGTCACGTTCGACAGCGACACTTTGACCACCGCAGTGTTCTTCGACTCCGCCTGGATCTGACCGCTCGCATTGCTGATCTTTACCGCAGCGCTGCCTCCTGCCGACACCGTCACCGTGGTGGGCGACAGCGTCAGTGCCGATGCCTGGCCCGCGAACAAGGCCGAGGTAATGGTCAACATTGCAAAAGCGAACCAGTGGGTTCGTGTCCTGGCGTCGGTAGTGCGCGATCGAGTCATGAGGTGGTTCCCCTGCGAGTCACAATTCGTTGAATGGCGCGCATTGACATCGGCAGTGCGGCGCTATTGGAAACTGGGGGAATACGAATGCGACTGCGTGTCATTTCCCCAGCCCTGAAACGACAAAGCCCAGATTTCTCTGGGCTTTGACGCGTGTTCCGGCAATAGACGGTTGAGTTCTGCAAAATCAATCGGCCGGTCTCGAAATCTGTTTGCGCATGCAGCCGACTATAGGAAGACGAGCGCAGTTGTTCGCTATGACGTGCGCAATTGGTGACGCACGACCGCTTTTCGCGTCATGGTCAAAGTGAGGCAAGCAGGCGGAAGTGCAGGGCTATCGCGTCAGTGCAACAAGCGCGGTCCGGCATCCGCGGCGACGAAGAGCCCCATCGCGATCAGGAACAGGCCGAAAATCCGCCGCAATTTTTCCTGCGGAAGTTTTCGACCGAGACGATTGCCGGCCATGCTCCCGACGATGCCGACGAGCGAGATCGCGAGCAACGTGCGCCAGTCGAGCGCCATGCCCTTGGCATCCAGCACCAGCAGATACTTGCCGAAGCCGGTGAACGAATTCATCGCGATGACTGCAAGACTGGTGCCGACGGCGCTCGCCATCGGCACTGCCGCAAAGAGCACCAGCGCCGGCACGATCAGGAACCCGCCGCCGACGCCGACCAGTCCACTCAACAAGCCGACCGCTGCGCCGCCCGCGACGATCGCCATCGGTCGAGGACTGGCTGCATCTTCCTTGAGCGCAGCTGGGCGCAGCATCCGCCAGGCGGCGAGCAGCATGACGATGGCGAACAAGGCGAGTTGCAGGGTGCCAGGGACCCAGCGAGCGAGTGACGCGCCGACCCATGCGCCAGCCATTCCCGGGACGCCGAACCATAGGGCATTGCGCCAATCAACGAGCTTGGCTGCCGCGTAGGGAATGCATGCGGCCGTTGCGATCAGTCCCACCACGAGCAACGAGCCGGCGATCGCGATCTGCTCTGGCTGATGCAACAGGTAATGCAGAACCGGCACGGTCAGGATCGATCCGCCTGAACCGAGCAAGCCCAGGCTCAGGCCGATCGCCAGTGCGCCCAGCACTGCCAGCAGCATCAGCCGGGTCCCCGCGTCCCGGTCATTGCAAGGCGTCGATACCAAGCGTCTTGAGCACGTACTTCTCGTATATGGGCGTGATCGAGCCGGTTTTCACCTTGCGCAGGAAGTACTTCTCGAAGGCGATCTTGGCGACGTGCACCCACTTGCCTTCGCGTGCCCAGGTGACGTTGCGCGGCGGAATTTGCGGCAAAGCGACGAACGCTGCGCCGGTATCGCCGAAGTCGGCGAGACAGATCGCGTTCCAGGTGCCACGCGCTGCGGCCGTCTGTCCAGCGATGTCGGCGGCGATGTTCTCGCAGATCGCATGCACCATCGACTCGATCATGAATCCGGTCTTTGGCGCGCCCGTCGGCACGGTCGTGACCTCGACCGGGGGGATGGCGACGCACACACCGGCGGAAAAGATGTTGCGGTACTTCTTGCTGCGCTGGAACTCGTCGATCAGGACGAACCCGCGTGGATTGCAGAGGTCGGGGACGCTCGCCACCGCATCCACGCCCTTGAATGCCGGAAGGATCATCGACCAGCCGAAAGGAAGCTTGTGCTCCTTGCGGACGGCGCCGTCCTCGCCGAATTCCGTCGCATTGACGATACCCTGTTCGACCGAGGTGACCTTCGCATTGGTCACCCACTGGATGTGACGCTGCCGCAAGGTTGACTCCATCAGTCCCTTGCTGTCGCCGACGCCGCCCAGCCCCATGTGGCCGATGTAGGGTTCCGACGTCACGAACGTCATCGGTACCTTGTGGCGCAGCTTGCGCTTGCGCAGGTCCGCGTCGACGATCATCGCCATTTCATAAGCGGGGCCGAAGCAGCTCGCACTGGCGACGGCGCCGACGACGATCGGGCCGGGATTCTTCAGGAACTGCTGGTACTTGTCCCACGCATCCAGCGCGTGGGCCTGCGTGCAGATCGAGACCGTGTGACCTTTCGGGCCGAGGCCCGGGACTTCGTCGAAAGCGAGTTTCGGACCGGTTGTGATCGCCAGGTAGTCGTACGGCTCTTCGGTGCCGTCCTCGAAGACCAGCTTCGACGCCCCGGCATCGATCTTCTGCACGAACTTCGGGATCCAGCCGACATCCTTGGCGGCCAGCGGACCAGCCAGCTCGACGCGAGTCTGTTCGGGCTTGCGCCACCCAACGGCGACCCAGGGATTCGACGGAGTGAATTCGAAGTAGGGGGAACTGCCGACGAGCGTCACCTGGTGGCCGGCGCCGAGTTTCTTCTTCATCTCGTAGGCGCAGGCGACACCGCCGAGACCCGCTCCAAGGACGATTACTTTAGCCATCTATTTCCCCCTGCCGCGTGCGGCATCGTGTGCCTTTCAGCTGTGGTTGGGCTTCCGCAAAGGCTCTGGAGGCTGCGTTGCACGGCAGCCGGGAATCGGTCGTGCGGGCGCAGTTATAATATTAGTAATCGCTAAAGTAGGCAAGCACGGTATTCTACCGACCTCCCATCGGCCGCCTCGGACCAAAGGACCGTCTCATGTTCAAATTGACGCTGGAACCGGGAGCCAGGATCGATGTCCTGGCCAGGAATCATCAATATCATTACGCGAACGACGGCAGCCTGCCGAATCCGCTCGAGTCAACGTATGCCGCGCTTGCCGGTTGCGCTGGCGTTTACGCCAAGAAGGTATGTCGCGAACTCGCCATCGACGATGCAGGAATCGCGATCTCCTTGCGGGTCGTGGGCAAGGCGGGGCAGCCGCTGATTCCCTCCCGCATCGTGACGACCGTGGCATTTCCAGATCGCTTCGATGAGGCGCAGCAGGCCGCGGTCCTGCAGTCGATCGAGAAGTGCGCCGTAAAAGCCCTCATCCAGGTCGGGCCCGATATCGAGTTCACAGTGGAAAGCGCAGTTGCGGCGTAATGTTCGGTGCGCCGCACTCGCCAAATTGCACGAGCACGGGCACCTGACGCAGGATGAATTCCGCCGGGCGGATGACGCGCCGGTCGCCGCCTGCATGCCCTGAGCGACAAATTCGTCAAGTGGCACCTGTCTTTCGTCGGACCACAAGCCTGTCGGAATATTTTCCACAACGACCCCGACGATTTTCCCTGATGAGTTGCGGTGGAAGCCATGACTTACTTCCGCACCCTGATCGGCGCAAAGCCTGCATACAATCGCCCGTGCACAGACAAATTTTGAATCAGGACTTGAACGGCGGGCTTCCTGCCACGCAGCGTCCGCTGGTGGAGCGACGGCAACAGGAACGTCGGATCCCGAAATTCCGGCTGGGCTCGACTTTGCCGATCGATGTGCTGAATCGACGCATGGGCCTGGGCCGTCGTTGGGACGACTGGCGTCGAAAGCAGTGACGTGTCATTCGCAAGGACATTGAAAAGCGTCGCAGACGCTTACACGGCAGCATGGAACACAGGTTCGCCGCAGAGCGTGGCGGGATATTTCGCGGAGGACGGCGAATGTCCTGACCGTGCATGGCTGGGAAGAGTGGGACGTCAGCGACGAGCTGAAGGTGAAATCATCCCGCGGCTGGTACGACTCCGACGACTACGCACGGCAGGTGGCTGGCAAAACTGACTGACCGTGGTGTGCCGGTCCGGACTCGCGACATTTAGGCATTCAGTCAGGCGCCCACCCGTTGGCGTACGCCGGCGAAGACCGCCAACGTGCTCTGGCGAAACTTTGCTTTGCTGGGCGGATCGAAGAGCTGCCAGGCGTCACTGTCCGCCAGCATCATGATTTCCAGCAACGGCAGCAGTGCCGGGCGGATGCACAGCGGCACTTCTGCGTCGCTCAGGCTGCAAGGATTTGGCCATTCCGGCACCACGTTCAACGATTGGTGCAGCAGCACCGCCTGGACGATGAGCGAGGCGGGCGATCCGGCGCCGAAGAGTTGATCGAGGCCCTGCAGGATTTCCGGCAGCGCATGATTGTCCGGGATCACTCCCTTGCCGTCGGGTGCGGCAACGGACGCGCCGAGCACCAACTGCGTCCAGGGCTCGAGCCCCGCTGGGTAGGTTTCGCTGGTGGGAAAGCCCACGCGGGGTAGAGTTCGCGTCGCCATCGTCGCGGAGCGAAACGCGTGCAACGCATCGCGCTGCCCGCCGATCACCTGCTTGCCGAGGTCGTGGTACAACACGATCCATTCCATCAATGCCTGTTGTGGCATGGATGCCTGCCGAAACTCCGGCAGCCGCTGAAGCGCGATCAGCACCTGGGTAATGTGATGCAGCGTAGCGCGATCCGCGTAAGCCGCCATCTCCTGCCAGCCCGGGGCAACGGTCTCGATGGTCTGCATCCGATCGGCAGTGTAGAAGTCACGCATGCGCAGGCACAGTGCGTCCCCGTCCTGCAATTCACCTGCGTCAATCTGTCGAGCCAGGGTTCGAACAAAATCGAACAAGTCCGGCAGGCGGTCTTCCAGGATCGGGATGAGTGCTTGCATCGGGGCATGTCCTGAGGTGGCGGCACATCGAAGTCGGGGGGGGCGTCCTGCCGCTGGAACCGTCAGTGGCGCTCGCATCGAACAGCGCGACGGCGCCTCCCGTGAGCTGCAGAGTACGCGCCTTGGTGGCGAGTCGACAGGGGATGGGGGCGTTCGCAGGTCTTCCCCGGTCGTTGCCGAGGATGCGCTAGTCTTCAGACAAGAATGACCGACGGAGTGCGTGAATGATCAAGCGTGAGACGCCAATTCCCGCGGTCGTGAAGTGGCTGTTCGGGCCGCTCTTGCTCGCGGCGGGTGGGCTGGGTCTCGCCGTCGCATTCGGCCTGATTCAGCTCGAACCGTCGCGTACCCACGCGCCCCTGTGGATTGGCGGAGCGATCGGGGTGTCCTT
>Ga0315287_10006165_pt1 | contig 11893 bp, 7 predicted proteins | sample YL17G11_0_MG_FD_205037 | JGI IMG/M metagenome (GOLD analysis project Ga0315287, IMG submission 205037) | Sediment microbial communities from Yellowstone Lake, YNP, Wyoming, USA - YL17G11_0 | ecosystem: Environmental > Aquatic > Freshwater > Lake > Sediment | place: USA: Wyoming | collected...
CTGGATCGCAAGATCTTTCATTGCCTCATACCCAAGGAAATCAGCGAGGTTGCGGCCGCGCTTGTACCGGTCTGTCATGGCTTCATGCACACAGTCCGCGCTCGTGCCGCAGATGCCGTCATGGGCATGATTCTTCATGAGGAGTTTCCACGCCTTGTCAATAAAAACCCGGGGATATTCGGAGCCGTGGATAAAGGCGAGGGAGCAAACAGGTTCAGCCAGGCGGATCAGGGCGGTTTCAGCTGCATGGTTCAGGAGTTTCATGTTCATGCGGGCGGACATAGTAGCTGCAAGGAGCTGGTTGAATCCCGGGATGCGCATGGGCCGACGCATCTCGCCCCGCCTTTTCTCCAGCACAATTTTTTTCTTCTTCAGATACGAACGCACATCCTTAACATAAGCCGGGAGCGAGGAATGAACAAGGACCTCCCTGCCAAAATATTCATTGGCTGTCCTGATGATCTGGGGCACATCCTTATGAGGAAACAAATGATCCACGCCGTCCATAGCCAGGAGAATGGGGATGGCGGACACGGAGAGTCCCTTATCAATAAGCTGCTTCACGCAACGGATCCAGTTATCCTTATCCGTGAGGAACTGTTCCTTGCCGCGCCACCAGTAATGATTACAGCTCTCCGCATCGCAGGAGTGCACAGGGCAGTCCGCAGGCCAGCGGTATTTCCAGTCCATGGCGTCGCGTCCCACGCATCCCGGTCGATGCACGAGATAGAACCAGTTGGATTTGGTGTACCTGTCCGGCAGGTGGAGACCCAGGGCCTGGGTGCCGTCAGGCGCCTCCCAGATAAGCTCGCTTTTCGTCTGCCATTCACTGATGCCGCGGGAAAAGAGGATGCTCGAGATCCCGAATCCTGCGAAAATTTGGGGGATCTGTCCGCAATGCCCGAAGGAGGAGATGAGGTATCCTTCCTTCATGCACGCGCCGTAATCTCTGGCAAGCCGCGTTCCATAGAGGAGGTTTCGCACAATGGATTCTCCGTCCACGAGGTTATTATCAATGAGGGAATACCAGGGGCCTGCGAAAAGGCGTTTCTCCTTGAGCCAGCGGCGGATGTTTTCGAGCCTTTCGGGTCGGGCTTCCAGGTAGTCTTCCACCACGACGGACTGTCCGTCCAGGAGAAATGCCCTGTAGGTCGGATCTTTTTCAAAGATCTCAAACAGCTGATCCAGGCATTTCACCAGGTAAGGCTGAAAGAATTCGAGCGGCTGGCGCCATTCGCGATCCCAGTGTGTGTGGGATACCACATGGACCTTTAAATCCCTGGGATAAGTTTCCATACCATTATTCTCCAGTAAAGCGTTGGAACATGCTCATCCAGATTTGAGAAACTACATAAAACACCCGAACAACAGTTTCAACGAATAATTCTGGGATGATTAATAAATGGGCGCATCTTGACTCCGCTCCACAGAGGAATAGTCTATTGAAAAATATATAAAATGAAATAAAAATGAGGTTATCTCCATCAATCTTGAATGGCCAAGAGAAATCAGTGAATCCACATTCTCTCAACAATTTAAAACTCTTCCCAAAACCAAGACTTTCAATTTTTAAAAAGTCGTATCACTTCACAAGGGTAAAGAGAGTGAAGTAATTGGGATTGAAACCTGTGCCTATGCCGGGGGTCCATTCGAGCCAGCCGCGGCGTCCGCCGCCGTCATTATCATTGAGTAAAAGGGTGAAAGCGAACTGCGCCCCCTCTTTCATCTCCAAAGGAGAGAGAAGTTTCCTGGGAATGGCGGCTTCGTACACATACACATCCTTTTCCGGGGATTGGAAGGAGAATTTGATTTCCGGCGCGGGTTTATTCTCCATTTTCCCCATAACGGGCCAGGACCAGGTCTCAAAACCTTTTTTGGTTTTTGCCAGACCGTAGAGATATTTTCCCTTGTCCGGTTTTTCTTTATCCTTTTTGAGAGTCGTATCAAACCCGAGCTGAAAGCTGTCGCCTTCCCAGATGAGTTCGCCCGTGTGATCCTGGCTGAACACATTGTCCTGCACAATGGCGAGAAAATAGAGATATTTTTCATCCCACATGAGACTCGCCCTGGCGCTCAGGTTCCAGTCCATGTAAGGCACAAGACCCACAGCCTTGTCCTGCGTATCCAGGTAAATGAACCGGGCATCCTTCCAATCGCCTGCATCTCCGTCAATCCCGGGCGAACCATACGAGGCCGCGAGTTCGGAGAGTTCGGCAGTTGCGATCGCCTCTTCTCCGCTTTTCTCCCGGAACACACCCTTTATCTTGTACCTGTTATCCGGTCTTGTCTTCATCTGTGAGAAGGAAAAAGAGACCTCCGCTTTTATTACGGATGTGATCTGATCCACTGGGAGAACAGCTGTTCCAGCGCTCCATTCCTCCGGAGGGGTGAGAATAAAACTCCCATCGATCGGTTTCTTACCGACATTTTCAATAAGAATCTTCACAGGAGGATTCGTTTTCAAAGATCCGACGAGGGGAAGGATTTTCATTTGAGCGGAGGAGATGCCTGTAATCTGCGCTTCGCCGAGGGCAAAGACAAGGCTGGAGGAATCCGTATCAGGCGCTTCGAGATATACAGGATCGGATCTCAGGGGAATCTCATAATGCGAGATGGGGTTGCCCATGATGTCATAAAGAGCGGCCCGGCGCGGCAGGGGCATTGTGAGGGATCCCCTGGCGCCGCTCGACCAGAGAACCGCCACGCTTCCATTCTCCTTTTCAAACACGAAGATGCGCGCCGGCTTCAGGATCTCCACCTTATTGTAAAATCGGGCGCCATCGAGAAAATAGACCATGGCTGCATAAGCGCCGAATCCGAACCTGGGAGTGAAGTCCTCCCTGTTCACAAGACCGAAATGTTGTCCGTCCTTGTTCCGATCGTCATTCACGAAGTTGTACCAGAAAAATTTATCGAGTCCGGCAGCCAGGCCGTAAATATGGGCGCGGACCAGGGACACGGCCTGATGGCGCATCTGAACGGGATCCATGGTGGAGTGCCAGCCGAACTCGCTGACCCAGAATGGCCGGCTGCTTACGCCGAGTTTTTCAAAACTGCCCACGGTCTCCACCATATTCCGATCCATATCCCCCTCCTCCGGCGTGCGCGGAGGGCAATAATAATGAGGAGTGACGCCATCCAGGCTGTCCTTTCCAGCCTCCGCAATCACGGCGGAATTGAACGTATCCCCAGCTTCGGAGAAAAAGACCGCGGCATTGGGGTCCGCTTCCTTTGCGGCTTTGTAAGCCTCCTTCAACAGGCGGCCGAACTGCGCGCCGCTGCCGTTCCAGAACGTGGCGGGTTCGTTCCAGATCTCCCAGTTGGAGATTCCATACCCATCCTTCCATCCCTCTACTTGCGCAAACTCGCCGCCGGGTTTATAGCGATTCACAACCCTTTTCACATAACGGGCATAATCCGCATACCCCTGGTCTGTGAGAGGCGTGGTCCATTTGCCCCAATAATCGAGAAGCCCCAGGATAAGAATATTATTATCATGCGCCGCCTTGATGGTGCGGTCAGTGCGATCCCATGTCCATTTGCCCTTTTCCGGTTCCACGATATCCCACAGGAGTTCGTCGCGATCCCAGGCTGCGCCGAGCATGTTCTGGAGTCGGGCGGCAACCGGGAGTTCTTCGGGGCTGAACCGCATGGCATAATAAGCGCCGATGCCAAAGGGTGAATCGGACCGGAGCGTCTTGAGGCGCACATCGCGGATGCAGGCAAAGGTTGTCTCCTCGGACTCTATCATTTTATTCTTTGTATCATAAAGGGAGATTTGTGCGCGAAACACTCCGAAGATTCTGAAGGGAAATCTGAACCTTTGCGATTTTTTCATTTCCTCCCCGGTAAAGGATTTCGAATACACCATTTTGTCATCGAAATTGAAGATTTTCAAAGACGCCCTGTTCGCTCCTGTTTTCTGGAGATCCAGAAAGATTTCGATCCTGTCAGACGGCAAAAACACCGAGACTTGCGTCCCAGTGGTCACATGAAGATATTCCGCTGTTTTCGCGCCAAGGGAGGCGGTTATAAAAAAAAGAAAAAGGGTGAAGATGGATCTCTTTGTCATAAGGGACCTCCTATTTCAGTGCGGTTCAAACAAGAAACCTCTTTAGATTCCCGCCATAGATCTTAGTTAAAAACTTTTTTGACAGCTGTAATTTTTTGTAAATGGCGTTATCTCTTTTTATCCATTGAGTTGTCCAGGAATCATTATATTCACCTACAGTTGAGTCCGTGCCGAAGATAATATTGTTTTCAACATCATACCCGATGCGGAAGAGTTTTGTCAGGGCTTCCTCCCGATACAAGGGAGGGGTCCCGGGTGTAATGTCGATAAACATCTCCACGGAAAGCCTGGGTCTGAGAGTCAAGGCATTTTGAAATTTTCCATATACGGCAAGGAGTTCATCGCACCAGGGCCAGGCGATATGCGCCAGGGCGAATTTCAGTCCTTTGACATCGAGGAGGGCTTCAAATTCGGCAGGACGATTGTAGGAAGAAGAGGGCTGGCTATCCCACAAGATGCCGGAATGAAACAGGATCGGTTTTTTTCGCTCGGCTATTTCCCGGACCAGCTTCAAGACTTTGAGACTTCCTGGGAAAAATTTGTTGCAGATGATTTTGAATCCATGAGCGCCGCGACGAATAGCCAGATCAACCTGTTTCAAGGCGTCCGTCTCGAGAGGATCGATCCAGAAAAAAGGAAAGAGATCAGGCCCAGCTTTACACCAGAAAAAGAGATTATCGAGCCGCTCTTGCGCCGAAGCCCGAGCCGCAACCCAGGGGAATGAAGGCGGCGGGAGCGAGATCACCAGTCCCCCCTGAATCCCCGCTTGCGCCAAGCGCCTTATAAAGTCCCTCCTGTCCTTTTTCCCATCCAGGATATGAATATGTCCGTCAAGAATCATTGTTTGTTTTGATCCCCAGAGAAATATGGCAACAAATAATACCTTTCATTTCCCATTTCAAGGGAGACTTTATATTCAATATTATCTTGACAAATAAATGAACCAATGATTATCTTTTAATATTATTTCATCCTAAAAAGAATAAGGAGGTAGAAAAATGAGGTATTGGGGGTTATGTCTATTAATGGGTGTTTTGGTTTTAATGACTGGCTGCGGTTTTTATAGTGCTCCGGTCATGCCGCCCGACGGTATGCTTTTCCAGAACACCAAAGCGCCTATGGATATCAATACAGATAAAACGGAACTTGGCACGAAGTCCGGCACATCGCAATCTATCTCTATTCTGGGTTTGTTTGCATTTGGGGATTGTAGTATCAAAGCAGCCTCTGAGGATGGAAACTTACAATTCGTCAACCATGCAGATTATGAGTATCTCAATATCCTGGGTGTCTATCAGAAATTCACAACCATTGTGTATGGGAACTAAACATGAGGAGGGGGTTCTTATAGCATGAATAAACATAGTTTAATACTATTGGGACTGGTGGTCCTCTTTATTACAGGGGGGTGCGTATCCTATCAGGCGTCCATCAAACCTCCAATAGGGGCTATATGCAATTTCAAAGCTCCTCTCACCACAGATTTCCATAATACTGATGTTGGCATGGCTACAAAAAAAGCCTCAATAAAGAAAACCTACTATTTCCATGATATCCTGTTTACCGGGATTGACCTTGCTTGGGGAACCGCTGATATTCCTGAAATAGCGTCAAAGGCCGGGATAAAAAATGTTACGTATGCAGACTATGAATTTTTAAACATCCTAGGGATTTATGCGGAATTCGGGATCAATGTTTATGGGTATTAACTGACAAAAGGATCGTTTGAAGTTTGACTTTGTCTTATTTAAGGAGGGTGATGATGAGAGCCCTGATGTTAATATTTGTCTGTATAATTCTAACATCCATAAACGGATGTTCTGCTTTCTTCCGTGCACCGGTCGTGCCCCCAACAGCCAGTGTATTCACGGATATCGAATGCCCGATAGATGTGAATTTCAACAATACAACCATTGGCCCGAAAAAAGGTATGTCTCAAAGTGTGGGGATTCTCGGAATTCTTGCCTTTGGGGATGCCAGTGTTAAAGCAGCAGCACAAGAAGGCAATATTACTACTGTTGACCATATTGGATACAAATTCACGAATATCCTGGGTATTGTCTCTTTCTATAAAACTATCGCTTATGGTCAGTAAATGGATTTCCTTTTCCCATAAATGATGATTCTTTCTCTCCGGGAAAAACATTTGACGCAGCGATTTTCCCCTGACATGATCCCTCTATAATCTCCGAAATATCAAAAAAGGCAGGGACAGATGATTCAAAAGCCCTATCCCTATGATCCGAAGAATCTGGAGGCTGAGGTGTCCGCTGTCATCAAGATCAAGGACATCGAAGAGCTGTATGAATTGAAGGAGCGGGTATCGATCAAATGGTGGGAGACCGTTCTGATTCTTCTTCTCTTTGCCTCGGGATTCGGATTCATCCTCACGGTAAGCAAGCTGATTCCGATCAGTCAACCGTTCGTTTACTGGTTCAGCCTTTTCTGGATAGTGGCGATCATCCTGACCCTGATAGCATGCATCGAGTTTTTGATAGCGAAATTCCGCGCCCTCCGGCGGTTGTATGAAATCCACACCCACATCCTGGAAGGGATGCAAAAGGAGATTGGGGAGATCAAAAAACACATTCCTTCGGATCCGTCCCTCTCAAAAAAACATCAAGAGCAGAACCTGGAAAAGATGTAACAAGATAAATCTTCCGGTCATTTCAAACCAGTGTTCAACCGGTTTGGCGGCCCGTGTTTCTATTGCTGCAGGAGATAATCAACAACCTGTTTCATGATGATGGATCGTTTTTCCGCACCCACAATACATTCAAAGGGAAAACCGAAAACGACAAGCTTGCGGGGCTTTTTCATGGCGATGGCTGCGCTCCAGCCGTTATCCTTGTATCGGAAAACGGTCTCGGAGGTCTCGAAGTCCTTGACTTTCTCCGGTGGAACGGCAGGCTTGAGGGCATCCGGGAGTTCAACGCCATAGACGCCGTCTTCGCCGATGCCCTGGCTGACATGGAACGGGGGCAGATTCTTGAACGGACCTTCCAGCGCGGCAAAGACGTCATTGGTGCGGCTGCCGCTGTTCGTGGTCCAGTAAACTTTGAGGATTTCCGTCAAGAATTTCTTATCCTGGTCCGTGGCGGTTTCCACGCCTGCCAGGTCTGTTGCCACATACGCGCCGGATATAAAAAGCGCGCCGCCGCCGGCCAGATATGAAGCGATCAATTCCTGCTCCTTTGCGCCGAGGGTTTTGAATTCCGCTTTCATTCTGTCGGGAGATCCCTCCTTTGTGAATCCTGATGGAGGAGGCGTTGTTCGCTCCTCTCCTAAAAGCCAATCCACAAGGGCATAGGATTTCAGATCCACCAGTCCGTCGTTTACAGCCTCATCGCTCGAGGAATCGAAACCGAAGCCTGAGGAAGCCAGAGCATCTCCGTGACGGATGGAGAAATCAAAGGTATTGCCGAGCTCCAGTTTTGTTTCCAGATCCCCGTGGGAGGCGCCATGACCCGGGGCGTCGTTGGTGCGAAACTCCGAGGCGGTGTTGAAATCCCATGTATCGCCGCTCAGTCCGAAATTTGCCATGTACCCCACGCCCCTGTCCACGCGATCAAATCCGGAATATCCCTCTTTGATAATCATGGAAGGGGGCGCAATTCTATCAAAGGCGTTTACAACAAGGATGCGTCGCTTTCCCTGGGTTTGGCTTCCCACCCTGATGCAAAGGACTTCAGAGGGGAAGCTTTCGCCTCCGGCATTATAAGCCGTTACCCGGAAAGAATAAATTTTTTCCGGATCAAGATTCCGAGCTGCAAACCGAGGCTCTGTGACGCGCATTCCATTGTCGAAATCGGAAGTCATTTCATTATCACCCACCCTTGTATAAACAATGTACCCAAGAGACACGGCGGATGGCTCCAGGGGATCCGGCTGTTCGCGCCACTCGATCAGGGGGGAGTCATCAGCCTGGCGGATCACTCTCAGATGGGTGGGTGAAAGGGGCTGGATCACGGGTTCATACCCATTTTTGAAGGCGACAAACCGGAGCATGGCTTTATAGATGGCGCGGGACACATCGAATCGGAACCGGGGATCATTCGCATACTTCATATCATTGAAATTCTGATGGGAGAGGAGTTCGAGGAGGCTTGAAGGCACATTCCCCCTCCGGCTCTCGCTGTAATTACTGTCCGCGAGTCGGCGCCGGGTCCATGTGCTGGTGTATCTGGCGCGGAGGTCATCCACAATCTGGGTCTGGATGAGATCAGCGAGCATGCGGTTGTCATCCAGGCGGGGCTTGCCGTCCGGAAAAACGCTCTGCTTTTTTTCATCCTTTTCCGTATAAATGGAAAGGGTGCCGAAAATGCCATCCTTGATCCCTGCATCGGTATGGAAACCAAGCGCAAGATCCACAGGGACATGCAGGCCGGGGAAATTGCGATCCTGATTGGGGCCGCAGGGCGCTCCCTTGAGGAAATTAACATATTCCGCCCGGGACACGTAATCCTCCGTATAATCCTGCCCGTCGGGGCCGTGTTCCAATTCGAACTTGTACACCAGTTCGGGTTTCACGCCTGCATACTGGAGCCAGTAGCGCGATCCCTCGCAATAGCGGGGATACCCGCTTGTGCGGCCTGCGCGGAGAATATCGCCCATTCCGCCGCCGAACTTGACGCAGTCTGCGGAAACGGTTTGCCCGCTCCCGGCGGATTCATTCGTCAGTTCCACGCTCCCCTTTTCCGGATTTGCGCCTTTTGGGAAAAGGAACATTCCAAGATAAACCCAGGTGTTTCCTCCCATCTTTTGATTGACCAGAAAATCCGTTCTGCCGCCCAGGTGGTAAACAATATAATGGGCGTCATCTGCGCGGGAATCGTTCATGTTGTAGGAAACATACACCGCATACCGTCCAGGTTCGGGGATCATGGGGATCCAGCGCGCCCTGGCAGTGGGGGCATCCGCGGTCCGGCAAACATGGTGACATCCCTTTTCATGGGGATTCAGATTATCCGGGTAAGGCGCCAGCCCATTCTGAAATCCGGGTTGATCATCCATGACCCAGGAGGACGGGGGGGAGAGTTCGAAAACTCCCCGCTGGGGAGAGGAGTTGCCATCAGCATCATCCACAAGCGCTTCATGGGTTTGAACATCCCTTTCGCGAAGATAGCAGGCGACAGCGCCGGCATTTTCCAGCATCGGCAGGATAAAGGGGAGCATAAAGGAAGTGGGAAGCAGATCCTCCACAATGGTGAACATGCGGGGTCTCTGCCACTCCCATCTGAGATCGGTCCTGGTATCGTAGAACCATCCATGACTGCCCCACAAAACAATCTGGCGTCCATAAAGCCCTGCGGTGAATGCTGGGACAGGACTGGAGGCGCGTCTGATCCAGGGGGGAACAGACGGCGCCGGCGCCTCGCGAGCGAGGAGCTTCCGCTCCCTGAAACAAGGGGGAATATAATCCTCCAATTTCCGTTCCCCCACGAAGAGCTCCTGGGATGCGCCGGGGGAAAGTGACTCCAGAAGGGGCTTGAACATGTCTGTTATGGCCCGGATGGTTTCCGGTCTCAGGGGGTAATCCGTAATCTCCCTATTAAAAAATATTTGCACAATATTGTCGGAAACCATCACCTTCTCAATTCCGGTTCTTGGAGGAAAAAGTTCATCATAATTCATCTTTGTGCGATCCTTCACAAATTGGGAAAACTCTTTTTGAAATAGAAGAGCCTTCGTGCTTGTCGATTCCCGGGTTTGAGCATTTATGCCTTTTGGGGCCTGGGGTTCTTCCGCTGCTTCGGGGCATATCATGAAAAAACCGGCTGCCAGAAAAATGATTCCGAAAAGAAGACAGATCTTTTTCATAAAAACTCCTCCTTACATCATTATAATGGCACGGGTAAGAGGCGTCTCTTAAAAAAGCAAGCTTAAATTCCCATTTGGCACATCTTGACTTCGCTCCTGTGGGCTATGGGAAGGGATATTCAAACGACGGGGTTATAAATGTAAAGTCCCCCGACGGAACCGGGCGTTCCAGGTAAGTGGGGGACTTTCTGGGGAAATAGTTTTGCACAGGGTAAATAATAAAAGGAGCAATTTAAATGCCAAAGGAAATTCAGACATGCATAATGTCGTCAACTCAAATTAAATCAAGGTGATGCAAAATATGGACACAAGATAATAGTTATCTATTGTGTAAAATATTTTTACACAAGTCTTTTTTCTGATGTGTAATACAACTTACATCAACTCCCATGATATATCACCTCCAAAAAAACAAGGGCCAACGCATGGCCCTTGGTAAAGTTTGAATTACTTATTAATTTTTACATAATACAGTTCTTATCTCAGCATCCACCAGGCGCCCCTGGTGTCCGCCAGGATGATATTCAGGTTGAAGGTTGCGGGGCCAAGAACCGTGTTGCCGTCCGAATACGTGAACGTGAAAGAATCCGGATCCAGACCGCTGCCCGTATTACGATACGTCACAAGACCTGCATCAATGTCCGCCTGGGTGAAGGTTCCTCCAATACCCAGTGGAGCGTTGTTCAGATTCAGATCCCCAAACGCCGGCGTCGTGACTATGGTAAACACGATCTCGGATGGGGGGCTTTCCTCATCAGTGACAAGGAGATGCGTTGCGGGAATCACCCGTCTCCTGCCCTGGACTGCATCCAGAACATTGTTTTGGACCAGAACAGGCGGATCATCTACAGGCACGATCGTGATCATGAAATCGTTCCCTGTGATCCAGCCGGAATTCTCATCCTGGAAAGAAAACTCGAACGCATCCATAACAGTCTCGCTTCCGTCATGTGTGTATGCCACCCTGCCAAGACCCACGTCCACCTGGGTAAAGGTGTCTCCCAACCCCAGGGGACTTGAGTTCAGCAGAATCTGTCCGTTCAAAGGCACGCTGTCCATACGGAAACTCACAGGCTCATCGCCAGTTGCCAGGAGGTCATCGGGCGAAAGCGGCGTGGTGGAGTTCTCATTGACCGTCATGCTGTTATTCACAAGGAGCGCAGGGTCGTCATCCGCCTGCACCGTAATCGTAAACGTTCCCTGGTTCAGAGAATCCTCGTATCCGTCATTCACCTTCCAAAGGAGCGTTGTGCCATAACTGGCGCTGCGGTTCGACGGCACGAAGATGAGCCGCATCAGCGGATCAGTCACCTGCGCTGGCACGCTGCCAATCCGCGGGCCGCGGATCAGGCCTGGTCCCTGGTATTGATAAATCTCGCCAAACCCTTCCGCAGGAATCTGCGACACCCAGAACGTGATCGCATCCCCGTCCGGATCCCACCCGGTCAGCATCATCAGCTTGACGGTGTCCTCATCAGTATTCAGGGCAAACTGATCTCCGCCCGGGCCAGGAATCCCTGCCACAGGCGGTGTGTTAAGTCCCATGCCCAGGATCTCAACCTCTACAACCGGCTGTTCCGGATCGTTGCTCTCGATCATGAGCGTGGCTGTGATGAGTCCTGTGCTGGATGGATCGAAACCGATCCCCACCTCGAATCCCTCGCACACGGTAAGGCCGGTTGTAACCGGATCTTGCACGAATGTAAAATCGCTCGAGCCTTGGAGCGTGATGCTGAAAATCTCAAGCGGCAGGGTGCCCTCGTTGAAGATCGTCACAGCCATGGGATTTGCAGGTCCCTGGTTCACCAGCTGCCCTCCGAAGTTTAGGGGATTCGGGCTGACCTTGATCTTCGGTGCCAGGATTTGGAGCTCATACGCGCCGATGTCGAATCCCTCGCCTTCTCCGTCTTTCCCGATATCCGGCAGATCCACAGGTCGGACCGCATCGTCCTTGTCGAATGAAGGCGCCATGTCCTTAGCGCCCTGGTCTAAGGCTGCGGA
>Ga0315287_10006167_pt1 | contig 11889 bp, 16 predicted proteins | sample YL17G11_0_MG_FD_205037 | JGI IMG/M metagenome (GOLD analysis project Ga0315287, IMG submission 205037) | Sediment microbial communities from Yellowstone Lake, YNP, Wyoming, USA - YL17G11_0 | ecosystem: Environmental > Aquatic > Freshwater > Lake > Sediment | place: USA: Wyoming | collected...
TGATTGATATCACTCAGAACCTCAGTGGAGGAAACCCAGCATTCCCCCGTCACAAGTACGAGGTCATACTGGGGACTTGATTGTTTACTGCATATTTGTCAGTTCTATTAAAGATTCGCCATGCAATCAGTCTGGATTGATATAGACGCACGTTCTTGGCTTGATTGCGGATCATTTCCTTAGAAAGCTCAATTCTTGATGCTCCAGCAAGCATGGGAGCATTACATTTTCTCGAATGAAGAAATATAGGAAATGAATGAGTGATTAAGCTTTTCTCCCTGCTCAAATTGAAAAATCCTTTCGTAATTTCTATTTTCAGGAAAATAGATTAATATGGCAAGGAACGTTGCTAAAGCTAATTAATCAGGGTGGTTTGTAACATATGTCGAATAAAAAGAAGATATTGGATTTGGCAAAAGAGAGCATCCCGGAAATTGTATCGATATCGGAGAGTTGCCCAGAACCTTATAAGGTCAAATGTTTTGAAGTACTTCTCGAGAAAGTAATTGAAGATTCGAATTTTACTCTTCAACCCCTTCCCATATCGTCTGCGATGACTCCAGAATTGACCAAGACTCCTACGGAAGGCAGGCGACTCACCTTGCCTGAACTGAGAGACAAATTCAAACCTGAAGCCACTTATATTGATTGCACGGTTCTTTCGGCTTATTGGCTTGAAAAATATAGCGGGAAAGTCGAAGGTTTTTCTAGGCAAGATCTTACAAATACGATTAAATCTCTAAGAGTCTCGTTCGCGAATCTCTCGGATTGTGTTTCAAAGGTCAAGGATCAAGGATATCTTGTTGAGGATAAAGGCCTCATGCTATTGAGCCAGAAGGGCCTTGATTATGCAACAGCAAAGTTGGGGGCCAAGCAATGATTGACGATAGCTGGTTTGAGGAAACAAAGAAATTAATTGGCAAGATTACCGAATTAGTGAAGGAATGCGATGAACCCTATAGGGAGAAATGTTTCGAGATTCTCCTAATGGAAGCAATAAAGCAAACCTGGAACCCATCTTCAGCAAGAGACAGGGAAAAACTAAAAGTGCGTGAAACACCTAGTGTGATTATCCCCGGTCCAAGCTCACAAAGATTTGAGATCTTTCTTTCAGAAAACGGACTCACTGTTGAAGAAATAGGACGAGTCATAGATATTAACTCAGGGGCAATCTTGACTAGGAATCTTGGATCAAGTATTTCTGACATTCAAAGGAAAACCGCGATTCTAATTGCAGTCTATCATCTTTTCAAAGATGGTGAGTTGATTATACCGAAGAAGGAATTGAAGGAATGGTGTGAGAAATTAGGTGCTTATAATGTCGACAATTTCGCTCGATATATGAAGACCGCAGAGCACGATAACATAGTCATCTTCGTGGATGATAAGGTTGGTTGGAAAATATCTGCACCAGGGGAGAAATATCTTACTAAAGTAATAAAGGAATTATCAAAACCTAAAGTTGAACAGTCATGACCACGAAGGAAGATGCAAAGTCGATCATTTGTCGATTAGGAGTGCCGATTGAACTCGCAAATGATGTTATTGAATATTTTATGAGAATCGAGAATGAACTGCGTACATTGAATCTGGAAAAATCATCCTCCGGAAAATTCGTTGAGACAATTGTTCAGATTCTTCAATCTCTTTATTCGCCTTCAAAGAAATATGATAAGAGTGTAAAGGATGTTGAAAACGAATTAAAGACGTTCGAGAGTCGTGCTATTTCGGGATTGAATGATGAAAGCCGTCTCGGAATAATCCGGATTAGCCGTTCGATTCAGTGCCTTCGAAGTAAGAGAAGTATTGTCCACAAGAATCTGATTGATCCAAATGTATTCGACCTTGAATTCATCTTCCATGCCTCTCAATGGATAGTCACAGAATTGGTTAGGCTCGGAAGTGATACGAGTATTGACAATGCAAAATCAATTGTCAGTAATCTTCAGAAGTCCCCTTGTCCGATCGTCGAAGTAGTTCTAGATACACCACTGGTTTTGAGCTGCTCAATTTCCGCTGAAGATGAAATAGTAATACTCCTCTATTCCGAATATTCGAGTGGAAAAACCTTTAATCGAACGGAAATTGGTAGAGCTTTAATTCGACGTAACCCTACCACTGTTACTCGTACTTTGAACACTCTTTGGAACGAAAAACTAATAGATGGAAATCGGGAAGGATATGCATTGACTAGACTCGGAGTTGAACGTGCGCGCAAGGTAATTGATGAAATCGCCAATCAGTAGTAAATGAATAATCTGATTATTAATGTAATTCCGAGAATAAATCAGTATTAAAAACGTGCTCCCATCTAGGTATGGACAACGATTTTGCTTTAATTACCACTTTCACCTCTCCGCTGTGAAGCGCCTTATCTTGCTGACTACATGCAATCGTAAATACTGACTACTGGTAGCATGCTCAGTTGTCCGAGGCCATGCAATGACAGAGATCGCTTCGAAAGTCACAAACAATTTTAGTACAACCATCGAGTATGATGGAATCGAGATGTCAATCGAGAAGCTCTCGAAAGCCTTTGCCTTGCCGTTGAATATGTCGCCGAGAGAAGTCGATCACTTCATACCAAAGGCAAGCAAGGATTCCGCATTCCTTTCAGCGGTCGAAGATGAGATTGCTCAAATTCCAACTGAACACAAGCTGGTCCTCGGTGATTCGAGGAAAATGGGATCTATCGACGATGCATCGGTTCATCTGGTTGTAACCTCTCCTCCTTATTGGACTCTGAAGGAATACAACAAGTCCGAAGGACAACTCGGATACGTGGCAGATTATGAGGAATTCCTTCAAGAACTCGACAAAGTCTGGTCCGAATGCTTTCGCGTTCTCGTCGAGGGAGGGCGCTTGGTCGTTGTCGTCGGCGATGTCTGCCTCAGCCGCAGGAAGCATGGACGGCACCAGGTGTTTCCCCTTCATGCGGATATCCAGAGCCATTGCAGGAAGCTTGGGTTCGACAACCTTGCCCCCATATTCTGGTACAAGATTGCCAACGCTTCCTTCGAGGCCGAAGGCAATGGTGCTGGTTTCCTCGGAAAGCCATACGAACCTGGCGGAGTGGTGAAGAATGACGTTGAATTCATTCTAATGGAACGAAAGCCGGGTTCCTATAGAAAACCGAGCACCAAGACCCGACTTCTGAGCATATTGCCAGCTGATAGACACAAGGAATGGTTTCAGCAAGTCTGGTCGAATGTGCCGGGGGAAAGCACAGCGAAGCATCCTGCTCCATTTCCGGTTGAGGTACCTACTAGGTTGATTCGAATGTTCAGCTTCGTCGGAGACACCGTTCTCGATCCCTTCACTGGAACCGGGACGACCAACCTCGCCGCTATGAACACGGGAAGAAACAGTATCGGCTACGAAATCGACAAGGAGTATCTATCCATGGCGGAAAAGAGGCTTCGGAAGGCACAAGGAACGCTGGAGATGAATAGAAAGCTGAAGATCGAACGCTGAAAGCACGCTTCGCGATACATTATCATATCCGTCTACTATTCAGAAAGAAGGAGATGGCAAATTGAAGGCGCCCGAACTCTTCGTTAAGTATCTCACAGAATATGGATATCATCCGCGATCATCGAAGCACGGTGACAAATTGTGCGAACTGCTGCTGGCGGATCTGATGGAAGGATGCCCTGCAATTCGAGCAGCCGCGCAAAATGGTAAGATTTGCTTTGGACTCAATTATTCTCCCGGTATGGGAGCACCGCTGGGCTGGGTTGTCGACCTTGCCATCGGACCTCCTGCCTCGAAGCCAGACAGCCCATCATCCGGTTCAATAGCCAAAGAGGCCCCGAGCGATCTTTGGATCGCTGTCGACGCGAAGACGATAATGACAGAGCACGGCAAGGCGAGACGGAATCGCCAACGCGACTTGAATTCGTTCTCAAGCATTCTTCACATGAAGAATCCGAAGACGATCGTCGGAGGACTTGTTGTCATTAATAACGCTGGCAGTTTCAAATCGCCATTGCGGGATGGCGACGTTACCATCCATGCAAATATCGAACGGCTGGTCGCGGAAAGCGTGAGGCTCTTCGAGGATCTGCCTAGAGCACAGAGCAGCGGTCCGGATCCTAAAAGCCTGAATCAAATCGATGCCGTGGGAGTCATTGTCATAGAATATTCAGATCCGAAAGATAAGCCAACAATTTTACTCAATGATTATCCCGCCCCGCAACATGGAAGCCCGGTTCGCTACGAGAATTTCGTAAGGGATATCTGCGCAGCGTTTTCGGATAGATATTCATAATTCTCATCTTCTCTTATTTGGGATAGAAAAATCAGTCAAGTGCTTCTGCGTTCAAAGGGAAGTTCTCGTTGGCATATAGGAGCATTCATTCAGGAAAAAGCATTATCTCCGGCTTTGAGTATGACTGAATCGAGGAATTGGTGATACCATAGATTCAACGACTGCATTCTGGACAATTAACGGAATCATACAGGCATTATCCGCGATCATTGGATTCCTTCTCGTTGGCATGATATTTTATTTCAATCAGATGAAAGGAATTTTCTTGAAGAGCAAAAGAGAATCGTTTTTTGGATTGCTATATCTTGGAGGCACCATCGCAACAATACTCATCGGTCTTTTCTTCTTGAGCAATTCAATAGCCATTACAAGTCAATTGCCTGGAGATGGACAGACCTTGAGTCAGGAAATGGAATCTAATATTGGAGATTTAACCGGATATTTCGGACTATTCCTTTTCCTTGTTGGAATCATTGTTGTCTGCTGGCTAATTGATATCATCAACAATCTGATATTGTCTCCTCGAAGGGTGCAATAGAAGGTGAGGAAAAAACCTTATCTTCTTATCGGGGGATGACTGAGGGAGGGATGGATGTCAGAGATGGATGGAATGTCGAAAGGAGCAGGGAATTATTTCAGAGGTCGACTGCTGGTATCACTGATTGCATCAGCTACTATCGCGAGCCTCATCATGGCTATGCTCTTCATCCCAACTCCTTCCGACGGCAATCTTCCGGCATCGAATTCCCCTGCCCATCTGTCATATGCTGTTCATCCGACCATCTCAATCGACGGTAACGCGGACTTCGCCACCAAGGCGGCTGTTGAATCATGGCTCGGTGATGGCATCCAAGGGGATCCATATATCATCCAAGGTTACGACATAAATGCGTCTTTTGCGAACGGGATTCTGATACAGAATACGAACGTATATTTCGTTATCATGGACTGCTACATACATGACGGCGGATCGAGCTATAGCGGCATCTATCTGAAGAATTGTGTGAATGGTACTTTAAGCGACAACAATTGCTCGAACAATATTGATGGCATTGTTCTTATCTCATCGAGTAACAACATCATTAGCCACAACATCTGCAGCTCGAACGATTGGGATAGCATATATCTCTACTCATCGAGCAACAACAACACTCTGATTAACAACGACTGCTCGAACAATTGGGATGGCGTATATCTCTGGTCATCGAGCTATAACAACACTCTGATCAACAACAACTGCTCGAACAATGTGTATGGTATTATTCTCGAAGCATCAAGCAACAACACTATTGCCTGGAATTGGATGTCTGACAATTCAGAATATGGGGTATACGTCTTAACTGGAGCCGACAGGAACACGATTTGGAACAACACCTTCAGAAGTAACAACGGCGCGGGGATCGTTTATGATCCGACCCATATCCAAGCCAATGATACCGGGACGAACAATCGTTGGAACACCTCAGGAACTCCTCACGGCTACGGCAACTACTGGGGCGATCTGACAGCGCCCGATGCCAACCTCGATGGTATAGTGGATTTGTCATACGTCCTCACGGGAAGCGCCGGGGCGAAAGACTACTACCCGCTCTCATCCCCTCCCGAAAACATAGCTCCGATCACGACAGCCTCATCATCTGGGACTGTGGGGTTGAATGGTTGGTACAGATCAAATGCCTCAGTTTCTCTCTCGGCTATCGATACTGGTAGCGGTGTCAACGCGACATTATATCGAAACGGAACCTCGGGCAGCTGGCTGAACTACTCCTCTCCATTCGCCCTCTCTGATGACGGCCACTACATGATTCAATTCTACTCGATAGACAATGCAAGCAACATTGAGTCGATGAAGAACATAATCGTAAAGATTGACAAGACAGCTCCCATGCTGACCCTAGATCAGTCTAGTGGTATGACAGTTACCGAGAATAGGACAGTCATCAGCTGGTTTGGTTCCGACGCGATGAGTGGCATCGACCACTTCGAGGTTGGCATTGACGGAGGTTCGTTCATCTCGGTAGGTAATGCGACCTTGCACAACTTCACCACGCTATCGGACGGGTCGCACAACATCACCGTGAAGGCAGTCGACAAGGCCGGGAATACGGTCGAGCAGACCATCCAGTTCACCGTCGATACGGGTGCAGGCGGCGGAGGGGGCATAGACTTATTCAACCTGATCCTGGTGGTACTTATCATAGGAGTTCTAGCTGGCATAGCGATCCCCGCAATATTCGGGATGAGGAGGAAGGCGAAGGAATCGGACGCGAAGGCAGCGGTGAAGGACATAGTTACGGCGACGGTTCAAATGATTGATGATACGAAGAAGGAACCTGGGAAAAAGCCTTGAAGGATATCCCAATCTCTTCCTCTTGCGCTCATGCTCCTATCTGTAAGAGAGCGCTCTCAGGAAAAAGCCTTATCTCCTGACGAGGGTATTACCGAGCTGGTGGAAATGGGAACCGATGACAGGAAGAAATGGAGATTCAATTTTAGTTGACGGTGGTTCAAGTGAAAATATGGGTTAAGGTTTGGATAATCACAATTTTTCTAATGGTAATATTTTTCATTCTTGCGTTGGTCATCGCGACGACATTTCAAATGATGGATCAATTGTCAGGCTTTCTAACTTATTTCGCTGCACTCACAGTCATCCCTTCCGCGATTATTGGATACCTGTTGAATGTGGAACAGCAAAGAGAACTTGAAGGGCTTAATGCACAAAAGCAAAGAGAACTTGAGGAACGAAAAATGAAATATGCTGCAAAGCTGGAATCATTCAATAAAATCATCGACACTTATTGTGGTCTTACATCATTGACAAATCAAAAGTATAGTGTAGAAATCTTAAAAGATAAATTGGTTACTTCAAATAATCTTACAAAGGACGAGCGAGAAATTTTAGTTTGCTTGTTAACGACCGCTAGAGATGTCGAGAGAGATCTTGGATCAACCATCATTAATGACTGGATTGAAATAAATAAAGACATACTCAATGCTGTTTATGTGCCTTCAAATCCGAAAAAGGATGCGATTACTTTTGCCGGGGCTCTTAATGCTCTTTCATTGTTATTTTTAAGAAAATACCAGATTCTTGCCAATAGATCACAACAGACAACTTCTGAATCGTTTCTAGTATTTGATGATCCAAAACCAGTCCAAGGGGCAATTAATGAATATTTACTTTATTTAGCCCGGACTTGGAAGATCATGCCATTCCCAAATGGAGAGAAACCTGAAATCAATAATGATGGGAGAAATATCGGTCTTGATAAGAGGTATGCTGAGATAATAAATGCCATGAGAAAGGACCTGGGATTGACAATGTTTATCCGTATTGATAGACCAGAAAGCGTTGTCCCTTGATAAGAAATTTTAAATCTTAGAATTTTTCCATAAGACTGGTAGAAAGAGTTAAGATGTTTGTTCATTGGAGAGACATAATAGGAAAAAAGCTTATGTCCGGACGAGGGGATGACTGGAGTGAGGAAAATGGAGAAGAATCGAAGACACATTTTTCAAGTTGAAATCAAAGTTAAAAAACCTGAAAATGCCAATGAGATTGAAGATAGCCACAGATTGTTAAGGTATACTAGATTTCTCTCTTTCTTGGTTCTGATGATTTCGTTAGTGATTTTGGCCATTGTATATGACCCGTATACTCATCCGCAGGGCATTCCTGGCTTTAATCTGCCTCTATGGTTCTATGTAATACCTATAACTGCTTTCGTTATCTTTGCTGCCACGATGTGGTGTTTAGTGAGAAAAACAAAGGAAAATTACTGAAAGGGGGTTGCGCGAAGGGCTCGTAGCCCTCCTTTCCATTACCTACCCGAAATGCCGATAGATCGCTTCACTGTACCTTTTCCGTCCGAGCCAGTAGATTCTTTGAGATAATTCCCAATTTACTCAATGCTCCCATCTCTCTGGAAGCTCACGAAATTATTCAGAAAAACCTTATCTTCTGGCGTGAGGATGACTGGGGGAGTGGAAATGGCGAATCGACAATCATCAAGCTACATTCAGAAATTAAGAAAGGCCTTTAAAGAGGAATTATGGGGATCGCGTCAGGTTCCCGCATTAATCGTCCTATTTACACTAATGATTGTACTGATAGTCTCAATAATTACCTTCTTCAGTATCATCACCGGGTTTACTGCTGATCTATCTTGGTCGCAGTTGAGTATTCGCATTCTTATGTTGACGATGGTTATTTTTTGCATTCCTACCTTACTAATTGGTTATTTGATCAGAAAGACCGAGCCATACGATGCTAGGAAGTCTATTATGATTGGAACGATAGGGCTAATTCTTTTCTTCATTTCATTGTTCATAGTATAGACTCGGAAAAACCATTATCTCCTGGCGAGGGGATGAGTGAGGCGAGGGAAATGGAAGATAACACTAAGCAGGACGTTGAAACTGAGATTTCGAAGGATCGTGTCCTATTCAGTTTAATGATCGCGACAGCAGTCCTTTTTTTAATAGTCTCAGTTGGGTTCATTGACCAATCCCTGAGAACAGACATTTTCGGGAGTTCTCTTGCATTCGTATTTCTTCTCATAATCCTCTTTGTATGTGCATTGTTGACAACAGGCTATAGCGCATTGACTTTTAACGAGGATCGGAGGACTCATCTCATTGCGCTGGTATTGGGTGTGGCGGCGCTAATTCTCGTATTGGTCTGTCCCTTGCTCGTAGTAGGCAATCCGACTTAACTCCAAAGTGCTTTCGGAAAAAACCTTATCTCCAACAGATGAGCTGACTCCATGGGGATTTGGAATGAAGCTGAGGATCAACGGCCTATGCATCATTGGGGTAGCGATCGGAGTGATTTCACTCCTCGCCGTTTGGGTAATGGTCGGCATTCCCCACGCTAAAGAGCTCCCTCCATACGAAATACATACTGGTCTTGAGTTGGCTTTCGAAATGAACACTTACTGGCATATTGATTCCTCCGTCCATGTGCTATTCATGCTCTTCGCATTTGGCACGCTCATAAGTCTTCTCACTCCGCTTGGGAGCCTTATACAGGTGGCAGCGATTTCTTATCTGTACCTGAACAACCCCTTCCCCAATTCACTACCTTACAATTTTCAGATAGGCATGTATATTGGAGTGCTTTCCTCCATCGTCCTGTTCTTGAGCTTCCTTTACCCAATAGGGCTGAACTGCCAGAGAGGTCATCTTAGATTCATAACAAGAGTCCTCACTGTGAGCAAATTCAGTGAACAAACGTTGAAGACAGTTGAATCCGAAAGGCATACTCGACTCCCGCGAATCATGAAGGTGATTGTTGCGCATCGCAGGAAGGCTATTGCGCTGCTCTTCTCAGGGCTTCTGATAGTCCCCACGATTTTCATCGTACGCGACTATTACACCCAGCCGTATGGCGTTCTGGTTGTCATGGTTTCCTCCAAAGGAGCAAATTCCACTGGCATTATGATAATCATTAATGGGGAGAATACGACAGGGGCATTCTTCGGCACAGATGAGTATTATCATAAGCCAAATGGGACTATTTTGGGTGCGTGGGCATTTGACTATGGAGTTGTACCTGGCACTTGTGTAGTAAGTTTTGATTTTGGAATACCTTCGACATGGCTCACTAATTCATCATTTGAGCCCCTACCGAACTCAAGATATACTGATGGTGATGTCGACTATTCGGAAACTGTCAATGTAGAGCCATTGAGAGTGACAACCGTTGAAGTCTTGATTCCTTGATCCCTTATGAATGACCCCCTAATCTCTACGCAAGAAATGATTGGAAAGGGTTTGAGGGGGAGACGGGTTATCGTTCGACTAAATCTGGATAGCCAGTCATTGTTATGTCAGTTTCAGGGCTCGGTAAATAACATTCCATAGAGCTTCTCGTCTGGTACATCCTCGTAACGCTTATCTCCTGGCGAGAGAATAACCGGGCGAGGGAAATGGAATTGAATTCGAGGATGAAACGAGATGTTCTCCTTGGTTCAATTCTCGGCCTGGTATTGTTGATTCTTGGAATATGGCTCGGACTGATTGGATGGTATGAAACAATGGATGGCCCTCAGGGTTACGGGGTCTATAAAGTCACATATCCTTTTTTCGGCATAATTCTTGCAGGTGCTGGTCTAGGTGCGTTCATTGCGATAATCAAAGGTTTATTGACTGGTGAGCCGATCTATTGGACCAAAAGACCGAAGACCAAGGGGCCATCTTGATGGTAATAAAGACGGTCGAAATTGGGGATCAGGAGAAACACACGATAACAGCGGAGTATTCAGAGAAATCCGGCAAATCGAGAATTTTAATTGACCAAGACCAGGTATGGTCCGGTTCTCTTCAGTTCAGGAAATCTTTCAATTACTCAGTCGGTCAGAAGGAAAAGCACTCTATAAGAATCAGGATGGGCGGAATCATACTGGATAGTTCGGCCCCGCCAGATGTTGAAATTCTTGTCGATGAAACTCAGGAGCAAATCCTACAATTGAAAAGGAAAGACCGAAAAAAGATCCTCGTGCTGGTATTGATTTTTGTGCTAATTCTCATCTTCGGCTTCTTCATTGCGTGGTTGCAACTTTCTCACTGATTATGAAATCATGCTCCCAAGTGAACGGGAATGTAACAAATTCTGCTAAGAAGGCTACAGCAAGAGAAGACACTAATTCCATACCCAAGATTTATACGCCAAATCCTCCGTAATTGAGATCGGCGATAAGAGGCAGTAGTATGGGTTACCCGAGACCGATTCCCGATCTTAAGGGGAAGGACGCAGAAGCTTTCGACGATATGCTGCGCAGTTTCACTCTTACTGAAAGTCAGAAGGAATTGGTCAGAGAAGCTCTCAGAGAGTTCCCGCCGGATGAGAATAAGTAGTCGAAGGGGTGACTCCGTGAGCGAAGAGCCATTGGATGGGACGAATGCAATTGATTCGGCAAAGCTGAGCTTCAGACCCTTTCCAATCAACGGACCGATGGGGCTCCCTTTCGATTGTGAAGACGATGACTTGAACGAATTTCTTCTGACGACCCAGGCATCAGATTATCAGAGGGAGCTCGTTGGACATACCACACTGGTCTTTTACGAGGATGAATTAGTGGCGTATTTCACCGTCTCCGCCGGACACCAGAAGACGGAATATGCCCCGGGAAGGACTTTGTTCAAGGCGCGAAGTGCCCAGGTTCGCAACACTCCCGCAATACTGATTGGGCGGATTGCAGTCGACAGGAAATGGAAGAATCGCGGCGTTGGAACGATAATCTTCAAAAGAATACTCTCGACGGCGATCAGCGTCAATAACAGACTGGCGGTGCGCATTCTTGCCGTCCATTCGCTGGAAGGGAGTGTTGGATTTTATGAAAAGGTTGGGTTCAAGGAATTGCCCGGGATGAACTCTTATCCAAGGCTGATGTTCTTCGACATCCTCCGCGCAAAGGAGATCCGCGATTCCCAGTCGAAGATTGCCTTCACTGATGCTGAATACAAAGCTTCTGGGTGAGTGGATAATTTCGAGAATTTCTTGAGCGTTTTTCAAGTTTCCGACATGGAGGTATCAATTTCGATTGAACACCATAAAATGGCGAACATTGCAGACCGTAATCATCATCCGTCACGAATTCGTGCTCCTACTTCTA
>Ga0315287_10006168_pt1 | contig 11889 bp, 12 predicted proteins | sample YL17G11_0_MG_FD_205037 | JGI IMG/M metagenome (GOLD analysis project Ga0315287, IMG submission 205037) | Sediment microbial communities from Yellowstone Lake, YNP, Wyoming, USA - YL17G11_0 | ecosystem: Environmental > Aquatic > Freshwater > Lake > Sediment | place: USA: Wyoming | collected...
GGCAGGCGCAGGAAAGCTCGCGGGACGATTCGTCCGGCGTCCGTTTCGCTGCCGACCCGGCCGTGAAACGCTCGGAGTGCGTGCTGGAGACCGCCCAGGGCGTTGTGCGATCTGCCACTGAAGAGCACCTGCGCGAGATCGCCTCGGCCCTTCAGGAGCCGGAGTAAGAGAAGGAAGTAGGAAGTAGGAAGTAGGAAGCAGGAAGCAGGAAGCAGGACGTAAGAAGTTAGAAGTAGGAAGAGGACCCTGAAGCCCAGGGACCTGTCCACCGAAGCTTTAGCGAAGGCGGATAGCAATCCCTGGGACCAAGAGCGTGTCTTTTCAAGTTATTGAATGAACCCAACGCTCACTTGTGATTGCGAATGACATTGGATCTTGAGAAATATCGGGCCCGTCTTGACCGGATGGAGCTGCTTGGCTGCCGCGGATCGGTGGTGAAGGTGTCAGGGATTGCCGTCGAGTCCAAGGGCCCTTCGGTGGGAATCGGGCAGTTGTGCGAGATTCGCCTGGCCGACGGGCGGCGGGTGCCGGCTGAGGTCGTCGCCTTCCACGGCGAGAATCGCATCCTGCTTCCGCTGGAGGGCATCGATGGGATATCCCCGGGCGATTCCGTGACGAGGCACCCGTCGCCGGACCACATGATGCTTGGCCCGGACATCCTTGGGCGGGTAATCGACGGCATGGGCAGGCCGATCGACGGGCGCGGCCCGATCATCGGCCCGGACCGCCGGCTGCTGAGCAGCCCATCCCCGCCGCCGCTGGGCAGGCCCCGGATCACCGAGCCGCTTGCGTTCGGCATTCGCGCGTTCGACGGGCTGCTCACCTGCGGGCGTGGCCAGCGGCTGGGCATCTTCTCCGGCAGCGGCGTCGGCAAGAGCACGCTGCTGGGCGAGATCGCCCGCTCCAGCGACGCCGACGTGAACGTGCTGGCACTGGTCGGCGAGCGCGGGCGCGAGGTCCGGGCCTTCCTGGATGAATCCCTCGGGCCAAAGGGCCTGGCCCGCAGCGTAGTCGCGGTCGCCACCTCCGACGCCTCGGCCATTCAGCGCGTGCGAGTGGCGTTCACCGCCACTACCGTCGCGGAGTACTTCCGCGACCGGGGCAAGGACGTGCTGTTCATGATGGACTCGCTGACGCGCTTCGCGCAGGCCCAGCGCGAAATCGGCCTGGCCGCGGGCGAGCCGCCCGCGTCCAAGGGCTACTGTCCGAGCGTCTTTACGCTGCTGCCGAAGCTCACCGAACGCCTCGGCTGTAGCGAGCGGGGCAGCATCACGGGCATCTACACGATACTCGTCGAGGGCGACGACATGTCCGACCCCGTCGCCGACAGCGTGCGGAGCCTGCTGGACGGGCACGTCGTGCTCTCGCGCAGGCTGGCGGAGATGGGGCATTACCCGGCGGTGGACATTCTCCAGAGTGTCAGCAGGCTCATGGAGTCCATCGTCAGCCCCGCCCAAGCCCTGGCGGCCAGACGGATGCGGGCGGCATACTCCACGCACCGCATGGCCGAGGACCTGATCAACATCGGCGCGTACGCCGCGGGCAGCAACCCGAAGATCGACAAAGCCATCGCGATGATCGACAAGATCAACGCCTTCCTGATCCAGCCGGTCGGCAGCAGGTCGAGCTTCGAGCAGACCTGCAAACAACTCGTCGAGGTGGCAAAACCGTGGGACTTCCTTGGCGAGAACCCCTCCCGGTGCGAGTCTGACGAGGTGGCCTTATGAAGCGTTTCGTCTGGTCATTGCAGCGGTACCTGGATGTTGTCCGGCAGCGCGAGAGCGTGCTTCGTGCCGAGGTGCTCGCCGCGGGCAGGCAAGTCGCCGCACAGCGCCGCGCGATCGCCCGGCGGCTAGAGGCCCTCGCTGCGATGCTCTGCGGGATCTCGGCCGAGCCGGCTGAGGCCCGTCTGCCGGACCAGCAGCTCGTGGTGGGCTGCTCTGCCGCCGAACGCCGCGCGATGGAGGCAATGGAAGCGGAGCTTTCCCGGCTGGAGGCCCGGCGGCAGGAACTGCTTGGCCGGCTGAGGGACATCCGCGCCCGGCGCGAGACACTGGAGAAGCTTCGCCAGGAGGCGCTGGACCAATATCTTCGCCAGGCGGCCGCGGCCGAGCAGAAACAACATGACGAGACCTCGCGGATAGCCTTCGTTCGCAATGCCGCCCGCGGGCCGGCGGATTGCAGGAGCATTACGGCATGAGCAAGAAAAAGATCATCATTGTGGCGGCGCTGGCGGTCGTGAGTTTCGCCATTGCCATGGGCTCGTCGTTTCTGCTGTCGGCTGGTCCTCCAAAAAAGGCGCCGAGCCGGCAGGCCGGCGGCCCGGACGCCAACGAAGCCCCGCCGGTCAAGCTGAGCCTCCAGGAGCGGGACCTCGACGAGTTGGTCCGCAACCTTCGCCAGCGCATAGCCGACTGCCGGGCCCAGACCCAGCAGCTCAACGAGCGGGAAAAGCAGATCCGCATCGTGCAGGACCAGCTCACGCGCCAGGCCCAGGAGCTGGAGGACATGCGGATCAAGGCGGCGACGGCCCTTGCGGCGCTTCGGCAGGAAAAGGCCTCTATGGAGGCCGAGAGGGTGAAGATCGAGGTGGAGGACCGGACCAACCTCAAGAAGACGGCCGCCATCTACGAGAAGATGGACCCCGTCGCGGGCGGGAAGATTCTTTCGGACATGTGCGGCCAGAACAACGAGGACGCCGTGGTGCGTATCATTTACTACATGTCCGAGCGCGGCGCGGCCAAGACGATCGAGTCGTTCGAGGACAAGAAGCTGGCGGCCCGGCTGTGCGACAAGATCAAACGCGTGCGCGAGCAGGTGCAGACGGTGCAGTAGAAAAGGCAAAGCCATGGACGTAGCAACTGCATTCGGGATGCTATTCGGGCTGACTTGCGTGGTCTGGTCGATCATGTCCACGCCGGGCGGGCTGGTGTTCATCAACTTTCCGTCCATGGCCATCACCATCGGCGGGATGATCGCGGCCACGCTCATTCACTTCCCATTCAAGCAGGTTTCGCCCGTCTTTTCCGTGATTAAGAAGACGCTGTTTTATCGCATGACGGGCGAGCAGGACCTGATCCAGAAGATGGTCAACTTCAGCGCCATCTGCCGGCGCGACGGGGCGCTGTCGCTGGAAAAGCACCTGGCGGACGCGGGCGACTCGTTCCTGGTAAAGGCGATGCGCCTGGTGATCGACGGGCAGACCCCCGAGGCTATCGAGGACCAGTTGGGAATCGAGATACAGTACCTCCAGGAGCGCCACTCCGACGGCAAGAAGCTGCTTGAGTTCATGGGCTCCTCGGCCCCGGCGTGGGGGATGATCGGCACGCTCATCGGCCTGATCCAGATGCTCGGGGCGCTGGAGGATCCAAGCAAGATCGGCAGCGGCATGGCCGTCGCCCTTATCACAACGTTCTACGGCGCGTTCCTGGCCAACCTGGTCTTCCTGCCGCTTGCCGGCAAGCTGGGAATCCGCTCGAAGAAGGAAGCCATCATCCGTCAGATGATGGTCGAAGGCGCAATGGGAATCTCCCGGGGCGAGAGCCCCACAGCCATCCGCGAGAGGCTCCAGTCGTTCATCTCGGTCAAGCACCGCGAGGAAATCCGCCCGAACGTGTAGATTATGGCAAAGAAAGACAACAGCCCGCCGCCTGAAGAGGGCCCGCCCCTCAACGGGTGGATACTGAGCTTTTCGGACTGCATGACGAACCTGCTGTGCTTCTTCGTGCTGCTGGTTAGCTTCTCGTCCTTCGATACCGCCGCCCAGAGCCGGATCGGGGGGGCGTTCGTGTCGATGACGAACCCGGCGTTCTCGAATCGCAGGACCGAGCCGACCGACGCCATCGTCCCGCCGCCGCCGCAGCCCCCGGTCGACGTGACTCCCGAGGGCGCCGAAAAGCCCACCGACCTGCCCCCCGAGCTTGTCCGCAAGCCCCAATCACAGGTGGTCCCGGACATCAAGGCTTTCCACGACCAGGTGACCATTCGCGTCCAGGCCGGCAAGCTCTTCTGGGGCTCCGGCGACCTGCTCACCCCGGCGGGGCGGTCCAGCCTCAAACTGATCGGCTCGTACATGCGGCTGCTGCCGGTTCGTGCGGTAGTGCGGCCCCGGGGCCAGGCCGGCGGGGCGGGGGCCGAATCGGACATGCGCCGAGCCTGGTCGGTCGTATCGTGCATCAGCGAGGAATCCCAGGTCTCCCGCGACCGCTTCTGCATTGCCGGCAATGCCGGCGATTCCACCGGCGAGCCGGTCGTGGAGATCCTCCTGCTTCGCAAGGAGGTGATCCGATGAGCAGCCGCACTATGAAGCCCGAGGCCGAGCCCGGCAGCGTGGCGAGTTGGGTGGTCTCATTTGGCGACATGGTAACCAACCTCATGGCCTGCTTCGTGATGATGCAGTCGTTCGCGACAACCCGGGACAGTACCCTGTTCAACGCCGGAATGGGCTCCTACCGCCGGGCAGTCGCGCAGTGCGGCCTGCCGGACTGGCTTCTCGGAAAGCAGGCCGGGCCCGAGTTCGACTTCCGCAAGATCAAGTACCCGACACCCAATGACGATACCAATGACGACGCGAATCGCTCGCGAATCATCGACATGCAGGATGATCAGATCCGCCAGGCTTTCGCGCAGATAACCCAGGCCCTGGAGACCAGCGGCCAGGAGGTGGATGACAAGCTTCTGGGACTGCGGCGGCTGGATGTCAAGTACCCTCCAGGCGGGGTTGAGCTTGATGCCGCCGGCCGCGGCGCCGTCAGCCAGATCACGGCCGAACTGCGACAGGGCCTGGCCGGGCGAAAGGCAAGGTTGTGCGTCATTGGCGTCGTCGCCCAGGGCGGCACCGACAGCCAGCGATGGGTGCTTTCGGCCTGGCGAGCCAAACAGGCCGAGCTGTATCTTCGGGCGGAACTGGCCCCGGACATTCTGGCGGGCAAACTGGAACTGATGAGCTGGGGCGCCGGAGAAGGAAAGGAATGGTGCATGAGAGTCGGACTGGATGGGCCGGCCGACTCGATCATTCTCGCCATTACAGGAATTGGGGCGAAACGTGGCTGACAAAGAAGACAACCAGGCGGCAGAGGCAATCATCGGATCGTCGAAGTCGGTCGCAAAGATGCCCTCGGGTTTGGGCGGTATCATCTGGCTTGCGATACTGGTCGCGGTGGCGGCCATATGCGTCGCCGGCGGCTTATATATGGGACACGCCATCAAGTCCGCGGATGCATCCGAGCCGCAAGGGGCCTCCGGCGCCGCCGCTGCCGCTGCCGCGGCGCCGCCGACTGCGCCGGACGCCTCGGGCGAGTACCGCTACCTCGACATCGAACCGATAACCATCAACCTGGACGAGCCCCGGCTGGCACGGTACGTCCGGGCGGCCATCACGCTGGCATTCGAAGCCAAGAACGAGGCGGAGGTGCGCAGCCAGGTTGACAAGCGCCTGCCGGAACTCAAGAACTGGCTGGCGGTGTACCTCGCCGGGCGGACGCTCGACGAGGTCCGCGGCGCACAGAGCCTCAACCGCGTTCGCCGCGAAATCGGCGAGGCGTTCAACGAGCAGATCTGGCCCCAGCAGCCCCCGCGCATCCACCACGTGCTGCTTAAGGAGTTCGCGGTGCAATGATATCCCCGCGGGATGACATGATGGCTGGGCCGGTCGGGCAGCTAATGAAGGTCGCCAGAGGCCGTGTGCCGCGCGCCGAGACGCCAAAGGCCGTGGACTACCCCTTCGACCACCCCAACCGTTTCACCCGTGCCCAGATTGCCAGGCTGGATGAGTTCGCCGCCGGCGCCGCCCAGGCCGTGGGCCAACTCGCTCGACAGATGCTCCAGACGCCCGTAACATTCACGCCCGCGCGGTGGCAGCAGCACTATGCCCGGTCGCTACGGCAGATGCAGCGCCGAAGCCTGATGCACGTCGCGGGGATATCGCTCGATGGCGGCCCGGCCGTCGGACTCATCGGCCTGTCGGCGGCGACGGCTTGCCAGTGGCTGGCCCGGCTGCTCGGCGGCTGCCAGTCGGCCGAGGCCGGCCAAGACGACGCTCGGCAGCTATCGGACCTTGAGCGCGACCTGCTGCTGGACATCGCCGCGGGCGTGGTCGAGGCCGTGCGGAAAGCGGCCGGCGCGTTCGGCGGGCAGGCGTTTCAGGCAACCCGTCAGTTGGGCTCCTGGCCGGAGGCGCTGAAAGCCGAGGACGCCGCGGAGTACTGCCTGCTCGAGTTCGATACCGCCCCCGGCGGCCCCGGCCAACTGGCGATCCTGCTGACTGGCCAGACAGTGGCCCTTCTGGCCGGCGAGGCCCCGCCCGCCCCGCCCGGCAAGGCAGCCAAGGGCGCAAAGCCGCCCATGCTGGGCCACGTCGAGCAGATGCCCGTCGAAGTCCGGGCGATGCTCTCGGCCTCGCTGACCGTTCGCGATGTAATGTCACTTGCACCCGGCGACGTGGTCGTGCTGGACCAGCGCACGGACGATCCGATCGAACTGGAAGTGAACGGCCGGGCTGTGTTTCGAGGCCTTCTGGCCAGGCAGCAGGAGCAATTCGCCCTCCAATTCGCCGAGCTCTGCACGGAAAAGAAGGTGGTAGGTAGTAGGTAATAGGTCGTAGGTCGTGGGGAACAGAAGAAGATGGTAGTTAGGAAAGTAGGAAGCAGGTAGTAGGAAGAGAAGCATCAGAAGCCCAGGGATAGCAATCCCTGGGACTTGAAGCAGTGTAGGACTGCACGCGGAAGAAAAAGCAGTAACGACACCAAGCATTCGACATCAAGGACGATCTCGATGAGCCAGATTGAACAACAGGCCGTCACCGAAAACGCCGTGGATCCCGCCGAGCAGACCGCGCCCGCCGAGCAGACCGCGCCCGCCGAGCAGACCGCGCCAATCGAGCCTGCCGCCTCCGGCAGCACCCAGGTGCAGGAAGCGGACCTGCTCGAAGTGGAGGAGGCCCGCCAAGGCCCCGGCGGCGGACAGATCGACATCCTGCTGGACAGCCCAATGTCAGTCTCCGTGTGCCTGGGCAATGCCCGCCCGGCCGTGCGGGAACTGCTGGAGATGGGCCCCGGCTCGGTGCTTCGGCTGGACCGTCAGGTAGGCGAGCCAATCGACCTGTACCTTCGCGGCATTCGCTTCGCCACCGGCCACCTTGTCGTGGTGGACGACCACCTTGGGGTGCGGATAAATGAGATCCTCGCCACCGGCCAGGACTCCCAGGGCGCCGACGGCGGCTAGGGATTTCGGACAGATACCAAAATAGGGATTGTGTGGGCGTTGTCGGCTGAGCAGCACGAGTCCTATTTTGGGATCTGTTCCCAATGGCCCGTAGTTAAGCCTCTGATCGAAGCCCGAAGGGCTTTAACAGTCTAGCCCAGGGCAGAGCGAAGCGCCGCCCTGGGTTGCAGACGCATATTACAATCCAAGCCCTGAAAGGGCGTAATAGCCGTTGTTGCAAGAGCTTGTGTCGCCCTTACAGGGCTCATTTCAAAAAACACCCACCACCCAGGGCGTTGCCCTGGGCTAGGCTGTGTGAGCCCCTTGGGCTCATGGAATCGAGACTCAAGGCCTTATCTACGGGCCATTGGTATCTGCCCCGAAATCCCCGCGTCGGCTGACTTGCCCCACTATTTTGACGCAGGCCTCCGGAGCGGATATAGTGCGTCAATGCTCCAGCGAGTGCGAATAAAGATCGAAGGCCTCCGCGACGCGCGGGAAGCGATGAAGATCGCCCAGATGGGCGCCGACGCCATCGGCATGGTTTTCGCCGAATCGCCGCGATGGGTAAGCCCCGAGCAAGCGCGGGCCATCGTAGACATCCTGCCGCCGTGGGTCGCCTCCGTCGGCGTGTTCGTCAACTCCGACGCCGAGACCATCAACCGCGTCATCCGGCGCACGGGCATCGGCTACGTCCAACTCCACGGCGATGAACCGCCCGAGATCGTCGGCCTCATCGAGGCGCCCGTCATCAAGGCTTTCCGCGTCCGCGACGACGGCTGGCTGGCCGAGGCGCGAGGCTGGATCGACGCCGGCGGGGCCAAACGCAATCTCGTGGCCGTGCTGCTGGACGCCTACGACAAGTCCGCCCAGGGCGGCACCGGCAAGCAATTCAACTGGGACCTGGTAGCCGACGCCCGCGCCGCCGGCGCCCTGGCCGGGGTCGATCCGATAATCCTGGCCGGCGGACTCGACGCCTCGTGCGTCAGCCGGGCCATCGACACCGTCAAGCCCTGGGCGGTCGACGTCGCCAGCGGAGTCGAAAAAGCCCCCGGCGTCAAGGACCTGGCAAAGGTCGCAGAGTTCATCACCGCCACCCGCGAAGGAAATGTCCTGGAAAGCGAGTTCTGGATGTAACGCCGCCGCGGCGCTGCCGCGGCGAATGTTCAATGCTAAATGTCCAATGCTCAATGCAAGACCGGGGATGACAGGCGCCGGTGCTCTTCAGTTGACCATTGAGCATTGCCTTGAGCATTGAACATTGAGCATTCCCCCGCCCATTGGCCATTGCATTCCCTCCGCGTATCCGTAAAATACCCCCCTTACGAAGGCCTGACGGATTTGGATTACAACTTAGCGAGGAGACACATGGCCATGAGCAAGCAATTTGACGTCCGCAACCTGAAGCTGGCGGGCGAGGGCAAGCGGCGGATCCTCTGGGCGGACAATGACATGCCCGTCCTTCAGCAGGTCCGCGCCCGGTTCGAGAAGGAAAAGCCCCTAAAGGGCAGGCGGATGAGCGCCTGCCTGCACGTTACGGCCGAGACGGCCAACCTCTGCCGGGCGCTCAAGGCCGGCGGGGCCGACCTGGTGCTGTGCGCGTCAAACCCGCTGAGCACGCAGGACGACGTGGCCGCCAGCCTGGTGGCGGACTTCGGCATCCGCGTTTACGCGATCAACGCCGAGGACCGCGAGACCTACTACGGCCACATCGCCGCGGCGTGCAAGCACTCGCCCTCGGTGACGATGGACGACGGGGCGGACCTGGTCAACGCCCTGCACGGCGAGTTCGCCCCGTATGCCGGCAGCGTTGTGGCGTCCATGGAAGAGACCACCACCGGCGTCATCCGCCTGCGGGCGATGGCGCAGCACGGCGTGCTGAAGTTCCCGGTAATCGCCGTGAACGACGCGGCCACCAAGCACCTGTTCGACAACCGTTACGGCACGGGCCAGAGCACGCTTGACGGCATTGTCCGCGCGACGGACATCCTGCTGGCGGGCAAGAACGTGGTGGTCGTCGGCTACGGATGGTGCGGGCGGGGCGTTTCGACGCGCGCCCGCGGGGCCGGGTCAAACGTGATCGTATGCGAAGTGAACCCCGTTCGGGCGCTCGAGGCGGCCATGGACGGCTTCCGCGTTATGCCCATTAAGGAAGCCGCGAAGATCGGCGATTTGTTCATCACCGTCACCGGCGACATCCACGTCATCGACGCGGCGCACTGGGGCCTGATGAAGGACGGCGCGATCGTCTGCAACAGCGGGCACTTCAACGTCGAGCTGAACCTCGACGCCCTGGCCAAGATGGCCAAGTCCGAGCCAACCGTGGTGCGCAAGGGCGTCCAGCGCTACGTAATGCCCGGCGGGCGACGGATATTCATCCTGGCCGAGGGCAGGCTTGTGAACCTCGCCTGCGCCGAGGGCCATCCGGCGTGCGTGATGGACATGTCCTTCGCCACGCAGGCCCTGGCGACCGAGTACGGCATCAAGAATGCCGGCAAGCTCGGCGTTGCCGTCCACGAGGTGCCCAAGAGCATCGACGATTGGGTCGCCACGCTCAAGCTCAAGAGCATGGGCCTGAAGATCGACAAGCTCACGGCCGAGCAGGAGAAATACCTCGCCTCGTTCGACATGGGAACCTAGAACAGCCACCCCCCCGGTCGCCACGGCTGTGACGCTACACCGCCGCCTTGCCGGAAGCGACCGCTTTCCAGCTTTCGTTGAGCCCCTCCAGAACCTTTATCGTCTCGCGGATCATGCCGGCGTCCTTGCGGATGTTCGCCTGGAAAAGGCGATCCAGCATGAACGCGTAGAGCTGGCGCAGGTTCTTGGCGATCTCGCCGCCGGCTTCCATGTTCAGCGTAACGTTGAGTTCCTGGATGATGTCCACTGCCCGGTTTATGGACTTGCCCTTCTCGATGTATTGCCCGGCCTCCATCTCGCGGATGGCCTGCTTGAGGAACTTGACGGCTCCCTCGTAGAGCATGACCACGACGCGGCCTGGGGTCTGCGTCATCACGCGGTTTTCCTGATAGGCAAGTATCTCTTTCATGTCTGTTCCCGCTAGTTATTCGAGTTGTTCATGCTGCTCTCGATTGAGCTCATCAGGGCGGTAAAGGCGCTCTTGAACCCTTCGAGCTTGGCCAGGGCCGTCTCCATCCGTATGTACTGGGCGCGAAGCCGATCTTCCTTCGCGGTCAAACGGGCCTGCTGAAGCTCGATCTGCGTGTCCAGGTTGGTAATCGCCAGGTCGAACTGGCTGGTCTTTACCTCGAACGGCCCGGACACAGGGTCGAGCTGCGCGGCCGCCGTGTCGTAGAGCGCGCCGGCGAAACCCTGCTTGACCTCAATGTCGTAGATTTTGGTCTCGCCCGGCTTGGGCGCGACTACCAAAATGTTAAGTCCCTGCTCGGGCGAGCCAGAGGCGCCGGTGATCGCGTTGCCATCCACCTCGGCCGCCCGCCAGAGGTCCGATGCGTCGTTCTTCCGGAAGTAGGCCTCGGTAATGATGCCGCCGCCGTCGTAGATGAGCTTTATCTGGTATGAGCCTGGCGTCGTGGAGCTCAGGGCGCTGGTGAACTGTATGTCGCCGCTGCTTACGGCCCCGCTGCCGGAGGCGGCGATCAGCGACAGGACCGCGTTGTAATCGGCGCCCAGGGCCTCGTTGAGCTTGGTGCTGTCCAGCGCGAGATGTCCCGCCTTATCCAGCTCCATGCCTATCGAGGCCGGAGTCGTGTATGGGTCCGTCCCGTTGACAAATCCCGACGCGACCTGGATCATCAGGTTCCTGGCCCCGGAGATCAGGCCGGTGACCGTTGAGTCGCCCTGGAATATGCCGCCCTTCTTGGTCTGGTCGTCGTAGCCGGCAATGCTGTCCAGGTTGTCCACTATCGCGTTGTAAGTGCTCGCCAGGTTCGACAGCCCGGTCACGACCTGGCTGCTGTCCCGGCTGAGGGTCACGGTGGCCGTGCCGATCTGCTTGAGCTCCAGCGTCACGTTCGGGATTAGCTCGGCCACGGAATTCGATTCGCTCTCGATCCATCCCGGTGCAGCCGGGTAGCCGTCCAGCCGGACCTGGGAGTTTCGAGCGGCCTGGCTTACGGTCCAGTTGCCTTCGGTTCCGTCGAAGCCGGCCAGGGTGGTCGCGGCCTCGACGGTGATGGTGTGGTCGACGCCGGTATTCCTGCCGCCGAGCACCAGGTGATAGGCCAGGCCGTCGCCGGAGTCGTACTGGAGGATGCTGGCGGCGACGCCGGGGTTGCCAGTGTCCTCGTTTATCAGGTCCCTCAGGCCCTCCAGCGTCGTCGTGCCGGAGGTCTGGATTGTGCGGGTGGTCCCATCGTAGATGTAGACGAACTGGGCCGCATCGCCAAGCGTGGCCGTCTTATCGGCGACGCCGGCGTGGACCCTTCGTTCCGCGGCCGCCAACTGGTTGATCACGATTCCGTAGCTGCCCTCGATGGCCCCGGTCGAGGCCCTTAGCCCGACTATGTCCTGGTCCGACGTGGAGGAGGTTACTCCGCGAATGGCGGCCATGCTGCGCAGGGAGTCGGCCTGTGATTTCAGGCTGGTGAAGAGGGTCTGGAGGTTTTCAAACGTAACCTGCTTGTTCTGGGTCAGGGCTTTCTGGGCCAGGAGCTTGTCCAGCGGCTTGCGGGCAACCGCCAGGGCCTGCGTGACGAATACCTCGGA
>Ga0315287_10006169_pt1 | contig 11889 bp, 11 predicted proteins | sample YL17G11_0_MG_FD_205037 | JGI IMG/M metagenome (GOLD analysis project Ga0315287, IMG submission 205037) | Sediment microbial communities from Yellowstone Lake, YNP, Wyoming, USA - YL17G11_0 | ecosystem: Environmental > Aquatic > Freshwater > Lake > Sediment | place: USA: Wyoming | collected...
TGGGCGACCTGCTGCTCGCGCGTGCTGACCAGCTCCACTTCGAGGTCAGTGCCGGTGAGACTGAGGCGGTTGTTGCGTGCAGTGATCAGCACGTTCGACAGCACCGGCATCGTCTGCCGGCGTTCCACGACGCCGATCACGCTCTGCAGCGGGGCGAGGATCTCTTCACGCGGGGCGGTCAGTTTCATGTCTGGCTCTTAATTCTTAGGGTTTATCTAGAAAGACTTAAGACTGTTGTTATTGGCCCTGTGGATGACTGAGCAAGTCGTCATTCACGTGCAAATCCAATGAATTGCCGCTTGCGGGCCTGTCGAGGAACGGTCGGACGGCCGGTGTGACGCCTGTTGAGCGTTTGTGGGCAACTTCGCCACCCCGGAGCATCCACAAATTATCCACATCATCCGGTCAGTGTCCTCAACAAGTTGAGGTAATCCTCGCCGACGCGCTGTTCCGTCTCGCGCAGCTCCTTGATGCGGCGGCAGGCATGGATGACGGTCGTGTGGTCGCGGCCGCCGAACGCGTCGCCGATTTCCGGCAGGCTATGGCTGGTCAGTTCCTTCGCCAGCGCCATCGCGACCTGGCGCGGCCGCGCGATCGAGCAGTTGCGCCGCTCCGAGAGCAGGTCGGACACGCGAACCTTGAAATAATCGGCGACGGTCTTCTGGATGTTCTCAATGGTCACCAGCTTCGCCTGCAGTGACAGCAGGTCGCGCAGTGCATCCTTCGCGAACTCCACGGTGATCGGCTGGCCCGTGAAGCGTGAATTCGCGATCACGCGTCGTAGCGCGCCTTCCAGTTCGCGCACGTTGCTGCGGATGCGCTTGGCGATGAAGAACGCGACTTCCTCGGGGATCGCAACGCCGACGGCTTCGCCCTTGCTGATGAGGATGGCTGCGCAGGTCTCGAGTTCCGGCGGCTCGATCGCCACCGTCAAACCCCATCCAAAGCGGGATTTCAGGCGTTCTTCTAAGCCGTCGACTTCCTTCGGATAACGATCGCAGGTGAGGATCACCTGCTGCTGTCCCTCGAGCAGCGCATTGAACGTGTGGAAGAACTCTTCCTGCGAACGCTCCTTGCCGGCGAAGAACTGGATGTCGTCGATCAACAGCGCATCGAGTGAACGGTAGGCCGTCTTGAACTCGTTCATGCTGTTGTGCTGCAGCGCTTTCACCATGTCGCCGACGAAACGCTCGGAGTGAATGTAGGCGACCCGCGCATCGGGGTTGCGCGCCTTGATCGCGTGGCCGACGGCGTGCATCAGGTGCGTCTTGCCGAGCCCGACGCCGCCGTAGATGAACAGCGGGTTGTAGGCCTTGCCGGGGTTCTCCCCGACCTGCTGCGCCGCGGCCTTGGCCAGCTGGTTGCTCTTGCCGACGACGAAGTTTTCGAACGTGGAGTCGGCGTTCAGCCGCCCGCCGATGACCAGGCCCTCGGCGCGGTTGGGCGAACCGCTGCGCGCGCCGCCGCCCGCCCGCCCGGTTGCGCCCCGGCCGGCTGTGTCGCCGCGCCCGGGGGCGCCAGCGGCGCCGGCCAGCCCTTCGGCGGCCGCAGGTGGCGGGGTCGGCCGAGAGCCCACCTCGACCGTCAGGATCGGCGCGTCGCCCTGAACCTGCTGGCGCAGCCACTCCCCGACCCGCGGCAGCAGGTGGGTGTTGACCCAGTCCACGACATAGGCGTTCGGGGCGAGAAGCTTGAGCGTGCCTACCCCTTCGACCGCCTGCAGAGGCCGTACCCAGGTGTTGTACTGCTGCTCGGGAAGCTCGTCTTCGAGCGTTCGAGCGCAGCGGGACCACAGCGACGCTTCCACGCGCGAACTTTCCTGGGTGCAGAGGGCCGAGGGGAAAAGGGGGCGGAAGTCTATACCGCCCCGCCGGAGGTCAAAAGGCGCTTTTCCACCGTCGGGCGGCGGTCTCTATTGACACCCCCCGCAGGCCTGCTTACCCTCTGCGACCTTTTTTTCGACGTTTTATCCCCAGTTAGGGCGGAAACATCAGATGAAGCGCACTTATCAGCCCAGCAAAGTCCGCCGCGCCCGTACGCACGGCTTTCGTGCCCGGATGGCGACCGCCGACGGTCGCAAGGTTCTGGCCCGCCGTCGCGCCAAGGGCCGCAAGAAGCTGATTCCCTGAGCGATCCGCGGCTCCCGGCGGCAGGTGTCGACATGTCGGTCGACCCCACTCCTGCGTCGCCGCCGCCCCTGACGTTCCCTCCGGAACGTCGTGTCCGTCGCAAGGTTGATTTCGAGGTCGCCTACAAGCGCGGCCGGCGGTTTTCAGACAGCCTCTTCACGATGACCGTTCGTGCCAATGACGTTGCCGGCCCGCGCCTCGGCCTGGCGATCGCAGCACGCACCATCGGCAACGCGATCGCCCGCAACCGCCTGCGACGCCTGATCCGCGAATCCTTCCGTCACGAGCAGCATCGACTGCCCGCTGCGGATATCATCGTCGGCGCGAAGGTGGGCGCCCGTAGCGCGCCGGACCCGACGCGGCGGCAGAGCCTCTCCGCGCTGTGGAAAAAGATCGCGTCACAATGCGTTCCGTCCTCCACGCCCTGATCCGCGGTTACCAGCTGATCGTCAGCCCGTGGCTCGGGCCGCGCTGCAGGTTTCATCCGAGCTGCTCGAACTACGCGCTCGAGGCGATCGAGCGCCACGGCGCCTGGCGCGGCAGCGGGCTCGCGCTGCGCCGGCTCGGGCGATGTCATCCATGGAATCCGGGCGGCTTCGATCCGGTGCCGGCGGGCAAGACGCCGCCGGCCGAGAAACAGTAAAGGAAAGTCGTGAGCTCATCAGTCAACGTGCGTGTCTTCCTCTGGCTCGGGCTCGTGCTCGCCCTGTGGCTCAACTACGACGCGTGGATGCGCGACTACGGACCCAAGCCCGGGGCGCCGGGCAGTGCCGCGACGTCGCGTCCCGCGGGTTCCGCGTCGTCGACGCTCGAAGCCAACATTCCCGCTGCCGTTGCGCCGACGCCGGCGGTGCCGGGCGCCTCCAGTGCCGCAACGCCCGTAGCGGCGGCTGTAGTGCCTTCGCCCGCCGCGGGCGCCGCGGCTGCCACCGTCATCGCCGACGCCTCGAATGGCGCGGCGGCCGGCTCGGTCACCGTCCGTACCGACGTGCTGGAGATCGAGATCGGCCTCGTCGGCGGCGAACTGCGTCGTGCCGACCTGCTGCGCTATCCGCTGGTCAAGGGACAACAGAAGCCCGTGCGGCTGTTCACCCGCGATTCCGCGGAAGCCCTGTTCGTGCTGCAGAGCGGCCTGGCCGGCGCCGCGGGTGGCGGTGCTCACCCGACGCACCTGGCCACCTTCACCGCGTCGTCGCCGAGCTATGAACTCTCGCAGGCGAGCGATGAGCTGCGCGTACCGCTGACCTGGAGCGACCCGGCCACGGGCGTCACCGTCACCAAGACCTTCATCTTCCGCCGTGGGCAGTACCGCATCGATCTCGAATACACGGTCGAGAACGCGGGCACTGCGCCTTGGCTCGCCGCGCCCTACATGCAGCTGCTGCGCGACGATGTCGTGCTCGAGCGCTCGATGTTCAATGTGGAGACCTACGCATTCAAGGGTCCGGCGTATTACGACGGCACCAAGTATCACAAGCTCAAGCTCGCGGATGCCGACAAGCTGACGAACCAGATCCAGGGCGGCTGGATCGCGGGCATGCAGCATCACTTCGTCGCGGGCGTGGTGCCCGACCCTGAGGCCGCCTATCGTTATTCGCTGAAGGTCGATGGGCGCCAGTACCTGCTGACCACCGCGGGCCCGCTGCGCACGGTCGAGCCAGGCACCGAGTCGACGATCAAGGAGACCTTGTTCGTCGGCCCGAAGCTGCAGGCGCAGCTCGAGAAGGCCGGTCCGCGCCTCGACCTGGTTGCCGACTACGGCCTGCTGACCCTGCTCGCGAAGCCGCTGTTCTGGCTGCTCGAGCAGGCGCACAAACTGACCGGCAACTGGGGCTGGGCGATCATCCTGATCACCGCGCTGCTGAAGGGCGTGTTCTATCCGCTGTCCGAAGCCTCGGGCAAGTCGATGGCCAAGATGCGCATGCTCGCGCCGCGCATCAAGAACCTGCAGGACACTTACAAGGACGATCGCGAGAAGCTCGGCAAGGCGATGATGGAGATGTACCAGCGGGAGAAGATCAACCCGCTCGCCGGCTGCCTGCCGATCGTGATCCAGATGCCGGTGTTCTTCGCGTTCTACTGGGTGCTGCTCGAGAGCGTCGAGATGCGCCAGGCGCCGTTCCTCGGCTGGCTCCAGGACCTGTCGTCGAAGGATCCGTACTTCGTGCTGCCGGTGATCATGGCCGGCGCGATGTTCGTGCAGTACAAGCTGAACCCCGCGCCGCCGGACCCGATCCAGGCCAAGGTGTTCATGATCCTGCCGCTGGTGATGTCCGTGACCTTCGCGTTCTTCCCCGCGGGCCTGGTGCTCTACTGGGTCACGAACACGATTCTCTCGATCGCGCAGCAGTGGAACATCAACCGCCGCATCGAAGCGGCGGCGAAGAAGGGCAAGGCGGCAGAGGCCTGAGGCCCGCGTTCATTCGCCGTCGAGCAGCTCGCGCATCCGCTGCGGGTCGGGCGAGTCGCCGTCGACGTCGCGCCAGATGTGCCAGCGGCCCTCGCGCCGGCGGCACAGCAGCGCGACGCGCGACAGCCGCTCCACCGGCGCCTCCCCGGGTTGCGCGATTTCGCGCGTTGCCACGTCGAACAGCACCCAGCCGAGATCGCCGGACTGCTGCACGTCGGTGATCGCATTGCGGGAGCGGCGCAGGTGCACGGGCGGGAAGGCGCGCAACAGCGCCTCGATGCGCGAGCGCCCGGCGAGCCGCGGCCGGCCGGCCGAGAGGATCTCGCCGTCCGGTTCGTAGAGCGCCGCCATCGCGCCCCAGTCGGAGGCCTCGAACGCGGCGGTCAGCCGCCGGGCGATGGTTTCGAGGTCGGGGGCGCCGGTGATCGTCATGGCTGAATCATCGCGCGGCGGGACCGGAATTCCAAACGGCTGCGCGTGAGCCGCGCGCGAGCGTCACCCTGGGCATCCGTGGCACACTCGCCGCATCGAAGCAGCGCCGCGCGAGACCAGGGCGGCGGCCGCTGGAGCCAGAGCGAGATTGCGAGCGGCCCGTGACCGGCGAGCGACTTCCCGAACGAGCGACGTCGCTCCCGAACGCGCCGGCGGCCGCGCCACCGGCGGGCATGGAATTCGAGCCGCTGGAGCGGCTGCTCGCGGTCGTCGGCGGTCCGATAGGTCGGTCGGCACTGCTCGCGCTTGCGAAAGCGGTGCGGCTGCCGCCGCCCGACCGCGCGACGTCCTGGACCGGCGAGACACTCGCGGCGCAGCTGACCAACCTCGAACGCCGCGGCCGGGTTTCCCGCGTTGCGGGTGGCGTGCAGTCGCCGGACACGATGCGCTTCGGGGCGTTCCGGGCCGCGGCGCTCGGACCGGACCTGCGGGCCTGGGCGCGCATCCTGCTGGAACATTTCGCCGGCCCGTTGCCGTCCCCTGGCGTTCCGATCGCGAACCGTCTGGCGATGCGGTGGCGCTATGGATCAGCGCCGGGCGAGTTCGTCATCGCCGCGATGCGGGTGGCGCTCTGCGGCGGTCTGCCGCACAAGGAAGCGACGGGCGTCATGCAGGCGCTCGACAACCTGTTGCAGGCGACGACCTGGCAAGCGGCGTTCGCGCAGCCGTTCGATGCCGACGTGATCGCGCGGATCGAGGTTCCGCTGCTGCGTGAATTCGTCGTCGAGCGGGTACTCGCCGTGGCGCTGCACCGGCCACAGCCTTCCAGTGCTGCGGTGGTTGACTGGTCCGCCGCTCGTGTCGCCAGCAAGGACCTCGCCTACGCGCCGTTGCGGCTGCGTGCGATCGAGCATCGCCTGTGGCAGGGCGATTCATCGGCTGCCGAGGCGCTGCTCGGCGCCGAGCGTCAGGGCTATGCGCTCGGGCTGCTCGCCGCCAGCCGGGCGATGCAAGACGATTTCAGCGCCGCTCTGGAGCAGTTCGCCGCCGCCGATGCGGCGCTGAGGAAGGCGGGGCTCGCGCCGCGCGGCGCATTGCCGTTGCCGATCGTCTGGCTGCGCTGGCGCGCGTTGATGGAGGGCGATGATGCTGCACAGGCGGAGGCCGCGTGCAAGCTGTGCCGGGCCGAAGCGCGCAAGGCCGGCATGGATCGCTGGCTGTGGCAGTGGCTCGCCGACGTGGCCGCCTGTCGTCTCGGCGAACGGACGCCGGCGGAGCTGCCCACGCCCGCCCTTGGCCGCGATGCATTGATCGATCTCGTGACGGCGGAGGGGATGCAGGCGCTCGGCCGTCGTCCGGACAAGGCCGGCATCGCGATCCTGGAGCGCACGGCGGGACAGTTCGACGCGGCCGGCTACGCCTGGCCGGCGCGACGTCTGCAGCAGTTGCTGGCCGGATTCGGGGACGACGGCCAGGGCGCAGCGGCCTGGCGCCACGCGCTCAAGGCGATGCAGCGCATCGGTACGGGTGCTGACGCGAGTGCAAACCGCGTCGGTGCGGCGGGCGACGACGGCCCGACGCAGCGTCTCGGCTGGTTGCTGCACGTCGACGACTACGCGCTGCGCATCGAACCCTGCGTGCAGAAGCGCGGACCGCGCGGCTGGGGCCGCAGTCGCGTCGTCTCGCTCGCGAGCGTGATGCGCGACGAACGGCTCGAGGCGCAGGACGTGCAGGTGTGTCGCGCCGTGCTGCACCACGGCGGCAATGCGTTCTCGATCGATGCGGGGCGCGCGCTGCCGGCGCTGATCGGCCATCCGCGGGTGCTGCTCGCGCCGGATCTCGACACCCCCGTCGAACTGGTCGCCGCGGCGCCGGTCGTCGAAGTGCAGCGCACGGCGACGGGCGTGCGGCTGCGGATCGCTGCGGAAATCCGCGACGCCGCCCGCACGCCGGTGCGTTCCGCGGGAGCGGAGGTGGACCCCGTGCTGCTGAGGCGCGAGTCGCCGACGCGGGTTCGCGTGATGCGCCTGACGAGCGTTCACCGACGTCTCGCGCAGCTGATCGGCAAGGGACTCGACGTGCCGACCGAAGGTCTGGCAGAGCTCGACGGCGCGCTGCAGCAGCTGGCCGGCAGCTTCGAGGTCCATTCGGAGGTGGATTCGAACGTCGAGGAAGTTCCGGTGGACCGCCTGCTGCGCGCCGAGCTCTCGCCGCAGGGCGCGGGCCTGCGGCTGCGCCTCGCGGTGCGGCCGTTCGGCGCCGACGGCCCGCGCTTCCTGCCGGGTGCGGGCGGCAGCCAGGTCCTCGCTGCCCTCGGCGCCACGCGCCGGCGCACGGTCCGCGACCTGCGCGATGAGCGCGCCGCGGTGTCGGCACTGCTCGAGCGCGCGCCGATGCTGGAACCGGCGAGCGGCTTCGAGTGGACGATCGACGACCCGGCTGCCTGCCTCGAACTGGTCGAGACGCTGCAGGGGCTGCCGGAGCGCGTGGTGACCGAGTGGCCGGCGGGCAAGACGCTGCGGGTGACCCGTCCGCAGCAGGTTGCCGACCTGCGCGTCAGCGTCGCCGCGGGCGGGCGCGACTGGTTCCACGCGAGCGGCGGACTGAAGCTCGACGATGGCGCGGTGCTCGAGCTGCAGCGCCTGATCGATCTCGCCCGTGCGCACGCGGGCCGTTACCTGCCCCTCGGCGACGGCGGCTTCGTCACGCTGGGCGAGGACCTGCGTCGACGCGTGGATGAACTCGCGCGGCTCGCCGAGCGCGACGCGCAGGGCGCGCGCTTTCCCGTCCTCGCCGCCGAGGCGGTCGGCGAGTCGCTCGACGGTGCCGTGCTGCTCGACACCGGACAGTGGTGGGAGGGGCATCGTGCGCGCTTCGAAGCCGCACAGGCGCTGGAGCCCGCCGTGCCCTCGACCCTGCAGGCCGAGTTGCGCCCCTACCAGGTCGAGGGATTCCGCTGGCTCGCGCGGCTGGCGGCCTGGGGCGCCGGCGCCTGCCTCGCCGATGACATGGGTCTCGGCAAGACCCTGCAGGCGCTCGCGCTGCTGCTGCATCGTGCCGCGGGGGGTCCGGCGCTGGTGGTCGCGCCGACCTCGGTCGTACCGAACTGGTTGCAGGAAGCGCAGCGCTTCGCGCCGACGCTGCGCCTGCGCGAGTTCCGCGGCCCCGGGCGTGCGGCGCTGATCGACGGCGCGGGTCCGTTCGACGTGCTGGTCGGTTCCTACACGCTCGTCCAGCAGGAGGTCGAGGCCGTCGGCGCGCGCCCCTGGCACACGCTGATCCTCGACGAGGCCCAGCAGGTCAAGAACGCCACGACCAAGCGCGCCCAGGCGGTACTCGCCCTCGATGCGGATTTCCGCGTCGCGACCACCGGCACGCCGGTCGAGAACCGACTCGACGAGCTGTGGATGCTGTTCCGCTTCCTCAATCCCGGCCTGCTCGGCACGCGGGAGCGCTTCAATGAGCGCTTCGCGACGCCGATCGAGCGGCGCAACGACGCACCAGCGCGTGTCCAGCTGCGCCGGCTGGTGCGCCCGTTCGTGCTGCGCCGGGTCAAGAGCGAGGTGTTGCCGGACCTGCCGCCGCGCACCGAGATCACGCTGACCGTGCAGCCGGAGCCGGCGGAAGCCGCCTTCCACGAAGCGCTGCGTCGCAGCGCGCTCGAGCAGCTGGCGCGCGAGGACCTGCCGCCCGTGCAGCGACGCTTCCGCGCCCTGGCCGAGTTGATGCGCCTGCGCCGCGCCTGCTGCGACCCGACGATCGTCGCGCCGAATGCCGAGCTGCGCGGCGCGAAGCTCGAGACCTTCGCTGAACTGGCGACCGAACTCGCGGCTGGCCGTCACAAGGCGCTGGTGTTCAGCCAGTTCACCGATTTCCTCGACCGCCTCGGTGCGCGTCTCGAGTCGCTGCAACTGCGCTACCAGCGGCTCGACGGCTCGACGCCCGCAGCCGAACGCACGCGCCGGATCGACGCGTTCCAGGCTGGCGACGGCGATTTCTTCCTGATCTCGCTGAAGGCTGGCGGGTTCGGGCTCAACCTCACGGCGGCGGACTACGTGATCCTCGCCGATCCCTGGTGGAACCCCGCCGCGGAAGACCAGGCTGCCGCGCGCGCCTGGCGTCTCGGTCAGGGACGGCCGGTCACGGTCTACCGGCTGGTGCTCGCCGGCTCGATCGAGGAGCGCATCCTCGCGCTGCATCGCGACAAGCGCGCGCTCGCCGAAGGGCTGTTCGGCGGCGAGGAGTTCGGCAGCGTGCTGAGCGCCGAACAGATGCTGGAACTGCTGCGCGACTCGGCCGACGCGCGCACGGCGTGAGCGCCGGCATGACCGGGTGTCGTGACTGCGCCGAGCACGCCCCCGCGGCGCCGGCGGAGCTGTTCATCGTTGAGAGCGATTCCGCTGCCGAGGCGGTCTGCGCCGTGCGCGATGCACGCCTGCAGGCGGTGCTCGCGATGCAGGGCAAGCCCGTCAATGCGCGTCGCGCGGCTGCACCCCGACGCGAGGCCGGGCGTCAGCGCGAGGTTGCCGAGATCAGTGGATTGACGACCCGCAATGCCGGGTAGCGCGAGAAGTCGCGGTCTGCGCTCCAGAGTTCGCGCACGCCGTGCGCCAGGCAGATGGCCGCGATACGCGCGTCATGGAACTGGCCTCCCGAGACGCTGCCGGAACTGGCGAGACTCTGGAGCGTCGAGAGATGCGCGTCGCCCTCGGCCAGGAAATCACAACGGCCGCTGTGCGCGAGAGCCTCGACCAGCGACATCGCGACCGTCAGCGGTGAGGCAGGCCGGAACACCCTGCCGTTCGTGACTACTGCGAGAAACTCGTGGATACAGGGCCAGGGTACGGCCCAGCGCACGCTGCCGGTTGCCAACGCTTCCACGAGGCGCCGCGCCGCCTCGTGGAACGGCAGGTCGCTGCGGTGCGCGTACACGAGGATATTGGTATCAACCGCAATCACGGTCGTGCACCCGGTCGTGCGCCGCTGGGTCCGGGGACTCGTCCGGTGGAGTGACGTAACTGTCGAGAATGGCGCGGTGCAGGCCCGTGTCCCGGTAGCGCTCCGTGAGGCCGCTGCCGCCGAAAGTGGGCACCACGAACGCCCGCGGCTCTGCGGCGGCTCGGGTCTTCAACACCAGCCGCAGGCCTTCCTCGACCAGGGCACGCAGCGTGACGCCCTGGCGGTCCGCCAGCTTGCGTGACCGGGCCAGCAGATCGTCGGCGATTTCGATCGTCGTCTTCATGAGAATCCCATACTACCCTATCCCGCAGTATGGGTACCCATATCCGACACCGGGTGATCCGGCGCCGGTTCAGGGCCCAGGCACCGCCGCGAATGCCGACTTCCACCCGTCCACCTGCGGCTGCGCGACGTTGAGGATCACCACCGTCTTGTTGCGCGCCGCTGGATCGACGAGCGCGTGCACGGCGACGGCCGCGACGTCCGAGCGCGAGATCATCGCGGTGATCGGCGGGTCGCCGGGCACCAGCGCGATGCCGTACTGGCCGGGCGGCTTGTCCCAGAGGCCGACGGGTCGCAGCACCGTGTAGGGCACGCCGCTGCTTCGCAGCGCCTCTTCGCCGCGCAGCTTGGCGGACATCACGCCATACATCAGCTTCGCGAAGCCTTCGCCGCCCGGCTGCGCGCGGGTGACGCCGGCCGACGAGACCAGCACGACGTGCTTGAGGTTCGCCGCCTTCGCCAGCGCCGCGAGCCGCGCGACGCCGCCCTCGTCGACCTCCTCGGGCTTGTTGGTCGGATCGCGGAAGCTATTGGAGCCGAGCGCGATCACCATGCGATCGGCACCCTTCGCGATGCCTTCCAGGCTCTTCGGGTCGCGCACGTCGGCGGCGATCCATTCGACGTCGGGCATCGCGGCGCGCGCCTCGTCGACCTTGCGCGAGAAACCGCGCACCTTCGCGCCCTGCTCGCGCAGCAGCTGCACGACCACCTTGCCGGTGCGCCCCGTGGCGCCGGCGACGACCACGGTCTCGCCCTTCATCGAGGGCAGCACCGGTGGCGGCTTCGGTGCGCCTTCCTGCGCGGCGGCGAGGCCCGCCATCGCTGGACCGAGCAGGAGCAGCGCTGCGACTGCCACAACATGACGACGTTCGAAACCGACCGATTCCGATCTGCGCATCGCTCCGCTCCCTTCGAATGATTGTGGACGAGTATAGGCTGGCACTTGCCGCTTCAGAACAGCTGGAGACGCGTGCACGGCGACGGCTTCCGCGCTAGGCTCCGCGCATGGCGCACGCCGACACCATCGTTGCGGCTGCGACGCCACCGGGTCGCGGCGGTGTCGGTATCGTGCGCATCTCCGGTGCCAAGGCGCCCGAGTACGCCGCCGTGCTGCTCGGCGAACTGCCGGCGCCACGCCGCGCCACCATCGCCGCGTTCCGCGATGCCGCGGGCGAGCCGATCGACGTCGGCCTCGCGCTGTTCTTCCCCGGCCCGAAGTCCTACACCGGCGAACACGTGCTCGAGCTGCACGGCCACGGCGGCCCGGTGGTCATCGAGGCGCTGGTCGCGCGCGTGGTCGAGCTCGGCGCGCGGCGCGCGCAGCCCGGCGAGTTCACGCAGCGCGCGTTCCTCAATGACAAGATCGACCTGGCCCAGGCCGAGGCCGTCGCCGACCTCATCGACGCCGGCTCGAACCAGGCCGCGCGCGCCGCGATGCGCTCGCTGCAGGGCGAGTTCTCGGCGATGGTGCAGGGCCTGGTCGAGGCCGTGATCGAGCTGCGCGCCTGGGTCGAGGCGGCGATCGATTTCCCCGAGGAGGAGATCGACTTCCTGGCCGACCGCGATCTCGCGACGCGGCTCGAGACCGTGCGGCTGCACTTCGACGCCGTCGAGAAGAGCGCGCGCCAGGGCCTGGTGCTGCGCGATGGCATGACGGTCGTCATTGCCGGGCGCCCG
>Ga0315287_10006171_pt1 | contig 11886 bp, 8 predicted proteins | sample YL17G11_0_MG_FD_205037 | JGI IMG/M metagenome (GOLD analysis project Ga0315287, IMG submission 205037) | Sediment microbial communities from Yellowstone Lake, YNP, Wyoming, USA - YL17G11_0 | ecosystem: Environmental > Aquatic > Freshwater > Lake > Sediment | place: USA: Wyoming | collected...
CGCGCCCCTCGCGACTGCGCGTGGGGACCACGCTGCTCGCCGACGAGCTCGCGATTCTGGCGGCCTCGCTGCTGGCCGTCTGGGTGGCCGGGGCCTTCGACGAGGTGCCGCTGATCAGCAGGCTCATGGTCCCCTTCGAGGCGGATCCGCACGGCGGCACCCTCTTGTTCGTGCTGCTGACGCCGTTCTGGATCGCGGCCCTGTGGGCCTTCGGCCTGTACCGCGAGCCCGGGCGCAGCATCGGCGGTATGAACCTGTCCGAGTCGCTCAGCGGGCTCACGGCGCTGACGGCGGCCAGCTGGCTGCTGCTGATCGCGATGGTCTTCGTCTCGGGCGCGAGCGCGCCGGTGGCGACGCTCATCGCCTTCTGGATGCTGGCCGTCTTCCTTGTGCCGGCCGCTCGCTGGCTGAGCAGGGTCACGGTGTGGTCGCGCTCGGCGTTCGAGGAACGTGTGCTGATCATCGGCGCCGGCGAGGTGGGGCACACCCTGGCCGCGAAGATCGGCAAGCATGCCGAGTACCGCATGAAGCTGGTCGGTTTCCTCGACGACGGGGAGCCGAGGCGCAACGGCAACGGCGGTGTGCACCTGTCGGTCATCGGCGCCCTTGACGACCTCCACCGCATCGTCGCCGAGGAGCGCATCGACCGCGTCATCGTGGCCTTCTCCAAGGCGCGTCACAACGACTTCCTGCGCGTGGTGCGCGCCTGCGACGACTCCGGCGTGCGGGTCAATATCGTGCCGCGCCTCTTCGAGGTCGTGAGCTCGCGTGCTGTGGTCGATGACGTCGAGGGCATCCCCCTGCTCGACATCGCCCATGTCGAGCTCAGCCGCTTCAACATGGCGGTCAAGCGTGTCTTCGACTTGATGGTCGGCGGCGCGCTCTGCGTGTTCATCCTGCCGCTGCTCGGGGTCCTCGGCCTGCTCATCAAGCTGGACTCCCGCGGCCCCGTGTTCTATCGGCAGGCGCGCATGGGGCGAGGCGGCCGGCCCTTCATGATCTTCAAGCTGCGCTCGATGCGCGTCGGCGCCGACGCGCAGCGCTGGGACCTCGCCGACGAAAACGAGTACGACGGCCCGATGTTCAAGATGCGCCGCGACCCGCGCGTGACGCGCTTCGGCGACTGGCTGCGCCGCTGGAGCTTCGACGAGCTGCCGCAGATCATCAACGTCATGAAAGGCGAGATGAGCCTGGTCGGCCCCCGACCGCTGTGGGTCGAGGAGGCCAGGCAGTGCCGCGGCTGGACGCAGAAGCGCCTCGACATCACGCCCGGCATCACCGGCCTCTGGCAGGTGCTGGGGCGCAGCGACATCCCCTTCGACGAGATGGTCAAGCTCGACTACATGTACGTCAGCGGCTGGAGCCTGAGCTGGGACCTCAAGCTCCTGCTGCAGACGCTGCCGGCGGTCGTTCATAAGCGCGGGGCGTACTGACGCCGGCCGCCCGACCGTGGGATGGCCCGAGCGACGTCGACGCACTTCTGTCGAGCGCGATGAGCGAGACGCGCCTCCTCCACGTCGCCGGCGCGCGCCCCAATTTCATGAAGGTCGCGCCGGTCATGGCCGCGGTGGACGTCTGGAACGCGGCGAGGGCCCCCGGCGCCGGCGAAGCGGCGCGCCGGACGTCCGCCCCGGGGCGGCGCTTCTCCCAGTCCCTGGTGCACACCGGCCAGCACTACGACGACGCCATGAGCGACGTCTTCTTTCGCGACCTTGGTCTGCCGCAGCCGGACCACTATCTCGAGGTCGGGTCCGGCAGCCACGCGCAGCAGACGGCCGAGGTGCTGCGCCGCCTCGAGCCCGTGCTCCTCGCCGAGCGTCCCGACCTTGTCGTCGTCGTCGGAGACGTGAACTCCACCGTCGCGGCGGCGCTGTGCACGGCCAAACTGCAGATCCCCGTGGCGCACATCGAGGCCGGCCTGCGCAGCGGCGACCGCAGCATGCCCGAGGAGCTCAACCGGCTGCTCACCGACCAGCTCGCGGAACTGCTGTTCACCACCTCGGCGGACGCCGACGCCAACCTCGCGCGGGAGGGCGTGCCTCGGGCGCGCATCCATCTGGTCGGGAACACGATGATCGACACGCTCGAGCGGCTCCGCGCGCGAGCGCAGGCGAGTGACGCCCCTCAGCGGCTTGGCCTGGCTCCACGGGGCTACGCGCTCGTCACCCTGCATCGCCCCAGCAACGTCGACGACCCGGCGCAGCTGGCGCTCGTCGCCGAGGTCCTGGCCGGCACGGCGCAGCGTCTGCCGGCCGTCTTCCCGGTCCACGCCCGCACCCGCGCTCGCCTGGCCGGGGCCGGCCTGCTCGCCCGGCTCGAGGCCACCGCTGGTCTCACCCTCAGCGAACCGCTCGGCTACCTCGACTTCGTCGCGCTCATGAGCCGGGCTCGCCTCGTGCTCACGGATTCGGGCGGCGTCCAGGAGGAGACGACCGTTCTCGGCGTCCCGTGCCTCACGATGCGCACCACCACGGAACGCCCGGTGACGGTCACCGACGGCACCAACCGGCTGGTCGACCCCTACGACGCGGCGGCGGTGCTGGCGGCGGTGGGCGAGACGCTTGCGGCTCCGTTCCCCGAGGCCACCCGCCGGCCGCCGCTGTGGGACGGCCATGCGGCGGAGCGCATCGTGGCCGCTATCGCAAGATGGGCAGCGACGGACGGCAGTCGATAGCGCCATCCTGCTCGGGCATGCCGGCGACCGTTGGTCCCGCCTTGGCCTCGGCCACGTACATCGATGCAACTAGGGCGTGGTCGTCCCGCTTGTCTCGCGCCAGCGGTTGAGATGAACGTGCGGAAGCTGAGAGCGGCACTTGTCAGCGCCCGAGGACGTGCTGTACCGGCATGAGAATAGCCTCGAGCCTCCGGGATCGACCGGCACCAGGGCGTCGGATTGAGGGTGTTCCGGGACAGGGGCTCTGGGAGAACGCGGTCGGATAGGCCGAGCTCTTCGATGGGCTGCGAGCCCGTTGGTGTAACTCTGGTCGCCCCTGCGACTTGCCCGGGTGCGCTGATGAGTGCGGATTCGTACGTGTCGTTCTCACCCGCCGCCTCTCACCTGCACGTAGTCGTCGCTGGGGAGGTAGCAATGGGCAGATCGATTGGGCCGGGCGTACATCGCGGCTTCTGCGAAGGTGCCGATCGCCGAGGGGGGATCGCGCCCGCTCCGTCGGGCGCGTGGCCTCCACGCCCGAGGAGCTTGCGCCCTTCGCAGACAGCCTCGCGCCGGACGACTGCATGGTCCTGGAAGCCACGGGGAACGCCTTGGCGATCGCCGGCATCATCGCCCCACAGGTAGTCGAGGTCGTGCTCGCACGCGCCGTGCCCTGCGCCGCCTGGTCTCGCGCCGGGGCGGCGTCTCCAGCAAGAGCGGCCAGTAGGCCGTCGTGCGACTGCAGCCCAGACGCTGGGCGATGTGCCGCTTGGGAACGCCTTCTCTCACGGGCTCTTTGACCTTGGCCCAATCGTGCGCCTGATACACCCCTTCCTCCCTTGCGCGTTTCTCGCCAGGGCTTCGTCGCCGGTCGCTTCCCGGCCTATGAGTGTCCAGTCTTCACCCGGCGTCGACAGCTCGCCAGTTCCGAGCGGGCAGGGGGCTATCAAGGGGAATGCGCGCTGGCTGGCAGACTCGGGCTGCGACGCGCTGCCGCCATGGGGCTCGGGGTGCCACAATGAAATCCCTGATAGACTTCTCACGATGTCTTGGCCACTCCCACACATGACCTTGTCCCACGACTGTGCAAAGGCTCTGGAGGTCTAACGCGGTCGTGAGCGCGGATAGCCACGCGACGCCTGCTGCGTCGGAGAAGTTCGCCGTCTACGAGCGCAAGCGTGGTTGGACGGCGCTGGGTTTGCGCGAGCTGTGGAACTACCGCGAGCTGCTCTACTTCCTCACCTGGCGCGACATCCTCGTGCGTTACAAGCAAGCCGTCCTCGGGGTTGCCTGGGCGATGCTGCAGCCGCTGCTAACGATGGTCGTCTTCACGGTGGTGTTCAATAGGATCCTGGGGGTCAAGAGCCCAGCTGCCGATGTGCCCTACGCGGTCTTCAGCTTCACCGGGCTGCTCCCGTGGCAGTTCTTTGCCGGGTCGCTGTCTCGCTGCAGTGTGAGCCTCGTCGGCAACTCCAACCTTCTTACCAAGGTCTACTTCCCCCGCCTGGTCATTCCCATATCGGCGGTGTCCGCCGGGCTTGTCGACCTCGGCATCTCGTTCGTGGTCCTGATCGGGCTGATGGCCGCGTACGGCATAGCTCCAACGTGGCACGCCGTGTTTCTGCCGCTCTTCGTCGCCCTCGCGCTCGTGACCGCGCTCGCCGTAGGGCTGTGGCTCAGCGCCCTCCATGTGCTCTACAGGGACGTGGGGTATGTCATCCCGTTCCTCATTCAGCTGTGGATGTTTGTGAGCCCGGTGATCTACCCGATCAGCGAGATCCCCGCCGGTCCGCTTCGCATCGCCTTTGCGCTGAACCCGATGACCGGCGTCATCGGCGGTTTTCGCTGGGCTCTGCTCGGGCAGCAGTTCCCCGGCGGCTATATGTGGATTTCCATTGCAGTGGTAGTGCCGCTGTTCGTCGGTGGGCTGTTCTACTTCAGGCGCATGGAGCGTTTCTTCGCCGATGTGGTGTAGACCGTGAGTGACATCGCCTTACGTACCGTCAGCCTCGGCAAGATGTACCGCATCGGCGGTGAGCGCCAAGCGTACCGCACGCTGCGCGACACGCTCGTGCAGGCAGCCAAGCGACCAATCGAACGCATCCGCCACCCGGGCGCAGCGACTCACAGGTCCCAGGATCTCTGGGCGCTGAGAAACGTCGACCTCGAGGTCAGGCACGGCGAGGTGTTGGGAGTCATCGGCCGCAACGGCTCCGGCAAGAGTACGCTGCTCAAGGTGCTCTCGCACATCACCGAGCCGACGGAGGGTCGTGCGGAGATCAGAGGGAGAGTGGCGAGCTTGCTCGAGGTGGGCACGGGGTTCCATGGGGAGCTGACCGGCCGCGAGAACATCCAGCTGAATGGGGCCATCCTCGGCATGACACGGGCGGAGATCAAGAGCAAGTTCGAGAAGATCGTCGAATTCAGTGAGATCGGCCGCTTCCTCGATACGCCCGTCAAGAGGTATTCGAGCGGCATGTACGTGCGACTGGCGTTCGCCGTTGCGGCGCACCTTGACCCGGAGATCCTGATCGTCGACGAGGTACTCGCCGTCGGCGACATGGAGTTCCAGAAGAAGTGCCTCGGCAGAATGGAGGAGGTGGCGACTGCCGGGAGAACCGTCGTCTTCGTCAGTCACAACATGGCGGCGATACGGGCCCTGTGCACGCGTTGCGGATTGCTGGCCGAAGGACGCCTTGCGCGAGTCGGCAAAGTAGACGAAGTCGTCGACGAGTACGTCGCACAGGGCGGGACTTCTGGTCAAGTCTTCGGCCTACGCGACAGTCGCAGACCCTTGGAGGAGGATGGCGTGCGGATCACCGAGGCCCGGTTGCTGTGCGTGGACCTCGTCGACGCATCCAGGACCACGGTCAGTGTCGGGCTGACGTGCACAGCCTACCAGGACATCGCCTTCAACCTGGAATGGCGGATCGTCACAAGGGCAGGGGAGCCGGTCGTGTTCGGCGCCCCGGAGATCTTCCGGCACGAGCGACTCTATGCCCAACGTGGAGACGCGGATGTCACGCTGACGATCAGGAGACTGCCGCTCGCCACAGGAGACTACCGTCTCGAGATCGCGGCGACGCAAGCGTTTCGACGGGTGCTTGATACGGTCCACGTCTCGTTTGCAGTCGAGATGTGTGACCCGGGCGGAGTAGGGTTCAATTTCCATTGCAGCAGCAACTGGGCCGCCACTTTCGGCGAAGACTCGGTGATTCTCCGCGCGAGAGACGCCGAGACGGACGGTAGCGTTGCGTGAGTATTCGTTGACCCATCCAGCACGGTCTGCGACGAAACCAGTGCGAGAGCCTCGTCGACTCGAAGGCGCTGGGCCCGAGTTGACAGAGCGAGCCCCTGGAGGCCAGCGCTCCGCCCTTCCGAGTGGTCCCGCCGCGAAATGACCGGCACAGACGCCCTGAACGTCATCATCCAGGCCGGCGGACATGGCACGCGCATGGGGCAGTTGACGGCGAACAAGCCGAAGGCGCTCATTCCCCTTCGCGGCAAGCCGCTACTGTTCCACACGTTGGACCTCTTCCCACACTCCGACATCGTGGTCATCGGCGACTACAAGATCGACGTGCTGCGACAATATTGTGAGGCTTTCGGTCGGCATGAGCACCTGCGCATCGTACGGGCTGATGGCTCCGGGACCTGTGCCGGCATCTCTGAGGCAGCGAAGCAACTGGATTCAAACGCCCCGGTCATGCTGACCTGGTGCGACCTGATCTTCTCGGACTCCCCCGCGCCCCTTTTCGCGGGCCTCGACAGAGCAGCCGTTGGACTCTCCACGTCCTTCCCTTGCCGCTGGTCTCTTCGCGATGGGCGACCGGTTCACGCCCCGTCAAGCACGGAGGGCATCGCGGGATGCTTCTGGTTCCCTCGGACCTCATTCCTGAACCTGACCCCGTCCTCCGGCGAGTTCTGCGAGTACCTCGGCTCGTGCTCGGGCTTGGATACGCTGGGCGTGCCGCTCGGCGACCTCTGTGCGGAGGTCGGCACGCTTGACGCGTACGAACGCCAGACCGCCGAAGGGTTCGCGAGTCGTCCGTTCAATCGCATCACAGCCCTGCCCGACGGGACACTGCTCAAGGAGCCGGTGGACGCTCAAGGCGAGTCTCTCGCGAAGCTCGAGCAGGCCTGGTACCGGCAAGCGTCTCGGGCGGGGCTCGATTGCGTGCCCGCGATTCTCGGCTACGAGCCCCTCAGGATGGAGATGATCCAGGGCACAGAGCCGTATCGGTTGAGCAGCTCGAGCAGCAATCTGAAGATGATCATCCGCGGCCTATGTCAGCTGCACGAGGCCTTTCCCACCGTGCCGGCCGATACCGCCAGCCTCGACCAGGCCTACTTGGGGAAGACCGCGGAGCGCCTCGAGAAGGTCGCGAGACTGATACCGATGGCCGATAGTCCCGAGATCGTCATCAACGGCAAGACTCGCCGAAACCCGCTTCACCACTGGGACGAGCTCGGCGACGCTGTTCGTCGCCACTACCCCCAAGCCTTCTGCTTCATCCACGGCGACCCGACGTTCTCCAACATGCTCGTCTCCGGCGATCGGGTCGTCTTCATCGACCCGCGTGGCTACTTCGGCACGACGAAGCTTCTCGGTGACCCGGCGTACGATTGGGCGAAACTGCTCTACTCGCTGCTGACGAACTACGACCAGTTCAACCTCGGGCGATTCCGGCTGTCCATCGCGTCACAGGCTGTCGACCTCGAGATACAGAGTAGCGGCTGGGAGCATCTGGCGACGGACGTATTCAACGCGTGCCGGATTCCCAAGCCCTACCTCATGAGCGTCCTCGGAATCATCTGGTTGTCACTGACAACCTATGCGTGGGACGATTACGACAAGGTCTGCGGCTCCTTCTACAAGGGCACGGAGGTGCTCTCGTCACTATGGGACTGAGAGAGCGGCTACTCGATCAGGCTGCGGCCATCGCTTGCGTCGCCGAACGGGACTCCGCGGAGCTCGAGCTCCTTGCCGATGCGTGCGAAGACGCGCTCCGGCAGGGCCACCAAGTCGTGGTGACGGCCTTGGGCAAGAACGTGCCCATATGCGAGAAGTTCGCGGGCACGTTGAACAGCTTCGGGCTGGCCGCCCGCTTCCTGCACTCCAACAGTGCCGTACACGGCGACCTCGGGATACTCGCGCCGCACGACCTGCTCATCGTCGTGTCGAAGAGCGGTGCGACCGACGAGAGCCTGGCGCTCGCCCGGCTGGTCGTGGATCGACCCATCGTCACCTGGTCACTCACCTGCACCGCATCGTCGCCACTCGCGACGCTGACGCAGTACAATACGGTGGTCGACCTCGAGCACGAAGGCGACCTGTGGAACCTGGCCCCCGTGAATTCGTCCATCGTCTTCCTGGCGGTCTTCAATGCCATCGCCGTGGAACTGACTGACCGCTTGGAAGTACCTCTCGAGCGGTTCCTCCACAACCACCCGGGCGGCGCCATCGGAAGAAAGGGCGGACACCTTGCCGACGCTGCCACGCCTGAGTGACCTTCCAAAGACTTGGCTCATCGACGTTGACGGCGTGGTCTTCCCGCACAACGGCTACCTGGACTCCGCGAGCGAGACGCCCCTGCCGGGCGTGCTGGACTTCTTTCGCGAGCTGCCGGACGGCGATCACGTCGTACTCCTGAGCGCGCGCGCGGAGAGCTACCGAGAGCAGACCGAGGATCAGCTCGAACGCTGGGGGGTCCGCTTCAACGCTCTGCTACTCGGCCTGCCCGTCGGCGAACGCATCCTCATCAACGACGAGAAGCCGAGAGGGCTGCGGACCGCCTGGGCGGTCAGCGTGGCGCGAGATGCCGGCATTCCGGGTGACTTCGTGGGGGAGCACAACGCACATGGCCCCGAGTATCGTCCTTGAAGCAAGCTGTCCGCTGCGGCTGAACGCGCGGGCTGAACGGTAGCATTGACGACGCGCAGAACACAGGCGAAGCGTGCAGTGCGCGATGCCGTTCTGGAGGCCCTGCGCGTGCTGCCGCCTGCCAGCCCACTACCCGCGCAGATCGCCCCGGTCTCGGATGGACTGATCCTCCCCCCGTTTCCGGGGGAGCTGGGCATCGAGATCCGCTACTTCTTGGCGCGAGTAGAGCCCTGGCTGCGGGCAGGCTGGAGAATCCTGTCGCGGCGCCCGGAGCTCTACCCCGAAGGCTCGGCGATTTGCGACGAGACGCTGACCGAAGCCGAGGAAGCCCTCTTCGCCCGTTTCGGAGCGGTGCGCCTCGCGACCGGACCGAAGATCGTCCGGCCGGCCGACAGACGGCCCAAGTACGCGAGGGCGGTGTTGGCTCGGGCTAAGGCGCAGCGACTACAGTGCGAGTGGCGACATCTGCTGCGCCCGTATCTTGACAGTGGCGCAGATCGGCCTTGGACGCGGTGGGACAGAGATCTGACCACCGTGTCGACCGCTTTCGCCGTGCATCAGATCTGGAGGCCTGGCGATGCTCTTCCTCCGAGCTACCTGCCTCCCGCGTTTGCTTCCGCCAGCCTCGAGTGGGCGCACCCGGATCACGTCGGCGTGCAATTCCGCAGACTTGCCTGGCATGACGATGGGCGGAACAGCGCTGTCTCCACGGTCTTGGCTGAGGCGGAGGCCGTGGCGCGGCACTTGTCACTCCCCCTGCTCGTGTACGGTGATCCAGACGGCTGCAGTATGCCTGCGGGACATTGCACGACTGCCTCGCTAGGTCCTGAACGACTCCTGTCGCGAGAGCTGGGGTATCTGCGAAGCTGTCGCGTGATGATGGCGCCGAACAGCGGATGGGCGGACCTTATGTGCTGGCTCCGCGTGCCGGTTCTCATCGAGCGCAACGAGCCCCTCTGGGTCTTCGACATGATGGCGCCATTTCGTCCGCGACTGCTCTGGCGCCGTCCGGACGTGCCTGTCGAGGCTCAGGTGGACGAGCTGCTTGACGGCGGAACAGCCCTGCCAAAGCTTGGAGTGGGAGCGATTGGTGGAGCCTCACTCGACGATTGGACCGTTGGCAGGTGACCATACGGCCGTCTACGCAAGACCCTTGGACTCGAGGTGGCAGGCTGCTTCAGCCGGACATGCTCACGTACGTTTTCTCGATGCCATCCGCGAAGGTCACCCGCGGCTCGTAGCCCAAGCGCGCGCGCGCGCGATCGATGTTGGCGAAGGAGTGCTTGACGTCGCCCGGTCGCGCCGGGCCGAAGTGCGGCTCGAGCGGCCGGCCGGTGGCCTTCTCCACGGCAGCGATCAGGTCGAGCACAGAGTAGGAGGCACCGCAGCCGATGTTGAGCACCGAGCCGCTGGCCTTCGGCGCCTGGGCGGCCAGCAGCGTTGCGTCGACGACGTTCGAGACGTAGGTGAAGTCGCGGGTCTGGGTGCCGTCGCCGCAAATCGTGGGCCGCCCTCCCTCAGAAGCCAGACGCAGGAACAGGGCCACGACCCCGCTATACTGCGAGTTCGGGTCCTGCCGCGGCCCGAAGACGTTGAAGTAGCGTAGCGCGACCGTCTCGAGACCGTAGACGGCGTTGAAGGCCATGGCGTACTGCTCGGCCGCCAGCTTGGAGACCCCGTAGGGCGAGATGGGATGCGGGATGAGCTCCTCGTGCTTGGGGAGGAAGTTGTTGGCGCCGTAGACGGAAGACGAGGAGGCCATCACCACCCGTCGTACGTCGCGGTCACGGGCGGCGAGCAGCACGTTGAGCGTCCCCGTGACGTTGACCTCGGTGGTCGTCAGCGGATCCTGTACTGAGCGCGGCACCGAAGGTAGTGCCGCGAGGTGGATCACCACGTCCACACCCTTGACGGCGGTGTTGGCGCGCTCGTAACTGCGCACATCGCCCTCGACGAGCTCGATGTCGTCGGCGAAGTGCGCGATGTTCTGCCGGCGCCCCGTGGAGAAGTTGTCGAGCAGCTTGACCGCGTGCCCGCGGGCGAGCAGCCCGTCCACGACGTGCGAGCCGATGAACCCGCCGCCGCCCGTGACCAAGTACCTATCCGCCACCCTTTACCCCCCCTTCCTGCCGCGCGCCGCCGCGTAGCCTGCCCTGCGCGCCAAGTATACGATGCGGCGCTCCACACGCGAACCACGGCGAACACACCCAGGCTCATAGCTGACGCCGATGGCCGCCCACGTTGTCATCGCAGACGACGAACATTCGTCTAGACACTAAGGGATTCGGCACCGCCGCCGATTCTCGTAAGTAAGCAGTGACGACTGCCAACTGTACGGCCAACGGAAACCCAGTGAGTCGCGTCGGTGCGACACGAGCGCTCTCACGGCACCGCCGTGAGCTCACCGTCACGACCCCGGTGTTTCTCGCCCAGGAGGCGTCACGGTGTCCAGGAAACTCGCTTCAGCAGGTGCGCTAGTCGCTCTGATTGTACTCACGGTAAGTCTCTGCTCGGCGCCGGCGTCGTCGGCCGCCTCTCGCACAGAAGCGCTCCGCTACCACGTCGTGAGGCACGCAAGAACCTACGACGTAGTCACAGGCCACCACCGCACGCTCGTCGTCAGAGACCATCGGCGCTACGTCAAAGTACACGGGGAACGACGCTACCGGGTGGTCGAGCGCCGGCACACCTACGTTGTGCTGAGGGCAGTGCGCGCGCCACAAGCCCCGTCACCCGTCGCGCCGATGACCCTTCCCGGAGCACCACTGTCGGTCGGCCTGCCGTCGTCGGCCAGCAGCGTCTGGACCGGTTTCTTGACCACCGCTGCCAACGACGGTCAGGCCGGCACGCGCTGGGCGGCAAGCCCTCACACCTTTCCTCAATGGTGGACTGTGGATCTCGGCGTCCCGATGACCGTGTACGGGGTCAAGGCTTCCTGGTACGGGGCCAAGCGGACGTTTCGCTACCGCATCGAGACGAGTCTTGAAGGCGTCGCCTTCACGACCGTGGCGGACCGCAGCCAGAACCAGACCAAAGGCACCACGACAGACGCCCTCACCGCCGTGGCACGCTACGTCCGGGTCACCGTGCTGGGCGTGAGTCCCTCAGGGGTGAGCGCCTCAGCCTACGAGATCACGGTGAACGGCGACGCGGGCACCACGCCCCCGCCGCCTCCCGTAGTGCCGCCGATCACTCCACTCCCGGTCACCCCGACTCCCACGCCCACGCCCACGCCGACGCCGACGCCGACGCCCACGCCGACGCCCACGCCGACGCCCACGCCGACGCCCACGCCGACGCCCACGCCGACGCCCACGCCGACGCCCACGCCGACGGCCACGCGGAGGGC
>Ga0315287_10006172_pt1 | contig 11885 bp, 22 predicted proteins | sample YL17G11_0_MG_FD_205037 | JGI IMG/M metagenome (GOLD analysis project Ga0315287, IMG submission 205037) | Sediment microbial communities from Yellowstone Lake, YNP, Wyoming, USA - YL17G11_0 | ecosystem: Environmental > Aquatic > Freshwater > Lake > Sediment | place: USA: Wyoming | collected...
AGGGACCGCCGTCCAAGGGGCCGGCGGGCTCCCCCCGCACGCCAAGGATCAGCCCGTACTCGAACAGCTTGTCCTTGATTTCCTGCAAAGATTTTTTCCCGAAATTCTTCGTCTGGGAGATCTCGTCTTCCGTAAGCCGGGTGATGTCTCCAATCGTCTTCACGTTGATGTTCCTCAGGCAATTCGAAGAGCGCACGGAGAGCTCGAGCTCTTCCACGGGGGTGTCGAGGATCTTCTTCATCCTCTCCTCCTCCTCGTCGACCTCTTCGTCCTCGTCCTGGAACTCCTCGTTGAAGTTTATGAAGTGCGTGAGATAATCTTTGAGGATCTTCGAGGCGTCCGCTACCGCGTCTTCAGGCTGGATGCTCCCGTCGGTCCACACCTCGAGGACCAGCTTGTCGTAGTCGCCGCGCTGGCCGACTCTCGCGTTTTCCACCCTGAAGCTGCATTTCTTGATCGGTGAAAAGATCGCGTCGATTGGGATCGTTCCGATTGTTTCGATCTGCTCGACGTTGGCCTCCGCGGGAACGTACCCTCTCCCTATGTTTATCTGAACGTCCAGCGTGATCTTCGCGCCCGCCGCCAGGCTTGCGAGGTGAAGATCGGGGTTTTGCACTTTTATGCCGTCGTCAACCGCCAGGTCCCCCGCTTTGAACTCCCCGGGCCCCTCCCTGGTAATGCTGATCGTCCTGGTCTCCAGGTCCTCTTCCAGCTTAAGGCGCACTCCCTTCAGGTTGATGATGAAGTCGATCGTATCCTCCACCATTCCTGGGACGGGCTCGAACTCGCTCGATATGAGCCGCATGGCGTCCTTGCCGGTGTCGTATGCCTCCATTCGAATCGCCACTATCGCATACCCCTGGAGAGCGGAGAGAAGCGTCCTTCTGAGCGAATTCCCGAGTGTCGTCCCATAACCCCTCTCAAGAGGCGAGGCAACGATTCGACCGAAATCCTTCTCCGAGGTCTCGTGCTCAATGCTGATCGCCTTCGGCCGCTTCATCCCTTTCAGGAGGTTTTTATGAGCCATTTGTTGGAAACTCCTCGATTACTTGGAATATAACTCGACGATAAGCTGCTCCCTCACCGGCAGGTCAATCGCCTCTCTTTTCGGAATGTAGAGGAACTTCCCCTTCAAATTGTCCGGCTCGAGCTCGATCCAGGGAACCGTTCCGGCCTTGGACTCATTTTTCATGCTCTCGAGTATGGGGATCATCTTCTTGCTTTTCTCCTTCACCTCGACTGTGTCCCCCTCCTTGACGAGGAAAGAGGGCGCGTCGACCTTTTTCCCGTTCACGCTGATGTGCCCGTGGCATACGAGCTGGCGCGCCATCTTCCGCGAAACGGCGAAATGCATCCTGTACGACACGTTGTCGAGCCTCTGCTCGAGGAGGACGAGAAGGGCTTCACCCGTGACGCCTTTTCTCGCCAGGGCGGTTTGGAAGATCTTCCTGAACTGCTTCTCCATGAGCCCGTAGTACCTCTTCACCTTCTGCTTCTCTCTCAGCTGCACCCCGTATTCCGATATCTTCCCTCGCCTCTTGGGAACGATCCCCGGCGCCGATTTTCTCTTGACGATCGGGCACTTGCTCGACAGACACCGGTCGCCCTTCAGCATCAGCTTCGACCCTTCCTTCCTGCACAACCTGCAATTGGGACCCACGTACCTTCCCATTTATTCCTCCAGATATATCTTTTTCGTGCCAGTGAAATGAGTGCTCGCGATGAACAGCCCCGGGTTCTTTTTCAGACTCTCCGCCGCTTCCTAGGCCTGCATCCGTTGTGTGGTATGGGAGTGACATCTCTGATCGTGTTGATCCTCAAACCGGCGACCTGCAGCGTCCTGATAGCGGATTCACGCCCCCCACCCGGACCCTTCACGTATACGTCGACCTCCCTGACTCCCTGTTCGATCGCTTTTTTAGCCGCGTCATCAGCCGTCACCTGGGCGGCGAATGGGGTGCTCTTCTTAGCCCCCTTGAAGTCGAGACTCCCGGCGCTCGACGCGGTAATGACATTCCCCTGCCTGTCCGTGATCGTGACGATGGTATTGTTAAACGTCGCCTGGATGTGCACGATTCCGCTCGCGATATTTTTCTTCTCCTTGCGCTTGCCCTTCGGTTTCGCAGCCTTGGCCAATGTCGTTCTCCTTTGCCCCGTTCTCCTTTGACTTGTTGTTGCGCGTCTTTTTCAGACCTTATTTCTTCCTTCCGGCGACGGTCTTTCTCTTTCCCTTCCTGGTGCGCGCGTTCGTGCGCGTCCTCTGCCCTCTCACGGGGAGCCCCCTTCTGTGCCGGAAGCCCCTGTAACACCCGATGTCGATGAGCCTCTTTACATTCATCGAAATCTCGGTCCTGAGCTCCCCCTCGATCTTGTAGTCCTTCTCGATGATGTTCCGGAGGTGGGCGATCTCATCGTCGGTCAGCTTGTGAACCCTTGTGTCGGGGTTGACTCCGGCCTCGGCAACGATCTTCCGGGCGAGGGTTCGTCCAAGCCCGTAGATGTGGGTGAGCGCCACTTCGACTCTCTTGCTGTTCGGCAAGTCCACACCGGCTATACGTGCCATTTATCCATCTCCTTTTCGTCTGTCCTGAACCTCATTTTTGTCTCTGCTTGTGCTTTGGGTTTTCGCAGATGATGCGAATGACGCCCTTTCGTTTTATCACCTTGCACTTTTCACAGATCTTCTTGACCGACGCCCGTACCTTCATCGCGCTGCCCTTTCCTTTTCGTGCCCCTCATTTGTACCGGTATGTTATCCTGCCCCTGTTGAGATCGTAGGGGGAGAGCTCGACGCTCACCTTGTCTCCGGGCAGGATTCGTATGTTGTGAATCCTCATTTTGCCCGATATATGGGCGAGAACCACGTGACCGTTTTCGATCTCGACCCTGAACATAGCGTTGGGAAGCGGTTCTTTCACGACTCCGCTCACCAAAATCGCCTCTTCTTTTGCCATTACGCCTCCCGACCGAACCTCTCCGGCCGCACTCCTTGAAAAGTACCTAATTTTTCAATAATCGTCTATCGCCAATTCGCGATCGAGCCGCCCTACATGTTTCTCCCTCTGAGCTTTCCGCCTTTCTTCATGAATCCGTCGTAGTGTCTCATGAGGAGGTGCGACTCGATCTGCTTCATCGTGTCGAGATCCACGCCGACCATGATGAGGAGCGAAGTTCCCCCCATCAGGTATGCCATCTCGGGCGGCAGGCCCAACCACCGCTGGATGATCGTGGGCACGAGCGCGATGATCGCGAGGAATATGGAACCCGGCAGAACGATGCGGTTCAAAACGCGTTGAATGTAGGTCATCGTGTTCTGCCCCGGTCGTATACCGGGGACGTACCCTCCCACTTTCCGGAGGTTGTCGGCGATCTCTACCGGGTTCAGCTGGATCTGCGTGTAGAAATACGCGAAAAAGATGATGAGAAGCGTGTACAGGGTCAGGTAGAACGCGTTCCCCGGAGAGAGGAGAACCGCGACTCTCTCGAGGGCCCCGACTCTCGTTCCGAGGGTTTGCGCGAGCTGGGCCGGGAACAGGAGAACGGAGGACGCGAAGATTATGGGGATGACCCCCGACGGGTTTATCTTCAGGGGGAGATACGTGGCCTGGGCCGAGTACACCTTCCTCCCTATTACTTTCTTGGCGTGCTGGATGGGGATTCTCCTCTGCCCCTGCTGCTCCATTATGACGAACGCGATGATTCCGATAAAGATCGCGAAGGAGGCGATGAGAACGAGGGGGTTCAGCTCGCCCATCTTCATCCGTTCGAAGACCTGCCTGAAGGCCACGGGCATCCGCGCCACGATTCCTATGAAAATGATGATGGAGGAGCCGTTTCCGATTCCACGCTCCGTGATCTGCTCGGCGAGCCACATGAGGAAAATACAACCGGCCGTGATGGCGACGACTGCCGTGACGGTGAACCCCAAGCCGGGATTCGATATGACGTCGGGTCTCGATTTCATGAAGACGGTGAGGGCGTACCCCTGGATCACCGCGATGACGATCGTTCCCACCCTCGTGATCTGGTGGATCTTCTTTCTCCCCACTTCCCCTTCTTTAGAAAGCCGCTCGAGGGCGGGGATGACCACGACAAGAAGCTGAAAAATGATCGACGAGGAGATGTAAGGCATGATTCCGAGCGCGAACACGGTGAACCGGGAGAGCGCTCCGCCCGCGAAAAGATCGAGGAACCCGATGAGCCCCGCCCCCGTCTGCTCGAAGAGCCTCTGAAGCGCGACCGGGTTCACGCCCGGCACGGGGATGTAGGTCCCTAATCTGAAGATGATGAGCATTATCGCGGTGTAAAAGACTCTTTTTCGCAACTCGGGTATCTTGAAGATGTTCCAGACAATGTTGCTCCGTTCAGCCATCTACCCTCTCCTCTTCCCGGGGCCCCCCCGGGAGGTGTTCGTGCGAGCCCACCGGGGGCGTTCCGCCGCCTCACTCACCCGGCGATCTCCACCGTTCCCCCGAGCTTCTCCACCGCCTCCCGGGCGGATTTGGAAGTCCGCCCGACGACGATCGTAAGCTTTTTTTTCAGCTCCCCCCTGCCGAGCAGCTTCACGTGCGGGCTCTTCTTGTTAACGAGCTTCGACTTCAGCAAGGCTTTGTAATTGACGGTTTCTCCGTCCTGATATCCGTTGAGATCGCCGATGTTCACCGCCTGGAAGACTCGCTCGAAGGGACCGTTTGTGAAACCCCTCTTCGGGGTCCTCCGGATGAGCGGCGTCTGCCCGCCCTCGAAACCTATCTTCCTGCCGTACCCCGATCGCGCTTTCTGCCCTTTGTTCCCCCGGCCCGACGTGCATCCGTTGCCGGTCCCTTGCCCTCTGCCGACGCGCCTTCGCTCCTTGACCGCCCCGGCTGGCCTCTTCAGCATCGTCATTTCTCTACCCTCTCTACCTTTACCAGATGGCTCACCTTGAAGATCATCCCCTGTATGGCCGGATTGATCTCCTTCACGACGGTGGAATTCGTTTTACGCAAACCCAGGGCGCGCACCACTCTTCGAAGCTTCTCAGGGACGCCTATGGTGCTCTTCACGAGCTTAATCTTTACTAGACTGGTCTCTTTTTCCATGATTTTCTATCCTAACAGTTCCTTGAATGTCTTGCCCCTGACCTCCAGGAGGTGATTGATGTCCATAAGCCCCTGAAGCCCCTCCATCGTAGCCTTGACGATATTGAGCGAGTTGCTTGCCCCCAGGGATTTGCTCAGGATGTCTTTGATCCCGGCCTGCTCGACGACGGCGCGAACCGGCCCGCCGGCGATGATCCCCGTTCCCGGCGACGCGGGTTTCAAAATCACCTTAGCGCTCTTGAACTTGCCGATGATCTCGTGGGGGATCGTGTTCCCCTTGAGTATTATCGTCACGATGTTCTTCTTCGCTTTTTCGACGCCCTTGCGGATCGCCTCGGCGACGTCGTTGGCCTTCCCGTAGCCCACCCCGACATGCCCCTTCTTGTCTCCGACCACCACGAGGGCGCTGAAGCTGAACCTGCGGCCTCCTTTGACCACCTTCGAGACCCTGTTCAGCCTCACGAGCTTTTCGACGTATTGGTCCTTCTGTGCGTCTCGATAACCTCTTTTATCTGCCAAAGGGAGCTCCTTTATAATGAGACTGCGTATATGGATTGTTAAACCTTGACGCCGCCTTTGCGCACGCCCTCCGCGACCGCCTTGACGAGGCCGTGATAGAGATAACCGTTTCTGTCGAATACGCCCTGCTTGATCTCCTTCTTCACGAGGTCCTGGGCGAGCAGCTCACCTACGGCCGTCGCTCCGTCGAGGCTATTCTTCTTCCCCGCCGCGGCATCCGACGAATGAGCGAGAGTGCGCCCCGCTTCGTCGTCGATCGCCTGGACGTAGATGTGCTTGTTGCTCCTGAAGACGGAGATCCTCGGCTTCACGGCGGTCCCGAAAATCTTCTTCCGTATCCCTCTCTTCCTTCTCAATCGTCGCTCTATCTTGTTCATTTAATCGTCACCCTTGTATCCCGAAAGTTATTTCGCTCCCGCCTTGCCCGCCTTTCTTTTGATGACCTCGTCGGTGTACATGATCCCCTTGCCTTTGTAGGGCTCCGGCTCCCTGAACCCGCGGATGTTCGCGGCTACCTGCCCGACGAGCTCCCTGTCGATCCCGTTCACCACTATCGTGTTCTGGTCGGGGGTCTCGATCTTTATCCCCTCCGGAATCGGAAAGTTGATCGAGTGCGAAAACCCGAGGTTCAGCAGGAGAGACTTGCCCTGGGCCTGGGCCTTGTACCCGACACCCACGATCTTCATGGTCCTCTTGTATCCCGCGGTGACGCCCGTAACCATGTTGCTGACGAGGGATCTCGTAAGGCCGTAGAGAGCATTCCCCTTCTTGGTCGCGTCGTTGTTGAGGATATTGACCTCGTTGTTTTCGGACACGATACTCCCGCTGAAACGGATCGTTTTCTGGAGCGACCCCTTTGGCCCCGTGACCGTGACTTTCGAGTCCTGAAAACTCACGTTTACCTTTTCCGGCAACTTTATTACCAGCTTTCCGATTCGTGACATGTTTTCTCTCGCACCACTCAGAGTTCTCGCGCCGATCAGCGTGTGCCCGGCGCGGCGCGCATTTTACCAGATGTAACAGATCACTTCTCCACCGACGCTCTTCTCTCTGGCTTTCTTGTCCGTCAGGACCCCATGCGAGGTCGATATGATGGACGTTCCGTACCCGTTGTAGACCCGCGGTATCTCGTGGTTCCTCCGGTAGATTCTGAGCCCGGGCTTTGACACCCTCGTCAGGTTGTGAATCACGGCCTCCCCCGCGGGCGTGTACTTCAAATAGACCCTGATGAAAGACTTTTTTTCTTCGTCGATGAGCTTGAAATTTTTAATGTACCCTTCGTTCTTGAAAATCTTGATGATTTCCATCTTGAGCTTGCTTGCCGGTATATCGACTTTTTCCCTCTTGACCCTGTTCGCGTTCCTGATAACCGTCAACATATCTCCAATTGGATCCGACTGGCTCACAATGGCACCTCTTTCATAATAAAAATAGGACGAGGCCGACCGGTTTTCGGCATGCTCGCGTCACCAGCTCGACTTCGTGATTCCCGGTATCATCCCTTCGCTGGCGTACTTGCGGAAGCAGATCCTGCACATCTCGAATTTCCTGAGATACCCTCTCGGCCTTCCGCATATTTTGCACCGGTGATAGTACCTTGTCTTGAACTTCTGCGGTCTTTTCGCTTTCGCGATGAGTGATTTTTTCGCCACCTCGCCTCCTCGCCTCCTTCACGACTCGTGGATTACTTTTTGAAAGGCATCCCAAACGCTTCGAGCAGCTTGAGAGCCTCTTCGTCTTTATTCGCGGACGTGCAGATCACCACGTTCATTCCGTGGATCTTCTCGACCTTGTCGTAATCGATCTCCGGGAATATGATCTGCTCTTTTATTCCTACCGCGTAATTTCCCCTGCCGTCGAAGGAATCCCTTGGAAGCCCTCGGAAGTCCCTCACGCGGGGCAGCGCGATGCTGATGAACCGCTCGAGGAATTCGTACATCATGTTTCCCCTGAGCGTCACCATGCACCCGATCTCCATCCCCTTCCTGAGCTTGAAGGTCGCGATGGATTTCTTCGCCTTCGTCTTCACGGGCTTCTGCCCGCTGATGAGGGCGAGCTCCTCGAGCCCCGTTTCGAGGAGCTTCTTGTTCTCGATGGCCTCTCCCAAACCCATGTTGAGCACTATCTTCGTCAGCTTCGGCACCTGCATGATATTGACATAGCTGAACTCTTTCTTCAGATAATCGACGATATCCTCTTTGTATTTCTTCATCAAAACGGTCGTCATATCGCAAAACCTCGCTTATAAGTCGAACTTCCCGTTGCTTTGATCATCCCTTGTCGAGCATCTCGCCGCACTTCACGCAGATCCGCACCCTTTTTCCGTCATCGAGCTGTTTCTTTTTCAGCCGGACCGGTTTTCCGCACTTTGGGCACATCACCATTACGTTGGAAATCGCGATGGAAGACTCGATGTCGATAATCCCGCCCTTCTGATTCTGCTGATCGGGGCGCTTGGCCTTCTTGGCCATGTTGAGACCCTCGACGATAACGCGCGTTCTCTTCTTGTTGACGAAGAGGACCTTGCCGCTCTTCCCGCTGTCTTTTCCCGTCGTCAACATCACTTTGTCGTTCTTCTTCACTTTTATTCCCATTGGTTGCTCTCCCCTACCACACTTCCGGCGCGAGTGAGACGATCTTCATGAAGTCCTTCTCTCTGAGCTCTCTCGCGACCGGCCCGAAAATGCGCGTTCCCCGCGGGTTGAGCTGCGCGTCGATCACCACCGCAGCGTTCTCGTCGAATTTGATGTAGCTCCCGTCGGGCCTGCGGATCTCCTTTTTTGTGCGTACGATTATCGCTTTTACTACTTCACCCTTCTTGACAGGCGAGTTGGGTATCGCGCTCTTCACGGAACAGACGATGACATCGCCGATGGAAGCGTACCTCCTCCTCGTGCCGCCCAGGACCTTTATGCACTTGATGACCTTCGCGCCGCTGTTGTCGGCGACGTTGAGATACGATTCTTGCTGTATCATGACTCTTCCCCTATTTCGCCTTTTCCAATATCTTGAGCAGCTTCCAGCACTTGTTCTTGCTGAGCGGCCTCACTTCGACGAACCGGACCACGTCCCCGACCTTGGCCTCGTTCTTCTCGTCGTGAACCATGAATTTTCTCGATCGTTTCAGGATCTTCTTGTACAGCGGGTGGCTCTTAGTGCTTTCCACCGTCACCACGATGGTCTTCGCCATCTTGTCGCTCACCACGACCCCGGTTCTCGTCTTTTTTATAACGCTTTTCGCTTCGCCTGCCATGATTTCGCACTCCCTCGTTATTTCCTGATGCCGAGCTCAAACTCCCCCAGGATGGTGTTCACGCGCGCGATCTGCCGTCTGGTCTCACGCAGCTTGAGTACGTTTTCGAGCTGGCCCATCATTTTGTTGAACCGGAACACCCGGTAGTCCTTGATGAGCTTTTCTTTGAGCTCCTTGAGCTCATCGGGTTTCATTTCGTTCAGATTCTGCTTCATGGCACCCTCGCAATCAAATCGTCCGTCTCGTCACGAATTTGGTACGTATCGGGAGTTTCTGCGACGCGAGCCTCAGGGCTTCCTTCGCCACGTCTTCCTTCACTCCTCCGACCTCGAACATCACGCGTCCCGGCTTCACGACGGCGACCCAGTACTCCGGCATCCCTTTCCCTTTACCCATTCTCGTTTCAGCGGGTTTCTTGGTATAGGGCATGTCGGGAAAGATCCGGATCCAGACCTTTCCGCCCCTCTTCATCTGGCGCGTCACGGCCACGCGGGCCGCCTCGATCTGTTTGTTGGTTATCCAGCCCGCCTCCAAGGCGAGGAGCCCGAACTCGCCGAAGTTCACCTCATTTCCCCTGCTCGCGGTCCCTGTCCTTCGACCTCTCTGTCTCTTTCGGTACTTCGTTCTGCTGGGCGAAAGCATAGCCGAACCTCTCTTTCAATCCTCTCTCAGGCTGCTCCGACGGGCTTCTTCCTGCGTAAAAGAATGCCGGCATCCTGCCTGGACTCTTTCTTGAAGATTTCTCCCTTGTACACCCACACCTTGACGCCGATCGTCCCGAAGGTCGTGAACGAGGTGGCTTTCGCGAAATCCAGGTCGGCCCGGAAAGTGTGGAGGGGCACTGTGCCCTCCTTGTAGCTCTCGTATCTCGCCATCTCGGCGCCCCCGAGCCGTCCCGCGCAAGCGATCTTGACCCCGCGCGCTCCCGCCTGTATGGTGGCCGCGAGGGACTTCTTCATGGCCCTCCTGAACGCCACCCTTCCTTCGAGCTGTCTCGCGACGCTCTGGGCGATCAGCGCCGCGTCGAGCTCGGGCGTCTTGATCTCCTTGATCTTGATCTGTATGTTCTTGTCGGTGAACTTCTGCAGTTCCTTGGTGATGATCTCGACTTCCGATCCCTTTCTCCCGATTACGATTCCCGGCCTCGCGGTATGGACGATGATATTCACCTTATCGGGATACCGGATTATTTCGAGCTTCGCCACTTCTCCCGACTTGAGCCGGTGCCTAAGATAATCACGCATGGCGATGTCCTCGTGGAGGTATTTCGCGAAGTCTTTCTTTGAATACCAGCGGGACTCCCAGGTTTTGTTGATCCCAAGGCGCATACCGTTCGGGTTTACCTTTTGACCCATCCTACCCTCCGTGTGATGCCGTCGTTTGAATCAGCCGTTCGAATTCTTTGTATTACCTCATTTTTTTATCTCATCGCCGGATACGACCACCGCTATGTGGCAGGTCCTCTTGCGGATTCTGTCGGCCTTCCCGCGCGCCCGCGGGAGCCAGCGTTTCAGTGTCGGCCCTTCGTTGACCATGATGGTCTCGATCATGATCGTGTCTTCATCGATATTTTTGCTCTTCGCCATGAGGTTTGACACTGCGGACTGTATGACGCTGTACAGTGTCTTCGCCCCGTGGGCGGGGTGGTACGCGAGGGACGCCTTCGCATCCCTGAAGGAGTGCTTCTTCATCACCTTTCCGTACCTGTTCACTTTTCTGCCCGATATTCTCACGTATTTCGCGACAGCTCGTGCAACCATCGGATTTGCCCCTTGCTTACTTGACTTTCGTCGCCCTCTCCGAACCCGAGTGCCCTCTAAAGAACCGGGTCGGGGAGAACTCGCCGAGTTTGTGCCCTACCATGTTCTCGGAAACATACACGGGGAAAAACTTCTTCCCGTTATAGACGTTGAATGTGTGTCCGACCATTTCGGGAAATATCGTAGAGCGCCTGGACCAGGTCTTTATGACCTTTCTCTCGTTCTTCTTGTTCTGCTCGATGACCTTCTTGTACAGCTTCTTGTCGATGTAAGGACCCTTCTTGATCGATCTGGACAAGCTCTACCCCCTCCTTACTTCTTTGGCCTTCTACTGATGATGTATTTGTCAGAGAGTTTCCGCTTCTTGCGGGTCTTGTACCCCTTCGTCGGAACGCCCCAGGGAGATACGGGGTGTCTGCCCCCCTTCGAGCGTCCCTCGCCGCCGCCGTGGGGATGGTCGATGGGGTTCATCGCGGTGCCCCTTACCTTGGGTCTTCTCCCGAGCCACCTCGACCTCCCCGCTTTTCCGATGGAGATGTTGGAGTGGTCCTGGTTGGACAGCTGGCCGATCGTGGCCCAGCACTTCGAGTTCACTATTCTCATCTCGCCCGACGGGAGCCTGAGGATGCAGTGGCTTGACTCTTTTCCCACCAGCTGCGCGAAGGTGCCCGCGGAGCGGGCAAGCTGCCCGCCCTTGCCGGGGCTGAGCTCGACGTTGTGGACGTTCGTGCCGACGGGGACGAGCGCAAGTGGCATGGCGTTTCCCGTCGTGATCTTGACGTTCTCCCCCGAGGCCACCCGGTCGCCCACCTTGAGCTTGTCGGGAGCGAGGATGTACCGCCTCGCTCCGTCCATGTAGCACACGAGGGCGATCCTGGCGTTCCTGTTGGGATCGTATTCGATCGTCTCAACTTTAGCCTCGATCCCCCTCTTGTCGCGCTTGAAGTCGATCTGGCGGTAGGCCTTCTTCGACCCGCCCCCCCGTCTCCGGACGACCATCCTCCCGTAGTTGTTCCTGCCGCCGATCCTCTTCTTCCCCTTGACGAGGGGCTTGTACGGCTTATCCGCCGTGATGTCCTCCGTGGTGACGACGGAGAAGAACCTGCGGCCCGGGGTAGTAGGTTTGAATTTTTTTATTGGCATTTGTCTTACACTCCTGAGAACAGATCGAGCTTTTCGCCTTTTTTCAGGGTCACGATCGCCTTTTTCCATGACGCCGTGTAACCCGCTTGGATCCTCACCCTCTTCAACTTGCTCGCAACGTTTATTACC
>Ga0315287_10006173_pt1 | contig 11883 bp, 11 predicted proteins | sample YL17G11_0_MG_FD_205037 | JGI IMG/M metagenome (GOLD analysis project Ga0315287, IMG submission 205037) | Sediment microbial communities from Yellowstone Lake, YNP, Wyoming, USA - YL17G11_0 | ecosystem: Environmental > Aquatic > Freshwater > Lake > Sediment | place: USA: Wyoming | collected...
AGGAAATAGATCTTTATCGCAATTATTCTGATTGCTACGGATATGTCTTTTATATCATTCAAGGACAATAAAGAAAGGAATACATCGCAATTTTTTGTGTTCAATGGCTTTGAAAAATGAATAATTCCAATAAAGATGGAACGATCGCCGGGGAAAAGGACATGAAGGAGCGATTTCAGTTTGGGGCGAATTGGGCGAACTTCCTGAGGACTCTGAACGATCGGAAGATCGAGCGGGCCACGAAGTCGCTTCAATCCATGCTGGGAATGGAAACCCTGGCCGGACAAAGGTTTCTGGATATAGGTTCGGGGAGCGGGCTTTTTTCCCTTGCCGCGCGGATCCTGGGCGCACGGGTTCATTCCTTCGATTATGACCGGCAATCCGTACTTTGCACAGCGGAGATGAAGCGGCGCTATTATCCCGCGGATGAAGGATGGGTCATAGAAGAAGGATCGGTTCTGGACAGGGAATATCTTTCCCGCCTGGGAACTTTCGACATCGTCTATTCCTGGGGCGTTCTGCACCATACAGGGAACATGCGGCAAGCCCTGGAACACGCGGCAGAGGTTGTGGGGACAAAGGGTCTTCTCTTCCTTGCGATTTACAATAATCAGGGTTGGCCGAGCCGGTTTTGGACATGGATCAAGAGGACCTACAACCGATTTCCTGCCGGTTTTCGATGGATCATCCTGATTCCCTGTTTTCTGAGGCTTCGGGGACCGATGATCCTGAAGGGAATCCTCCGGGGGCATCCCTTGAGGTTCTGGAAGAATTATTCAGCGGAACGGGGAATGTCCCCCTGGCATGATGTGGTGGATTGGGTCGGGGGCTGGCCTTTTGAAGTGGCTAAACCGGAGGAGATCTTTGAATTTTACTTCAACCGGGGATTCCATCTCATCAAACTGAAAACCTGCGCCGGCGGCAAAGGTTGCAATGAATTTGTTTTTAGAAGGAGCGATCATCCCAACCATTCATGATAATCTTCCATTCATAGACGAATGCGCGGCATTGATACCACGGACAAGGAGAAAAAAACTCTTGAGTTTTGCTTTGAAGTCAATATATATGATTCCAAAATAAACTATAAAGGAGAGAGCGATGAAAAAATTGGGTTATCACCTGTTGAAAGGTAATTTTTTTATTCTCTTTTGTCTGGGCATGGGATTTTGTCTTGCCTCTGTCCAGGCACAAGTAACGCCTGCGCGTCCCCGCAAAGCGCCGGCTACCCGCATGGGGGATAGACCGACGACTTCCCCCAAGGCGGCCCTTGTCCTGACGGATAAGGACCTCCGTGCCTTTGAATTGAAACGGATGGCGCAGGACAAGCAGCGGTTCCAGGAGTGGGCGAAAAGACTCGCCGCCACAACCGGCGAGGATCTGGATTCGTGGCAGTATGCGGAGGAATACCAGCGGTTCATGGAGGATCTCAGGAATACCAAATCTCAAGTCTTATGGGATGAACTGCCGAGCGTGGATATATCGGAACCTCCCGCGCCGTCCTTGAAAGCCCAGAACGCCCTGAAGGAAATAAACGAGAAGGATAGGAAGCTGCAGGAGGAGGCGGCGGCGGAAGCGCTCAGGAAAGAGAAGGAAAAGAAGTTGAAAGAGGCTGCTGAAAAAGATATGCAAATCAAGAAACAGCAAGAAAAAGAAATGAAGAAGCAGGAGCAGGAGGCAGCCCAACAGAAGTCGGCAACGCAAGAGCAGTAACAACAAATCCGAGAATCCAGAATAGGTGGGGGTCAATCTACCAGCTGAATTCAACTTAACATACAATTATATCCTTGAGTTGTATTCAGCTGGTAGATTGACCCCGGACACTAATTATGGACAGAGGAATGAATCGCGTAAAGGCAGAGCAGTCCAAAACCGGAGAAGATCTTTGAATTTTACTACAATCGGGGATTCCATCTCATCAAGATGAAAACCTGCGCCGGTGGCAAAGGCTGCAATGAATTCGTTTTTCAAAAATGCGTGTAGTCGGGGGTGATTTTCAGGAGCTTGACGCCGTTTGTTTTCACCTGGGCAGCGAAGGAATCCTTGAATTCGCCCAAGTCTTTCTGCTGCCACAAGTCTCTTACAGATGCGGGGCCTTTTATCTTCAGTAAATCCCATGAGAGGGTGTATTCGGCCTGCGTTGTCTCGTCCAGGTAATCGCCGGCAACGTTGAAGATCCCGACCGCTTTCGATCCATCGGATAAATCCTTTGCCCAGACTTCGATTTTTTCGTCCTTCACAATACGCTGTGCCTGACTTCCCAGGTTATCCTGGTCAATGGCAAGCACCTCGTCATTGGTCAGGAGATTCATGGTGAAATCATCGAGCTGAGACAGATCGCATCCGAGGATGAGCGGCGCGGAAAGGAGGCACCAGAGGCTGATGTGGCTGTACTGTTCATTGGGGCTGAGACGGGAATCCCTGAGCTTGGGTCCCCAGCCGACTTTTCCCACAACCAGCATATCCGGATCGTTCCAATGCCCGGGACCTGCGTACTTATAAAGCGGCGCCTGGGCGCTGCCGATCATATACACGCTGCCCCAGAGATCCACAATGTCCCCTGTTGTACGCCACATATTGCCACCGACTTTCCTCCCCCACTCCCAGGGATTTTGCACGCCCCAGTTGCAGATGCTGAAGACTATATCCCTTCCGCATTCCCTGAGGGCATTTCCAAAGAGGGTGTAAGCGGGTATCGGTTCCATGCCTTCGGTATTGCACCAATCGATTTTGACATAATCAACGCCCCATTTGGCATACGTTTTTGCATCTAGGGCATCGTGTCCCTTTGTTCCCTCATATCCTGCGCAGGTTTTTGTTCCGGCATCCGTATAAACGCCGAACTTGAGACCCAGGCTGTGGATATAATCCGCAAGATTTTTCATGTCCGGGAATTTTTCATTGGATGTGATTTCTCCGGTATCCTTGTTTCGTGCGCCCTGCCAGCAATCGTCGATGTTGATATAGGTCCATCCATGATTGATCAGGCCGGATTTGACCAGGGCATCTGCAGCGGCTCGTGTTTTGGCGTCATCCACGCTGCATCCCCAGCAATTCCAGCTGTTCCAGCCCATGGGCGGAGTTTTGGCAAGGCCTTCGCCGATCACAATCTCGATTTTTTGGGAATCCTTTCCCAGTGAATTTTCCGCTGCAATGGAAATCATATATTTCCCCTTGCTGCCTGTTTTGCCTGTGATGATGCCTGTGGAGAAATCGAACAAAAGCCCTGCAGGCAGGCCTTCAGCCTTGATTTTCAGGGGTCTTTTGCCTGTGATGGGGATGTAAAAAAGGAAATCCCTGTTTTCGCCCGCGCCGATAATTCCTGGACTATTAATCTTCGGGGTGTCTTTTTCTTTTGGAGTGAGAATGACTATGGGTTCCACAGGCCTGGGAATGGATTCAGGAATCACGGAGCTGTCTTCCTCAATGATCAGCCTGGCATCCGCCCAGTCCGCATGATCCCAATCAATAAAATCGCCGGCATCGGTTACAACCAGGTCAAGGCGCTTTGCATTCGTGAGATCCACATCCACATCCTTCGGGGGATTTTTGCCCTTGAGTATGCCGGAGTCATAGACTTTTATCTTATCCGCGTACACCCTGAAGCAGACGCTTCCTTTTCCCTTTGTGGAGGCTTCATCATCCAATCCCACTTTCGACTGAAAGGATTTTGCCACGCCTTTCAAATCTATGGTGAATCTGCTGATGGCATGGGTGCCCACGCCGTGTTCAAATTTGACGCCTCCGATGGTGAGAAGATTTTTATCAATGGACTTCTTGATCATGAGCTGGCCATACCCCTGGATCATGTTTGCGAGATCGAGTTCCTCGATCCTGATGATTTTCCCATCTTCGCCGTTCTTTCCCGCGCCGGCATTGGAGAGAAGCATGGCTGAAAGAATGAAGATAAGAATAATGGGACATATAAGACCTATGGATTCGAAAAAAGAGTTTTTCTTACTCATTTTTTTTCCCCCCTTTTATTTTTCATCTCTGATTCCGGTCATCATTTTTAATATGGTATGTTGATCGATATCATTTCCCTCGACGGAACCGACAATCTCCCCTTCGCGCATGACAATCACACGGGTTGCCAGATTCACGAGTTCGAGCAGATCGCTCGAAATGAGAAGCACGGAGCTGCCATTTGCTGCGAGTTCATAAATCAGGCTGGAGATTTCCGATTTTGCTCCCACATCCACGCCCCGTGTAGGTTCATCGAGAATCAGGATATCGCAATGGGATGCGAGCCATTTGGCAATCACGAGTTTCTGCTGGTTGCCGCCGGAGAGGCTTTCCGCGACATTCGAGAGTCCTGTAGCCTTCACCTTCATGATGTCAAAATAATGCCGGGCGATTTTTTCCTCCTCCCTGGATTTGATCCAGCCCAGGCGGGAGAGCCGTTTGAGCGAAGGAAGGGTGATATTATCCCGGGCGCTCATCTTGAGGACAAGGCCATGCCTCTTTCGATCCTCGGGAACGAGACCCAGTCCGAGGTCCATGGCAATGACAGGATCCCTGATCGCAGCCTCTTTCCCCTGGATGAAGATTTTGCCGCGGGCATTTTTATCAAGGCCAAAGAGGGCTTCGGAAACCTCGGTTCTGCCCGAGCCTACAAGCCCGGCAAAGCCGAGGATTTCGCCGGAATGCAGCGAAAACGAGACGTCTATGAATTTTCCGGAACTTGAAAAATTCTCCACCCTTAAGGCTTCCGACCCTTTATGCAGCTTCACATTCTTTGCAATAAAACTCTCGAGCTTTCGTCCGATCATCATCTCCACAAGGCGGTGGGTATCGATACCTGAGCTGGGCACTGTGTCAACCAGGCTCCCATCGCGCATCACGGAAATCGCATCGCAGATCTCGAAAATCTCCTCCAGCCGGTGCGACACATAAAGAGATGTGACCCCTTTTTTCCCAAGGAGCCTTATAAGATCGAAAAGCTTTTTGCTTTCCATTCCGGACAAGCTGCTTGTCGGTTCATCAAAGATGAGGATTCTTGCGCCCCTGCTCACAGCTGAGGCAATCTGGACCATTTGTTGAATACCGATCGGGAGGGTTTTCATCTGCCTGTCCACATCGAGTTCCAGCTTGATGGCGGAGAGTCGTTCGCGCGCCATCTGCCTCATCTTTTTCCACGACACAAAGCTGGCTTTTGAGGGAATATGCCCGAGGCAGAGATTTTCCGCAACGGACATATTTTCGCAGAAGGACAGTTCCTGATACACCATGCCGATGCCTGCGTGAAGGGCATCGATGGGATTGTGGAGTTTTATTTTTTTTCCGGAAATGGATATGTCGCCCGAATCCGGTTGATAGATTCCTGCCAGGATTTTCCCAAGTGTGCTCTTGCCTGCTCCGTTCTCTCCCACAAGGCCATGGCACGAGCCTTGCCTGATTCCAAGGTTGACGTTATTGACAGCCAGAACGCCGGGAAAGCGTTTGGAGATATTTCTGAACTCAACTATAGGAGTCTCCGGGTTCATATCATTTCATTTTCAGATATTTTTCAGGCACATCCGTGAATCCCCATTCCTTGAGCTGTCGCGCCCATGTTCCGAGACTTTCCTTTGTCACCTTGACAAGCTGCATGGGATTATTCTGGGGCACGTCTTTCTGGAGATGGATTTTGTCCATGATTTTTTCCACGGAAACATATCCCCACAGATACACGGGCTGAGCCCACAGAACAGGCGCAATGCCCTTGTCCACATAAGGGAGCTGGACAGGCAGGGCATCCACTGCAATGATTTTCACCTTTTCCGGGCTTAAATCCGTGAGAAGGGTTTTTGTAAAGAGGGGCCAACCGCCGACCATTGCCCAGCCGCTTATTTCCGGATATGCGTTCGTCACGCGGATGACTTCCGCTGCAGCATCCTGGGGCGTTTCAATGTGATAAAATGTTCCGATGATCTTGATATCGGGATATTTTTCCGCTTCTTTCTTCACGCCTTCCACGCGATTTCGCAGATTCGGGGCGTTCTGATTCCCGGCGAGGATGGCCACATTGCCTTTTCCCTTCAGCTCTTTTGCCAGCTCTAGCATGACCAGTCTGCCTGTCTCGATGTCATCCACTCCGTAAAAAGCGAACCGCTTGGAATTCGGGGCATCGCTGTCAAAGGTCATGACAGGCACGCCCCTGCCGACCGCGTCATTGATGGCGCCTGTGACCTTGCCTGCATCGGAGCAGGAGATGAGGACAGCGTCCGCGCCTTCATTGACCGCCTGGGCGATGCGCTGTGCCTGGACCTGGCCATCCTCTGTGGGAGGCGTTCTCCAATCAATCACGATTTTGACGCCGTATTTCAGAGACAGTTCCTTTGCAGCCGCTTCCGCGCCGGTTCTGGCTGAGAGGAAAACTGGATTTGTGGAGCTCTTTGCCACCATGGCGATGGTGTAAGAGGTCTTTTTAGGGGCTGCGCCTTTTTCAGGTTTTTTCTCCTCCTGGGCCAGTGCGAAAAGGGCGATGCACAGACTCAAGAGAAACAAGGCAAGACATTTCGCAAACAGAATTTTTCTTTTCATGAGAAAATCCTCCTTTAAAATGAGAGTTATATCCTTATTTTGCCAGTAACCTCTTCTTTGCCAGCCTGGCGTTGATCTGATCCAATACCACTGCGACAATGATCGCGCAGCCGATGATGATCCACTCGTAATTCTGATCCAGGTGAAGAGTGCGGATGGATTGCCGGATCAGGATGATGAGTATCGCCCCAAGCATGGCGCTGATCACGTTTCCCTTTCCGCCGCTCAGGCTTGCTCCCCCGACAACCGCTGAGGCGATTACATACAGCTCGTACCCTGTGGCATCCGAGCACGTGGCGGAACCGTAAAAGCTGCTTCCCACAAATGCTGCGATTCCTGATGTGAGGCCGGAAATCACATAAACTCCGATGAGGATGCGATTGAGCCGGAGTCCGCTGTAACGGGCAGCATCGAGATTACCTCCGACGGCAAAGATGTTTCTCCCCATCACGGTTTTGGACAGGTAGATTTCGCCGAGGATCGCCACGAAAATCATCACAAGCATAGGAACCGGATAAAGGGTATGGCTCAGACCGAACGTGGCTTTTGCAAACTGGGTCAATGGATCGGGCAATAGAATGCTTTCCGCCTTGCTTGTCACAAAGGCAAGGCCGCGCAATACCCACATGGATCCGAGGGTGATGATGAAGGGGTGAACCTTGAGCCCCACGATCAGGGAACCGTTGATCAGGCCGCACACAAGCCCGATTCCCAGGGCAATAATCATTCCGGAGAAAAAGGTAGGATAGAATCCCATTTGCCCCATAGCGCGAAGGGCAAGGGCCATGATCACGCCTGCCAGGGCATAGATGGAACCCACGGAGAGATCGATGCCGCCGGAGATGATCACGAGTGTTGCGCCGATCGCCATCACAGCGAAAAAACTGGCGTCGGTGGCAGTCTGGACCAGGGTGTTCTTATTCAGGAAATTATTGACCTGTTTGCCTGTGACCTTGTCCTGGTGCGAACCTGCAAAAATACTCAGGATAATGATGATCCCGATGATGACAATGACAAGGCCGGATTGCTGGGTGCGGAGAAACCTGGCGACAAGATTTTTCATGTTCACAAACCAATGGGAGATTATTCATGTCATAAAAAAATCAAAAGGATTGAAGACAAGAGGTTCGCTAATGTCAAGATGCATTAAAAAAAGGATTATTGTTAATGGTTCATTGTTGATTGAGACCGATTTGGATAGTTTTTTATGTTATAAAGGATATAGCCTGACCCCAATCGCCATTAAGATTTTCGAGTTTTTCGCGTATTTCGTAGTTAAAAAACTTCTTTCTTTTCCTGAGTTCCTGAGTTCCAGATCCAAATCTTCCCTTGCTAAATATTACCGAACCTTTTTTACTTTAACCGCTCTTTATTCATGAAAGGAATCATTTTAAAGTAATCCGGTGACAGAGAATTTAAAAGATCTGATCGAGAGATGCCGGAAAAGGGACGACGAGGCGGTCACGACTCTTGTCATGAGGTTTCAAGATCTTGCCATGAATATCGCAAACTCCATATTAAGAGATCTCGAACTGGCTCAGGATGCGGTACAGGAGTCGTTTCTCACGGTTTTTCAAAAACTGGAAACTTTACGGGAGCCGAATGCCTTTCCCAGATGGCTCGGACGCATTGTCAGAACTCATGCCTTGAGAATGAAGAAAAACCGCCGGGAAATTTCTCTCGAGGGAAAGAGAGAGATTCAGAGCAAGGGGGAGTCGCCGAGGGAAAAACTAGAAAAGAAGGAACTGCATCAGTTTCTTCACAAGGCACTGAGCACCCTTCCCACGAGGAAACGGAAAACCGCGGAACTTTTTTACCTGGACATGAGAAGCTGTACGGAAATCGCGGATTTTTTCAAAATCCCAAAGGGAACTGTGAAGAGGCATCTTTATGAAATCCGGATGCAGCTACGAGGGATGGTGTCTGGATTTCTCGGGAGGGACATCCCGACAAAGAAAAGACACAAATCATCATCATCATGATAAAAAAACGATCTGAGAAAATAAAGGAGGAACCCATGGTTAAAAAGACGAAGAAATCCATGTCTGATATCTTGAATCTCGCCATCAAAAGCAAGGCAACTGATCTTTTTTTCATTCCCGGGGAACCGCCCTGCCTCAGAATCAAGGGAAAGATCGAGAGAACGGAATCCGACATCCTTTCCCCTGAAGAGACGATGAAAATGGCGGAACAGATCCTGGGCGGGAATCGTATGAAACAGATCGAAACAGAGCTGGGAGAAATCCACAAATCGAAACAGCTCTATACGAAGGATTATAATCTCGTGTTTAACGTTTCCCGATCCAAAGGGAATTACACCATTGCCATTCAGCTGATCGAAGCAGTGTTGGCTTCACCGGAAGATACCAGACTACCGGAATCTGTGCTCAAGGCAGCGGAAAAGGGATTTGGCATCATCATCATATCAGGTATTGTCGGATCTGGAAAAACCACATCCGCTTATTCCCTTGTGGAATACATCAATAGAACCTTGTGCTGCCATATCTGCACAGTGGAAGATCCGATATACCTGAGTTTCACACCGAAAAAGGCCATCATCCAGCAGAGGGAGGTAGGGACCGATGTCCCGGATGTGCTGTCCGGAATTCGCGCGGCAATGAGACAGGATCTTGATGTGTTATTCATCGGGGATATCAGGAGCATCGAGGAACTTCAGGCCTGCATCACCATGGCGGAAACAGGACATCTTGTGGTGACAGTCATGCACGCCACAAGTCCTGGAGACGCGATCAGGCGGATTGTCCATATATATCCCGAGGATATCAGGGCTGCGGCCTGCAAAACCCTTGCCCGGACGCTTGCCGCGGTTACCACGCAGCGCCTCTTCCCTCGGGCGGATAAAAAAGGACGCGTGGCTGCATACGATGTTCTGATCCCCAATGACACAATTCGCCGCAAAATCAAAAAAGGGCAGGATATCGGCGATTATTCCAAAGCTCTAGGATGCCAGACCATGAACCAGGCCATTCACAGGTTGATACAAAAGGGAATCATCTCGAAGGACGTTGTCTCATAAAGATTGCCGGCTTGGATCTGCATCAAGATACTTGAAGCATGGAAGTCTCAATCTTGTGGGGGACACTAATGACGATAAACCAGTCCGCCGGGTAAAGGTAATCTTCACCACTCTCATCTATAATGCGGATGTCCCCGTCTTGAGCGGCATCTTCATCAGTCATGACTCGATAAATCTTGTGCAGCTCAAGTGAAGCGGGATACTCGTTGTTGTTGATACAGACAACAAATTTCGGTTTATACTTATTTATACTTTTCATAGTCCTTATATCAATGAATCATCTCAAAGAAGGAGAATAGGAAATCTTGTTGTGATATGTCAAGACGAGATTGATAGAGGTTCAAAAGTTCCAGAGGCTCCAAAGGTTCAATCCCGACGTAGGAGGGCCGCCGTTGGATGGAAAAGGGATGTTGATAAGATAAAAATGTCAGGTATGATGGGGTCTGACCCCGATTTCCCTGTTTAATATGTCAAGACATGATTGGTATATTATTCAATCATAATCCATCTGGAACTGGGGAAAATATTGTTTCCAATCTCTGCGCACTCTGCTTTGTCCTGAGTCCCGCCGATGGCGGGATCGAAGGGCGAGAGAAATCTTTTCCAATAAAAGGCGGGTAAACCGAAGGAAGACGCCTGGATCGCATGGATATCTAAGCCTGATCTTCCAAGTGGAAATTAGTGGTAAGATTGACCCCGATCTCCATGTCAAAACGAGATTGAAAGAGGTTCAATCGAGACGCAGGGAGGCCGCCGTTGGATGGACAAGAAATTACGATAAGATCAAAATGTCAACTATGATGGGGTCTGACCCCAGTCCCCCTAGGGTGTGTTTGTTAATTCTAAAAATATGATGGGGACTGCCCTCAATTTCTTGATTTGGAAACACCTGTAAATATAGAAAAGGCTGACTTTTCCTGGAACAATTCGTATATTTTCCATTACGATTTTCCTCGATTATGAGACAAAAGGTATGCTAGAAATACTTTTCCCTTTTATGAAAGGGAAGTCTCAAAAGAGTTTTTTAACAATGGCTAAGGATACTTTTTTTGAACCGCTCTCAGATGCAGAGGAACGATTTTTCCTTGTTGGACTCACTTTGCCCAAACAATCCTTTGATCTGGGGGAAAAAACGCTGGAGGAGCTTGTACGGCTGGCGGAAACAGCCGGGGCGAAAATCATCGGCAAGGAACATGTGCGGCTCAGGGAGATCAGCGCCACGAATTTCATCGGGAGCGGTCAGGCGAAACAACTTGCTCTCCTGGCGGAGGAACTCAACGCCACGGGCGTGGTGTTCGACGAAGACCTCTCCCCTGCCCAGAACCGGAACCTGGAGGAGATCTTCGACAAAAAAGTCCTGGATCGCACTACTCTGATCCTCGATATCTTTGCCCAGAGGGCGCATTCGCGCGAGGGCAAGATCCAGGTGGAGCTGGCCCAGCTCGAATACCTTCTGCCGCGGCTCCGTGGCATGGGGCTTGAGATGTCGCGGCTCGGGGGCGGCATCGGCACCAGGGGACCGGGTGAAACAAAGCTGGAGACGGATCGCCGGAGAATCGAAAAACGGATCTCGATTCTCAAGCAGGAGTTAAAATCCGTTGTCAAACACCGTAACACGCAACGCCAGCTCCGGCAGAAACGCGGCATACCCAACCTCTCCCTGATCGGGTACACAAATGCGGGGAAATCCACGCTCCTGAATGCCCTGACGGATGCGAATGTGCTCGTGGAGGATAAACTCTTCACCACCCTTGATCCCACTGCGAAAAAACTCATACTGCCCAAGGGAACAGAGGCAGTGCTGATAGATACAGTGGGATTCATCCGGAAACTGCCCCATACCCTTGTGGCTTCGTTCCGCGCCACTTTGGAGGAAATCAAATACGCAGACCTCATCCTTCTTGTTGTGGATGCCTCATCGAGCATGTTCGAAGAGGAGATCAAGGCGTCGCACGGAGTGCTTGAAATCCTCGAAATTATGGATAAACCGCTGCTCACAGTTTTAAACAAGATTGACCAGATAACCGATCCCCATCTTTTAAACAGGCTCAGGCAGGAGACGCTGCCCAGCGCTCCGATTTCCGCCAAAACAGGGGAAGGGTTCGAGAATCTCCTGAACATGATCGAATCTTTCCTGGAAAAAACCAGAATCAAGCGCACCTACCTTATCCCTTATCACAGATATGATCTTCTCTCGAAACTGCAATCCCTGGGAAATATTATTCAGGTGGATTATCTGAAAGAGCGAATCCGGGTGATCCTGAGGATTGACAAGAAGGATTCGCAGAAACTGGAACTTGATCCTGAGATGGAAGTGTCATTCA
>Ga0315287_10006174_pt1 | contig 11882 bp, 5 predicted proteins | sample YL17G11_0_MG_FD_205037 | JGI IMG/M metagenome (GOLD analysis project Ga0315287, IMG submission 205037) | Sediment microbial communities from Yellowstone Lake, YNP, Wyoming, USA - YL17G11_0 | ecosystem: Environmental > Aquatic > Freshwater > Lake > Sediment | place: USA: Wyoming | collected...
GGAGGCACTCACGCTGAAGTGACCCGCGCCGCTGCTGGTCTCGCCTCCCACGCCCTCGGCGATCGCGAACGGCTCGCCCACCGTTTTGAGTTGCTCGGGCGTAAACCGCACCGCCAGCAGCGTCCCGCCTCGCTGGAAGATCAGGTAGCCCGCGGACGAGTACCGGGCCATCCTCGCCCCCTGGAGCACCGTGCGTCGCTCGCCCGTGTCGAGGCGCACGGCATCGACGTTCGCGCCGTCGTAGTCGCCAGGGCTTTTGGTGAGGCCGACGGTGAAGATCACCGTGCGTCCGTCGGGCAGGACCTGCGGCCATCGATGGGTGCGTTCGCCTTTCCCCGCATCGAGGATCGTCACGGCGACGGGAGCGCCGCCGGTCGCCGGTACCCGCCAGAGCCCGCTGTTGTAGAGCGGCGAGTAGACCAGCGAGCCGTCTCTGACCCAGCTCGCGCCGCGTGGCGCCCTCGCCTCGGCCAAGGTCACTGCTGCTCCCCCTTCGGCGGGGATCTTGCGCAGCGCTCCGCCCGCGAAAAACGCAATGAAGCGCCCATCCGGGGAGAGCAGCGGATGCGAAGCGCCTTCGGAGCCTTCGATGCGTGCGATCGCCAGACGATCCAACGACCGCCGATAGATGTTCGACGTCTGTGCGCCTTGGGCGATGAACAGCAACGTCCGGCCGTCGGCCGAAAGATCGAGTAACGGTGAATCCACGCTAGGAAGGAAGGTCTCGGGAGGCACGAGGATTCCGAACGCGGTAGGCGGGCGATCGATCGGCGGCGTGGCCGTTCCGTGCGGACGCAGGGCGAGCCCGATCGAAGCGACGACGGCGAGAGCGGCGATCACCCACGGCAACACCCGTCGTGCCGCCCCCGTCCGTGTGGCGGCGGAGGCGACCTCGGGACCGTCGATCTCGCCGCGGGAGAGTTCGTCGAGCACGATCCGCGCATCGGCGATGTCGTGGAGGCGATTTTTCGGATTGCGCTCGAGGCAGCGGCGCAGCAACTGGCGCACCGCATTCGGCGTCCCCGCCGGAAGCGCCTTCATGTCGAGCTCGCGCGTGAGCACCGCCGCGAGCGTGTCGGACACCGTCTCACCGTGGAAGAGCTGCGCGCCCGTCAGCATCTCGTACAGCACGACGCCGAACGCCCAGATGTCGGCCCTCTTGTCGACGCTCTTCGCGCGCGCCTGCTCGGGGCTCATGTAGGCCGCCGTGCCGAGGATCATCCCCGCCATCGTCGCGGCGTGCGTCATCGTCGGGGAGTTCCCCGAGTCGATCCCGCTGTTGCCGACGGCATCGGCCGAGTACGCCTTCGCCAAACCGAAATCCAGAACCTTCACCTTCCCGTCGGGCGTCAGCTTGACGTTCGCGGGCTTGAGATCCCGGTGGACGATCCCCTTCTCGTGCGCCTCCTCGAGGGCGAGGGCGATCTGCTTGGCGAGCTCGAGCGCTTCGTCGATCGGGATCGCGCCCCGTTTCAACCGGTCCGCGAGCTCTTCCCCTTCGACCAGCTCCAGCACGAGGAACAGTTTGTCGCCGGCTTCGTCGAGGCCGTAAATCGCCGCGATGTTGGGGTGGTTGAGCGACGCCAGAACCTGCGCTTCCCGCTTGAACCGAAAAAGGCGCTCGGCGTCTTGCGCGACCCCGGGCGGGAGCACCTTGATCGCGACCTCTCGGTTGAGCTTGGCGTCCTTGGCTCGATAGACCTCGCCCATGCCGCCGGCGCCCAGCGGAGCGACGATCTCGTAGGGACCGAGGCGGGTGCCTTCGTTCATCGCACCCCCTCGACGGAATAGAGCGCGCCCAAGGAGCGATCCAGGCAGTACACGTAGGACTTCTCGTCGGCGGAGAAATCGATTCCATAGAAGGCGATGGCCCCGATCCGATCTGCCGGCGCCAGCTCTCTCACGAGTGTCTTTCGCCCGGTCTCCAGATCGAGGATGAAGACGCGCGCGGGCACCTCCCACGATCGAGTCACGAGGAGCGACCGGCCGCCGGGCCTGAAACTGATGATCACGTCGCCACTGTCGAGCCCCGTCAAGGGCACGGGCTTGGTTCCATCGAACGGATACCGCTGATAGCCGCCGTCGGTTCCACGCGCCACGATGGCCCGGCCGTCCGGGGCGAACACGGCGCGATCGGTGCCCTCGGGGGTCACGGCGCGCGCCGCTCCGGTCGCAAGATTGCGAACGTAGCACCGCGTGGGCTTCCCGGCCTCGTTGCCGCAATAAATCACTTCGCGGCCATCCGAGGACATGCGCAACGAGTTGTAGTCGTACGAAACGAATCCCTCGGCCGAGATGTCGCGAGGCGTACCGGCGCCCGTCGGGTAGATCATGATCCGCGGCGGCTCGGTCGGAACGAAGGCCAGCACCGACACGCCGTCGGGTGCGAAATCGAGCGGCCATCCGTCGCCGAGCCTGACCGGGGGCGCGCCGTCGGCGGCTTGGAGATAGACGGTGTAGTTCGCACCGCCGAGCTGCGACTGATCCGAGTACAGCACGTTTCGTCCGTCGGGCGACATCACCGGAAAGAACGACAACCCGAGCCACGGAAACTCGCGTTCGACCGCCGCTCCCGGAAACAACGCGACCACGGTGGCCCGCTCGACGTTTCCGGAGACGAGGAGCTTCCCACCGGCCGCGACGTCATGCACGATGATCCCCGAAGAGTCGGACAAGACGCTTCGGACCGTGCCGTTCATCGCGAGCGCGTAAACGACATAGCTCGCGCCGCCGCCCTGCGCCGCGGAGTACAGGACGCTGGCGCCGTCCGCGGACCAAGTCAGGCCCTCCGCGCCCCAGTACTCCGGCGATTTGGCGATCACCTTGCCCTTCCGGTCGATGACGACCACCGGCCCTCGATTGTCCCCCTCGTACGCATGGGGCATGAACGCGACGCGATCCCCGGAGGGCGAGACACGAACGTCGCTGAGATAGCCCATCGACTCCGCGAGGACCGTCCCGACGGGGTATTCCAACCGGCTCTTCCCCTCGACCCGTCGTACGACGGCGAAGTCCGCGCCATCCGGCGACCAGTCGGCCGCGGTGACGTCGTGGAGGACTTCTCTCGGCGCCCCTCCGGCAAGCGGCAACCGGGCGAGCGTTCCGAGGTAGCTCCGGTGGGACCTGAACGCCGTGTGCGTGAGCACCGCGAGCTCGCCCGTCGACGATACCGACAGAAGCTGGACGTTCTTCTCTCCGAGCGGCCGCGGTTGATTATCCTCCGCGTGCTGCACGAACAGCTCGGACGTGTTGCCGTCCCGCGCCGCGCTGAAGACGACCGTCCGGCCGTCCGAGGTGAATCGCGCGTTCGTGACGAAGAGCGGCTCGTACGTCAGCTTCACGAACTGCGGCGGCGCGGGGATCGCCGCGCGCTCCCTGATTAGGAGCGCACTGAGCGCGACGGCCAGAATCGAGGCGGCGACCGCGACACCCCACCCCACGCGCCCGATCGAACGGCTCCGCGGATGTTGCGCGCTTCCGCCGGTGGTGTCGACGCTCGGAGCGGCGGTGAGGTCGAAAGCGACGTCGCCGATATCCCGGTACCGCAGCTTCGGGTTCTTCTCGAGACAGCGCGCCACCACGCGGCGCGTTCCCGGCCCGACGCCGCCCGGAAGGCGGGTCCATTCCGGGGTGTTGCCGATCACCGCCGCCAAGACGTCGGTGACCGTCTCGCCCGTGAACAACGCGCGCCCGGTCAGCATCTCGTACAGCACGACGCCGAACGCCCAGATGTCGGCGCGCTTGTCGACGCTCTTTCCGCGCGCCTGCTCGGGGCTCATGTACGCCGCCGTGCCGAGGATCATCCCGGCCGTCGTCGCGGCGTGCGTCATCGTGGGCGAATTCCCCGAGTCGATCGTCGAGGCCCCGGCGGCGTCGCTTGCGTACGCCTTCGCCAAACCGAAGTCGAGGACCTTGACCTGGCCGTCTTCCGTCAGCTTGACGTTCGCCGGTTTCAGATCGCGGTGAACGATCCCCTTCTCATGTGCGGCATCCAGGGCGAGGGCGATCTGCTTCGCGATCTCGATCGCTTCATCGACCGGAATCGCGCCCCGCTTCAGACGCTCGGAGAGGTCTTCCCCCTCGACGATCTCCAGAACGAGGAACGTCGTGCCGTTCGCCTCGTCGAGACCGTAGATCGCCGCGATGTTCGGGTGGTTGAGCGACGCCAGCACCTGCGCTTCGCGTTTGAACCGCGAAAGCCGTTCCGCGTCTTGCGCGACTCCGGGCGGGAGCACCTTGATCGCGACCTCGCGGTTGAGCTTGGTGTCCTTGGCCCGGTACACCTCGCCCATGCCGCCGGCGCCCAAGGGGGCGACGATCTCGTAGAGGCCGAGGCGGGTGCCGGAAGGGAGCGTCATGGAGCCCCGGAGTATAGATGGAACCGGCACCGGTCCTCGCGCCTCGGACTTCAATTCAGGGTGATCTACCGAGTCGTCGCCCACGAGATCTTCGTCGCGGTCATCGACATCACGGCCCACGACTATCGGAGAAGGTGAACCATGGACCGAAAAACCTATCGAAAAGCCCGTCGACACGTTGACGTCTCGGTCGGCGAGTCGGTTCGAATCATGCGTGAGTTGCAAGAGCTCAGCCAGAACGAACTGGCCGCGCGGACGGGAATTCCCCAGTCGACCCTCTCGGCGATCGAGAACGACCGGGTGAATCTCGGCGTCGAGCGCGCGAAGGTGCTCGCTCGCGCGCGCTTTGCGATGTCACCCAGCCGTGCTGGTTTTTCCGGGATGGGTGGTTGGAGACCAATCGGCGGCCTGACGATCAACGCGCGCGGCGTCCAACTTTCCGCGCTTCAGCTTGCCTCGCTGGATCTCGTCTCGGCCCAGCGTTTCGCGAGGGCAGCAAAGTCATCGACGACGTCAGGCCAATCATGAAGCGTGGCGGGATCGAAATCGGCGCCGTTGGGCCAAACGAGCGTGTGAACCTCGGGATCGAGTTCTACCCGGTTGAAAAAGCCTGATTCCCGCAGCGGACCATAGAGTTCGCCCTTGAGAACCGGAAGGAAGTCGATGGTTCGCGTTAGGCCGTCCGCAAACGTCACCGCAAGCGAGTGTGGCCCTACGATCTCGAAGGCCGTCACCCGATGGATCGCATGCGTCATCGCGCAAACACCACATTAGTGAAGCGGTTGGATCTTGAAAGGGGGCCGTCCAGATTGAAGCCGCTGCCAGTCTTCCTGCAGTTCGGCGCGGTGAATCTCCGCCCAGGCTTCGACGAGGCGTCGGGAACCCATTTCACCATTGTATACCGGGCGCCGATGGGAGCTCCTTCTCGTATTTGATTCCGCGCTCCATGCCCTTAACACCTGGAACGCGGCTCGGGTCCTATGAGATCGTCGCGCCGATCGGCGCCGGCGGCATGGGAGAGGTCTACCGAGCCAAGGACACCAAGCTCAACCGCGACGTCGCGATCAAGGTCTTGCCGGAGCAACTGGCGCTCGACCCGGCGGCGCTCGGGCGCTTCGAGCGCGAGGCGCAGGCGGTAGCAAGCCTCTCGCACCCGAACATCCTCGCGATCTACGACTTCGGCGTCGCCTCGGGCGTGGCCTACGCGGTCACCGAACTGCTCGAAGGCGAGGCGCTGAGCGCTAGGCTTTCGGGCTCGGCGCTCCCCGCGCGCAAGGCGGTCGAGTACGCGCTGCAGATCGTCCACGGGATCGCGGCCGCGCATCAGAAAGGCATCGTCCATCGCGACCTGAAGCCGGACAACATCTTCGTCACACCGGACGGCCGGGTGAAGATCCTCGACTTCGGGCTGGCCAAGGCCTCACCTGCATCCATCGGCGAGGGCACCGCGACGCAGATCGGCCCGGGAACATCGCCCGGAACGGTGATGGGCACGGTCGGGTACATGTCGCCCGAGCAGGTGCGCGGGCTGCCGGTCGACCATCGCACCGACATCTTCTCGTTCGGCGTCGTGCTCTACGAGATGCTCGCCGGGCTGCGGCCGTTCCGCGGCGACTCGCACGTCGAGACCATGAACGCGATCCTCAAGGAGGATCCTGCGGAGTTCGCTGCGTCCGGCGCGAACGTCCCGGCCGGGCTCGATCGCATCGTCAGGCGCTGCCTCGAAAAGAGCTCGGACGAGAGGTTCTACTCCGCCCACGACCTCGGCCTGGCCTTGGAGTCGGTTGCCGGGTCGTCGACGTCGGGCGGAAGCGCCGCGTCGATGGCGGCCTTGGATCTCAAGCCGGCGAGGCGACGCGCGACACCGTGGCTCGTGGCCGCGGGCGCCGTCGCCATCGCGGCCGCGGCGTTTTTCGCCGGCCATCGTACGGCCGGGCCGCCGGCCACTGCGGCTCCCGAGTACCACCGGCTGACGTTCCGGCGCGGCAACATCTCCTCGGCGCGGTATGCCGGGGACGGCAAGACGATCGTCTACTCGGCGGCGTGGGAAGGCGAACCGCGCCGGTTGTATTCGACGCGCGCCGAGAGCCCGGACTCGTTGACGCTGGCGTTTCCCTTAGCGGACGTGGCGTCGATTGCTTCCTCGGGCGAGCTGGCGCTCATCATGAACCGGCGGACGGTTCGCGCTTACGCACGCGTCGGCACGCTGGCGCGCGCGTCGCTCTCCGGCGGCGCCGCGCGAGCCGTGCTCGAGGACGTCCAGGACGCCGACTGGCTGCCCGACGGCTCGGGGTTCGTGGCGGCACGCTACGTCGACGGCCGCTATCGCCTCGAGTTCCCGGTCGGGAAATCGGTCTACGAGTCGGGCGGCTACATCAGCGACGTCCGGGTCTCCCCCGACGGGGCGCTCGTTGCTTTCCTCGATCACCCGATCCTGGGCGACGATCGTGGCTCCGTCGCCGTCGTCGATCGAGCCGGAAAGAAGCAAACGCTGACGGGCGAGTACTCGTCGACGCAAGGCCTCGCCTGGGCCAACGGCGGCAAAGAGATCTGGTTCACCGGCGCCGACAAGGGAAGCGCTCGAGCGTTGCATGCCGTCACCATCGCGGGCGCGCTGCGCACGGTCGATCGCGTGACGGGAAGCCTGCACCTCGGGGACGTCGGCGCCGACAGCAGCGTCCTCATGTGGGACGAGAACTCCCGGATCGGCGTGACGGGGCGCATGCGCGGGGACACGAAAGACCGCGATCTGTCCTGGCTCGACTGGACGGACAACCCCGTGCTCTCGGACGACGGCAAGACGATGGTCTTTACCGAAGAGGGCGACGGCGGCGGCCCCGAGTACTCGGTCTACCTGCGCGGCATGGACGGATCGCCCGCGATCCGGCTCGGGCCGGGCAACGCGACCGATCTCTCGCAGGACGGCAAGTGGGTACTGACCGTGCGGCTCAACCCGGCTCCCGCCCAACTCGTGTTGCTCCCCACGGGCGCCGGCGAGGTGAAAGCGGTCACCAACGACGCGATCGCGCACGATCTCGGCTGGTTCACGACCGACGGCGCGCACATCGTGTTCGCCGGCTTCGAGGCCGGCCACCAGCCGCGGCTCTACCTCCAGCCCCTTTCGGGCGGGACGCCCAAGCCGATCACGCCGGAAGGCGTGACGGGTATTCCGTCACCGGACGGGACCCTCACCGCGTTCGGCGGGAAGATCTACGCGGCCAGCGGCGGAGCGCCGCGGCCGATTCCCGGGATCGAGCCGGACGATCGGGTCGTCGGCTGGGCCTCTCAACCCGGCGGCCTGTTCGTAGCGCGCAGGCTCGACGCGGGTGACTACCAGATGCTCCTGCTCGACGCGGCGGGCCGCAGGACGCCCGCGCACCAACTCGAAAGGGTCCCGGGCTCGTCGGTAGGCCAGTGGTTCGCGATCACTCCGGACGGATCGGCGTACGCCTGGACGTACTCGGTGTCCCAGTCGGATCTGTTTCGCGTCACCGGGCTTCGGTAGAGCTCGCCCTGAGAACGGGGACACTCCCCTTTTTCGCAGCCGAGCGGTATCCGGGGAGCGAGCAAGAAAAAGGGGAGTGTCCCCTTTCTCTTGTCCCCTTGCTCACGGGATCTTCAGGCCATCCTTGACCGAAAAGCCCGTGTGCCTCCATTCGATCTTCCCGTCCGCGCCGATGAGCACGAACGTGGGTGTGCCGCTCACCGCGAAGCTCAGGTAGGTCTGGCGGAACTCGTCACTCGCGACGAGTCCGGGGAAATCCTCCGTCCACGTCGAGAGGAACTTCTTGATCGTGTCCTCGTCCTCGTCGCTGATGGCGACGACGGGGACTCCGGTCTTGACGCTCCAGGCCAGAAGCTGCGGGATGGACGCCTTGCACGGGGCGCACCAGGTGGCCCAGAAGAAGAGCATATGCCGGGTGCCGTCGAGCTCCGGCAACTTCGAGTTTTCGGGATGCGCCATGCGCAGCGCACCGAGCGTCGGCGCCGTGTCCCCTTTCTCCGGTGGCGGGGGGATGGCCGGGAACTCGGTCGGATACGAGACGAGCGTCACCTCGACCGAGAGGAGCGTTCCATCCCGCGTGACCTCGAGAGCCAGCGGCACGCTTCGCGGCGAGCTCATCGTCCACTCGCGGATCTGGGAGGGCTCGGTGAAATGGTGACCGGGCGGGCCGAGCACGATGTCCCCGATCTTCAGGCCCGCGGCGGCGGCCGGTCCGTCCGGAAACACCTGCTGAAGGAACACGGCCCCGCGCTCGACGTCGAAGCGCTCGCGCTGAACATCGGTCAAGGGGCGGAAAGAGATGCCGAGCCACGACGGAAGGGCACGCTTCGCCGCCGCGAGGTCCGCCGCGATCGGCGGCAACGGTTCGGGGGCTTCACGCAACACGGCCGTCTCGTGGGTCGATTCGAACGACCCGATGACTGCCGATTCGCACCGCGTGAGGCCGTCGAGCGCGCGCCGCCATTCCGCCGGACCCTCTTCACCGGGTTGCACGTCGTCTGGCGGTTGGAGCTCGACGTAATGCGACCCGGCGACGCTGACGAGCAGCGCGCCCATGCGAAGGAGGGCGGCGAGGCGGACGTCGACGACCCAGAGGGCGTTTTTGGCGTCGTCGTAGGTCGCTCGCATGCCGTTGAGGCGAGTCTGGATTTCCGGTCGCCCCGCGGTGAACGACTTCACGGCCGCGAGGAGCTCCGCGAGCAGCGCTTTTTTCGCGTCGCGATCCAACGCACCGACCGCGCGCGCCTCGAGCCGGGTCTTCCACTCCGGGTTTTGCTCGAGGAACTTCTCCAGATTGTCCTTCCGCAGGTCGTCGAGGGACAACTTCCAGCGCTCTTCGTAGGTCCCGAGTTCTTTCGAGAGCGCTTCCAGCGCGTCGACCCGCGGCTTCATCTCGGCCAGGGTGCGCGGGCTCGGGAAGCCGTACACCTCTCCGAGGCGGTCCATGAGCCGGATCTGCGTCTCCCACCGCGCGCGGTCCTTCCAGGCGAGAGCCAGATTCTGGTCGACGAACGCATCGAACACCGTTCCGCTCGCCAGAGCCTCCTGCGCGAGGAGCCGCTCGAGGAACAGATCCGAGGTGCGGATCGGCACGTCCGGGCTGTTGTCGAGCAGCAGCACGGCCTCGTGCGCGTCGCCGATCGCGCCGTGGCGGCTCATCGCCTCGATGATCCGGAACCCGTGGCCCATCTTGTCGCGGTCGCGGCCTTCCGGGTAGCACCCGTACGCCGGCCGGTCGCGCGGCGTCGAATAGAACCCGCAGACGTCCCCGCTCGGGAGCTGCGCGTTAAGGGGGGTCATCGCGTCGGCGAACGCCCCCGAATAGCACTGGCTCATGACGTTGACGACACGCACGCCGGGTTTCAGGTGCGCGAGAAGCGCGCGAAAATCGAGCAGCGTGAGCGACTCGTTCCAGAGACTGATGAGACCGTTTTCGGGGTCGTCGGGGTCTTTGTTTCCGTGATCGGTCACGTACAGGAACAGCGTGTCCCCCGGGCGCAGCGTCTTGCCCATCCGCGCGAACCACTGCCGCAGATCCTTGATGCGTGCGGGCTTGAGCTTGACCCCTTCCCACACCGTGTTGGTGAGATCCGGAGCCGTCAGCAAGGATCCCGCCGAAGTCCCCTCGATCAGCCACCGGTCCGGAGTCTCCGGCTCGCGGGCGGCGAGATCGGCCCGCTCGTCCTCGCCGTCGGCGGAAAACACGTCGATCCGCTCGGGTGGGATCCCTCGGCTACGAAGCTCCGCCGTCATGTCCTGCAGGTGATGCAGGTGGCTCAGGTAGTTCGTCCTGGCGGCGCCGCCGCCGTTGATCAAGAGCGCGTAGGTTGTGGGAGGAGCAGGCGGAGCGGCGGCCGGCGTGGCCGCCGCGATCGCCATCGAGGCGACGAAAGGCAGAAAGCGTGCCGTGGACATCATGGCTCCCGTTTCCGCAGCGACGCGCCGATGCCGGGAATCCCCTCGGCCATCATGACGTCGCGCTCGCCCCAGCCGGCCGAAACGACGATGCGCCCGTCGATCGGCGAAACGCCGAACGACTCGATCGCGCGAAGTTCGTCGCCGGCCGCGACCAACTCGCGCTGCGCCTTGGTGTCGCGCCCGGGCACGATCGGCTGGCTGTAGAGCACCTTCTTGCCGGCCTCGTCGTCGCTCCACGACACGAGCGTCCGGCCATCGGGCATCCAGCGGCTGCGGCCGATATTGCCCGCCAGGCCCTTGACGAAAAGCTGGGCAACGTTCGTCCCGTCCTCGAGGCGGATGATCTGGATCCGCCTGAGGTCGCCGGCCAGGCGGCTACTATCGACCGCCGCAATCCAGCCGGTCTTCGGTGAAAGCTCCGGGAGAAGGGCGTTCCCGGCGATCAGATGCGTAGCAGCACTGCCGTCGGGGTGGATCTTCCAGATGCCGACGGACGCAGGGTTCCCGGATGAGTAGACGATCCAGGACCCGTCGAGGGACATCGTCGGATTCTCGGCATCGACGCCATCCGAGGTCACCTGGCGGGCGCCGGTTCCGTCCGGTTCCGCCATCCAGATCTCGAAGTGGCCGCTCCGGTTCGAGCTCCAGAGCAGATGCTTGCCGTCCGGGCTCCAGTGCGGATCCCAGTCGTCGGCGGCGTCGAACGTGAGACGAGATACGGCGCCTGTCGCCACGTCGAGCGACCAGAGATCGAGGCTCCCCGACCGATCGGAGCTGAAGACGACCCGGCGCCCGTCGGGTGAGAAAGCCGGTTGGCGATCGACCGTCGGACCGCCGGTCAGCGAACGCGAAAGCAGGTGGTTCGGTCCGACGTCGAACAGGTCTTGGTGACGGCCGCCGCCGTCGAAAACCAAGGCTCCCGGCCCCGCGAGCTCGATCCGCGCCGGCAATGAGCCGAACGAGAGGACCGGTTGCGGAACCGTGGAACCCAGCGTCAGGCGCTGCAGCCCCACTTCGCCGCGCCCCGCCTGGGACGGCGACCAGCCGAAGATCAGCGCGTCGTCGCCGTCCCATCGCGCGCTGGTCAGAACGCTCCCGGCGGAGAACTGGAACACCTCGCGGTAGGCGCCGGTGGCGACGTCCACCATCGCGAGAACGCGATGACCGATCGTGTTGACGCGGGTGGACTCCTCGACGGCAATTTGCTTTCCGTTGGGCGACCACGCGACCCCGCGGAGGAACCCGTCGCGCTCGACGAGGACCTTCTCTTCTCCGCCGTCGGCCGGGATGACGATCACTTGCGAGCGCTGACCGAGGTCGCGCGCGAACACGATCTTCCCACCGTCGGGAGACCAGTCCACGGAGGCGACGTTGCGCGCGAGCCGTCGCGGCTCTCCTCCGACCAGCGGGACCCGATAAAGGTCGAGCCCCTGCTCCGCGGTCCTGGCGAAGATCACGGTGCTCCCATCCGGGGAAATGCTCGGAACGTCGTCGAGCCCTCCCGTCAGCGCCACCTCCGCACCGCTCGCCAGCTGCTTGAGCCAGATGCGGCGCTTGCCGTCCCGGTTGGAAACAAAGGCGACGTTTTTCCCGTCGGCCGA
>Ga0315287_10006175_pt1 | contig 11882 bp, 9 predicted proteins | sample YL17G11_0_MG_FD_205037 | JGI IMG/M metagenome (GOLD analysis project Ga0315287, IMG submission 205037) | Sediment microbial communities from Yellowstone Lake, YNP, Wyoming, USA - YL17G11_0 | ecosystem: Environmental > Aquatic > Freshwater > Lake > Sediment | place: USA: Wyoming | collected...
CGCTCAAAGGGTATACCTCTAGTTACGGGAAGTCGCTTGAGATTTTTCAAAAAACGGCGACCCAAGAAAGCATTGATTATTTGGTTAGTTTGCCTTTAAAGTGGTTTTCGCAAGATCAGGAAATTGCGCTATTCCATGGTAGTCCATGGGATCCGGATGAATATGTTTATCCTGATTCTTCAGTGGAGCGGTTTAAGAATATTCCATGGCGTTGGGTGTTTTTAGGGCATACGCATTATGCCATGGACAGGAAGTTTTTGGGTGGACGGGTGATCAATCCTGGTTCATGCGGTCAACCACGCGATGCGCTTTTGGCAAGTTATGCGGTTGTGAACACAGATTCAGATGAGGTTGCATTTCATCGGGTAGATTATGATCGGAAGGATCTGATCGCGGAAATAAGAAAATACGAGGAAAAAAATCCTTATTTGACGGATGCGTTAGTGCAGCAAAGGAATTCATGATGGAAAACAATATTCTTGTCACAGCTGTTGCCGGAGATATAGGCCAGGCTGTTATTAAATGTTTAAAGGGATTGCCGCGTCCTTGCCGGGTCATCGGTTGCGATATAGATCCCGTGGGGTCAGTCGTGGGCGGGGGGGATGATTTCGTCTTAGCTCCGTCTGCGCGCGATACGAAAGTGTATATGGATTTTTTGTTTTCCGTTGTAGCGCATCATAAAATTCGTCATATTGTTCCAGCCTCTGATGCTGAACTTTATTTTTTTCATACCCATCGGCGAGAAACGGAGAAACGCGGCCTACATGTTTTGATTGTTGCAGAGCATATTTATCAGACTTTCATGCATAAATACGAAACTGTGCGTTTTTTGTCTTCGAAGGGTCTGAGTTGTCCGCGCACATATCTTTTAGATGAATATCAAAGAGGGTTGCCATATCCGCTGATTGTTAAACCCTGTATTTCGGCGGGAGGACATGGACTCTTTAAAGTTGAGAATGACGAGCAGCTAAACGCAGTTAAAGTGTTGATGAGAGATGCAGTGGTTCAAGAATATTTACCCGGAGAAGACCAGGAATATACAACTGGGGTTTTTTCTGATGGAAAGAAATGTTCTTCTATCACATTCCGCCGGATCCTTGGATTTAACGGTGTTTCCCGTGTGGTCGAGCCGATGGAGGACTGTGCTGCGGATGAGATAGCGCATGAAATTGCGATGGCGTGCGGACTGGTCGGTGCGCTCAATATACAATCACGGAAAGTAGGAAATAAACACTATATTTTCGAGATCAATCCACGGTTATCCAGCACTGTGTATTTCCGTCATTCTTTTGGTTTTCAGGACGTAGTATGGTGGCTTGATGGCAGCATACCCGCGCATAAATTAAACTACAGTAAGGGTAAAGGGATTCGCGTTTTGACAGAGGTTTTTACGAATAAGGTTTAAATAAACTGGGCATTCGGCTTGATAAGAGCTTATGGGATCATGCGGTACCGGCAATGATGTCGGCATAGTTCTGGTAAAAGCGCTATGGTTTACCGTCAGCTGATCCAGGAAAGGCAACGAGGCCTCCTGAACATAGCTCGATGTAGACAGTCTGTGGTGTATGGGAATTAACTAACAGGAGGTGGAGGTATGAGATTCAATTTAAGAACAGCGTGCGCAACAAATGAAGATGCGTCTCCGGTGATTCTGAAGCTTACCAACGGAACGCGTGTTTGCCTTGACCCTAAGGAGGCTTCGGCATCTTTGGCAATTAACGGCGGTCACGTTTATCTTTTTGGGGATGTTTTTTATCTTATGGATAAAGATCCTAACGCTGATCGGATCGTGAGTATTCGGGACCATGCGTTTTTGGCCGGGATTTTTGAGACCATGCCGCTTACGGATATCGTCCAACGGCTTGAAGGCCAGTATATTGGCATCAAGGCGGATACGAAGGGAAAAAGCATAACAGTTTTTAGTGATCGATTTGCCCGCCAGGATGTTTTCTTTGCTCAAGAAGGCAATGAACTTTATTTGAGCGCTGATTTAGATTTTATCTTTAAATATGTGCGCCCGAAACATGATCAACGGATGCTCGCCCATATGTTTTCTGTTTACGGATGGTATACCCCTAAAGGCACAACGATCTATAGTAATGTTCGACGGCTAAAAGTGGGTGAGATATTGCGGCTGGATGAGCAAGGAGTCCATTTTGAATCCATAGCTTTTGAACCTTGTACGATTAAGCCTTATACAGACGATGACCTGGAAAAGTATTATTCCGCTCTCAAGAAATCTGTACTCTCCAGGCTAGGGACATCCCCTCAGACATGGCTTTCTTGCTCGAGCGGTTGGGATTCTACCTCATTGCTCGCGTTGCTTATTAATGAGTTGGGGGCCAAGAATGTCCGCACAATAACGGGTGTAATGAAGTATTCCAAAGTGACGGATGTCATCAATCAGTTCGAAGTGGATAAGGTCGCGAAGATCGCAAATTTCTTTGGAGTAAAGCCTGAGTATGTAGATTACGATTTTAAAGATCCTAAGAGTGCTGATTATTGGGAAAAAGTTATTCCTTATTTTCGCGCGCGGCAGATGTATATTTTTACTAGTTTTTCAACGACAAAATTGGCACAGGCAGTCAGGGATAAGCAGGGGCCAGGGCAGACGATTTTTAACGGGGAGGCCTCCGATTCTTTTCATAACTTTGGATTTTCTCAATTTGCCACGTTGTTTCACACAGATAAGAATTTTACTGAATATGCGGACAAGATGAACTGCTATTTGTTCGGCCCATCGTTTTTTAAGAAAGTCCTAACTGGTACATTCGCTAAGGATAAGGTTTATCAGTTGTTTAAAATGATGAATCCAACAGTTGAGTTCGATGAAAAACATGTTGGACGAAAAGATTTGGTGGAGAGTTTTCTCTTGCCGTTTTTTTACGGTTCACCCCGCATTCCTTTTGCAAAAACATTGAATAACCCCGTGCTTACACCATTGGCGAATATGGCGGTCCGTTCTTATCCTTACCGTGAATATATGCCTGAGGTACTGGAGAGCATAGACGAGAATAATCTTTATTCCTGGTATTGTTATTTGTATCACAGTTTGCATGCGCAGGGGTCTTCTGCGGCGACTCGCCGGCACGCGGCGGAATTTAACGGCCACGGTTGGCGTTCTCCGTTTCATGATCAACGCGTGGTGGATCTTTTAGCGCAGGCGCCCGAATATTGGGGACGAGGGTTAAATTTTAACCATACCAAATATCCCCTAAAATGGATGGTTATTAATAAAATAAAATTTCCTTTTGAGATTCTTGCCGATGGGCCACATTCTTATTTATATGACGTGATCGAGGGGTTCTCTCTTGCCGCAGAACTTGTTTATCGTTCTGGCGTTACGCGATATTTTAAAGAAAAATTGCGTTCAAACGATTATCACGCCTTATTATCCGATCAGTATTTTGATATGGCCTATATCGACAGCTTTGTTGACGGATATCTCAATGGCAAGGAAGTGGCAGGTAAAGATTTTAATAATCTGCAGACATTGATCACGCTCTGTGTGACCGGATGGTATTGATGGAGGACGTGAAAGAAAAGCAACTCAAGAATGCAGGGCATTATCTTCTGCTTGTGGTTATCGCATACTGTTTTCCGTTTTTGACGTTGCCTTTTTTTACACGTGTTTTGGTACCTGAAGATTACGGTGTATTGGCTATGTCCGGGATGTTTGGAATGTTTTTGACGACGTGTTCGAATTTGGGATTAGTTTCTGTTTATCAAAGGAATTATTTTCAATATCGAGAGGACCGTAAAAAAACCGCGGCATTATTTTATCCCATGGTCGTTTTTGTGAGTGCATTTTTTCTTATAATATGGGGATTATCCTTCATATTTCGAGATGCCATTTCGATGTTCTTGTATCAGCATAAGGGCATGGAAAGAGTTTTTCTTATTGATGGATTAGGATCATTCCTGATAGGGTTGTCACAGTATTATTTTTATTATTTTCAGAATTCTGAGGATGCAAAAAGTTATGTATGGTACTCGGCAATGACCATGGTCTTAACCACAGCAGCATCTTTGTTGCTGGTCCTTTATTTCCGGATGGGGGTTATGGGGATGGTCTATGCGAAACTTATAGGAGCGGGAAGCATTTTCCTCTTATTGAACGCGAGATTCCTACGGGAACTTCCTTTTGCATGGGATATGGATATCCTTAAGGCATCCCTTAAGCTTTCCTTACCATTGGCACCGAATACTTTTTCGAAGGTCTTCATGAAACAGTTCGATAAGTATATGATTAATATATTAAGTACTCTCGGCCAAGTCGGTATTTATAATATTGGCGAGAAATTCGCATACATTTCTTTTGCATTTATGACCGCCTTGGATCAGGTATATATCCCGCACATTTATAAGGAAATGTTCAAGCATAAAGAAAGAGGGGGTAAGTCCATAGGAAAGTATTTAACCCCTTTCTTCTATTGTTCTTTATTTTTTTGTTTTATTGTTGCTGCCTTTGCTGAGGAAACTATTATGCTTTTAACACCTCAGGCTTACCATGGAGCGATTAATATTGTTATGATTCTTTCGATGTCGTATGCCCTTATGTTTTTCGGAAAACAACCACAACTGCTTTATGCAGGCAAGACGAAGCTTTTGGCGGTATTGTTGATTTTGAATGTATTGATGAATGTGGGTTTCAATTTTGTGCTTATCCATAGATTTGGTGCGATAGGGGCGGCCGTTTCAGCTTTGGCAGTAGGATTAATATTTACGCCGATTTACATGGTTTTTTGTCAGAAACATTATCGGATCGAATGGGAACAGACTAAAATTTTTATCTTATTGGGATTCTTCTTTTCATCTGTTTGCGGCCTATTGTTTGTGCGACCACATATATCTTATTTAGAGGCTTTAGAAGTCAAGGCTATTTTATTGGGAATTTATATTTACATGGGATTTGGTTTTGAGATTATTACGAACGGTCGGATCCGTTTTGTGCGGGATGTTATTATCACGAAATTAAAAAGTTTTGGTTAAATAAAAAAGTATTCAAATGGTCATTTTTTGCGACGAGATCAATTGGCGTTCTTTTTGTAAGATCATCTGGATCCGCATCAGTAATCCTCGAAGGAGAGACCCGATTATTGATATGAAGGTTTTTATTCTCGATGGCCGCAACGAAAAATTTGTGTCAGGCGCGCTGGAACGCTTCCTTATCGTGCTCGGCTTTCAAATATCGGAGAAACAGTTTTTCGCTGGGACTATGGCCTATGATGATAACGAATCAGTCATGGTGAAGGCGTTGCACGTGAGCGCGGGATGGTCTTATGTTTGGGGTAAAGATGTTCTGAAGAATTCACGATTCTTGGGAGGACTTGCTGAAAAGCGAGGGAAAGAACTCTTTTTGCGGCGTTGCACGCAGCCCGTGATGAGGCCCATTACAAATACTGTAAGCAGAGTTTTAGCCGCACATACATTTATGAAGAAAGAAGGTTATTCGCAAGCCTATTTGATTATCGGGAACCACCCGTCGTTGCGTAATCTTCCGTGGGCAACGATTGCGCCAGGCCTTGATATGCGATTTTATAATCCATATTTTTTTAAAACCTCCGGAAGAGAGCACTATGCGCAGAGTAGATTTGAATTTCTTCAACAGACGTCGTTGGGGGGAATTTTTCTTATCCTTTATTTTTTAAAAACTATGATCGCGCCTTTATTAACAAAAAAGTTTGTCCCAGAGCTAAAAGAACCGAAGGCCAATGGAGCAAAGTCTCTTTTATTGCTCCAGGATGATGATATTGGTCTGGGCGGTGCATTTAGATCCCACCCATTTTGGATTACTCGCGAATCATTGAAGCCGGATTATAAGATTTTTATTTTAGAAGATGTTTTTTTTCTCGAGTCGAATCAAAGTTTGGACCACGCGCTGTTAGCGTCAAAAAATATTTTTCTTATTCCCGCAAATTTTGGATTTAATATTTTTTTGCTTTTTTCTTGTTCAATTGAGGTGTCTTTATTAAAAGATTTCTTAAAATGCGTTTTGACGTCATTTTTCGGAAGCCCGCAAGAACGGTTTTTGATGTTTTCCTTAGGACGTGTCCTCTGCCGGGCTATGATGCTGTTTCGTTTGTGTAAAGATTTGAATGTCGGTGCGTTTATGTCATGCGAGACTTATAAACCAGACTCTGACGCTGTGCATTGCCTTGAAAAGGAGATGAAAATTACGACATTGGCCTATCAGTATTCCAACATCCGTGCGTATTCTCCGGCCGTGATGCCGAGTTCGCGTATCATGTTTTCTTTTTCTCCGTTATATCATGAGGTGTGGGGGATGTTGGGCTCACGTCCTGAACGATATGTTGACATCGGGTATGTCTATAGTTCATCTCGGTCTTCCGTTGAACCACGTGCTCGCCGGGTAAAGGAGAAGCTTATCCAGAATGGGGCGACTTTTATTCTTGCGTATTTTGATGAGAATTTTGGTACGGGAAAGTATGGATTTTTACATGTTGATGAGCGCTATGAGATACTACAGCTTTTGTTTAATCAGATATTCCAGGACAAAACATTTGGGCTCATTGTGAAAACACAGTTCATGAGGAACTTGCCTGGGAGGCTGACAGGCCTTGTTGCTTTAAGAGATAGGGCTCTGGCATCGGGGCGTTATGTTGAGCTTTATGAGGGGCATCACCGCAATAATATTTTGCCTATGGAAGCTGCATTGGCGAGTGATATGACGATTGGTCATTATGTTGGAGCAACGGCGTCACTGGAGTCAGCTGTAGTGGGTAAGCGTGCGGTAATGGTGAATTCCTGCCGTTTTAAAGGGATGTTGGGATACCTTTTTGAGCGTCCGCATTTGCTTTATACATCTTGGGAAGAGGCATTGGAAGATCTTAAGAAATATCGTCAGGGAGATCCAGTTTATCAGGATATGGGCGATTGGCAACCATTTATTAAACAGCTGGATCCTTTTTTAGATGATAAGGCTTCACAGAGAATTCGTACTGAGATTGATCGCGTTATGGCAGGTTTTTCCACGCATACCGAGCCAAACGCACAGGCTGGGCGTTAGATGCCTGAGACATGAACTGGTAATTTGAGATTATGTTTTCAAAAACTTATGCTTTTATCGGAGGAACTATGAGTATAAAATCAAAAGTAAAACAGATTCTTGACCGCCAAATTAAACGACTGTTACCTGCATATGTCACCTTTGATCAAAATAGAAACGACAGACCAGGAGCCTTATTTAAGGCATGGGGAATGGTTTTAACTAATCAGCTGGTGGGGGGATACTATGAATTTGGAGTTTACCGAGGTGAGAGTTTTCGAGAATCTTATCGAATTTATCAGGGATATGCTGCTTGGGGCAAATCACAGGCTCAATCAACTGAAATGTGGCGGAGACAAATAAAGTGGGACTTCAACCACCATTTTTACGCATTTGATACATTTGAGGGAATGCCCGATAATCAGGAAAATATGCTAACCTTTCCCAAGGGTTCATTTCTAAGTTCCTTGGAGGAAGTGAAGTTGACCGGAGAAAAGTTAGGAATGGTCGAGGGAGAGCGTATCAGATATTTCAAGGGAATGTTCGCGAATATTACAAAATTTCAAGCAGAAGGAATTAAACAGCTACGGCCTGCTGTAATTGTGAATATTGATTCTGATTTATATGCCTCTGCTGTAGATGCTTTGGAAATTGTTCGTCCCAAATTACAGCAAGGTACCGTTTTATTGATGGATGATTGGAATTGTTTTCGTGCAGACCGAAATCAAGGAGAACGTCGTGCACTAAAAGAATTTCTGAAAAAATATCCCCAAGTAGAAGTAGAAAACCTGTTCCCATATAGTCATACGGGACAAGCTTTTATTGTTCATCTTTAGCATGAGAATCATTAAGAGAAATATATGTTTCAAGTTCCAGGGACTGTAGTATATCCCCTCGGATAACGGCCTTTAATTCGTCTCAAAAAAGATAAGACACTGGCTTAAAGCCAGCGGTGTACAGACGCTTTACATTGAGCCGGGAAGCCCTTGGGAGAATGGATATATTGAATCATTTAACGGCAAACCGTAGGATGAACTGTTGAATCGGGAGATCTTTGAAACATTGCTTGAAGCAGAAGTACTTGTAGATCGCTGGAAGACAGAATATAATACGGTCAGGCCGCATAGCTCACTAAATTATCAGCCGCCTGCTCCAGAAGCTATTAAGCCGGAGTGGATAGAAAATGCGGTTGCTCTCTTTTAAGAACTGGTACAACTTATAGGGGTAGGTTATAATGCTGAATTTCTAACGAATGAATCTCGGATAAAAATTGGCAATAACGTTAATTTTGACGTAAATGTCATGGTGAACGCTAACAATATGGGTGAGATTATAATTGAGGACGATGTTATGATTGGTCCGAATACTGTCTTTCGTTCGGCCAATCACGAATTTAGAAATTCCGAAATGCTGATCCGGCTTCAGGGGCATACTAAAGGCAAAATAAGAGTAGGAAGCGATGTTTGGATAGGAGCGAAATGCGTTATACTGACTAATGTTAATATCGGAAAAGGGGCAGTAATTGGAGTTGGGGCAGTTGTAACAAAAGATGTTGCTGACTTTGAGATAGTGGCTGGTGTGCCGGAAAAAAATTCGGTCCGTGATTAAATAGAGTTATTTCATGAAGAGAGTTGTAATAGTAAAGAATATTGACAAAAATACATTAAAGATGATTCGTGATTATATTCCCGGTGGTAACAATGAGAGAATCTATCTGGTATTTGGCAATCCAGGTATTCATAACCAGCATGACTAGCTACAAAAAATAAAATTTTTCCGTCTTAGCAAAGTGACCTGGGGATTCCGGCTGTTCAAGTAGGTCATTTTACGAAATGCTAGGAATCAAGAAATACTCGTGTGTTGATTTGGATAAATTATACGGAGCGATACCGCTCGATCTTAATCATCCTTTGAAAGACAAGTCGCTTTATGGTAAATATGACCTGGTAACAGATTAGGGGACCAATGAGCATATATTTAATACTTCCGAAGCCTTTCCACTATGCATAAGCTATGTAGGGCTGGCGGGATTTTGATGACAGGGCAGGTCGCTTACCGTGGCAACGGCTATTATGCATATGATCTGTCTTTTTTTGAAGGGAAAGTCACTATATGAAAATTTACGGGTTACAGAAAACCGATAAGATAAAAGTTTTATACCTTGGAGTTTTCTTACTCCTTTGTATTGTCTCTTTTTCTTTGCTTTCAACTCCTATCCGGATGATTTTTCATGAAACAGATTTTTGGTGGATGATCCCAACTTTATCTCATATTTCTCAACACAACTCTTTTTGGAAAACAGTCGAGATACTCCTTTTTAATCCAGCTCCCACGCATAACGGGGAGCCGTCGATGAACTTATATCTTTTTTTAATATATTATTTCTTAGGGTTTAAAGTGCAATATTTCATATTTATATCTATGATTCTTCATCTTTGCTGTGTTTTCTTTCTTTATCGTCTTCTTCAAAGAATAGGATTTTCTTTTCAAATGGCCTTTCTTGCCGTATCGATATACGCCTTTTCATTCTTTCATTCCTTCTATTTTTTATGGCCCATGTCAGCTCACCATTTAACAGTTATATTCTTTATGTTATTAACTCTCAGTTTATTCTTAGAGACGAATTATCGACTCGATTATGGTTTACCCTGGAAAGTTATTTTTTGGCAGGCGCTTATTGTGAATTTTTTGGCATCTTTTTGTCAGATATCAATTCTTGTGTTACCTATGAGTATTTTTGTTTATATTTTATGTTGTTCAGGAAATCATCTGACAAGAATTAAAAGATATGACCTTTGGATGCCGTTGTTCATAACTTACTTAGGCCATCCTTTAATACGATTGCTCTTCTGGGGATATCCTGTATCTTACCAATCCGCATATTGGCGTATTTTTAAAAAGATTTTATCGCATGTTCCATTTTTTGGAAGATTAACATTGAATGCAGGTTTGGAAATAAATCCGGTTATTTTATACTTACTACTCTTTGTTGCGGTAATAGCGTGCTTATTTTCATTAAGATTTCTCCTTAAAATATCTTTAAGGCCATCTTTTTTCATTTTCTTTAAAAGGATTATGTTGACGGGAATAATTTTTTACCTTGTTCTCTTTTTATCAGTATATAGATGTAGGAGCATCATTGTTCCTATCGGAGTAGGAATACCTTTGCCGGACTTTATATCTCCTTATAATTTTATTCGTCCCCTTGTGGCTGCTTTTATTAGTTTTCTAAATCCTATTCGAACCGCATTATCTATGAATGCAGCCGCGCCTTATTATTACATACCTATGCGTAGCGATATCGCTTGGATAGCCTTGTTTATGCTTTTCCTAGTTGTATTTTTAAAGGATGTATATCTTAAATATAAGCCTTTAATATTTTTCGTTATTCTTTACATTTTTGGCTTACCCTTATTAACACAGATTTCATTATGGGAAATGAATAATTCAATTCCCTCTCGGTATTTTGTTTATATAACCCCACTTTTTGCAGTTATTTTTTCCTCTTCGTTTAGTTTAATATATGATTTTTTTATGAATAAAGTAAAAATATCTGCTTTTAAAAAAGGGCTAATTTTAATTATATTTTTTTCAGCTGTATGTTTTTTAAATATTTTCGCCGTTAAGCTTATTCTTGCGAAGGATAAATTTGTTAATGAGTTTCTTAACTATGATTATATTAAGGGATCGAATCTTATTAAGCAGAGTCTGGATGATACCAAGAATAGAGTTCGTTTGAAAGATATTTGTGTTGAAGGAGTTTTGCCAATGCCTTTCCTTGAATATGGATGGAATCTTGCTTCCATAAACCCACTCGATTTAGATACTTTTAAATATACGATGGCGCAGGTTTTAAATGATAGAGGCGCATTAAATATTTGCATAGATAGCCATGGAGATGTAAATAAAAATAAAACAATTTATATTTTTAATAAAACTGGAGTTGTTAATCAGAAGGGGCAAACAATAGACCCATTTTTGAGAAGATTTTACGAAGCCAAAAATGAGCTAAAGTTAGAAAATTATCAGCAAGCGCGCATTTTATTTGAAGAGGCTGCTCAAACCAGGCCTTTTTTCTTTCAGTTTATTCTTTCCAACCGGTCTTTAGAAGATATATTGTGGATGGCTAACGGCAGAAGCGCCCACGCCTTGATTAACGATATTAGTAATCTTTATAGGAGCTGGGTGAGTTTTCGTGTTGATAAGGTCGAGTATATTGCTGACATGCTCGATAGAGAGATGAAGGATTATATAGAGTGCTTTTTCTATTTGTCGTATTTAAGCTATCTAGAAAAAAATCTCCCAGAGAGTCAGTATTGGTATTCTCGTATTCGTTTTATCGATGATCGAAATGATGAAGTTCTCTCTTTCCTAAATCAACAACCCATGATTAAATCAGATTCCGAAGTACAGAAATATATAAATGAGATTAAGAATAATCCTTCTTATAAGAAAAAAGAAGGCCCTAGTTTTTCTTCTATGGATATTATTTTTAAATTGTTTTCTAATAATGGGTGTTAAAAAATGAAAAAAAATTTTGATATTATTTTGATCTATCCAAAGACAGGAATGGATTTCGGTTCAACGGTGGCGCCACCACATTCGATTCTTTCGATTGCGGCCCCGCTTCACAAGGAAGGATATAAGATCGAAATCATCGATCAAAGGGTCGAGAAAGATTGGCAGAATAGAGTAATAGGGGCCTTGAGCAACAAAACTATTTGCGTGGGGATTTCATGCATGACCGGTACGCAGATATATTTTGCGCTTGAAATCGCGAAATTCATCAGGAAATCTGCGAAGAAAAATATTCCTATGGTCTGGGGCGGGCCACATCCGTCTATATTGCCGGAGCAGACCTTAAAAAGCGAAT
>Ga0315287_10006176_pt1 | contig 11881 bp, 8 predicted proteins | sample YL17G11_0_MG_FD_205037 | JGI IMG/M metagenome (GOLD analysis project Ga0315287, IMG submission 205037) | Sediment microbial communities from Yellowstone Lake, YNP, Wyoming, USA - YL17G11_0 | ecosystem: Environmental > Aquatic > Freshwater > Lake > Sediment | place: USA: Wyoming | collected...
GGATGCCGCTCGTCCTCAATACGATGGCGGTGGACGGCTATCCCAAGGACCGCGGCATCGTCCCGGATTTCCCCATATCGCCGACGATCGCAGACCTCTTGGCGGGCCGGGATCCCGTGTTGGAACGGGCCCTGCTCTTCTTGGAAAAAAAGTAGAGAGTTTAACGCACAGGCCGGCCGGGTCCTCTCATGTTAGGGAAGAGAAAAAAAGAGTGCCCAGGGCGGGATTTGAACCCGCATGGCCTTACAGCCGCGACATTTTAAGTGTCGTGCGTATGCCTATTCCGCCACCTGGGCTCTTTTTCCACTTCGATCAGGTAGGCCGTCAGGAATGGTTTCAGGCCGGCCTCCTTGAGCCGTCTGATTATATGATAGGGGGGGGGCAAAAACAACGGAGGCGATAAAACCTATACCATGCCGCCGGCGCCTGTGCTATGATTCGATCGACCTGAGCCCGGTCCCCGGCAAGTCTCTTATCCAGCAAGATCAATAGATGAAGGAGGGAAAGCGATGTCTCAAAAAAAAGCTCCTTTTGTTTTGGCCCTCGCGGCACTGTCTTTGGCCTTCGCGGTGACGGCGGACCTCGCATTTGCGGGCCAGAATCCTGTCGCGCGCTCGACGACCTTAAAGAAGGCCAAGGGCCTCCAAGTGACGAATTACGTCCTGCGCCTCCCGGACGCCTACATCGTTTATGAGCCATCGAAGGACGTGTTCCAGATCGCGGCCCTGGGCGCGGTCTTGTCCTACGGTGACGGTTGGGAGCGTCGCCAGGTCAAGCCCTACCTCTTCCATATCAGGCACCAGTCGTGGAAAAACCACTTCTGGAAGGTCAACACCAGCCGCAAGGCAGTGTATCTCGTCTGGGGGGGCGTCTACGGCCGCATCGGGACGAAGCCCGGGACCGCGCCCGCCCTTGAGGTCGATGGGGAGCGCGAAGACATCACCCTGGACGTCATCGGCGGGGCCGGGGACCGGGTTCCCGAGAGGTTCTTCATCCGCTTCGGCGAGGCCGACCTCTTCTTCGACCCCGTCGCCCGCGACCTCCGTCTCGCCGCCGCCGGGGTGACGCTTTCCCCCTGCGACGACTGGGAGGCCTGCTCGCTCAAGGACTATCTCTTCCATGTCCGTCTCAAAACATGGAAGGGCTTTTTCTGGAAGGTCAACACCAGCCGGTTGGCGGCCTGGTGGACGACGGGCGGCGACTTCTGCAAGCTCGGCGGCGAAGACAAGGAGCTGGCCCTCACCATGAAGAGCTTCCAGAGGCCGTTTTCTTTGGCCCGACTGCGAACGGTCCTGGCCGCCGCGGAAAAAACCCGGCTCCGGGAGATCGCCGATATGATCGAGGCCGGTCGGCCGATCGCCGAGATCAATAAGGCCAGCGTGGAGTTTGTCCGCATGTTCCCCGGCGTCGATGTCGACGCCGCGGTCGCGGCTATCGCCGAGAACATCAAGAGCCTGGAGGCCGCGATGGAGAAGATCAAGAACAAGCGCGCAGAGGCCATGACGTCTTTCGAAAACTTCGACCAGAAAGTCAACCAGCTCTTCACCGTCCTCTCGACGGTCATGAAAAACATGAAGGAGACTCAGCAAGGCATCGCCCGGAATTTGTTATAGAAATGGCGTTGTGTGCCGGGCTGGATCATCGTAGGATCTAAGGCAGGTCACGACTACGTTTTCCGGTGATAGGAGCGCCCGCGAGAACCCGGCCGAGGAGGGACCTTGAAAAAGCGATGGAATCTCGGATTCGTCATCGTCCTGGGGATGGCGCTTTTACTCACGGCACGTCCGGCGTGGTCGCAGAATGCGCACCCGCAGAACCTCCCTCAGAAAGCCCACGCCGAGGTCGACGCTCTGGCCCTGACGCCGCCCATGGGCTGGTACCCGTGGAACATCTTCGGCGAGGAACCTCAAACAGAAAAGCTCATTAAAGAAATCGTCGACGCGCTCGTCACCAGCGGCCTCAAGGACGCCGGCTACGCCTACGTCGGCCCCGACGAAGGGATCTGTTTTTCGCGTGGACCGGACGGGAAGCTCACGTCGAACCTCACGCGCTACCCGTCGGGCCTCCGCGGCCTCGGCGACACCATCCACAAGAAAGGCCTCAAGTACGCCCTCTACACCGACGCCGGTTCGAAGACCTGCAGCACGGCCATGCCCGGGACCAAGGGCTACGAATTCGAGGACATGCGCGCTTTCGCCGAATGGCGGGCCGACTACATCAAGATCGATTGGTGCAATAGCGAAGGCCAGGACATCGTCAAGACCTATTCGCTGCTCGGGCAGGCCCAGCGCGCGGCCGGACGTCCCGTCGTCCACAGCCTCTGTTCGTGGGGCGAGGGATATCCGTGGCAATGGGCAGGGGCCATCGGGCACATGTGGCGGACGACCACCGACGTCTGCGCCCCGGGCCAGGCGGACTGGGCCAGGGCCGTCCGGATCGCCTTCGCCAACGAGAAGCTCGCGCCCTTTGCCGGTCCCGGCCGTTGGAACGACCCGGATATGATGGTCGTCGGCATGCCCGGGTTGAGCGAGGTCCAAGGCAGGACTCTCTTCAGCCTCTGGTGCATGATGGCCTCGCCGCTCATCGCCGGGAACGACCTCCGCGACATGACCAAACCGACGATCGACATCCTGACCAACCTCGAGGCCATCGCCGTCGACCAGGACCCCCTGGGCGCCCAGGGACACGTCGTCTGGAACGACGGGGACGTCAGCCTCTGGGCGGGAAAGCCCCTTTTCGACGGCAGCCGCTCCGCGCTCGTGTTCTTCCAGGGAAGGAGCAAAGCCAGACTAAGGATCGCCTGGGACGAAGTGGGCTTCGCCGCGGCCGACAAGCTCTACGTCCGCAACCTCTGGACGCACGAGACGACCGGGCCTCATGCCGGCGGCGTGGACGTCACCGTCGGCGGCAGTGATGTGGCCTTCCTCCGGATCTCCAAGACAAAGGACTTCCCCATCCCGCCCATCCTCGTCGCCGACACCTATCTCGTCTCCCTCCGGGCGGCCGGCTCCCGTCCGGAGAAGCTTACGGGGACGGTCACGATCACGAACAAGGGGAGCTCGGATCTGCCGCCTTGGCGCGTCGATCCGAAGTCGCTTCCGCCCTGGCTATCGGTCGCGGTCACCGGTGGCGGCAAGGACCAGACGTTCGTCAACACGGTCGCGACGGCGGGTCTGAAGAAAGGCGCCTACCACGCCCTCGTCCGGGCCGACAACGTGGAGCCTGTCTCGGGGAAACCGATGTCGGCGCTCTACTACGACGTCGACCTTGAGGTCGTCCGAAACGTCAGGAGGTAAGCCATGGCCGATCGACAGCCGGCTGCGCAGCCGACCGCGATCTCCGCCGTCAAGGACCGGATCCTGTCCCTCGACTTTTTCCGCGGCCTGACGATGTTCCTCCTGATCGGGGAGAGCACGCTTCTCTATGAACGCCTCCGGGACCCCGGGCTCGCCGGGACACTCCTCCATGCGATCGGGACGCAGCTCGACCATCACCCCTGGGCCGGATTGCGTTTCTGGGACCTCATCCAGCCGTTTTTCATGTTCATCGTCGGCGTGGCCCTGGCTTTTTCTGTGGCCAAACGCGAGGAGCGCGGCGAAAGCCGAAGCCGAATTACCAAGCACGCCGTCATCCGCTCTCTCGTCTTGCTCCTTCTCGGCTGGGCGCTCTACTGCATCGGGCCGGGCCGCATCACCTTCCGTTTCCAGAACGTGCTGGCCCAGCTCGCCGTGACCTATCCCATCGGCTATTTTTTGATGAGGCGGCGGCCGCGGACGCAGATCGCCTGGAGCTTCGGACTCATCCTCCTCACCGAAGTCATCTATAGGGTTTTCTGGGTCGCGGGCTACAACCAGCCCTTCGTCCCGGACCACAACTTCGGGTCGTGGGTGGACATGCTCATCTCCGGCGAGCTCTCGGCAGGCCACTGGGTGTCGTTCAACGCCATCCCGACGGCGGCCCACACGATCTGGGGCGTCCTGGCCGGTCAATGGCTCATGAGCGGCCGCCCGCCTCGGAAAAAGATCGCTGTGTTGGCCGGGCTCGGGATAGCCGCCGTCGCCGCCGGCTTCGCCCTCACCGCCGTGTCGCCGATGATCAAGCGCATCTCGACGAGCTCGTTCGTCGTCGCCACCGGCGGTTTCTGCCTCTTGGCCCTGGCCCTTTCCTATTGGCTGATCGATGTCCGCAAGTTCAGGAAGTGGGCCGTCTTCCTCAACATCGTCGGCCTGAATTCGCTCTTCATCTATCTTTTCACCGAAAGTGGCGGGACGTCGTGGGTCACGAGACTCGTCCGGCCGTTCACGCTGGGGTTTGCCGGCTGGACGGGTATGCTCCCGGCGGAAATCGTCACCAGCCTGGCCGCCTGGGCGGTCCTCTGGTCGATGTGCTTCTGGCTCTACCGGAGGAAGATCGTCGTCAAGATTTAAAAACTCAGGGCTTCTGCTCGAGCTGGTGAACCATGGAGCGGAGCTTCTCTTTTTCGCCCCTGCTCCTCATGTAAAGCATGCGGATCAAGATCCCCAGCGTGCACAGGAGCAGAAGGACGCTCAGGAGCGACGCGTTGAGCAGCGGAACCCTGATATCTTGGAGCAGGGTCCAGACGCCGGCGTCGGCGAGGTAGGAAAGGATAGTCAGGACGGCCAGGACGAGAACCCACCAGATCATGGATACCTCCCCTTAGGTGATATTAGGATAAATCGGGACGAACCCGTAAGCGGCACCGAAATGAATTCCCATCGTCAAAGCCAATATAAAACAGGGGGAATCGGCTGTCAATAGGCCGGCCTGGCCGGCCGGGCGGCCTTGACCCGGGCCGCGTCGTCCTTTTTCTCCTCTTTTGCCGGGACCGGCGGCGCGGCGAGGTCGGGCCTGGTGTCGCCGAAGATGTAATGGTTGAACCAGGCGAGGTTATGCTCCATCACGGCCCGCATCGACTTCGGCTTGGTGATGCCGTGCCCGTAGCCCTTGTAAACGACCATTTCGACGGGGACGCCGCGGTCCTCGAGCCCCTGGCGCAGCTCGTAGGCGTTGGGGATGGGGACGCGCTTGTCGAACTCGCCGTGCTGGATGAGGGTCGGCGTCGCCGCTCTCTTGATGTAGGTCATGGGCGAAGTCTTGGCGTAGATCGCCGGGTCGTCGGCCGGGTCGTCGCCGAGGTAATTGATGGTGAAAGGCGTGATGTCGGTGTTGTAGTAGTAAGTGGCCCAGTTCGAGATCCCAGCCCCGACAGAAATGGCCCTGAACGCCCGCGTCGAGGTCGTCAGGAACGCGGAGATGTAGCCGCCCTGGCTCCAGCCCATGGAGCCGACCCGACTCGCGTCGACCCAGCCTTTCTTGACCAGGTGGTCGACGCCCGAGAGGACGTCCCAGGCGTCGCCGACGCCGAGGTTGCGGTAGTTGAGGATGCGGAACTTCGCCCCGTAGCCCGCGCTGCCCCGGTAGTTGACCTTGAGGACGAGGGCGCCGCGGGCGGCCCAGATGTCCGAGGGGTAGTAGCGCGAATCGCCGCTGAGGAGCGCCGGCCGGTCGACGCCCGTCGGGCCGCCGTGGATGACGCAGAGCAGGGCGTACTTCTTCGCCGGGTCGAAATCGGCCGGCTTGATGAGGACGCCCTCGATCTCCGCCCCGTCCTTGCTTTTCCAGGAGATGACCTCCCGCGTCCCGAGGACGAACGGCTCGACCTGATCGGTCATCCGGGTCAGGGCACGGGCCTTGAAGGGAAACTCCGAGACGCAGATTTCGGAAAGCGTCGTGGGCGATGCGGCCGCGAAGGCCAGGCGCTTCCCGTCCCGGGAGAAACTGAAGCCCGAGACGATCGCGTCGTCGGGCGCGCTGAGCCGGGCGATCTGGAGCGACTCCGGGTCGAGCCGGTAGAGATGCGCGGCGGTCTTTTGCAAGCCTGAGAAGTAGATGCCGTCCGCGTTCCAGGCGACGGCGCCGGGGTTCTCGTCGAAGGCGCCGGTCAGCGGCCGGATGGGGCCGCCGTCGGCGGGGACGAGGGCCAGGCCGATGTTCCTGGCGAAGTAATCACGTTTGCCGCCGGCGCTCGAGAAGAGGATCGAGCGGCCGTCGGGCGACCAGAGAGGGGAGGAGTCCGGGCCGGGTTGGGCGACGATTCTCTTGACGGCATCTCCGGCCAAGTCGAGGACGTAGATGTCCGACGTCCCGCCGTTGATGAGGTCGGGGTTCAGCGCGGCGCTGAAGGAGATTTTCGTCCCGTCGGGCGACCAGTCGAAACCGCCGACGGTGAAGGCTTTCCCGCTCGTCCGGCGCTGGCCGGTCCGAGGCGCGCTTAGGGCTTCGGCCACATCGACGGTCCAGAGGTGGGTGTGCGTGTATTCGCGTCGGATGACTTCGTAATCGCCGTAATAGTCCTTGCGGTCCTTGGATTCCTTGGAAACAGGATCGGCCGCGGTGAAGGCGATCGTTTTGCCGTCGGGGGACCAGGCGAATCCCCCGACCCCGGTCTCGGACTTGGTCAGCTGGACCGCTTCGCCGCCGTCGGGGCTGATGACGAAGAGCTGGGACTTGTCGTCGGCGCGGCTCGAGGTGAAGGCGAGCGAACGGCCGTCGGGCGACCAGGCCGGGCCGGAAGACGACTTCTTGCCGCGGGTGAGCTGCCGGGATTCGCCCGTGGCGACGTCGGCCAGCCAGATCTGGGTGACGTAGGCGTCCTGTTCCATGTCGGTCTCGGTGACGGTGAAGGCGACCCGCGTCCCGTCGGGCGAGATGCGCGCGCCGCCCGCGGACTTCAGGGCCATCAGGTCCTCGATCGTCGGGACGCGTTTGGCCGCACCCGACGGTGCGACGGAGGCCTTCTGGCCGGCCGCAGCCGCCGGCGCCGCAATGAAAGCGCAGAACAATCCCGAGATCATGAAGGTCCCAACCAGAGTTCGGATATTGCGCTCCATGGGAGATCTCCTCGAACAAAGATGTGTCATGTTCCTGACCCGGGCTCTATCCTACGACAGGAGGAAGGATTGGACAAGGCTCGGGCGCGGCCGGGGGGAGGAAGAGCCGAGGTTCTCTTAATCCAACTACTTGAGGTAGAGCTTGACGTACTCCATGTTCGTCGCCAGGACCCGCTTGCAGTCTTCCGTCGCCTCGGCGATGGCCAGGGCTTCATCGAGGAACTTTTTCGCCGGAGCCAGGTCGACGGTCGGGTCCTGCTTGTGCATCTTGATGATCATGTAGGCCGCGTTGTTTTTCCCCCAGGCCACGAGCTCCGGCTGCCCCAGCCCTTCCGCCTGCCGGGCATATTCGAGGTAATACTGGAGGGCCTCCACGAACTTTCCCCCGTTGTCGTATTCTTCGGCCTTCAACTTGGCGGCCCGCCAGTTGTCCCAAGAAATGGCCTGCGCCTGTTCTTGGCGAGCGGCCGCCAGACCCATGCCCACAGAAGCGGCTAGAACGACCAGCAACCCCAAAAAAACGGCTTTTCTCATGATAGCCTCCCCTCCGACGATTGACAAAACTCATTATAGGACGAATGGAGGCCGGGCGCAACTTCGCGATCGTACCGACTCCTCCGGTCAGATTTGCGGCCGAGGGGAGGGAGAGAAACGGCTACATGTTACAGAAAACGCTTGACAACTTTGGAAGGGCAGAAGTACATTACCTAACGGAGTCAGCAACCCTGGTAAAAGGAGTCATACATGAAACGCGTAAGCATCGTCATCCTGATGGTCCTTCTTCTTCCGGTCGCCGGCCTGCTGGCACAAAGCCGGGCCGAGAAACCGAACGATTTCACCATTGAGCTGGGCGGGAAGTCTATTTTATATTCATTATCCTATCAGCGCATGGTCGGCGAGATGTTCGGCCTCGAGATCGGGGCTTCCTTCCTAGGAGGAGCCATGGATGGAGAAGGCGGCGGCATCATTTTCCTATCCGGCGGCGGCCGGTTCTATTTGATGAAGAAGAACGCATCGCCAACTCTCTCGGGAGGCCTTGTCTATATTACAGACGCGACAGATGCGGGCCCCCTTGAAGGATCAGGCGTCTACTTTTACGTTAACCCAGGCTTCGAATTCCGCCAGTCGAGCGGATTCGTGGTCCGAGGGGGCGTTTATTTCTTGATTAAAGACGGGTTCTTTGTCTGGCCGGGGATCCAGCTGGGAATCGCTTTTTAGCCTGAAAATCTGGAGTTTCGGAAATCGCGCCAATCTGGCGCCGATTTATGGCCGTCGAATCTGAGGGCTGTTTCCTGGATATTATTGGTTAAGACGCCAAGCGGGCAGGAAGGGATTTTCTCCGATCTCCGCCGGTTCGTGAAGCCGGCCCGTTTCGCCCGAATTTCTCTTTTTTTGTGACACACATAGGCGCAACAAAACCCGGGAGACGAAAGAAAACACGGCTCGCAGCTTAGCTGCGCGTCCAGCTTCCGCCTGATGACGGCGGACGCAGGGGAAAAGGACAAAAATCCTGCCAGATATTGAATATATCACGGTTCTGGTTGATAATGCCCTTATCGTGAAGCCGAAGACCAAGATCTGGATTCGCAGCATCCTGGGGATCGCGGTCATGGCCGCTCTTATCTTCGTCTCTTCGGGGCGTCTCGATTACTGGCAGGGGTGGGTATATTTCGGCATCAACCTGGCCATCGTGGCCCTGACGACCTTGCTCCTGCGGAACGACCCCGGGCTCATCGCCGAGCGCCTCAACCCCGGCCAGGGGACGAAGATATGGGACAAGGGCTACTTCCTGCTTTCGACGCCGCTTTATTTCGCCGCCGTCATCCTGGCGGGAATCGACGCCGGGCGCCGGCATTGGAGTCACCACCCTGCAGCGGCGTTATATATTATGTTCCTGGCCGTTTACATCACCGGTCAGGGGCTATTCCTGTGGGCTAAAAAGGTCAACCCGTATTTTTCGAGTGTCGCCCGCATCCAGACCGAGCGCGGCCAGACCGTCTGCCGCGACGGTCCTTACCGCTTCTGCCGTCATCCCGGGTACTTCGGCGGGGTCCTCTTCTGCCTGGCGACCCCACTCATCCTCGGTTCTTATTGGGCGCTCATCCCGCAAGCGCTCGCCGCCGTCCTCCTCGTCGTCCGGACCTGCTTGGAGGACAGCATGCTCAAGAAGGAGCTGCTCTGGTACACGGAATACGCGAAAGCCGTGCGCTTCCGTCTCGTCCCGGGGGTCTGGTGACGCGTCGCGCCCCGAACAAACCCCGGCATTCATGCCGGGGAGTGCAGGGTTTGACAGCCTCGTTCGTCCTCGGATATATAGCGTTCTTTGAGATCTTCCAGGAGGGCTAGAACGTGAACACGGGACCCCGCCTTCGTTCCTCTCTCAAACCCGGTTTGACCGCGCTTTTCCTTGTCGTCGCGGTTGCGGCGCTTCAACTCGCAGCGGCGGCCAAGGTTACGAGCCCGAAAGAGCAGTTCGGATTCTCGATCGGCGACGATTACCAGCTCGTCAACTACAAGCAGCTCACCGGCTATTGGAAGAAGCTCGACGCCGAATCCGACCGCATGAAGCTCGTCGAGATCGGAAAAACGGCCGAGGGCCGGACGATGGTCATGGCCATCGTCACCTCGCCCGCGAACCACTCCCGGCTGGGCCGCTACAAAGATATCGCAACGCGCCTGGCCCTGGCCAAGGGCTTGACCGACGACGGCGCGCGCCGCCTCGCCGCCGAGGGCAAGGCCATCGTTTGGATCGACGGCGGGCTCCACGCCACCGAGATCCTCGGTTCGCAGCAGCTCGTCGAGCTCGTCTATCGGATGGTCAGCGCCAACGACGCCGAGATCCGGCGCATCCTCGACCACGTCATCCTCCTGGCCGTGCCGGCCAACCCCGATGGACTCGACCTCGTCGCCGACTGGTACATGCGCGAGAAAGAGCCGGCGAAGCGTTCCATGAGCGGCGTCCCTGTCCTCTACCAGAAGTACATCGGCCACGACAACAACCGCGATTTCTACATGAACACCCAGCCGGAGACCAAGGCCATCAGCCGGCAGCTCTACATGGAGTGGCATCCTCAGATCCTCTACAACCACCACCAGACCGGGCCGGCCGGGACGGTGCTTTTCGCGCCGCCCTTCCGCGACCCCTTCAACTACGTCTTCGACCCGCTCATCCCGGTCGGGCTCGACCTCGTCTCAGCCTCGATGCACAACCGCTTCGTCACCGAGGGCAAGCCCGGGGCGACGATGCGTTCAGGCGCCGGGTATTCGACCTGGTGGAACGGCGGCCTGAGGAGCGCCGGCTACTTCCACAACATCATCGGCATCCTGACCGAGGCGATCGGCAGCCCGACGCCCGTCGACATCCCCTTCATCCCCGAGCGCTTGCTCCCCAAGCAGGACTATCCCTATCCCATCGCTCCCCAGAAGTGGCACTTCCGCCAGTCGATCGAGTATTCCATCACGGCCGACATGGCCATCCTCGACGTGGCCTCCAAGCACCGGGAGGATTTTCTTTACAGGCGCTATCTCATGGGCAAGCACGCCATTGAACTGGGAAGCAAAGACTCGTGGACCATCGTGCCCGGTACCATCGCCGAGGTCCAGGCCGCGATCGACAAGGACAGGCGAGCGGCCGCGGCCGGGGCCCAGGACCAGGGTCAGGCTTCCGCCGGCCGGGGCGGTTTCGGCAGGGGAGGAGGCGCTGCGATCAAGTATTACGAAGGCATTTTCGATAAGTCCAAGCGCGACCCGCGCGGCTACATCATCCCTTCCGACCAGGCCGACTTCCTGACCGCGACGAAGTTCGTCAACGCCCTGATCGAAAGCGGGGTCACCGCCCACCGGGCGACGGCCGATTTTGAGGCGGCGGGGAAGACGTACCCCAAGGGGTCTTATGTCATCCTGACGGCCCAGGCCTTCCGGCCCCACGTGCTGACCATGTTCGAGCCCCAGGACCACCCGAACGACATCCCCTACCCGGGCGGCGCGCCCAGGCCGCCTTACGACGCCGCCGGGTGGACTCTGGCCTACCAGATGGGGATCGCTTTTGACCGAATTCTCGACGGCTTCAACGGGCCATTCCAGGCCGTCCCCGGCGTGATCAAGCCGCCGGTGGGCGTCTTTGAGAACGCGGCCGGCGCGGCCGGGTTCCTTCTCGACCACCGCGTCAACGATACCTTCGTCGCCATCAACAGGTTGCTCAAGGCGGGGGAGGAGGTCTTCTGGCTGAAGGCGGATTTCGAGGACGGCGGGAAAACCTATCCGGCGGGAACGATCTACGTTCCGGCGAGGCCTTCGGCCGCAGTCCTTCTCCAGAACGCGGCCAGGGAGATCGGACTGAACATCGGGAGCGTGGGGAGCGCGCCGAAGGGCGAGGCCTTCAGGCTCAGGCAGCTCCGCGTCGGGCTGTGGGACAGCTATGGCGGTTCGATGGCCTCCGGCTGGGTCCGCTGGCTCCTCGAGCAGTTCGAGTTCCCCTACGAGCTCGTCTTCGCGCCGGCGCTGGACGCGGAAGACCTCAACGCGAAGTTCGATGTCCTCATCTTCGTCGGCGGTTCGATCCCGCGCGTCCCGGCCTCGGGCCCGGAGGGAGCGGGCTTCGGGCGGGACTTCCAGCCCTCCGCGCCGGCGAACATCCCCGATGAGTATAAGAACCGGATCGGGCGGATCACGGTGGAGAAGACGATCCCCAACCTCCGACGGTTCGTTGAAGCAGGGGGGACGATGCTAGCCCTCGATTCGGCCACGGTCATTGCCGAGCACTTCAAGCTGCCGCTGACCAACGCCCTGGTCGAAAAGGCCCCGGACGGGACGGACACTCCGCTCCGGTCCGAGAAGTTCTACATCCCGGGTTCGGTGCTGAGGGCCCGGATGGACAACACGCATCCTCTGGCCCACGGTATGCCCGACACGGTCGACGTCTTCTTCGACAACACGCCCGCGTTCACGCTCTTGCCCTACGCGGCCCTCAA
>Ga0315287_10006178_pt1 | contig 11879 bp, 11 predicted proteins | sample YL17G11_0_MG_FD_205037 | JGI IMG/M metagenome (GOLD analysis project Ga0315287, IMG submission 205037) | Sediment microbial communities from Yellowstone Lake, YNP, Wyoming, USA - YL17G11_0 | ecosystem: Environmental > Aquatic > Freshwater > Lake > Sediment | place: USA: Wyoming | collected...
GACCGCGACGACGCCGCACGTCTCCCGCATCGACAAGGCGAACGCCTCGCTCGTCACGACCTACCCGCTCGCGGATCTATACAACTCGCCGTCCGCGTGGGCGTTCGCGTACTGGGGTGCCGCGTTCTACGTGTTCTACGAATCGGCGTTCGACGCCTCAACATACGTCTACAAGGTCGACGCCGAATCCGGCGCCGTCGAGGTGTACATCCCCGATTCCGGCAAGCGGATCGTCGGCGCTGGCGTCTCGACCTGCGCGCCCACGACGATCGAATGACGCCGAGGAGCCGGCATGGGTGAGGGTAGAGCGCGCGCCGGATCTCCCGTCGACTGCGCGGAGATCCTGAACGGCCTCGGCGATCCGGTGCTCGTCATCGATAGGTCGTTCCGCGTCGTCTACATGAACTCCGCGGCGCGAAGGCGCTACGGCTCGCTGACTCTCGACCGCGAGACCGTCTGCTGCCACAAGGTCCTGCACGGCTCCGAGAAGCCATGCGTCGAGGACGGCGCGTTCTGCCCGGTGCGCGCGGTGTTCGAGACCGGCGCGCCGTCGCGCGCGATCCACAGCCACGTGGGTCCGGACGGCGCGTTCGTGCCCGAGGAGATCGCCACGTCGCCGCTGCGCGACGCCGAGGGCCGCGTCGCCTTCGTCGTCGAGAGCGTGCGTTCCGCTTCGGAGCTGCTCGCGTCCAAGGAGGTCGTCGAGCACATGCGTGTCGAGCTCGACCTCCTGCGCGGGATCCTGCCGACCTGCGCCGGGTGCAAACGGATCCGTACGGAGGAGGGCAACTGGGAGGAGATCGAGGCGTACGTGGCCAAGCACTCGGCCGCGGAGTTCTCCCACGGCCTCTGCCCGCAATGCCTCGACCGGCTGTACCCCGGTTTCCAGGGGAAGAAGGACTGAATAGAATCGACCGAAATGCGCGGCCGTGTTACCGACAGAGATGACGTCCTGAGGGACGTGAGGGAGTGAGGAGCCAGTTGATGTACGCGATCGAGATCATGTTGCGAAAGACGTGATGCGCCCCCGGGAGGCCCGTGCGGCCTCTCGCAGCGCAGGAGGACCGGACAACCGCCGGCACGGCCTAGACTCCCCCCGACTCTCCGGGGTGCGCGGGCCGCCCGGCCCAACGTACCCAGGAGGGTGAGATGTCTGAAGACTACCGGATGATGTGGAAGGATCTGGGGCTCGATCTGGAGACCCACGACGCGCTGCTCGCCGCGCTCGGCGCGGGCTACGCCCAGACGTTCATGACCCAGAAGGACAGGCCCGAGGGGATGAAGTACTTCGACTTCGTCATGAGCGAGGTGCACGGCCTGCGCGTCAAGGAGCTGATGGACGCGAAGGCCGCGGGCCGCAAGGTCGTCGGCTCGTTCTGCGTCTACGTGCCGGAGGAGATAGTGCTCGCGCTCGACGGCGTGCACGTCGGGCTCTGCGCCGGCGCGGAGTTCGGGTACGCCGAGGCGGAGAAATACCTGCCGCGCAACACGTGTGGCCTCATCAAGAGCTTCTTCGGCTTCTCGCTCACGCGCGTGTGCCCGTACATGTCCGCGAGCGACCTCGTCGTCGGCGAGAACACCTGCGACGGCAAGAAGAAGGCGTACGAGATCTTCAAGGATCTGCCGCTCGTCAACGCGCTGTATGTCATGGATCTCCCGCAGATGAAGGGCGAGCGGGGCAGGGCGCTGCTCGTCGACGAGTACACGAAGTTCGCGCGGAAGATGGAGGAGCTCGCCGGGAAGAAGCTCACGGTCGAGAACCTGAAGAAGGGGATCGCACGGGTCAACGCCAAGCGCTCGGCCATGCACAGGCTCGCGAAGCTCAGGGCGGCCGATCCGGCGCCGATCTCCGGCCTCGACGCGCTGCTCGCGAACCAGGTTTTCTTCTACGACGACCCGGAGCGGTTCACGGGCTCGGTGAACGCGATCTGCGACGAGCTCGAGAAGCGCGTGAAGGCGGGAAAGGGCGTGGCGAAGAAGGGCGCGCCGCGCATCCTCGTGTCCGGCTGCCCCATGGCCGTGCCGAACTGGAAGATCCCCTCGATCGTGGAGTCGTGCGGCGCCGTGATCGTCGGCGAGGAGTCGTGCGTCGGCGAGCGCGGCACGCGGGATCTCGCGCCCGACAGCGGCACGACCGTCGAGGCGCTCATCGCAGGGCTGGCGGACAGGTATCTCAAGCGGCACTGCGCCGTGTTCACTCCAAACCCGGAGCGGCTCGAGGACGTGAAGGCGATGGCCGACGCGTACAAGGCGGACGGCGTGATCCACTACGGCATCCAGTTCTGCAACCCGTACCAGATCGAGGGCGGCGCCGTGGAGCGCGCGCTCGAGAAGGCGAAGATCCCGACGCTGCGCATCGACACGGACTACAGCATGGAGGACGCGGGCCAGATCCGCACGCGGGTCGAGGCGTTCCTCGAGCGGATCAAGGGCTGAGCGTGCGCGCGGCCGGCATCGACATCGGCTCGCGCACCGTGAAGCTCGTGGCGGTGGAGGCGGGCGGCGCGATCGTGCACGAGCGGGTCGAGGAGGCGACCTTCGATCCGCTGAAGGTCTGCGCGCGGCTCGTCGCGGAGATCTCGGTCGACGCGATCGTCGCCACGGGCTACGGGCGCCACCTGTTCCAGCGGCTCGCGCCGGGCGCCGAGCCCATCACCGAGATCAAGGCGGCCGCCATCGGCGCGCGGGCCGTGATGCCGGGCTGCCGCGCCCTCGTCGACGTCGGCGGGCAGGACACCAAGGTCGTGGCGCTCGAACCGGACGGCCGCGTGCTGAAGTTCGCCATGAACGACAGGTGCGCGGCCGGTACGGGCCGGTTCCTCGAGGTGATGGCCGCCGCCCTCGCGTTCACGCCGGCGGAGTTCGTCTCCGCGGCGCTCGCCGCGAAGCGCGCCGAGCGTTCGAGCAGCATGTGCGCCGTGTTCGCGGAGTCCGAGGTCGTGTCGCTCGTGGCGCGCGGTGCGCTCCGGGACGAGATCGCGCTCGGCATCCACCTGGCGATCGCGAGCCGCACCGCGGGGCTCGCGGGGACGGTGCCGCTCGAGGGCGACGTGCTGTTCGTGGGCGGCGGCGCGCTCAACGCGTGCCTCGCGCGCGAGCTCGGCCGGGCGCTCAAGCTCCCGCTCGTCGTGCCGCGCAGCCCCCAGACCGTCGCGGCGTACGGCGCGGCGCTGCATGCGATAGGCTCTCTAACCTGGGCGGCGGAGCGGACGGGCCGAAAAGCTAAATAGGGGAGGGCGCTACTCGCTGACGACGCGGACCTCGGTGCGGCGGTTGTTCTCGCGGCCGGCGGCGGTATCGTTCGTGTCGATCGGCTGCGTCTCGCCGCACCCGATCGCGGTGATGCGTTTCTCCGCGATCCCCTTCTTGACGAGCCACTCGCGCACCGCCTTCGCGCGGCCATCGGACAGTTTCTGGTTGTCCTCGTCGCTGCCCACGCTGTCCGTGTGGCCCGACAGCTCGATGACGACCGAGGACTTCATCTTGAGATACTCGAAAAGGTTGGTGAGCGCCGGGGTCGACGCGGGCTTCAGGGTCGTCTTGTTCGTGTCGAAGAACACGCCCTTGAGAATGAACACCCTGTCCGTGGGCGGCGTGTAGGTCATGATCAGGTTGAACCGCTGCTCGTCCTCCTCCGGGATGTCGAACACCTCGACGTGGTCGGTCTGGCTCACGTCGAGCGAGACGAACCGCAGCTCGTACCGGAAGCCGGACGGGACGTTGAGCAGCACGCGCCCCCGGCTATCCGACAGCTTCGAGTAGGGCACGCGCGCGCCCTGCTTGACCGACACGATGACCCCCTCGAGCGGCTTGCCGCCGTCGTCCTCGACCGTGACGAGGATCAGCGCGTGCCCGGGCTTGAGCACCGTGTCGTACAGCTGCGGATCGTACTCCTCCTGGGCCAGCGCCCACCCGGCCGACAGCACCATCGCCGCCAATACCGCCCACGCACTCGTCTTCATTTCGAAGCTCCTTGTTTCTGCATCTCGTTGAGACCGTCGTCGACCCGTTCACCAAACGTGTTCATCATCTCCTGGAGATCGGTGAACGAGATGCTGACGACCGAGCCGGCTGCGCAGCTCTCGCCCTTGGAGGTGACGACGACCATGGTCGCCACCGGGACGTCGGGATCTGCCGGGCCTGAGGCCTTGATGATGTCGCCGCCGCTCAGGGAGCAGGTGCCGGAGCCGGCGGTCGCAACCGAGATCGCCGTGTCCACGATGAAGAGGTGGTCCGGGTTCTCGAGGGCGGTCTCCAGCAAGACCGCCTGCTCGGTCTGGAACGCCTGCGCCGTGTCGTCCACCTGCTGGCGGAGCTGCTCCTTGACCGGATCCGAGATCGGCGTGCCCGCGTTCTGCTGGCCTTCGGCGTACCCGTCGGCGTAGCCGCGAGTGTACTCGTCCTCCAGCATCGACGAGATGACGTAGTCCGTGACCCAGTAGGAGGGCGCGGCGTAGTAGGGGTACGGCTGGTAGTACCAACTCCACGACACGTACCACGGCGCCCCGAACCAGCCCCACGCGTAGGGCCAGGGGGCTGCGAACGGAGCGAAGTAGAAGCCCCAGAACCAGGGGTCGTACACCCAGTAGTGGACGTAGCAGAAATAGTACCCGTGCCCCCAGTAAGTGTGGCTGTAGAAACGCTCTTGCGTCGCGCGGTGATGGCCTTGCCCGTGCGCCGGGTCGTCGCCGTGATGCTGTTGCCCCCCATGCTGGGGCGAGGGCGAGCGGCGGACGACCGTCGCGGGGCCCGGGGCGACGACGTGCTGCTGGAAGATCGTCCCGCCGCGCTCGAGGGTGGGCGGCACCTTGGACGCCGTCGGCAGCGCGCCGCGGGGCAGCGGGGTCGGGGTGCGGGGGCCCTGACCGAGCCTCGGCGGCACCGCCGCTCTCCCTCCCGGGTTGGAGCGCTGCGGCACGCCCCATTGCGCGCCGCGATCCGGCCTGGCGGTCGGGGCGCCGAACGATCGTTGCGGTGTCGAAGACGGCCGGTGCTGCCCGGTCGAGACGCCGGATCGGCCGCCGATCGATCCATGGCTCGCGCGGGGCGCGGACGGGGCGCCCCGGGACGGCCGAGAAGACGACGGCGCGTGGGACCCGCCGCCCCGGGAGCCGCCGCTGACCGACGCCGGGTGAGAGCCGCGCTTTCCGTCCTTCTTGGGTCGCGCCGCCGACGCCGTGGAAGACCACGCCAGGGCAAGTATCAAGCCTAGAAGCAACGCGCCGAATCTGCCGAGAGGCATCATGGTTCACCTCCACCATGAGTATAGACGTAAGTTCATAAGACTGTATTCCGTTTGTCTTGCCGCGATTTCGCCGGAGCTAGGGCAGGTCCATCTCGTCCCGTATGGCGCGGTACTCGGGCGAGAGCGCCTCACCGGCCCCCGCGCGCATGCAGAGTGTCTCTTCGGCGGGGGTGCACGCGCCCGGGCTCGCCACGAAGATCCTGTACGTCGGAGGCTCTCCGGGGCGGGGCAGCACGGTGACGACGCGGCATGGGTGGAGGCCGAAAGCGGCCAGGGCGCCTGCGGCGCGCGCGGCGGAGCCGTCGAGGCCGTCCATCAGGATGACAGCAGCCCCGCTCTGGGCGAGGTGGCGGGCGGCGGCCTCGACGTAGTCACGGACGCCGCCGCGGAGCTCGAAACGGCCGGCCGCGCGGGTCTCGTCGCCGGGCAGGATCCCGCTGCCGACCGGCATGAAAGGCGGAGCGCCCATCACGAGGTCGAAGGGCGGGGCGCCGGCGAGGACCGACACATCGCGGAGATCGCCGAGCCGGGGATCGTAGCGATCGCGGAGGCGGTTCAGGGCCGCGTTGCGGACCGCGAGATCGTGGCTCGCCGCGACCGCCTCGACGCCGATGGCGCGGCACGACGGCAGGCGCGCGAGGAGCAGCATGGCCGCAGCCCCCTTGCCCGTGCCGAGGTCGAGGGCGAAGGCGGCGTCCGGTCGCACGCGGGCGGCGGCCCAGGCGAGGAGCGTGTCGTCCGACGCGGCGCGGTGGCCGCGTCTCTTCTGGATGATGCGATAGGAGCGCGTGAGCCGGTCCACGGTCTCGTCGTCGCGCGCCCCGTCGATTGAAGGCGAATCGCTCACAGCCCGGTGACGTCGTAGCGGAGCGATGGCGACTTGATCCCGGCGGCCCTGAACTTGTTCAACATGACGCGCCGCGCCTCGGCGAGCGCGCCCTGGAGCTCGTAGTCGGCGTCGCCCTTCCGAACGACGTACGCGTCGACGAGCGCCTTGGCGCCGGCGTAGTCGCCGGTGAGTTGGATCTTCGCGACCCTCTCGACGAGCGCCTCCACGGCGGCGGGCATCTTGTCGAAGTCGATTTTGTAGCGTCCCGAAGCGGAGTCCCAGGCGAGCGCGCCCTTGTCGAGGAGCCAGCCGAGCTGGATCGCGACCATCCGCGGGTAGGTGCCCTCGAGCGGGTACTGCAGCAGGCCGAGCGAGTGCATCACGCCGGAGGCGTACCGCTTCTTCGCCTCGTCTCCCGCCGCGCCCTCCTTGGCGACGAGCCACAGGCCGACCGAGTCCGCCTTGAGCTCCTCCATCATCGAGTCGTGCTCCTTGAGCGCCTCCTTGACCGTGGTCGTGGTGCCGGCGGCGTTCTTCACCTGGAGCTCGCTGTAGGCGCCGAAGCCGTGCGCGAACTCGTGGAACGTGACGTTCCTGATGTCGGCCATCGCGTCCACGTACGGCACCTGGCCCTCGTCGAGCACGAGCGCGGCGCGAGCCTTGGAGACCGGCTCGAACGCGAGCGAGTGGTTCACCATCATCACCTTCTTGTACAGTCCCTCGTCGACCGGCTTGCCGCGGTTCGGCAGGTGGTACGCCACCGTGGCGCCGCGATCCCGCCGCCCGTCGCCGGCGGCCATCCACACCTCCACCGCGCGGATCGCGATGCGCGGATCGAGCTTGCGACTCTTGTAGATCTCGGGGCCGACGAGCGCGGCGAGGGCGTCCTCCATGGTCTGGAGGTTCTTCTTGAAGCGGACGAGATCTGCGGTGATCTCCGGGTTCTCGCGGGCGACGTACATCTCGAACAGCGCCTTGAGCTGCCGCGGCTCCTTGTACGTTTCGTAGGGGCCGACCGTGACTTCCCACCCGCCCTGGAGAGCGATCCAGTCGTAGTCGGAGGCGTCGTACGGGAACGGCTTGGCCACCTCGAAGGCGTCGGCGCGCGACTTGAGGAACCTGACCAGGGACTTGTCGGGCGCGGTCTCGGCCGCGGCGCGCAGCGCGGCTGCGACGGACTTCATCTTGAATCCGAAGATATCTGTTTCAATATATGGAATTGCAACGAGTTTTTCACCGTTTTTACGCCGGACCACGGTGAACGGGCTGAGCAGCTCCACGCCGTTGATCTGCGCGCCGAGGCCGTCGTATTCCGCGTCCGTGAACCCCTCGGGCCAGAAGCCGAAGCCGACCTCCTTCTTCGGCTTTTCCGCGAGCGCGCAGCACTCCTCCGACGGGTCGTCCGCGCACCAGGGCGACTGGTAGCGGAAGAACAGCTTCTTCTCGACGTCGGTGCCCTCGGCCATGATCCGATCGCGCCACTCGAGGTCCTTCGGGTGGATCTGGAGCATGTGGAGCTCCTCGACGAGCTTCGCCGCCTCGAGGAGGTGGCGGAGCATCTCCTTCTCGCCGGTCGGGAGCTCCGCGGCCGAGTGGCTGATCACGGTATCCGCGTACAGGTTCCATTCGGTCTCGAGGCGCGCCTGCCGGGGATCGACGGCGGGCGCCGGCACACCGGCGTCCTCGGCCTTCGGCACCGGCACGGCCTCCGGCTTCGCAGCCGCCACGTCCGGCGCCACCGGCTTCTCCTCCTCGCCGCCGCACGCCGCGGCGAGCGCCAGCGCGACAAAGAACATCATGCGTTTCATTCCGTCCTCCTCGCGTTCGTCCCGCCCCCGCGCCGATCATCAACTACCACGAGGCGCCGGGTTCGGTTAAGCTGTTCGTGGGTAGTGCGGGGGGAACCGCACGGGAGGCCCGGATCATGACGCACACTTGGTTTCGGCTGTTGATTTCGGCGGGGATCGCCGCCGCGTCGCTCGCTTCGGGCTGCGGCGCGGACGATTCGCGGACCGGCGGCGACGGAGACTCGGACGGAGACACGGACACGGATTCGGACACGGATTCGGACACGGATTCGGACACGGACACGGATTCGGACACGGACACCGACACCGACGAGTGCTCCGAAGACGCGAAGCTCGTGTACGTGGTCGACGGCGCCGGCGGGTTCCGGCGCTTCGATCCGATCGCGAAGACGTTCGAGCTCGTGGCGGATCTCGCCTGCACGAGCGGCGGGACTCCGTTCTCCATGGCCGTGGCGCGCGACGACACGGCATACGTCCTGTACTGGGACGGCGCGGGAGGCTGCGTTGGCATCAACGCCGTGAACATCCACGACGGCTCGTGCCTCGGGCTCGTGGACTTCATCTGCGGCTCCAGCGGGTTCACGACCTTCGGCATGGGGTACGCGACCGACGGCACGGACACGTCGGAGGAGACGCTGTACATCGGCAAGGCCGAGACCAGCGGCTCGCAGCTCGCGTCGGTCGACACGACGACCTGGACGGTCACGCCGATCGGCCCGATCTCGGGCGCGCCGGAGCTGACCGGGAACCAGATCGGCGAGCTGTGGGCGTTCTTCGCGTGGGTCTCGACGCCCAAGGTGGCGCAACTCGACAAGACGACCGGCGAGGAGTCGAACACCGTGCTCCTGCCCGAACTCGGCGGCGACGCGGCGTTCGCGTTCGCGTACTGGGGCGGCGACTTCTACCTGTTCCATGCCCCGCTCGGGGAGTTCACGACCGTCTACCGCCTGCATCTGGGCGTGCTCGAGGAGTGGGTGACGCCCGTGGAGACCGGCTTCCAGGTCGTCGGCGCCGGCGTCTCCACCTGCGCCCCGACCGTCATCGAGTGATCCGGCTCACAGCGGCCTGAGCCCCTCGATCCCCGCGAAGAGCGAAGCGACATCCCCCGGCCCGGCCGACGTGCGGCCCGGTCTCCCGGGCCTGCCGGGTTGACCCGGAGGGCCGTCCGCTCCCCGCACGCCCGGCGCGCCCTCGAAGCCCGGGGTGCCGCCGTCGCCCGCGTACCCGCGCTGCCCCGGCGCCCCTCCCGGGCCGCCGTCGGCGCGGATCGAGATGATCTGCGCGAGCTCCGGGAAGCGCGAGTCGTAGATCATCTCCACCGACCCGCCGTCGCCGCCGTCGCCCCCGTCGCCGCCCGGCCCGCCGCTCCCGCCGTTCCCGGCGCGGCCGCCCGGCTCGCCCGACCCGCCGTCGCCGCCGCGCCCGCCGGCCCCGCCGCCGCCGCCCGAGCCGCCCGGTCCGCCGGCCGCCGAGACGAGGAAGCCCTGCCCGGGGGGCGCCAGGTACAGGGTGTCGCCGCCCGCGCCGCGGACGACGATCGCGAGGAGCTTGGGGTAGAACGGCGTCGCGGCATAGGTCGCCCACGCGGTCACCGAGGCGCCGTTCGCGCCGCCGCTCCCGCTGCCGCCCGGCCCGCCGTCCCCGCCGTCCGAGCCGTCGCCGCCCGGCCCGTCGCCTCCGTACTCGCCCGTGAACCCGGACTCGCCGGGCTCGCCGTGCGCGCCGTCGTACCCCGGCTCCCCGCCTTCCTCAGCGCCGGTGACGCAGGTGTAGTCGGGCCGGAAGACGAGGTGCGCGTCGAACGCGCCGGGCTGCTTCCGGAGCGCGACCTCGATCCGGAACTCGGCCGCAATGGTCGGCACCACGCCGCCGGCCGGCCGGAAGTACCCGTGCTCGTCGAAGACGCCCTGGGGCGAGCTGAAAGCGAAGTTCGAGAAGTCGAGCGTGTCGTTGTGGCGGCCGCCCGGATCGCCCTGCCACGTCTCGTACTCGACGATCTTCGCCGGATCCTCGGGATCGGCCGCCGTCACCGAGACCGCCATCTGGGTCGCCTCGAGCGGGCAGATCGTCTGCGCCGGCTTGCGGATTCCGGCGGACAGCGACTTCACGTCGTACTCGTCGAGCAGGATCGTGTCCCGGCCGACGATCCGTCTGAACAGCTGGCAGCCGGCGGTCGTTCCGGCGGCAGCGAGAATGGCGACGGCGATCGCGATGTGCCAAACGGTGAAGCGCCGACGTGCGGTCATGCGTACCTCCGCGTTCGGATTGGTGTACAATTCCTCCATAACAGAGAAAGGACGGCAAGCCATGACGATGTTGCGTTTCACGGCGTTGATATGCGGATGGATCGGCTTCGCTTTGGCGCTGGCCGCGTGCGGGGGCGATCCGAACCCGGTGGGGGAGCCGGACGGGTCGACGGATTCGGATACGGACGGCGACACGGACACGGATGTCGACACGGATACGGATTCCGACACCGACACGGACACCGACACCGACACCGATACCGACTGGTCGGGCGACTGCCACGACGCGGAGGACTGCCCGGGCGGCGACTGCCTGCTGATTCCGGACGAGGCGGGCGGCTGGTGGACGTGCGTCTACCCGCCTCCACCCGAGGCGGAGGCCCCGAGCGAGAACCCAGATATGGACACCTGCGACGCCCCCGGGGACTGCCCAGGCGACGGGTGCGGCTGCTACGAGGTCGCCGAGGTGTACCCGGGCTTCTACGCGCCCCACAACGAGTGCCTGTGCGACGCGTGCGACACCGACGCGAACTGCCCGGAGCCAGCGAACCAGCAGTGCATCCCGGCCGGCGCGTTCGGGTTCTTCGTGAGCACGTGCGTCTGGACCGACTGCAAGGTCAACGGCGACTGCGCCCTGGAAGCGGGCGGGCTATGCACGCCGTACTACGACGATCTGTGCAGCGCGGTCGAGCCGCCGCCGCTCCGTGGCAAGGGGTGCCACTACCCAGGCGATCCGTGCGAGCCGGGCGGAGATTGCCCGATCGACTATCAGTCGTGCGCGCCGTCGGAGGCGGGCACCGGCTTCGTGTGCCAGGAGTGGGCCTGCCCGGGCTGAGCGCCGATCGGCTCGAGATCGCGCATGCGATGATAGAATCGAAAAACCCGACATGGTGCTGATCCGAGGCTGCAGATCCGCGATCCCGGAGTGCGACGGATCGATCCCGCCTCGCCGGGGGTCGCGGTCGAGCGCGGACATCTCGCCAAATAAATACCAATGATTACAAATTGTATAGTTTGAAAGATAATGTTGATTCTAGGTGCGGTTCGTCCGGCTTTGGACGGTCGTGCGCGAGGAATTCGGGCCGCGCGGCGCGCGTTGGAATTCGTGTCCCCGGACACAGGGAAAATGATATACGAGGATGCAAATGATAGACAAAGGCAAAAGGTCGCGGGCGGAAATCGTGGATGCCATACTCGATGCCAAGCACGATTTGGGCAAGTATATTCGTATGCCGATAGCCATGCTGCCGGCCGGTGCGCCCGACCCGGCGGTGCGTGAGGCTCTCATCCAGGCGCTGCAGCGCACCCGGACCGGGCCGCGCGGTTCGCGATCGGCGCGCTCCATCTGGGACGCCTTCTCGGCCGAGGTCGCGGAGGCGCTCGGGGAGGAGCCGGCGTTCGCCGCGCTGGCCGAAGCCGTCGCGCGAGCCCTCGCCTGGGAGGACCGGGCCGCGGCGGCCGCGCCCATCGACAGGAGCTCCGTCGAGGCCGATTTCACGGCCGTCGGCGCGCGCATCCAGGAGCTGCTCAACGAGGTATCGCGTGCCTGAAGCAAAACCGAGGGTCCTCGTGATCGACGACGGCACGACGTACGCCGCGGCGATCGAGTCGCGGATGCCCGAGCTCGAGCTCGTGAGGCCGGCCGGCCCGGACGGCCCGCCGTGCCTCGGGGATGGGCCGGACGCGATCGCGTTCCTGGACGCGCACGCCGGCGCCGTCGACGTCGTGTTGCTCGACATGCACTTCGACGT
>Ga0315287_10006179_pt1 | contig 11878 bp, 7 predicted proteins | sample YL17G11_0_MG_FD_205037 | JGI IMG/M metagenome (GOLD analysis project Ga0315287, IMG submission 205037) | Sediment microbial communities from Yellowstone Lake, YNP, Wyoming, USA - YL17G11_0 | ecosystem: Environmental > Aquatic > Freshwater > Lake > Sediment | place: USA: Wyoming | collected...
CTGTAGGCCTTCCTGGCCCGCCTGTCCAGGCATGGCATCGAAAACAGGCCCGTTATCAGCGGCAATTATGTGCGGCAGCCCGCCATCGCGGCTCTGCAACTGCAATCGTCGTCCATCGATCATTGATAGGCAGCATGGTTTGGAAACTGTAGTATGTTATACGGCTGTTTGTTTTGTTCAACCTGCCCATTCCCTCAAATGAGAAGCTATCTGCATCGTCTTTCCTTCCCGGTGCAGCGCGCCTGCGTCGTCAATGCCCTCTTTATACTACTATTTATGCAACGCTTCACTGATGCGGCTTCACTATTTCAGCATCGTTTGAGACGACGACTTTCCCATTCCCATTGGCGTGGCAACAAGTACATTGCCCGTGACGGTATTCTTCCGTATCAAAGATGCGGAGTCAATAATACTGTTGCCCATGCCGATCCCTTGTATGCCGAGTACCAGATTGGGCAGGCATCGTATAGCCTCATCGTCTTGGCTGCATCCGTGTGGGGTCAATCTCGCAGCGCGGGCAAAGCGCCCCTTGTGGATGCCGTAGAATTTCTTGCTTTCGACACTCTCAGCAAACGCGCATGCGCACTGGATACGGGTAATCATTGCATGATATTTATGAATGCAACCCACGCCCAGCTTCTAGGGGAGATACGGTGCGAGTTTGACTTGGGAGAGTCAAACCCAGTCCTCTCTGCCGGCTCGATCCGTCCGCCGAAAACACCAGGCTTCAACGCATTTGTCATTGCATGCCCTGTGGACGCGGCTATCGTCTCAGACCATTGGAGGGTCACTCTGTCTATGGGCGGCGCCGTTGTTCCTGTGGATATCTGTTATGATCACGTTGATACTCCTGTAGAAGTCGCCCTGTGCATGGAGACGGCCTACGGGTACAGCCACAACAATTCCTTTTGGACTGGAAACCCGGGCTTTGGTGGTGGCCACACGATGGTGGACGCGGCCTTGACCTACCACACTGAATTGATGGGCGCCCACGTCCGGTTCAACGACATAGACTCGGATGCCCTGGACGCTGTGCTCCCCTACACGTGGGACGGGCGAGTCTCATATCGGTCCGGCTGGAGGCTTTCTCCGCTGCTGCGCATGCCTGTTCAAGTCGCAGGCCAGCGTGATGTCGTGGCTTTTGAGGTACTTGTTGATACCGCGTGTCAGTGGGAATTTCGTTACAGAGCCAGGTGGACAGGGATGATTAGCTCGGTCGACAACTTTGCTGCCCTACTTGAAGATGTTTCGCTTGTGGAAGCGTTGAAGCGAGCGCCTATTGACAATGTCTCGACCATGCTCGTTTCAATTGTGGAGGGTTTCTCGAAGAATAGAAGCCTAACCACGGAATCCAACGTTTTGCTGCGCTACCCCGTTGCTGGGCCTGAACTGGCATTCGGAGATGCTCGACACACCCCTATTGTCGATCCTCGGCATTTAGAGATGTCTTGGATACATTGGGCGACCGAATTCAGGCCACATGATGGCCATCGCAGATTGACATTGGGCCCCCAAGAAACTCTGGAAATACCTCAAGAACACGCACTCCATTTGATGGCAATGACGCGTCCCGAACGAGACAAAGCGGGTACGCGATCAGTTAACGCCCTTTTCTGGAAGCGGGGGCTGGATTTAGAGGCGCGATTAGAACGTCGCACGTCTGAGCATTTGCAATAAACGTTGAGCCCTAAATGTATTTTTATTCCTCCCCCATCTCCATCCCCCACCGGTCCATGCGGCGCCGGCTGGCACACAGCCTGGAGACATCTTGGCACGCTCAGCGAGGCCTGCACAACATTGCATGACATTCATGAATGCAACCCACGCCCAGCTTCTAGGGGAGATACGGTGCGAGTTTGACTTGGGAGAGTCGGCTTTCGCTCGCTGCACATCAAACCCAGCCGCATCCCCTATCCCACCACCACCAGGGGTCGTCAATTGCTGTCGACAATTCGAGCCATTTCTTCCCGATTTCCCGCGAGAGAAAAAGGTGAGGAGGTCCCATCAAAGTCCCCCGGCTTGCGATCCGCACGCGGATTGCAAGCCCCCCCTGTTTATGTGTATGTGTGGGGGGTGTGTGTCCCTTGCCCTATCTTACATCAATGACAACAGCACATCCCGCTGGCCGACCCCACGAGCCAGCACCCAGTCTCGCACCGCGGTCGCGTCTGTCATCCTCGTCCCATTGCCCGCGTTCACATCAGCCACGCTGCCCAACAGCGTGAAAGAATATCCCGCCCGCACAATGCGTTCAAAGGTGGTCGCCACGTCCACGGCGTCGATGCCCCGCGTCTCCCAGGCTTTGTGACCCGGAGTGACCTCCACGATGGCATGCTTGATGAGGCGCCGCTCAAAGTAGGGTAAGCAGCCCGCCAGGACGCGCTGCTCGAATCCCTCTGTGTCCACCTTCATCAACAGGATGTGCATGTCGGGGCCGATGAAGGTAGCCAGCGGTTCGGTGGGGACAGCGACATCGCCCAGGTCGGCCGTGCCCGTTTCCTGCACATTCAGGGGGAAGCGTCCGGATTCCACGTCGCATGTCCCGGCGGATGATGCTTTTACAATACCGCTCGACTCGGAGAGGCCACCCGCAATGACTAGACCTTTATTGGCCCACCCATTTGCCAGTAGGGCGCCAGTGACCACTTTGTTACAGCCCGGTTGCAGGTCGAAAAAAACGGCCGGGCAGCCCGCCGCGATCGCCATGAGGCCGTACATCCCGGAATTGCTGCCCACATCCAGGACCAGGTTGCGGCCTGGGGAGGATTGTGCGCAAGCAGGCTCCAGTACTCGGCGCATGGCGGCCACTACGCTGAGCTCGCCTTCTGTACCGCAGATCCACTGGGCCGACATCCCCGTGTTGGCGACCAAAAAATCCAGGCCAGGCGTGCAGGCCGGGCGGTGCAGGCCCCACTTGTTCATCAGGCTATCATCGTAATGGGAAGGGGCGGCATAGGAGCGGGCGCCGTCAAACATGGCGGATGTATGCAGGAGGCCATGCACAGTAGCACTGGCTTGGTCGAGGTTCGCTCTGTCGCCGGATGGCAGATTATTGCTTACCAGCGACAAAAGTAAGAGTGCTGACATGGTGGCGGCTATCCCAGCCCAGGCGACACCCCGTCGAGGTTTAAGGGACATCATGTTGACGCTGTTTTGGTTTTCTAATGGTGAGTTCATTAGAATGGATTAAATGAATGCACGCCAGAGAGAGAAGTGAAGTGCAGTGTAAGCAATAGCCATACCCCCATAGAAATCACTCTAAGCCCCATTCAGACTCTCCCGGCAACGCCGCTGCTGGTCAACCACTTTTCTACTCCAAAATGTGGCCAACACTCGTTGACTGCGCGGTGCATGGTACCGGCCGTGCAGTTGACCCGGATTATCCAATAGTTCCAGCATTTGGTCGGCCTCGTCGTCGACGTACATCATGTCATTTCCAAAGAGCGGGCCGCACAACGATGAATTGATGTTTGCAACAGGAATGGCGCCAAGGCCGATGGCTTCCCAGTGCCGATAGCAGTCGGGCCGATCTCCGTGCGGTGATATCAAAAATTGGGCGTTGGCAATCTTTTCATAGAAGGCAACGCCCTGCAACCGGGCGTGTTTGCTTGCAACCTCGCTTCTTGCAATGAGTCTGTGGCGTGACCGGTGCGAGGCGCTGAGATGCAGCTGTTCTAGCGTTTGAAGTTTTGGCTTGTCGCTCTGATGGTATGCCAAGAACGCGTCACCAAAACTCTCGAGCATTTTTGGCTCGATGCCATAGGGAAAAGCACTGTACCTTTCGTCCTCGGTGTACAAAGGGTTTTGAGCAAACCAGTGGGCCACATTGGGTTGATGACGGACGGCATCGGTAAGTTGTGACTTGTGAAGTGCAGGGAGACACCACCGATGGGTGAACAGCAAGACTTTGACCGCGAGCAATGGCAAGACTGTAGACACAAATGATTCAAAGGCCGTCACATCGACGCATACGCTCTCGCACGGCTGCACGTCGCCGACATTGCTCGTGTTTAATGGCCTTGTTACTAGTGTAGACCATGTTCCATCCCCTTCAAACGTATCTGGCTCGCCTCCGTAATGCCAGTCGCACAGGAGCATTGGCAAGAAAGGGTTGACGAAGTGCAACAGCAGGTTTTGGCGCTCTCTCAAATGCCGATTCCTGCTCAGCATTGACACGGCCTCGTCCACATCCAGAGAATACGCATCACTTGTAACAACAATAAATTGGACGAGAACAAGCAGTCCCGCCGCAATACTTTCAAGGAAAGCCAGCATACTTCTGTGATTCACAAAAAAACAGCCACTATTTGCGACGAGGCTGCGCTCAAATCCTGATAACGGAAATAAGGTCGATGGCTTTGGGTTTGTGTAAGGACGTTTTCTTACGGCAGCTGCGCTGGTAGCTCAGTTGCCGGTGGGTCGACTGGAAGATTGAAGCACAATATGGAGGTGGTCTCAAGGTTTGAAACAGGAAATTTTGTTGATTGAAATCCCCGCGCCGTAATGCTAAAATGTGTGTGAAACTTGCATGCCATTTCTTGATTGTCACAAACAAATCACTGCAATGTCTGCCTCAATCCATGACACTCGCACGACGGGGTGGCTGAATCGCATTCTTCAACCTCTGTTATCGCCGCAGCTTGCCCAACGGAGGTCGCCCGACAGCCGCCCTGCTGTGCAGGTCCGGCCCGATTCAAGGGGCTCGCCTAGCAAAGCGCCCCCCTCTCATCGGTCCCGACCCACCGCCCGTCTGGCAGGCCTGGCCGGTGCGCTGGTGGTTCTGGGCTTGCTGGCGCCAACGGCCCAGTCATCAACTTACAGAAGTTACGGCCGTGATGATAAAGATGCGCCGCTTGCACACTACTACCGCCGCCTAGTCCGCCCGATTTCCACCACTTTGTTCCCAGCAACAACCAGTGCCGCCCCCCTCACCGACCGGGCCGGCTGCTGTGGCTCGGTCTCGCCCGCCTGTCCGGGACCTTACCCGCACCTGCTGGTATATGTGGCGGTGCCCAACGCGTGGGTGGATGCCGACCGGCGCCATCCCTTGCGGGCGCAGTGGGTGAAAAGCCTGGCTTTGATGGACAAACGGCTGACAGGGAAAGGAATGGCGGGTCCACCTCCGGCGACTGTGCTGCATTTCGTCATCGGCCTTGAAGGTCTGAGTAACAAGGACAAGGCGGCCGTGGATGCTGAAGCGGTAACGCACCGTGACTTTCTCATCCTGCCCGACGTGACGGACAAGGATGCTGGCGAACCGGTCTCCCGGTCCTCCACAACTTTGAAAGTCATGCACTCCATGGCGTATGCGGCCAACCATTATACTTTTGACTTTTATGCCCGCGTTGGAGATGATGCGTATTTGCGAGTTGACTTTTTAGCGGAACTGATCCTGGTCGACCACGCGTTTCCTCTAGATCGAGCTTATATTGGTTACAAATTCCCAGACCACCACATTGCGGGCTCTCAATCAACGCACAATTTCATCGTCGGCATGGGCTTTTTTCTAACCCAGGACCTGACCCGGTACGTATGCCAGGCCCAGGACGTGTTGCTGGACGGTTTCCCGGAGGATGGGATTGTGGGGTCCTGGTTTGTGGGCACGAAAGTGGACGTCATTCACGAAACTCGTTTCCACGACATAGACCATGTGACGACAGTTGCGTACGCGCCCTGTTCTAACACGAGCTTGCTGTTGCACCACATGTGGAGTCGCAAAAATTGGGAGGCGGTGGATGGGGAGGGGTTGCTAGAGTGTTGAGATGATGAGAAATGTAGGGGATCATGTTGAGGAGCCAGATGGGAGGGGGTGAGGTGACGGGTCGTGTGAGAGTGCGGGTAGACGGTGAATGAATGCAATCAGCTACCGCTGGGGTGCGCGTGTGCAATTCAGGGCGTGTGCATTGTAGGGTAATTTGGGCGACCAACACAAGCACAGCAGTCCTTACCAATGACATTTTTGTTTCCTGCACATCCTTCACAAAAGCAACACGATGCTGCCATAGAAGGAGGGAGAGCCCCACATTTTGGCGTCTACATTTTAGGCAGGGATATATTTGAAGCATTTTGCGTGCCACTGTCATGTCACACCGGTGGCAGCGGCGGCGGCTGTCCATTCTGACGTGCGTGCTCGGCGGCCTGTGCCACGCAAACTTGGCTGTATCTTCGTTTGCTCGCCCGCCGTCCTACCTCGACTCGCTCCTGGCCCAGTACATCCACGACCACGCCCCGCTGATGCCCTATGCGACCGAGCTGGTATCAGCCCTGCGCGCCATGGATGCCGACCTGGTCAATGCGACGTTTCCCATCCTTCGCCCCGTCGGCAACCGCGTCGTTCCCGTCCATCCCATCGGATTCTCCATTCCACCGGAGTACGTGCGCACGGTGGTGCCAGCCAAAGGCCAGGGCCTGGCGACTGTCATTCCTGGTGCGCCGGAGACGTACAAATACTTACCAAAACCAGGCACAGCCCCAGCTGAGCTCATGGCATTAGAACGCAGTTATTACGCCGACATAGAGCGTTCCTATTTTGGGCTGACCTGGAAAAAGGCCGGGTGGGACTGCCTGCGCCACCTGGAGTTGCTGGCGGCCGGCTGCGTCCCCTTATTTACTGACATTGGGGCCGCGCCACGTGGGGCGGTGGCCTTTCTGCCCAAGCGTGTCCTGGGGCAGGTGCTGCGCTTCCCCGGGATTGAAAACTTGAGCGGCGTGCCTGGATTTGATGGCGGCGCCCGCAACGTTGTCATCACCCCACCCCAGATCGACCCCGTCCTCTACTCTCTCACCGCGACGGCCTTGCTAGATTACACGCGCCGCCACCTGACGACCCCACGCATGGCTGCGCATTTGTTATCCACCATGGGCATTGACCCACCCTACTGCCGGCTGGCGACCCCCGATGGAGACTTGACCACCGCACGCCGTCGCCGCCGCCGCCGCCGCCTGGCCATGCGACGACTGTGGACGGACGATGACGATAGCATCAGCTCATCCCCTTTTGCCTGCCCGCCCTTGCGCGTCCTATACCTCACCCTGGCCAAAGACACAAACGACTACATGGCCGACACCCTGGCGCACGGGCTGGTGACCCTGTTGGGCCCCGCGGCGGTCACCCAGCACCATCGCCGAGACGTATTGTACACGACGCCGCTACTGTTGGGCGAAGACGTTCGTGCCCCCGCCAGGACCAGCCAGTACGGGTTCGGGTTTACGTACGGCAACACGCTGTTTGATTTGCGGGACGCGGGGGCGGCGACAAGCACTGCCGACGTAAACGACGCGAGGCTACGCCAGTCCATTGCCAACCACGGCTTCGACGTCGTCATTTTAAGCCTCATCCACCGTGGCCCTCCACCACTCATGGACGCCGTATGCAAAGCCTATCCACAGGCCCGCGTTGCGGCCGTGTATGGGCACGACTGGCCACCAAGTGAGCGGGACTTGGCGGAGTACGCACCGTGTGCCGGGTTTTATTTTGCGCGGGAGGCCCAACAGTAGACACCGTGGGGATTGTTGTTGGGTGAGTGGGCGGGGGCAACATTGTGTCGCATGTCTAGCCGTTTGACCCAGACACATAGCTCGACAAATGGGGTCTTTTGTTTAGTCTGCAACGTTACCCTGTATGGCGATTTCGCGATTTTGTTTTTTTTTGTGCTGCCCTCTGCACTGCTCAACGTTGGCGCGACCTTTGTGACGTCTCCGCCTGGGCAAGCCAGCCGCGCAGAAGATGCTCTGTTGGCATGGGCGGCCTCCCTCAACCAGGGCAGCCAGCTTTCCAGCACCGCGCGGGAAGCTGTGCTGTCGCCCATGGTTGCAGTGTCACGGCTGCCAGACGCCCACTTTGCCTTGGGCAGTGACAGGCACTTCCTTGCGGGCTTACACAACGGCGACCCTCGCACGAGCGAGACCGCCGTTATGTACAGCACAGGTTTTGTGTCGACGAATGTCGACGTGCCCCTCGCCGACTGGACGGCGTCCATGGTGTTTCATCATCGCATGATGGGCCTGTGGAGTGCCGGGCCTGGACCCATTTGCGCAACCTACTCGGCAGTCAGCCGCAAGCCCCTCTTGCTAGACAGCTTTCGTGCGGTTAGCCGGGCGGTGCACAGAGTTACTGATTTTCTAGTGTTTGCACGAATAAACCAGCTAGACTGCGCTGTCTTTCTTGGATTCGTGCTGGGCGGCCCGCACGGCCCGGTCGTCCCATTTGATGCTGTCCTGGATAAGGAAACCGTCCGCGCTTTGGCGGGACCTGGCCTGGTGCTGTATCCACGCCTCATAGACATGGACGCCACCGCTGACGGCTTTGTTCCCTTTAAGAAAAGTCCCCGAGGAGGTGAGGAGGTGGTATTCCGTCGGATGCAGATGCTGCATACCCGCCGCAGCGTTCACGGTGCGCCACCTACGAGGCCTGACTCTGCGCAACAAGACGACATCAAACTGACAGCGTCTGGTCGTTTCAGCATATCGGGATCAGAGGGGACCGGCATCTTGGCGCCCGCAGAACAGCTCCTCTTAGCGCGCTCTCTGGTGCACGCAATCCAAAACAAGGTTAACAGCCTGATTGTATGCAATCTCGCTACCGCCCTGACGTGCGCGCACGACGACCGCCGACGAACCGCATCTGAGACTGATTTACTGGCTTTGGACGGAGGCATTGTGCACCTGGCCACCATTTGACCTCGCCTCAGCAGCGGGCGCCCTGTCTTTTTGACTGGTTTGGGTGGCGGCAGGCAGCGGGTATTATAAAAGCTGAATCAATTGCGGTCGGTGTCCATAACTGGGCGCCTGACTTTCAGGTTCTGAGTGCGGCCGACATAGATATAGACAGCAGGGATGGTGCGCAGGCAGTCGGATCAAGCGTATCTGCCGCCTGGGCTCCCGTCATTGAGTTTATAGTCTGCCAGGCTGCTACTGCCACCACTGGGCTGCCGCCCATCGATCTGCATTCCTTTTTATCACGGCCTCTGGCACCTGCTACCATCGACTCCCGCCTGGCTTTGCACTTGCCGCAAGACGTGTAAGCTGAGGACTTGGCAATCTTTGCGGCGTGGTGGTATCGGACAGACCGGCCAGCTGCACTCTGCAATCAGGCGGCGGCGAGCTTGCAACATCACCGGCACGCGTCATTTTTATGAGCCAGGGATATAAATGTAAATCATAGACAGAAAGATAGAGAGAGATGCACACGCACACGTAATAAATAGAAACAGGCTCCCAATAAAAACAGGGCCTTCCCCGGCATGGCCGACGCCTTTCTGCCGGGATGGTCGTCCATACCGGCTCGCCAGGGCCACCCTCGCCCCGAACAACGCGGACAAAGGGTGCCGTTGTTGTCTCAGGTGCACCGCATCAAGCCCTACCCAACCCGCCCGAAGGCGCCTTTCTTCAAAATCATGGCCTGCCTGGCCCTGGCGCTGACCTGCCTCGCCATGTTTCCTGGAAGCCAGGGCATCGCTTTGGGCCCCGGCCGCAAGCTTGCCAGCTACCGCGTCTCGGCCAGGCACTACGCAGAGCGTGCCGGGAACCCTACTGCGAGTCCCATCGACGACCCGCAAGGCAACGCCCACCTGCTTGGCGCGCCTTCTTCTCCTAGGCTTTCCGCCCCATCGCTTACCATTTTTGCGGCCCCTAAACCGGGCAACCTGGTGCCCGGGTCCACCAGCCAACGCGCCCTCCATTCGTGGCTGAGTCTGCACCCGCCTGCCCGGGTAGTCTTGTTCGGACACACGAATGACCCTTCCCTCCACGCGGCCGTCATGGCCGGGGCTGGGCGAGTTAGCGTGGAGACCGCCTTTGATACAAACTTCCTGGGCGTGCCCATGTTCAACAGCTTGATTGCCCGGGCCATGGCAGCAGACACGGACGTGTCCCTGTTTGTGAATGCCGACATCGTCCTCCTCAATGATGTGTGGTCGGCAATGGACCGGGCCCGTCGGGACGGGCCGGGCTGGGTGGTGACTGGCATGCGCACCGACGTAGAAACCTTGCCCTTTGATTTTCCAGGCGGTGGAGGAGAGGGCGGTGGTGGAGGTGACAATGCGGGCACTTACTTAAGTGCCCGCATTGTCAATGATGATGATCAGGCGACGGACGGGAATGGCTCAGACCGGTATGCCGCCATCCGCGAGCATATTCGCACCACGGGCAAGCTACACTCGTACGGGGGTGTCGATTTCTGGGCGTGGGACAATTCGGGCATACCACTTATGCACGGCCGATTTCCCTCCTTTGTGTATGGACGGGGCAAGTATGACAACTGGTTTACGCACGCCCTCCTGCATGACAGCCCACGTCGGGTGTTTGATGGCACCAACGTGGTCACCTCCATCCACGTGGCCCACAAGTACACCCACTTCGCCGGCCGCGCCGAGGCCGCCAAGGGGCAGGTGATGTGGTCCCTGGCCAAGCAGTCGTCGTTTGAACTGTTCGCCAACATTCACCTGGCGTACGCCACGGACATTGGCTACAAAAACCAGTTGGGCACCGCCCACCACATTCCGCTGCAGTTGGTGGTATGCCAGGAGCCGACCCTGAGTAATTTATGCATTCTAAAAAGGGTGCGCCCAGCCTCCTGCCCCTGCGAGTTTAGTACTTTCCATGCGGCGACCATGAGCGACCCGGTCCTGGCCGAGAATGGGATGTACCAGTGCGGGGGCTTGTCTGCTGAAAAGCAGAACGACTTTGCGTCTGTTTTGACCAACATCTCGGTCGCCAGCGTGCCGGGCCTGCCCCACACGCTGAACCAGCTGCTACCCCAGGTGGCCGACGAGCGCGGCCTGGTCGTCCTGACGGGGACGACCATGAAATACCACACCATGCTCATGAACTTTGTGTGCAACCTGCGCAACGTTGGCGTGGACAACCTGTTGGTCGCCGCCTTTGACGAAGCGGTCTACAAGTTCGGCTTTGTGCGCGGGTTCGCCATCTTCCCAATCCTGGTGGAAGGCCCGGGCGAGCACGCCAACTGCGATTACGGGACGACCTGTTTCCGCAAGATCACCAAGCAAAAGTCGCAGGCCGTCCTCAATATCCTCAGAAAAGGTTACCACGTCTTATGGACGGACATGGACGTGGTGTGGCTGCAAAACCCGATCCCGGACCTGTGGTCGTACGGGCCTGCCACATTTCTTGTCCAGAGCAATGAGCCGTCCACGGCCGCGCCGTCGAACAGCAACCTCCGCATCAACTCGGGTTTTTACCTAGCGCGGGCGGACGATTCAACTATCGCCGCCTTTGACCTCATCACCCGCCACGCCCTGACGACCGACAAGTCGGAACAGCCAAGTTTTTACATCGTCCTGTGCGGGGACAAGGGCCAGCACCGGGTCGGCTCGGACGCCTGCCTGGAGCCGACGACCGGTCTGCGCACCGAATTCCTGCCCCGCGACAGGTACCCCAACGGCGCGTACATGGGGTTTTGGGATGAGACGACGAAAGCTGCGGCCTTGGCGGACCTCTTTATTTTGCACAACAACTGGATCACCGGCCTGGACAACAAGTTTGAGCGCCTGCACCGGCGCAACATGTGGTACCTTGGGGACGGAGACGAGATGTCGTGCAGTTACCCCTGGTCGGCGGCGCTGACTTCCGACGCCGCAGCCACCTCCGATGCGTGGCTCGGTGGATGATGCGTGGCTCGGTGGATAGGACTGTGGGCGGGCTCGATCTCGGGGCATAGGATTGCGAGTGAGGAATGCGTGCGCGGGCAGCGCGCGTTGCCGGCCTATCCTAGCGGGCACACCATGCAAAGGTTGAACTAGCACGTTTTCACACATTTTGTTCGTGGCCATGGTGTGGACCTCATTCGCCGCCCTGGCCTCCCTGGGGATTCCCATGGCCTCGATCCTGAAAAACCTGACAAACCTGTTTGTCATCT
>Ga0315287_10006181_pt1 | contig 11874 bp, 8 predicted proteins | sample YL17G11_0_MG_FD_205037 | JGI IMG/M metagenome (GOLD analysis project Ga0315287, IMG submission 205037) | Sediment microbial communities from Yellowstone Lake, YNP, Wyoming, USA - YL17G11_0 | ecosystem: Environmental > Aquatic > Freshwater > Lake > Sediment | place: USA: Wyoming | collected...
TCCGCGTCGAGTCGGGGATCGGCCGTGAACAGCCCGGCGGTGTCGGTGAGCAGCACGAGCACGTCGGCGCTCACCAAGTGCGAGACCAGCGCCGCGAGACGGTCATTGTCGCCGTAGCGGATCTCGTCGTCGGCAACGGTGTCGTTCTCGTTCACGACCGGGACGACGCCGAGATCGAGGAGCCGTCGGAGGGTCTCGCGAGCGTGGAGGTACTGCGCGCGGTACCCGAAGTCGTGCGGCGTGAGCAGCACCTGACCCGCGACGAGCTCGTGTCGGCCGAGGATGGCGCCGATGCGTTCCATGAGCCGCGGCTGTCCGACGGCCGCGACCGCCTGCAACGTGCCGATGTCAGTGGGTCGCTCCGTGAGCCCGAGGACCGGGAGTCCGGCCGCGATCGCCCCCGAGCACACGAGCACGACCTCGTGTCCGTCGGCCCGCGCCGCTGCGATCTCGGCGCAGAGCTTGACGACTCCCTCGTCGTCGAGCTCGCCGCTGGGTGTGGTGATCGACGAAGTGCCGATCTTCACCACCACGATGCTTCGGCCGGCTGAGATCACGAGAATGCCTCGACGTACTCGAGCTCCACCGGCCCGATTCTGACTGTGTCGCCTTCATGCGCGCCCGCGCGGGCGAGCGCGCGCTCGACGCCCATTCGCCGAAACCGCTCATGCACGTACGCGAGGGCCTCGAGGTTGGTGAGGTCGGCCATGGCGACGACGCGCTCGGCGGAACGCCCGGTGACGCGAAACGCGCCGTCGTCGTCGCGCACGATCGAGAAGCCCGTCTCCTGGGGACGCAACACGACGAACCCCTCCGATTCGGGCTCCTCGTTGCGTGCCTGCTCGATCATGGTCGCCAGCGTGCCGAGGAAGCGGTCAAGACCTTCGCGAGTGACAGCCGACAGCCGCTCACCGTCGAAGTCGGCGGTGGCGACGTCGGCCTTGCTGCCGACGACGAGGCGGGGACGCTCCAAGAGCTCGGGCCGGTAGCGCCGGAGTTCCTCGAGGAGGATCGACTCCTGCTCCTCCGGGTCGCGCTCGTCTGCGCTTGCGAGGTCGAGGAGCAGAACCAGGACTCGCGCACGCTCGACGTGGCGGAGGAAGGTGTGTCCGAGGCCGCGGCCCTCGGCGGCTCCTTCGATGAGTCCGGGAATGTCGGCGAGCACGAACTCGTGCTCGCCGAAGCGCACGACACCAAGATGCGGTTCAAGCGTCGTGAAGGGATACGCGGCGACCTTGGGCTTCGCTGCGCTCACCGCCGAGATGAGGGTCGACTTGCCCGCGTTCGGGAAACCCACGAGAGCCGCGTCGGCAAGCAATTTCACCTCGAGTCGCAACCAGTGCTCCTCGCCGTACTCCCCCTGCTCCGCGAAGCTCGGGGCTCGCCGCGAGTTCGAGAGAAAGCGAGCGTTGCCCTTCCCTCCCTCACCACCGCGCGCGGCAAGGTACGTGTCACCGTGGCCCACCAGATCGGCAAGCACGGCCCCCTCGCGCGACTTCACCACGGTCCCCTCAGGAACGGTGACGATCAGCTCGGAGCCACGCGCTCCGTGACGCTTCTGCCCGGAGCCATGTTTGCCCGACGCAGCTCTTCGGTGCGGATGGTCGCGAAACGACAGCAGAGACGCGGTGTTCCGATCGGCCCGGAGCAGGACGTCGCCGCCCGATCCACCGTCTCCCCCGTCGGGCCCGCCCTTGGGTACATGTGCTTCTCGGCGGAACGCCACCGCGCCGGCTCCACCGTCACCACCGCGCAGATTGACCTGCACCTCGTCGACGAACGCGGATTGGCTCACCCCTTCAGGATACGGAGACTGAGCGCGCTCGGGAGCACCCAATGTGCGACGAACGGAGCAGATGGAGCGAGCTTGCGAGCGGAAGGAGCGGAGTGGAAGGAGCGCTAGGACGGGTGGATGTCGACGAGGCGACGGCCCCGGCGCTTGCCGAACTGCACCATCCCGTCAGCGGTGGCGAACAGCGTGTCGTCACCGCCGCGTCCCACGTTCTCGCCCGGGTGGAACTTGGTGCCTCGCTGGCGGACGATGATCGAACCGGCAGTGACGGTCGTTCCCGAGTGCACCTTCACGCCGAGTCGCTGTGCGGCGGAGTCGCGACCGTTGCGGGAGGACGCGGCGCCCTTCTTCTTCGACATCTCAGTGTGCTCCTTCGTCCCTGGTGCTCGACGGCATGCTCAACCGGGCGAGATCTCGGTGATCTCGATCAGTGAGTACTGCTGACGGTGTCCCCATCGCTTGCGCTGGTTCGACTTGTTCTTGTACGTGAAACCACGGATCTTCTTGCCCTTGGTGTCGCCGACGACCTTCGCGCGTACCTTCGCGCCCCCGAGCTGCGTCGGGGTCGCGAGCACCTTCTCACCGTCGACCACGAGGACGGGGGCGAGATCGACGACGGACCCGGCGTCGGCGGGCGCGCCCTTCACCGACAGGCGCTCGACCTCGAGCTGCTGTCCGGTCTCGACCTTGTACTGCTTGCCGCCTGTGCGGATGACTGCGTACATGCGCGAATGCCTCGCCGAACCTTGTGGCCAGATGTTGCCGGGGCCGGATCTGAAGGGGGGAAGAACGATCCTATCGCAGCTCTTCCAGGAGGGTCTCGTCGAGGAGGTAGCCGCGGCCCTCGCAGTGCCCGCAGATCTCGCTGACAGACTCCACCAGGCCCTCCGAGACCCGTTTCCGGGTCATCTCGACCAGGCCCAGGTCCGAGATCTCGAACACCTGGGTGCGGGTCTTGTCGCGGGCCAGAGCATCCCGAAGGGCCTTGGCCACCTTGTCGCGGTTGCCCCGGATCTCCATGTCGATGAAGTCGATGACGATGATCCCGCCGATGTCGCGGAGGCGGAGCTGACGGGCCACCTCGTCGGCGGCCTCGAGGTTGTTGCGAAACACGGTCTCTTCGAGGTTGGACTTCCCGACGTTCTTGCCGGTGTTCACGTCGATCACCGTCAAGGCCTCGGTCCGCTCGATGATGAGCGAGCCCCCCGAGGGAAGCCAGACCTTTCGGTCCAGCGTCTTGAACAGCTGCTCATGAACGTGGTGGCGCTCGAAGACGGGGAGACCTTCGGCCTCCTCGTCGTAGAACTCGATCCGCTCCGCGAGCTCGGGGGTCACGGCCTCGATGTACGCGCTGACCTCCTCGTAGAGGGCGCGGTCGTCGATGACAACGCCCCGGTACTCCTTGGTGAACTCCTCGCGGAGGAGCCGCAACACGAGCGGGGGTTCCTGGTAGAGCAACCGAGCCTGATTGGAACGACTCGCGAGATCCGAGATCTGTTCCCACTGCTGGCGGAGCCGTCGCATGTCGCGCTCGAGCTCGTCGGCGGTTGCGCCCTCGGCCGCGGTCCGAACGATGAGACCGGCGTCGGGTGGGCGCAGGCCCTCGAGGATCCGTCGAAGCCGCTTTCGCTCATCGTCGGGGAGGCGCTTGGAGATCCCGTAGGTCGCCGGCTGGCCGGGCACCATGACCACGAAGCGGCCGGCGAGGCTGACCTCCTGGGTGAGTCGCGCCCCCTTGGCCCCGATCGGGTTCTTGGTGACCTGGACCATCACGTTCTGGCCGTTCTTGAGCATGCGCTCGATCTTGGGCGCGTCGCCCTCGATCTGGTCGCGATCCCACGTGACGTCGCCACGGTAGAGCACGCCGTTCTTGGGCGTACTGATGTCGACGAAAGCAGCCTCCATCCCAGGCAGCACGTTCTGCACTCGACCGAGGTAGATGTTTCCGTCGATCGAGATGTCGTCGTCCTTCGCGGTGCTCACGGAATGCTCGATGAGCACCCGACCTTCGAGCAGCGCCGTATGAACGTTCCCGTCGGGTCGTACGTGCACGCACATCATGTAGCGGCCGGCAGGGCGCCCCTTGCGTGTGCGACCCCGTCGTCGGGCGAGGGTCTCTTCGTCGAGCTCTTCGAACGCGACATCGTCGCCAACGCCGAGGTCGGCGCGCACCACGTCATCGCGCGCGCCGCGCCCTCCATCGGAACGCGCAGGGTCCTGAGCGCCACCACCCGTGCTGCCGTTGCCGCCCGAACCTCCTGAACCTCCAGCGCCGCCGCGGCTGCGTCCACGACCGCCTCGACGTCGACGACGCGTTCCCGAGGACGGCGCTTCGGCACCGGTCGTGGTGGTCGCCGCCACCGGTGCGGGCCGCGAATCGCCGATCTTGGGCTTCGACACCTCGGTGCCGCCACGCGCGACCGCTCCACTGCGAGGACCGGAGGACGCCTCCAGGCCGGCATCCTCACGAGCGTCAGCCGCGACATCGTCACTCGTCAGGCCACGGTCGGCCTCGGGGCTGCGCCAGTCGCCCGGCTCATCCGTTGGTCCACCATCCGGGCCGGCAGTCGGGCCGGTACGCGGACGTTCACGCGGCGCGCGGCTCGCCGCGCCGGTATCGGCGCCAACAGCGCTCCCGGTGTCGCTCTCACCGTCCACCGGCCGCGCTCCTGCCGGGCGCTTCCGGTTGCGGCCGCCACGCGATCCCCGGCGGCGGCGACGCGGCGCTCCGTCGGGGCCGACCGCGGCTGGCTCGCCGTTGGCCGCGCCCGGACCACCGGGCTCGGCGATGTCAGGCGATGCGTCGCTGGAACGCTCCGTGGTCCCGGGCGTCGGCTCCGTGGTCCGGGGCGTCGGCTCGGTCGCCGCCGCTGTCGTCGTCTCGTCGGGCATTGATGAGTCCTTTGCTCGGTACGCGTGCGTCGTCGGACACACGCGGGGCACGATCGGCTTCCAGCGGCTCATGCCGCGCGCCGTCGCGCTCGATCCATTGGTGGGTTCGAAGCACCCGGTCCTCACCGAAGCCGCTCGCGGCTGCTGCGAGACCTCGCAGTGCACCGATCAGCTCGGCAGGACGAATGCCCCGGGGTTGCGTAGCCACCTCGGCTTCGACGACGTCGTCGCGAAGCTCGAGGCGGCGGAGTCCAGGCCGGAGGTCTTCGACGACGGTTCGGCCCTTGCGCGTCGTCTCGATGGGAAGGTGCTCGGAACTCATCGCCTGCTCGACCGCCGCGCGGAGCAGGAGCGGCGGCAGGCCAGCTGGTCGGAGGTCGTATTCAACGCTCGTGATCGCCTCTTGCAGCGCGGGCGCTCGGGGGAGGAGTGCGACAGCACCGACCACCTCGACGCCAAGGGGCAGCGTCTCGGTGAGCGTGTCCGGGAGCGCTTCGATGTCAATCGGTTCGGCGAGCTCCAGATCCAGATACTCGCCGTCGCTCTCGTGCCCGACACCGAGCGCAAGCCCGAGGCTCACCTTGGGTCGCGGCGAGAATCCCAACGAGAACGAGAGCGGCAGCGCGGCAATGCGGAACGATCGTTCGAACGCACGGGCCAGATCGCGGTGCCCGACGAACCGCACCTTCCCTCGCTTCGTGAACCGCAGTCGGACCGGGAACCCGACATCACCGCGCATGGGTGCCACCCCCGTTCCCTGCGGTGTCCTTCACGCCGAGGAACGCCACCGGCACCGAGCCGCCGCGTTCGAGATCCTGGCCGGTGCCCTGGCTCCCGCCCGCGGGTGCGACCGCCGAGGCGACAACGTGCTCGAGCGCCTGACCGGTACACACCCCACAGTCGTAGCAGGGAGTCCAGCGACAATCGGGGAGCCCGTGCTCGTTGAGCGCCGACCGCCATTCCTGCCAGAGAAAATCCTTGTGGAGGCCTGCAGTCACGTGGTCCCAGGGCAGCACCTCGCGCTCGGTGCGGTGCCGGGTCACGTACCAGTCGGCGTCGAGGCCCTCTGCGGCCATCGCATCCGTCCAGCGGCGGAGATCGAAACACTCGCTCCACTCCTGGAACGTTCCGCCACCTCGCCACACTCGCTCGATGACCTTGCCGATCCGACGGTCACCTCGGCTCGCGATGCCCTCGGCAAAGGACGCCTCGGCGTCATGCCACTTCAGCGAGACGCCACTGCGACGGGTCGCGTCGCGCAACATCCCGACCTTGCGCCGGAGCTCCTCGACCGAGTTCTGACCGAACCACTGGAACGGGGTGTGTGGCTTGGGGACGAAGCCCCCGATCGAGGCGGTCGCGCTGGCGCTCTTCGTGTACTTGCGACCGATCGCGACAACGTTGCGCGCGAGCTCGGCGATACCAAGCGTGTCGTCGTCCGCCTCGGTCGGCAGGCCCGTGAGGAAATACAACTTCACCCGCCGCCAGCCGTTGGAGTACGCCGCGTCGACCGCCGCGTAGAGGTCCTCTTCGGTGATGAGCTTGTTGATCACCTTGCGCATGCGCCACGTGCCCGCCTCGGGAGCGAACGTGAGGCCCGTGCGTCGTACCTGTTGGATCTGGCTCGCGATGCCAACGGTGAACGCGTCCACCCGCAGCGACGGGAGCGACACGCCGACGCAGCCTGTGCCCTCCTGATTGCTGACGATGTCGCCGACGACGTCGTTGATTCCGGAGAAGTCGGCGGTGGACAACGATGTCAACGCGACCTCGTCGTAGCCCGTTCGACGCAGACCGTCGCGCACCATCATGCGGACTTGATCCTCCGGGCGCTCTCGCACCGGCCGCGTGATCATTCCGGCCTGGCAGAACCGGCAGCCTCGGGTGCAACCGCGGAACACCTCGACGTTCAGGCGATCGTGGACGACCTCGATGAGCGGCACGAGCTGGTTCTTGGGGTAGGGCCATTCGCCGAGATCGGCGACGGTCCGCTTCTCGACCGCCACCGGGACGTCGGGGTACTTCGGGCGAACCTCGGCGAGAAACGGCCCGTCATACTCGACTTCGTACATCGACGGGACGTACACCCCCGGCACCGCGGCAAGCTCGCGCAGCACACCCTCACGGTTCGTCTTCCCGGAGCGCTTCCATGTCGCGAGCACATCGTTGATCTGGCCTACCACCTCTTCGCCGTCGCCGATGACGAACGCATCGACGAAGTCGGCGAGCGGCTCGGGATTGAATGCACAGTGCCCACCGCACATCACCAGCGGATCCTGCGCCCGACGGTCCTCGGCCCGCACCGGTGCGCCCGCGAGATCGATGCAGTTCAGGACATTGGTGAAGACCAGCTCGGCGGAGAGGTTGAAGGCGAGGACGTCGAACGCCCCCGCCGGGCGGTGGGTGTCGACCGAGAACAGCGGCAGACCTGCGGCACGCATCTCGGCCTCGAGATCCACCCACGGCGCGTAGGCGCGCTCGGCCGCGGCATCCTCACGCTCGTTGAGGATCTCGTAGAGGATCTGCAGCCCCTGGTTGGGGAGGCCGATCTCGTAGGTGTCTGGGTAGATGAGGAGCCAGGAGACCTGGTCGGGCCGGTGCTGGGGAGAAACGCTGCCCCGCTCCATACCGATGTAGCGAGCGGGCTTGTCGACCCGGCCCAACAGAGGTTCGATCCTCGGCCAGAGGTCGGTGGTCATGTTGGGGACCATCTTAGGCGGAGATCCAGAGAGTCGCCGAGTGAGCAGGGACCGCGTCGAAGCAGCCGCCTAGTTGAAGCGGTTCGCGTAGATGTTCTGCACGACACCGACACACGCGCAGCAGGTGATGAACGCAGACCCTCCGTAGCTCATGAACGGAAGCGGGATGCCGGTGACCGGCATGATCCCCATCGTCATACCCATATTCTCGAAGATCATGAACGTGAACATGGCGAGGACACCAGCGCAGACGAGCGTGCCGTAGAAATCACGCGCGAGCCGGGCTGTTCGCCAGGTCCGCCACAGCACGATGCCGAACAGCGCGAGGATCAGGCAGGCGCCAACGAAACCGAGCTCCTCGCCCGCCGCCGTGAAGATGAAGTCAGTCTGCTGCTCGGGCACGAACCCGAGCCGGGTCTGGGGACCATTGAACAGCCCCTTGCCCGAGACCGAGCCGGTGGCGATCGTCTTGACCGATTGATCCTGGTTGTACGCGGCGCCTTCCTTCTTGTCACCCGAATCGATCACGACCGTGAGCCGGTCGACCTGGTACTGCTTCAGGATGCCGAGGTTGATCACGGCGTAGATGCCGGTGATGGCCAGCAGCGCCAGCACGAGGAGGTAGCGCCCGCGCACTCCCGCGACGGCGAGCAGCCCGATCACGATGCACAGCAGCACCATGTTGGTCCCGAGGTCGGGTTGGAGCTGCACGAGGCCGAGCGGGACCATCGCGACCCCGATGATCACGGTCAGACGCCACGGGTCGATGTCGCCCCGATGCTCGTTCACGTAACCGGCGAGGGCGACGATCAACGTGAACTTCGCGATCTCGGACGGCTGGAGCTGGAATCCGAACGGGAGCTGAATCCACGCCTGTGCACCCTTGGCACTCGATCCGAACGGCGTGATCACGAAGAAGAGCAGCGCACACGTCACCACATAGAACAACATCGAGAAGTCGCGCAGCTTGCGGTAGTCGATCCGCAGCAGCCCGATGATCACACCGACACCGACGACCAGGGCGAGGGCCTGACGCTTCACGAAATAGAACGGATCATCCGTGATCTTGGCGTTCGACGACGAGTAGATCATCACGAACCCGATCACCGCGAGCGCCGCGACCGCCGCCAACATGACCCAGTCGAGACTCGCGAGCAGGTCGGTGTCCACGATCGAACGGCGCGTCTTCGGGTTCGAGTATGCGGATGCTCGCATCGACCGTCGGGTGCGTCGGGAACGCGTGGGGAGCGCCATCAGTCTCCCTTCTTCGAGACGACGCGCACGGCGGGGGGTGCGGGATTGCCGTTCAGGGCCTCGATGATACGGCGAGTGACCGGCGCGGCCACCGACCCGCCGTTGCCACCCTGCTCGATGAACACGACGACCACGTACTGGCGCTCGTCGCTGTCAGGCGTCGGGTTGGGATTCACGATCCCGACGAACACCGAGGTGTCCTGCTTCCCGAAGACCTCGGCGGTCCCGGTCTTGCCTGCGACCTGGACACCGTCGTAGCCCGAGAACGCCGGGCCGGCCGTACCGTTGCCTCCCGGCGCGGCGGCACCGATCAGCCCCTCGATGATCGGCTCGCGGATCTCGGGCTTGATCTTCACCTCGCCCGCCTTCTGAGGCGGCAGGTTCCGCAGGTCGGACGCGCCGCCGGGGTTGAGGATCGTCTTGGCCAAGCGGGGCGCATACAGCGTTCCACCGTTCGCGAACGCGGCGTACGCGACCGCTTCCTGGATCGGCGTGACGAGCAGGTCGCCCTGACCGACCGCGAGCGCTGCGCTGTCGCCGGGCAGCCAGTCGCGCGTCGCGGGATCCGGATCGTCCCGGTTCAACCTCTCTTTGAACTTCTGGGTGGGGATGCGGCCCACCTGTTCGTTCGCGAGCCCGATCCCCGTCGACTTCCCGAAGTTGAACGACCGCGCGACCCGCTGGACTGCGTACCCCTTGGCGAGGTTGCCGGGCTTCTCGTCCTTGGCATTGAAGAACTTCCACATCCGGAACCCCTGAATGTAGAAGTAGACGTCGCTCGACACCGCAAGGGCGCTCGGGAGCGTCACGTTGAAGTGGGGTTGCTTGCCTGCGTTCTTGAACTCCTGCAGGTTCCCCGGAGCGCCGTATTCGACATAGCCCTTGTCGTAGATCACCTCGTCGGGCGTCGTGGTGCCGGCCTGCAGCGCGGCGATCGAGGTGAAGAGCTTCCACGTCGAGGCGGGCGCGTACTGACCCTGGAGGGCCCGGTCGAGCAGCGGGTAGTTGCTCGCGGGATCGTTGAGCTGCTTGAACTGCTCGGCAGGAATGCCGTCGGTGAACTTCGTGACGTCGAACGCCGGGGCCGACGCGAGTGCGACGACCGAGCCATCGCGTGCGTCGAGCACGACTGCGGCTCCGCCCGTCGCCTTGTAGGTCGCGAACTTCGACTTGTCGGTCACGTCCCTGAGCCCACCGGCAGCCTTCATGCCTTGCTCGAGCGACTCCTGGGCGACCTTCTGGACGTCGACGTTGACCGTGAGCTGCACGTCGTTGCCGGCGACTGCGGGCGAGTCGCTCAGTACCCGCACCAGGCGTCCGCGACTGTCGACCTCGAGCTTGCGGACCCGCGGCTTGCCGCGCAGCTGCGTCTCGAACATCGCCTCGACGCCGTCCTTGCCGATGACGTCCTCGGGCCCATAGCCCTCGTCGGCGTGCAGCTTCTGCTCCTGGGCGTTGATCGCGCCGACGTAGCCGAGCAGATGTGGCGCGACCGCGCCGTCGGGATAGACCCGGATGCTGCGGCGCACAACGTCGACGTTGGGAAACAGCTCGGGTCGCTCCTTGAGAAAGACCAGCTTCTGATACGGGACGCTGTTCGCGATCGGCACCGGCTGGTACGGCGAGTACCGGACGCTGTCGAGCCGGCCTCTGATAAACGCCTCCGACTTGCCGAGCACCAACGCGAGTCGGGGGACCATCGCCTTGCGCTGCTGGTCAGTGATCCCGCGCCGCACCTGGACGCTGTTGATGAGCTTGTTCCCGACGATGACCTTGCCGTTCGTGTCGAGGATGCTGCCACGAACCGCCGGTTCCGAGATCACACGGATCCGGTTCGCGCGCGTCTCGGCGGCGTAGCTCTGCGACGTCGCGACCTGCAGGAACCAGAGCCGCACGAACAGCGTCGAGAAGAGCACCATGACGATGACGCCGAGCACGCTGAGACGCACCCTGCTGTTGCCTTCTGTCACCGCGAGCCCCCCGTGATTGGGTTGCCAGGTCGGACACTCGTGCGGTTTCCTCGCGGATCGCGCACCATCTGGCCATCGACGAACACGTAACGCACACCCTCGGACTCGACACCGGGGGCCTCGATCGTCGATCGATCGATGAGCGTCTTCGGATCGAACACCGTGATGTCGGCGTCCGCACCGATCTGGAGTCGACCCTTCTTCCGCATCGCTGCCGCGCCATCCTCAGTCAGCTTCGCGGGCAGGATCGTGGCCTTTGCGAGCGCGGCCATCAACGAGAGCACCTTCTTGTCGCGCGTGTAGCGCCCGATCGCACGCGCGAAGCACCCGGTCGAGCGGGGGTGGTTCTTGTCACCCGGTTCGAGGATGGCGTCGCTCCCGAGCATCACCCAGTCGGCCTGCAGCGATGCGTCCACGTCGGCATCCGGGATCGCGTACGCCGCGGTGAGCGCGTTCTTCGCCTGGTACTTCGCGAAGGTTGCCGGGGTGAGGCGCTCCCCCGTGCCGACGATCGCCAGGTCGCCGTAGGAGATGTGGAACCGCTCCTGCCAGCCGTCGTTGAATCGGGCCGACGCCAGGTACGTGGCCCAGTAGTCGTACGGGTACGTACACGCCGTGACCTGCACCCCATCCTTGCGGGCCTGTTCGAGGGTCTCCAGCGACTGTCGCATCGTGTAGGTACCGCCGGTGCTGATGATGTGCTCGACATGCACTCGGGCGCCAGTCTCGCGCGCCACGCGCAACACCTCGCTCAGCGCTTCGGCGTTGGTGCCCGGTGCAACGTCATCGGAGTAGCGGGCGTGGAACGTCGCCGGAACGTCATGGTCCTTGGCGACCTCCGCGAGCGCCTTGATCTCGTCGAACGCGACACCCGGGGTGTACTCGGGCTCAAAGTCGACTGCGAGGTACCCACCGTTCAGGTCCTCATCGCACATTTGCACCAGCGCGTCGATCTGGGCGGTTGACGCCGGGTCGTCAACGCCGAGGCCCAGCGTCGATCGCGACCACGGGTCGCTGAAGGCTCCGCCGTAGTGGGTCGGCGGGCGCTTCGTGTCCGAACCCCACAGGTCGAAGTAATCGACGGCGCGCGACCGCAGGCCATGCAGCCCGAGGTTCGTCGTGACGCCATCGGCGATCTTGAACCAGATCCCGTACTCGTTGGGCTCGTAGCTCAAGATGTCGATGAAGCCGGGCGCGACGACGAGCCCGGCGGCGTCGATGACGACGCCGCCCTTCAGTCGGGAGCCGCCTGCGGTGATCGCCGTGA